>Ga0335076_10007633_pt1 | contig 10898 bp, 8 predicted proteins | sample Lox_Sample_25_FD_206717 | JGI IMG/M metagenome (GOLD analysis project Ga0335076, IMG submission 206717) | Soil microbial communities from Loxahatchee National Wildlife Refuge, Florida, United States - Lox_Sample_2.5 | ecosystem: Environmental > Terrestrial > Soil > Wetlands | place: USA: Florida...
AACCCCACCCATCGCAGCGCTCCACATGAAGGTGGGCGCCAGCAGCCCGCCGGAGGTTCCTGAACCGAGCGAGATCACCAGCGCGGCGAACTTCGCGATCATCACGACAAGCAATAGCTTCCACGCGAGCTGAGCGTTAAGTATGTCCCCGATCGTGTCGTATCCCACGCCAAATACGCGTGGCACGAAAAAGCCAATCACTCCAAGCCCAAGCGCGCCGATGGCTGGCCACCATAACTCGTCCAATGGTAGTTTCTCGAAGAGGTCTTCGACCCAGTAAAGCGTTTTGCTCAGCCCGACGGCAGCCAGGCCGCAAATGGGGCCGAACAGCAGATAAAACGGCAAGGCATGGGGTATTCCAAAATCCACGGCCGAGACCTGGAACATCGGCCCCGGGCCTAGCAGTTGCATATGCACGGCGGTGGCAAGTGTGCTGGCAATGACCAGTGGAATGAAGGATCGGGACTTGAATTCGAACAGCAGCAACTCGATGGCGAGAATTACTCCCGCAATCGGCGTATTGAAAGTCGCCGACATGCCGGCCGCCGCTCCGCAAGCCAGCAGCACTTTTCTTTCAACCGCAGTCGTATGCAGGGCTTGTCCGACCAGCGATCCGATGGCGCCACCGGTCTGGATGATGGGCCCCTCCGCGCCGAACGGACCTCCAGTTCCAATCGCTATGGCAGCCGAGATCGGTTTCAGCAGCGCCACGCGTGGAGCGATGCGGCTACGGTTGATGAGCACTGCTTCCATGGCTTCGGGAATCCCATGACCTTTGATCTTCGCAGTGCCATACTTTGCCATCACTCCGACGATTAAGCCACCCGCGACGGGAACAAGGATTACCCATGCGCCGAGGTGATGAGTTCCAACGCTCCTGAAGGTTGTGGACCACTCATGGAAGAAGAAGAGATTGGTGAACAGGCCAATCAGTTTGTACAGGACGAACGCGACCAATCCGGCGATAAGTCCGATGACCGCGGCCAGGAAGGAAACGAAAACGATCCGAAACTGCGCCGGCTGAGGCGGAGACAGCGGCTCTAACGCCGCCGCCGCTACTGCAACATTCTGTACAGAATCGACTGGGCCGATTTTCCTGACGTCATTCATCGTGATTGTTCTTCGTAAGAGAGCCCCATTCTTGATGCGCGCGTCGGCTACCCGGAGCCCTTGGTCTCCACGTGGGTAACCCGTTTCAAGGCCGCCACAAGGTCAGGAGCCGCGCTGCGTAGTTGTTCGTGATGATGCAAAGCCAACTCTTCCAACACGCGCTCTCCCTTGGGGGTGAGGACCAGCAAAACTTCGCGGCGGTCCTCTTGGGCTCTTTCCCGTCGCACGTAACCACCCGCCTCGAGGCGATTTATTAGCTCGACCGCGCTGTGATGTTGGATCTGCATCCTTTGTGCCAGTTCGCGAATCCGCGGCCGGATATCATGCGGCATTCCCTTGATTGCCAGCATCAGCTGATACTGCCCCCGCTCCAGGCCGGCTGCCTGCACTGCCTGTTCGCTAAAGTGGAGGAATTTGCGAATCTGATAGCGAAACTCCGCCAGGGCTTGATAATCAGACAGCGTGAGCCTCTTCATGCCGAGGATTGTATCGTGACGCGATAGTCCTTTCTCATTATATCGCTTCACGATATAAATAGAAAATTGGTTGCCACGTGAACGCCGGGGGGCATTCACGAAGTCCCGGTCCTCTCTCTGCCGCGTTGCTTCAGAGCGGGAAAGGAAGTGGGGCCTGTGTCAGTACTTTTCCGCAGCCACTGGCCCGATTCCTGCCCTGCATTTAGAATCCTCTGTCCACAAGTTACAAATGCGACAGGAGGCGCACGGCCCGTGATCCCCCGCTATACCCGACCGGAGATGGCACGCATCTGGAGCGATGAGAATCGCTTCCGCACCTGGCTCGCCGTGGAAGTTGCCGCCACTGAGACTCTTGCCGAGGCTGGCCTCGTACCAAAGGAAGCCGCCAAGGCCATCCGTGAGCGCGCCGACGTCCGCGTTGAGCGCATCCACGAAATCGAAGCTGAGGTTCGACACGACGTCATCGCATTCACCACAGCCGTGGCTGAAATCGTGGGCCCTCACGCCCGCTGGTTTCACTACGGACTCACGTCCAATGATGTGGTCGATACCGCACAGGCACTGCTGATTCGCCAGGCGTCGGAAGTGATCGCGCAGGATCTGCAACGGCTGGCTGAAGTCCTGGAACGGCGTGCCTGGGAGTTCAAGGACACTCCCATGATCGGGCGGACGCACGGCATCCACGCAGAGCCCATCACCTTCGGTTTCAAGATCGCGAACTGGTATTCGGAAACTCAACGCAATATCTCGCGTTTTTTGGCGGCGGCTGAAGACATGCGGGTCGGAAAGTTTTCGGGCGCGGTCGGGATCTTCGCCCACTTGACCCCGGAACTCGAGGAAAAGATCTGCGCCCGGCTGGGTTTGAAAGCAGCCGCGGTATCGTCGCAAGTCATACAAAGAGACCGGCACGCTCACTATCTGGCCACCTTGGCAGTCATCGCGTCGACTCTGGACAAGATCGCTACCGAGATTCGCCACCTGCAGCGTACAGAAGTCCGCGAGGCAGAGGAATTTTTCAGCGAGAAGCAAAAGGGGTCATCGGCCATGCCTCATAAGCGGAACCCGGTGACCTGTGAACAAATCAGCGGTTTGGCTCGCGTCGTGCGCAGCAATGCGCAAGCCGGCTTTGAAAATGTTCCGCTCTGGCACGAGCGCGACATCTCGCACTCGTCGGTGGAGCGAGTGATTCTGCCCGATTCCACCACGCTCGTCGACTATCTATTGACCAAGGCGGCAAACATCATCGACACGATGTTCGTTTATCCAGAGCGTATGCTGGCGAATCTGCACAGCACGCGGGGACTGATCTTCAGCGGACAACTTCTCCTTGACCTTGTGGAACACGGTGTAAGCCGCGAAGACGCATATCGACTTGTGCAGTCGCACGCCATGCGTGCCTGGAAAGAGGGTTTGGACTTTCACCAACTCGTGCTCGCCGACAAGGAGATCACCGGCAAGGTTCCGCGGAAGCAAATCGAGTACGCCTTCGATCTTCCCCGGCAACTCAAGAATGTGGATAAAATCTTCGCCCGAGTCTTCGAGCAAAAGAACGAATCGGTCCCGAAACCTCCCAAACCAACCAGACCAAAGCGTCGCAAATAGATCTGAGCCGTGTAACCTATCGTCGCAAGAACTAAAGAGGTCCCTGCACCGTAACTTCAGGGACTTCTCAGCGGTTCTATGAATCAGGCGGGAATTATTGTGACATTTGTCACCCTGCCCTGATGACGATCTCCACTTGTGACGCAACATCCTATTCGGAAGAATAAACACGCTGGCCAGAGCGCCGGAAAAGGCAAAGATATCGATTTGGTAGGACGTGAGAGGCGGTTGCCGAGTTTAAGTTGCATCGTCTATTCTGGTGGGGCTTGGGCATCACCGCCCACCTGACCAACCCCGGATCAGCCCTGGAGTTCACTCATGACGTTGACCCGATTCGTCACCAAGAACGCATTCCGCAATAAACGTCGCAGCCTGCTAACTGTGTTGAGCATTGCGTTCTCTCTGTTACTACTGACCTTGATGATGACGATCTGGCGAGGCTTCTACCTGGACCAAGGCAGCGCCGAGTCCGCTCAGCGGTTGGTAGTGCGCCACCGTGTCTCTCTCACCTTTTCACTGCCCGGTTTTTACCGTGAAAAGATTCGGGCCATCCCCGGCGTCGTGTCTGTCGTTCCAGTCTCATGGTTTGGGGGAATATACAAAGACCAGAAACCGGAGAACTTTTTCGCGCAGTTCGGCACCGATCCCGATGAGTTCTTCAAGACGTTTCGTGATCTGGACATGCCCGAAGACCAGCGCACGGATTGGCAAAGAGACCGGCAGGGGGTGATCGTTGACGACACGCTGGCCGCAAAGTACGGATGGAAACTCGGCGAACGGATCGTCCTGCAGGGGACAATCTATCCCGTCAATCTCGAACTGAACATTCGCGGAATTTTCCATTCGCACCCTGACAACAAATCTGTCTACTTCAATGCGAAATACGTGGAAGAGGCTGTCCCTTTCTTTAAAGGACAGGCGGGCACTTTCAGTATTCTCGCGGCATCGCCGTCTGACGTAAGCAAGATCGCGACGGCCGTCGATGACATGTTTCGTAACTCACCTCAGCCCACCAAGGCTGAAAGTGAAAAGGCCTTCGGGCTCGAATTTGTAGCCATGATGGGCAATGTGAAGGCGTTCATCCTCAGCATCTGCTCCGCGGTGGTATTCGCAACGTTACTGGTTTCGGCCAATACGATGGCGATGTCGATTCGCGAACGGACGCGGGAAGTCGCTGTCCTGAAAACTCTGGGCTTTACGCGCCGCAGCGTTTTAGGGCTATTTGTCAGTGAAGCTGTCGCCCTCTCGCTGGCAGGCGGCCTGATCGGTGTCGCCCTTGGATGGTTTTTAGTATTCGGTCTGACCCATTCCAAGCAATTCATCAGCTTCTTCCCGTTGCAAGTGACCCCGGGCATCTGGGCGCTCGCCATGCTGACGGCAGGCCTTGTAGGAATGCTGAGCTCAGCTCTACCTTCCTACCACGCGTCCCAGGTAAACATTGTGGAGGGACTTCGCCACATCGGATAGTTTGCGAGAGATTTCGTTATGACACTGGGAAGCTTTATCGTGCGCAATACATTTCGCAATAAGCGTCGCAGTCTGCTGACCATGATCAGCATCAGCTTTTCGCTTCTCTTGCTCACGATGATGATTTGCATCTGGCGGTCGTTTTATGTCGACCAGGTGGCGCCGGAAGCATCGCGCCGGCTCATCATCCGCGATCGCGTGTCGCTCGCTTTCTTCTTGCCCGCTTTTTACCGTGAAAAGATCCGCGCAGTCCCCGGTATTACTTCCGTCGTCCCGCTCACATGGTTCGGAGGGCGCTACATTGATGACCGACCGGAGCACTTTTTTGCTCAATTGGCGACGGATCCCGAAGAGTACCTGAAGGTTGCCTCCGACAAGATCATGCCTCCGGAGCAGTTGAAAGCCTGGCAGCATGACCGTGCCGGCGCCATCGTTGATGTCACTTTGGCCAACAAGTATGGATGGAAACTTGGCGACAAGCTAACGCTGCAAGCCAATATCTTCCCGACCAACCTCGATCTCACGATTCGAGGCATCTATCATCGCGATCCGCCGCAGAACGCGCTTTACTTTGACGCAAAGTATCTGGAAGAGGCGGTTCCCTGGTTCAAGGGGCAGGCCGGATGGTATGCAGCTCAGGTCGACTCACCCGAACATGTCGCGGAAGCATCGCACCAGATTGACTCGATGTTTCACAATTCTCCGCTACAGACCAAGACCGAAAGCGAAAAGGCGTTTCAGCTCGGATTCATCGCTTCGCTCGGGAACGTCAAGGCTTTCATCCTAAGCATCTGTGGCGCCGTCATGTTCACGATCATGCTGGTTTCCGCCAACACGATGGCCATGTCGGTGCGCAGCCGCACCCGCGAAGTCGCAGTTTTGAAGACGCTGGGGTTCACGCGCCAGGGAGTACTCTCAATTTTTGTGAGCGAGTCCGTCGCGCTGTCTCTTGCTGGCGGCATTCTGGGTGTTCTGGTCGCCGTCCCCGTCATCACGGGTCTGACTCACCGGTTTATCGGACTCGGAATTCCACTCGACATGAAGATCAAAGGGCCGACCGTCGCTTTGTCGCTGGTTGTCGCTGTGGTGCTGGGAATTGTGAGTGGCTATCTGCCCGCGTATAAGGCGTCGCGGATGAATATTGTGGAAGCATTGCGTCACATTGGGTGAGCAGAGAGATTCTATGGCGATTCCGATCAGCTACAACGTTCGCAACCTAAGACTTCGTAAGGGACTGACCATCATGACCGCCCTGGGCATCGCGCTCACGGTCACGACCGCCATCTTCCTGATGGCGTTGGTGGCCGGATTAAACAAAGCCTTTGTCAGCAGCGGGAGCCCGTTGAACGTGCTCGTTTTGCGCAAAGGATCTGAGGCGGAGTTATCGGGCGGGTTTGATGCTTCGCTCTATCCCACGCTGAAGACCCTTCCCGGGATTGCCAAAGACAGCCGTGGCGAGCCCATGACTTCCGGTGAGTGGGTGGTGGTCATCGTGCTGCCACGCAAAGACGGCACTGGTGAGGTCAACGTTACCGTACGCGGGATGATGCCCGACGGCCTTGAGATGCGCCAGTTACCTGGCGCCGGCAAGAGTCCCAGTGTCAAACTCCTTGAGGGACGCTGGTTCCAGACCGGGCAGCGCGAGGTGGTTGTCAGCAAATCGATTCGAGAGAGATTCGCGCACGCCAGCATCGGCGACACCATGGAGTTCGGCAAGGGATCGTGGAAAGTGGTTGGCGTCTTTGATTCCGGCGGCTCCGCTTACGAATCCGAGGTCTGGGGCGACGTGAATCAGATGGCTTCCGATTTCGACCGCCAGGGCGGGTTCTCGTCGGCGTACTTGCGTGCTACCGACCCAATCGCGGCTGAGGCGCTGAAGAATCGAGTCAGTGACGACCAGCGACTGAAGCTGGAAGGCCTGATCGAAACCGATTACTACGCCAAGCAGACGAGTTCGGGCGCGCCGATCAAGGTTATCGGCTATGTCGTTGGGTTCATCATGGCGATCGGATCTATTTTCGCCGCGATGAATACGATGTACGCCGCCGTCGCCTACCGCGGGAGGGAGATCGCCACTCTGCGAGTGATTGGCTTCTCCCGGCCAGCAATCCTGACTTCGTTTGTACTGGAGTCACTGTTGCTCGCCCTGCTGGGTGCCCTCGTCGGAATTATCCTGATGCTGCCTTTTAACGGCATGCAGACCGGCACATCCAACGCAGTTACGTTTAGCGAAGTTGTGTTCGCGCTGCGGATTACGCCCGTCATCGGCGCCTATGCGATCGCATTTGCTTTGGTAATGGGATTCGTTGGCGGCCTGGCGCCGGCATGGCACGCAGCGCGGCAAAATATCTTGAACGCTTTACGCGGCTAGAACGCAGAACAAACGCAGAATTCGGACCGTAAATAGTCTTATGGCGATTGATACGAAGCACGAAGATTTACAGAGTCTGCGCATAGACCGTTCGCAACGTGGCGACAATGCCGGAGAACCCTCGGCATGGGCGCGCCGCATCATTCTCGGCGGCATTGGGTTCGTCGTTGTCCTCGGCCTGGGCGCTCTCGCGTACCGGCTGCTTGCGTCCGACGTGGCCGAGGTGGAGACGGTTCGCGCGTCTGCCGTAACCAGCGGCAGCGATGCTGCAGGATCCACTGTCCTCTCCGCAACCGGCTACATCGTTGCTCACCACACAATCAATGTGAACTCCAAGGTCACTGGCCGCCTCGCATGGATCGGCGTGGAAAAGGGAGACAAGGTTAAGGAAGGACAGGTTCTGGTCCGCCTTGAGGATCAGGAATTCCGCGCCTCCTACGAGCAGACCAAGGGCGCAGTAGCTAACGCCCGCGCCTATCTGGATGAACTGCAGCACGGTTCGCGTCCTGAGGAGATTCAGCAGGCGCAGCACAACCTGGATGAAGCCCGTGCCACTCTGGCCAACGACAAGCTCACTCTGGACCGCATCAAGGAATTGGCTTCGGGTGGCGTAGTCTCGCGCCAGCAACTCGACGATGCTACCGCCAAATTCGAAGCCGACCAGCAACGAGTGAACTCTCTGCAGCAGGGTTTCACCCTGGCTAAGATCGGTCCCCGTGCGGAAGAGATTGCGCGCGCCCAGGGAGCCCTGGCACAGGCGCAAGGGCAAATGGATTATGCCAAATCGCAACTCGACGCAACCGTGATCCGCGCGCCTGTAACCGGCACCATCCTTGATCGGACGGCGGAAAAGGGCGAACTCATCACCGCCCAGTTCGCCAGTGCCGCGGCCGGAGGCCCACAGGGATCGGTCGTCTCTCTCGCAGACCTGAATGATCTGCAGGTCGAACTGGATATCGCCCAGGCCGACTTCGCCCGCCTTGGTCCTTCGCAGAAGGGAATCGTCACTACGGACGCATACCCCGACAAGCAGTACGACGGACAGATTGCGCAGATTTCTCCCGAGGCCAATCGACAGAAGGCAACTGTTCAGGTCAAAGTGCAGGTGCTGAATCCGGGCAAGTATCCAGATGTCCAGTTGCGTCCGGAGATGAACGCCACCGTTCGTTTTCTGGCGAACGATCCTCCGAAGGATGCCAAGTCGCCCACCGGCGTATTTGTGCCGTCCACTGCATTGCGCGACCGCGACGGCAAGAAGATTGTGTTGATCGCCTACGATGGAAAGGCGGTTGCGCGAGAAGTTCACATCAGCAGCCAGCGCAGCGATGGAGCGCTGGTCGACGGACTGGTAGGTGGTGAAAACGTGATCACTGCCGCACCTCCAACCTTGAAAGACGGGGACAAAATCAAAATTAAGGGGCAATCATGAGCACTGTTGCACAACCAAACATCGCCACGGGAGCAAAGGTAGTCCAGGTCCGCGGAGTGAGCAAGATTTTCAGGCGCGATGCCTTCGAAGTGAAGGCTCTGGATGATGTTTCCATTGACATCGGCAAAGGCGAATTCCTGGCTCTCATGGGACCTTCCGGGTCAGGCAAGACGACGCTCCTGAACATGATTGCAGCCATTGATCGGCCCACAAAAGGCGAGTTGCTGGTTCAGGGACAGGACATCTTTCGCTTCAGCGACACGCAGATTGCTCGCTGGCGAAATGAGCACATCGGATACGTTTTCCAAACCTTCAATCTGATTCCCGTGCTCACTGCTTTTGAGAACGTTGAACTTCCTTTGTTGCTCACGAAACTAAGCTCACAACAGCGCCGCGACCACGTGATGACCGCTCTGAAGCTTGTGGGTTTGGAAGATCGGGTGGGCCATTTGCCGAAACAGCTTTCCGGAGGACAGGAACAGCGCGTAGCGATTGCCAGGGCCATCGTCAGTGATCCCACACTACTGCTCGCGGACGAACCAACAGGGGACTTGGACAGCCACTCCGCAACGGAAGTCTTGGAGATTTTAAAGCGGTTGAATGAAGATTTTCACAAGACAATCGTGATGGTCACCCACGATCCGCACGCAGCTTCGTACGCCCACGTCACAAGGCATCTGGAAAAGGGAATGCTGTTGCCTCCGGCATAGAGGAACGAAGGCGGAGTGGACGCCCTCCGTCCCCCTGAGCATCGGCATCTTGCTAGTCGGCTGCGAAGGCCTCGTAGTTGCTGGTGGGAATCGGCTGCACGCCCAGCTCCGAACTTGGCTCTGCAACCCACCTCCAGGCCCGTCGGCCAGTGTTCGTCAACACCGCTTGCGCTTCACCATATTCGACCAGGCGATTTAACACAGTGGTGACCGACGCCATTGGATCCTTGTGGCGTGCCAGCATCGATGGAATCTTTTGCTGGAAGTGCTCACAGATGTCGCGGGCGCTCAGGGCTCGACCCGCTTCCATCAGGATCATGCGGCAGGCCTTGGTGAAACCGGGTTGCCGGCCGTTACTTTTCCGGTCTACCAGTTCCATCAATTCCTCATTCAGCACATCGTCGCCAAACAGGTTTGCCAGACCGGCAATCGTCTGTTTTACGGTCCCAATGCGCTTCATGACGTCCGCCCGCTGCTGCATCAGTTGACGGAGTTCTTCGTGCGCCTGCCGAATCACTTCTTGTACGTGACCCACGTCGTATCGTTCGGAAATCTTCGATCCACTCACGTTCTGCCCATTTTCCATTACGACCTCCCCATTTCGATTCGCTTCAGAACTTTGGCCGCCTCAGCCGCATCTGAATGAACAATTTCCAGTGACTGACTATCCCCACAGTGGGCCGCGTACATCCCGCGAGGGGCAGAACCCCGCTTCCCGATTGGTACGCAAAGCACCCTGCCCTTGTTCCATGCCATTTACTGGGTGCTTCTAAGGAACTTCAGGCTTTTAACCATTAGACGCAATACACCGCAATCGGTTAACAAATAGTAGGGGATACTGTGCTCAAACAGGGCACAACTGGGACGGGTTGTTATTGTCCAGGGACGGTTGCCTCACTTCAGGAATACAACCAGCAAGCGACCATCAGAATGATAGCCGTCTCCGGTGGCGTTCTTCGCCTCCTGCACCGGGTTGGAGGGCAGGTAATAGCTGAAGACTTTAGCTTTATTGGTCTTTTGCAGGCTGGTGCCGATGTTGTCGCGCTCGCCATCAACCGCCGGATCGATCTTGTGGGTCACATTGCCGTTGCGTTTGTCTTTTGCAAACCCAATGTCGTGGGTGCCCGCGCCCACCCACACCTCACTTCCCTTCCAGGTAAAGGGCGCCTTCCAGATGCGAAAATGATGCCGGCTCGCCACCATGGCAATAGGCTCTGCCATCTCGTAACCGAAATCCTGTTTTCGACCGAATAGATATAGCGTGCTCATCGGCATGGCCAGATAATCTTTGCTGTCGTAGGTTTGCATTACAGCATTGAGCACGGCACGAGTATTGCTGACATCGGCGATGTGCCAACTCGCCGCATCCAAGGCGGCCTGCACGTCTTTCTGCGACCCAACGATGACAAAATTGACCATGTCACCCTGGTTCTGAAATTGATCGTTCACTCGGCGTGGCAGACTGTCGAGATTCTTGCGAAATTCGGACTCAAGTGGTGTCTCCGATACGATCAACGGCGTGGCCGGAGCTGTGTTGCCGGAACTCTCGCCCGAAACCGCGGAGTTCGTTCCCGAGGCAGATTCCGATTTACCCATTCCAAACTGCCCTGACAGGAAAACCTGAGCGGCACTGGATAGCTGCGATTTGAGTTGCTGTCCGCGAGTCTGCTGACTCTGCTGGTTTTGATCTGAATTTGGTGCAGCGGTCGAGGCTTGCGTGCCCTGTGGATTGT
>Ga0335076_10007636_pt1 | contig 10897 bp, 6 predicted proteins | sample Lox_Sample_25_FD_206717 | JGI IMG/M metagenome (GOLD analysis project Ga0335076, IMG submission 206717) | Soil microbial communities from Loxahatchee National Wildlife Refuge, Florida, United States - Lox_Sample_2.5 | ecosystem: Environmental > Terrestrial > Soil > Wetlands | place: USA: Florida...
CTGGCCGTAGCGCAGGATCACCGGGCGCGGCGGCAGGCTCGCCGGCGGCGGCAGGATCGCGAACTGCGGTGCGCTGGTCGTCTCGGCGGCGTCGGCCTTCTCGATGCGCACGCGCAGATCGTACCAGGCGGCCTGGCCGGTCACCGGATCGGCGTTGGCGTAGCGATACTCGCCGCCGCGCGCCGGCAACAGCTCGGAGATCACGTGGTTGAGCAGGAAGCCGCGGGTCGCCTCGGGCGCGTCGGGCGCCAGGTTCCACGCGCCGCGGCGCTTGCCGATGGCGTTCCACGTCCACACCGTGTCGGGGTTGACGCCCTCCATCAGCTTGACCTGGCCGCGCACCTTGCCGTGATGGCTGGTGATCCACACCCAGTCGTCGTCCGCGATGCCGAGCCGGCTCGCGGTCGCGCGGCTCATGTAGAGCCGGTTGGCGCCGTGGATCTGGCGCAGCCAGGCGTTCTGCGAATGCCACGAGTGGTACATCGCCATCGGGCGCTGCGTGATGGCGTGCAGCGGGAACGCGCCGGTGTCGATGTCGCTGCCCTCGAACGGCGGATACCAGAACGGCAGCGGATCGAAATAGCGGCGCACGCGCTCGCGCTCGCGCGCCGGCGGCTGCACCGCGCCGTGGCCCTCGGCGGCCAGGCGGAAGCGCTGCAGCGGCTCCGAGTAGAGCTGCAGCACCACCGGCTCGGGCTTGCCGATGAAGCCCATCGACGCCGCATAGTCGAGATAGTCGCGGTTGGCATGCTTGAAATAGCGCTGCTCGGGCGGCAGCTCGTGGCGCCAGAAGCACTGGTGCTCGACATAGCGCTCGAGCTGGCGCGGGTTGGCGGCGCCGCGGCCGTGCGCGCCGCCGTCGGCGCCGCGCCAGCCGGCCAGCGAGCCGATGCCCGGGCTGCGCTCGTGGTTGGCGAGGTAGTCGGGGTAGAGCCCGGGATAGCGCGGCGCGCCGTCGGGCTTGACCAGTCCCGGCAGGCCGAGCCGCACGCCCAGCTCGATGATGACGTCCTGGAACGGCCGCACGTCGCGCGTCGGCTTGACGACCGGCTGGCGGATCGAATCCGCCGCCCCGTCGGCGTCGCAGATCGGCCGGTCGAGCAGCGAGATGCAGTCCCAGCGCTCGAGATAGGTGGTGTCGGGCAGCACCAGGTCGGCATAGGCGACCATCTCGGAGTAGTAGGCGTCGGCGTAGATCAGGTGCGGGATCTTGTAGACGCCGTCGGGCCGCATGTCGGTCAGCATCTGGATGGTCCCGGCGGTGTTCATCGCCGAGTTCCAGCTCATGTTGGCCATGTACATGAACAGCGTGTCGATCGGGTACGGGTCGCCCTTCCAGGCGTTGGTGATCACCATGTGCATCATGCCGTGGACCGCCATCGGCGCTTCCCACGAGAACGCCTTGTCGAGCCGGCGCGGCGTGCCGTCGGGCTCGACCAGCAGGTCCTCCGGCCCGGTCGGGAAGCCGAGCGGCGGACCCGCCATCGCCTGGTTGGGCGCCACCTGGTCGGCGCGCCCGGCCGGCTTCTGCGCCGGCGGGATCGGCTTGGGGAAGGGCGGCTTGAAGCGGAAGCCGCCGGGCACGTCGATCGAGCCCAGCAACATCTGCAGCAGGTGGATCGTTCGGCACGTGTGGAAGCCGTTGGAATGCGCCGAGATCCCGCGCATCGCATGCATGCTGACCGGCCGGCCGACCATGCGGTCGTGGCGCCGCCCCGCCCAGTCGGTCCACGGCACCTCGAGCGTGACGGTCTGCTCGAAGGCGGCATGCGCGAGCTCGGCGGCGAGCCGCCGGATGGTCGCCGCCGGCACGCCGCATTCGGCGGCCACCGCGTCGGGGGCGTAGCGCGGCTCGAGGAAGCGCTCGCCGACCAGCTGCAGCACCGGCACCGCGGGCGTGCCGTCGGCCAGCGCATGCCGGCCGACCAGCGCCGGCGCGACGTCGGGCGCCAGCGCGTTGACCGGCGCCTTGCGCCTCGTGTCCCAGCACAGCGGCCGGCCCTCTTCGTCGCGCGCGAACAGCCCGTGGTCGGCGGCGCCCGGGCGCTCGATCACGAGCCACGGCGCATTCGTGTAGCGCGCCAGGTAGTCGAAATCGATCTTCTCGGCGCGCATCAGCTCGTGGATCAGCGCGCCGACCAACAGCCCGTCGGTGCCCGGCTTGATGCCGACCCACTCGTCGGCGATCGCCGAATAGCCGGTGCGCACCGGATTGATCGAGACGAACTTGGCGTCGCCCCGGCGCTTGAGCGCGCCCAGCCCGAGCTTGATCGGGTTCGAGTCGTGGTCCTCGGCGATGCCGAACATCAGCAGGTAGCGGGTGCGCTGCCAGTCGGGCTCGCCGAACTCCCAGAACGAGCCGCCGATCGAGTAGAGCCCGGCGGCCGCCATGTTGACCGAGCAGAAGCCGCCGTGGGCGGCGTAGTTGGGCGTGCCGAACTGGCTCGCCCACCAGCCGGTCAGCGCCTGGCTCTGGTCGCGCCCGGTGAAGAAGGCGAGCTGGCGCGGATCGCGCCGCCGGATGTCGCCGAGCCAGCCGGCCGCGATCGCCAGCGCCTCGTCCCATTCGATCTCCTGGAACGCGCCGTCGCCGCGCGGGCCGACGCGCTTCAAGGGCTTGGTCAGTCGCGCCGGGGAAGTGTGCTGCATGATCCCGGCCGAGCCCTTGGCGCACAGCACGCCCTTGTTGACCGGGTGATTGCGGTTGCCCTCGATGTAGCGGACCTGGCCGTCGGTCAGGTGGACCTTGATGCCGCAGCGGCAGGCGCACATGTAGCAGGTCGTATAGCTGACCGCGTCGCTGACGGCGGGCGAGGTGTCGACGCGCGCCCCGTTCGGCGCGGCGCGGCCTCGCGGTTTCCTGGACATCCCGTTAGTCTCCTCGGATCCGGTTGTACGACGCGGCTTGCCGCGGCGTCCACTGGCTGGGACGCAAGGCGGACCGGCGATGCGCATCGGGATTGACCTGGGCGGCACCAAGATCGAGGCGGTCGCGATCGATTCGGCGGGGCGCGAGCTGGCGCGCCGGCGCGTGCCCAGCCCGGCGCACGACTACGGCGCCATCGTCGAGACCATCGGCGGGCTGGTCGACGGGCTCGAGCGCGAGCTCGGCGCGCGCGCCACGGTCGGGGTCGGCATCCCGGGCGTGGTCTCGCCGGCGACCGGCCTGGTCAAGAACGCCAATACCACCGTGCTGATCGGCCGGCCGTTCGACCGCGACCTCGGCACGCGGCTCGGCCGCGAGGTGCGGCTGGCCAACGACGCCAACTGCTTCGCGATGTCGGAGGCGGCCGACGGCGCGGCCGCCGGGGCCGCCGCGGTGTTCGCCGTGATCCTCGGCACCGGGGTCGGCGGCGGGCTCGTGATCGGCGGCCGCATCATCGTCGGGGCGAACGCGATCGGCGGCGAGTGGGGCCACAACCCGCTGCCCTGGCCGCGCGACGACGAGCGCCCGGGCGCGCGCTGCTATTGCGGCCAGCACGGCTGCATCGAGACGTTCCTGTCGGGCCCCGGGCTGGCGCGCGATTTTGCCGCATCCGCCGGGCGCACGCTGGGCGCCCCCGAGATCGTCGCCGCGGCCGCGGCCCGCGATGCCGATGCGCTCGCCGCGCTCGAGCGCTACGAGGACCGCCTGGCGCGCGCGCTCGCGACCGTGATCAACATCGTCGATCCCGACGTCATCGTGCTGGGCGGCGGGCTGTCGAACCTGGCGCGGCTCTACGACAGCGTGCCCCGGCGCTGGCTCGCCTGGGTGTTCTCCGACGAGGTCACGACGCGCCTGAGGCCCGCGCGCCACGGCGATTCGAGCGGCGTGCGCGGGGCGGCGTGGCTGTGGCCGCCGGACTAGGCGGATCCGTCTCGGCAGCGGCGGGCGCCGGCGCGGGGGCGGGCGCACCCCCGAGCACCAGCCGCTCGGGCGGGAACACCACGCTGACGCGCGTGCCGACGCCCGGCGTGCTGCTCAGCGTCACGCTGCCGCCGTGCAGCTCCATGATCGCCTTGACGATCGGCAATCCCAGGCCGGTCCCGTCGAAGCGCCGGGTCAGCGGATCCTCGATCTGCTGGAACGGGGTGAGCGCGCGCGGGATGTCCTGCGGCGCGATGCCGATGCCGGTGTCGAGCACCGTGATCGTGAGGCCGGCCGCGTCGACCGCGCTGTCGATCCGGATGGTGCCGCCCGGCTCGGTGAACTTGATCGCGTTCGACAGCAGGTTCAGGACGATCTGCTTGAACATGCGGAGATCGGCCATCAGGGCGGGCAGGTGCGCGGTCGGCGCGACGTCGATGCGCAGGCCGCGGCTCGAGGCGCGCTCGCGCATCAAGCGGACGCAGTGGCCGAGCGCGCTGCCGACGTCGACCCGCTCGGGCGCCATGGTCATCTGGCCGGCCTCGAGCTTCGACATGTCGAGCACGTCGCCGATGATGTCGAGCAGGTGCTGCGCGCTCTGGTGGATGTCGGCCACGTAGTCGCGGTAGCGCTCGACGCCGAGCTCGCCGAACAGGCCCTCGCGCATGATCTCGGAGAAGCCCAGGATGGCGTTGAGCGGCGTGCGCAGCTCGTGGCTCATGGTGGCGAGGAACTCGCTCTTCATGCGGTTGGCGCGCTCGGCGGCGTCGCGCGCCTCGCGCAGCCGATCCTCGCGCTGGATCACGCCGGTGATGTCGGCGCCGATCATCACCAGGCTGCCGTCGGACAGGCGCTGCAGGTTGAGCTGGAACCAGCGGTCGTTGATCCGGCGATGCACCATGCTGTGCGGCTGGCGCATGTGCGCCATCCACTCGCGCAGCCAGGCGCGCTCGCGGCCGAACGCCTCCGGGAAGGTGCGCTCGCGCAGCGAGGCCTTGGCGATCTCGATGAAGCGCACGCCCGGCACCATCAGGTCGCGCACCGGCGGGTTGAGGCTGCGGAACTGCTCGTTGCACAGCACCAGCCGGTCGGCGGCGTCGAACAGCGCGAACGCCTCGCCCAGGCTCTCGATGCACTCCTCGAGCTTGCGGTTGGCGTCGCGGATGCGCTCCTCGGCCTCGACCTGCGCGGTGATGTCGGTCGCGGTGCCGCGATAGCCGGTGAACTTGCCGGCCGAATCGAAGATCGGCTCGCCGCTCGCCGAGACGTGCACGCGCCTGCCGTCGGCCAGCGTGCGGTGGTGCACGAAGTTGCGGAACGGCCGGTGCTCGGCGAGCAGCGCGCGATGCTCGGCCCACAGCGCCTGCTGGGCCGGGTCGTCCTCGAACTCGCCGGGCCGGGTGCCGATCAGCCGGCGCGGATCGCCGCCCAGGCGATCGCTGACGAAGCTGAAGCGCAGGTTGGGGCCGAGCTCCCACAGCCAGTCGGACGAGATCTGGGCGAAGTCGCGGAAGCGCTCCTGCGATTCGCGCAGCGCCGCGGCGATCTCGGCGCGCTCGGACAGGTCGCGCAGCAGAAAGATGCTGTGCGGCCCGTCGCGGCTGCCGGCGCCCAGCACCTGGACGCGCACCTCGACCCGGGTCGGCGGGCGGCTGGGCAGGGTCAGCGTGGTCTCGAACTGCGCGCTCGGCTGGGCGAGCGCCTCGCCCAGCAGCGTGATGGGCTGGCCCCGGCAGGCCGCGGCGTCGAAGCCGGTCAGCCGGGCGAACGCCGGGTTGACGTAGACCATGGTGCGCTGGCCGTCGGTGACGGCCACCGCCTCGCTCACGCTCTCGACGATGCTCTCGAAGATGTCAGGCGGCACGGGGCGACCGGTCGATCGAACCCCCACGGCTTACGGGGCGAGCCCCTAACGCACTATGAAAATTAGGCAAAAATGCAGATCGAAATGAGTGGGGCTGCGCCCGGCGGCGCGGCCCCACAAACCCGCTCGACGGTGGGCCGGGCTACTTGGTCGCGTGGAAGGCCGGACGGTCGGACCGGCTCGGGCGCGTCGCCGGCACGTAGGCCTTGGCGGCGTGCTCGATGCAGTACGGCTTGCCGGGCACCGGCGCCGCGCCGCAGAAATGGAACCCGGGCTCGCGCGGATGGCCGATCGGCCACGAGCAGGCCGGCCCCTTGAGCTCCATGACGGGCGGCTTCTCGACCCGCTTGATCGGCGACTGGCGCGGCGGCAGATGCAGCCGGTTCACCTTGCCGACCACCGAGTTCTTCGTGATGCCCAGCCGCCGGCCGATTTCCGCGGTGGTCAGCCCCTCCGCCCACAGCTTGCTGAGCTCGGCGACCTGTTCTTGAGACCAGTCCATGTGCCACACCCCCTCAAGAAGTTGTGGCAGCATACCCGCAGCCCACAACATCTGGCAAGGGTATTGTGACGCTTTTTCAGTCAGCCCCCATATCTTGTGTGGCCGCCCGCAATCAATGGGAATGCCGGGGAATCCGGTCGATGATCCCGTGATACTGGGTCGCCAGCTCCAGGCACATGCCGGTCGAGAGCGGCCCGACCGTGCTGCGATAGATCTCCTCCCAGGGCGTCTGGTGCTGCGGCACCTCGAGCTTGAGGGCCTGCCGGCGCTTGGCGAGCTCGGCGTCCGACAGCACCAGGTCGACCCGGCGCGCCTTGAGGTCGATGCGCACCCTGTCGCCGGTCTTGAGCAGCGCCAGGCCGCCGCCGGTCGCCGACTCGGGCGAGGCATTCAGGATCGACGGGCTCGCCGAGGTGCCGCTCTGGCGGCCGTCGCCGATGGTCGGCAGGGTCAGGATGCCGCGCCGGATCAGCGCGTCGGGCGGCTGCATGTTGACGACCTCGGCGCTGCCCGGATAGCCGACCGGGCCGGCGCCGCGCACGACCAAGAGGCAGTGCTCGTCGATCTCGAGCGCCGGATCGTTGATGCGCGCGTGATAGTCCTCGGGCCCGTCGAACACGATGGCGCGGCCCTCGAACCGGTCTTCCTGGCCCGGCGTCTCGAGGTAGCGCTTGCGGAACTCCTCGCCGATCACCGAGGTCTTCATCAGCGCGGCGTCGAACAGGTTGCCGCGCATCACCAGGAAGCCGGCCTGCTGCATCAGCGGGTCGTCGATCGCGCGGATCACTTTGCGGTCGGTCGCCCGGCTGTCGCGGCAGTTCTCGCCGATCGTCTTGCCCGACACGGTGAGCGCGTTCTCGCGGATCAGCTTCTTGTCCATCAGCTCGCGCACCACCGCCGGCACGCCGCCGGCGCGGTGATAGGCCTCGCCGAGATACTCGCCGGCCGGCTGCAGGTTGACGAGCAGCGGCACCTCGTAGCCGACGCGCTGCCAGTCCTCGATGTCGAGCGTGACGCCGATGTGGCGCGCGATCGCGTTGACGTGGATCGGGCAGTTGGTCGAGCCGCCGATCGCCGAGCACACCGCGATGGCGTTCTCGAACGCCGCCTTGGTCAGGATCTTCGACGGCTTGAGGTCCTCGTGCACCATCTCGACGATGCGCCGGCCGGTCGCGTAGGCCATCTGGCCGCGCTCGCGATAGGGCGCCGGGATGGCGGCGCAGCCGGGCAGCGACAGACCCAAGGCCTCCGCCATCGAGTTCATCGACGTCGCCGTCCCCATGGTGTTGCAGTGGCCCGCGCTGGGCGCCGAGGCGGTCACCATCTCCATGAACTCGTCGTAGTCGATCTCCTTGGCGGCGAGCAGCTTGCGCGCCTCCCACACCACGGTGCCGGAGCCGGCGAGCTTGCCCTTGTACCAGCCGTCGAGCATCGGGCCGCCCGACAAGACGATCGCGGGCATGTCGAGCGTGCAGGCCGCCATGATGCAGGCCGGCGTGGTCTTGTCGCAGCCGGTCGTGAGAACGACGCCATCCAGAGGATAGCCGTGCAGCACCTCGACCAGCCCGAGATAGGCGAGGTTGCGGTCGAGCGCGGCGGTCGGCCGCTTGCCGGTCTCCTGGATCGGATGCACCGGGAACTCGAAGGGCACGCCGCCCATCTCGCGGATGCCGGCGCGCACGCGCTCGGCCAGCTCGAGATGGTGGCGGTTGCACGGCGACAGGTCGCTGCCGGTCTGCGCGATGCCGATGATCGGCCGCCCCGACTGCAGCTCGGCGCGGGTCAGCCCGAAATTGAGGTAGCGCTCGATGTAGAGCGCGGTGTCGCCGGGATGGTCGGGGTCGTCGAACCACAGCTGGCTGCGCAGCTTCACGGCCTTCGGCGTCGATGCCATGGCGTCCTCCCGGGATATGTCTCGGCGCAAGATAGCGGCGCGCGCCGCACGCGCAAGGCTCAGCCGGTGACCAGCTCCGGCAGCAGCACGTTGAAGCGGTCGGCAGCCTCGTAGGCGACCCAGTGGCCGGCACCCGGGATGACGCGGAAGCGCGCGCCCGCACCCGGCTGCAGCTGCTCGAGCAAAGCCTGGCGCGCCGCGATGCCGGCATCACCCGCGGCGGTCGCGTCGCGCGAGCCCCAGATGCCGTTGAGCCGCGCGGTGATCCTGGCCAGCGCCTCCTTGAGCGTGTCGGTGCGCGAGATCGGCCGGCTCTTGATGAAGGTGCGCCGCGTGTTGGTGGTCTGGATGTGCACCGCCAGCGCGTCGATGTTGGCCGGATCGGCGATCATGAGGATGCCGAGGTTCTTGCGGTGCACCGCCGCGAGCTCGGCGGCATCGGTGACCTTGCGCCACGACGCCATGGGCTCGAGGTCGGGGCGCAGCAGGCCGAGCCCGTTCGAGCCGACCAGCGTGAGGGTGGCGCAGCGCTCGCCCGCCTGCGCGGCGACGTGGCCGCCGACCACGCCGCCGAACGAGAAGCCGGCGAGATGGAAGCGCGCGCCCTTCGGCACGAATTCGCCCAGGCCGCGCACCAGGATCGCGGCGATGCTGGCGGCCGAGTAGGGCTCGGGCGCCATCGCGCTGTCGCCGAAGCCCGGCATGTCGGCGGCCGCCACGGTGAAGTGCTTCGCCAGCGGCTGGACGTTGCGGATCCAGTGCGACCACGCGCCGTGGCCGCCATGCAGCAGCGCCAGCACCGGCCCGCTGCCCCAACAACGCCACACCATGCTGCCGTCGCCGCACGGCGTGCGCACGACTGTCGCCGCGGCGTCGATCGCGGCAACGATCTCCGCCGGGCTCTGCCCGTCATCCCGACTCATGCGCCTAGCAGAGTCGGGCCGGTCGAGTCGGTCAAGTGTTTGTTGCCGCCGCGAAGCGCCGTGGCTAGCGCGACAGGCGCGGCAGCACGACCGTGACGGCGAGGCCGCCGCCGAGGCGGTTCTCGGCGCTCACGCGGCCGCCGAGCGCCTCGGTGTGGCGGCGTACCAGCCACAGCCCGACGCCGAAATGGCTGACCTGGTCGGCCGGCGCGTCGTCGTCGCCGTTCGGCCGCGGCAGCAGCGGCCGGTCCGAGTAGTAGCGGTCGAAGATGCGCGGCAGGCGCTCCTCGGGGACGCCCGGGCCGCGATCGCTCACGGCGATCACGGCGCGGTCGTCGCTCGCCGTCACGCTCACGCCGACCTCGCCGTCGGGCGCCGAGAAGCTGAGCGCGTTCTCGATCAGGTTCTCGACGATGGTCTCGATGATGTCGTCGCGCCCGCGCACCGCCAGCCCGTCCTGCACCTTGCCGGCCAGCCGGTGCGCCTCGCCGCCGAGCATCTCGCGATAGCCCTGGATCAGCCGGCGCATCAGCCCCGAGACGTCGACCGCATAGGTGCTCGGATCGAGCAGGTCGGCGGTCGCTTCGTCCAAACGCCGGGCCGACTGCACGAGACCCTCGAGCTTGTTGACCGAGGCGGTCAGCGCCTGCAGCGCGACGGTGCCGCGCTCGTCCTGCGGGTCGACCCGGCGACGCAGCGGCTCGATCGCCTGGCGGATCACGCCGAGCGGGGTCTTGAAGGCGTGCGCGTTGTCCTCGGCGGCGCGCCGGATGCTGTCGGCCGACGCCTTCAAGGTCTCGACCATGCGGTCGAAGTCGGCGGCGACCTGGGCGAGCTCCGGGATGCGGTTGCGCGCGGCGAACGAATCGCCGTCCTCGGCGCGCTCGATGCCGCGCGCCAGCTTGCCGAACTGGGTCAGGCTGCCCCACAGCGACAGGAACAGCGCGAACACCAGCGCCGCCATCACGGCGTAGATGATCAGCGCGACCCGCACCTCGTTGGTCTTCCAGTAGGGCTCGCCGATCGCCACGCCGTTGATGCCGCGCACCGTGTTCGAGATCACCACCGCGCCGCAGCCGGCCGGGCTCTGCACCGGCGTGATCGAGGTGATCAGCTCGTCGACGCCGCCCGGGCGCGCCAGCCGCACGGCGAGCGGCAGATTGCCACTACAGCTCTGCGCCAGCTTGTCGAGCACGCCGATCTCGGCGAGGTGCCGGCGCTCGTCGTTCAGCTGGTCGACCGGCACGGCCGGTGCCGCCGCGACGTAGTAGAAGCCGGAGCCCCCGCTGGGTTGGAACAGCAGCCGGATCGACGTGCTGCCGGTGGCGAAGCGCGCCAGCTCGTCCGACAGCTTCTCGAACGGCACGCCGGCGCTGTTGGACAGCATCGGCTGCAGCGCGGCGGCGATCACGAGGCCCTTGTCGCGCACCGTCTCGACCAGGATCGACTGCTTCTCGGCGTCGGCGGCGCTGAACACGTTGTAGATGATCAGCGGCACCGCGGCGAACACGACCGCCAGCACCGCCAGGCGCGCGGTCAGCGAGCGCGTCAGGCGGCGGAGCAGGGGCTCCCGGTTAGCGCGCGCGACGGTCGCCGACGGCGCGCCAGCGGTAGCCGAAGCCCGGATAGTTCTCCAGGGCGTCAAATGCCGGATCGAGATCACGGAACTTCTGCCGGATACGTTTCACCATGGTGCGCACGTTGCTGCGATAGCCCTCGCTGCCGATGCCGGCGATGAAGCCCTCGCCGCGCACGACGTCGTAGATCTCGCGATAGGAGACGTCGTCGCCCGCCTTGTCGGCGAGCAGCGCGACGACGTGGAACTCGGTCAGGGTCAGCGGCACCTCGCGGCCGTGCCACAGCGCCC
>Ga0335076_10007637_pt1 | contig 10895 bp, 4 predicted proteins | sample Lox_Sample_25_FD_206717 | JGI IMG/M metagenome (GOLD analysis project Ga0335076, IMG submission 206717) | Soil microbial communities from Loxahatchee National Wildlife Refuge, Florida, United States - Lox_Sample_2.5 | ecosystem: Environmental > Terrestrial > Soil > Wetlands | place: USA: Florida...
CGGGCGATCCGGCCGTCGTACATGTAACGTGTGCGCCCCTCGTCCTCGGCAAGGAAGGCCGTCACGAAGTGCGAGCCGAAGTAGCGCTTCGCAGAGATCAGGGCGCTGCCGGAGTACGGGAGCATTTCGATGGTCTCCGGCTGTCCTCCGAGTTCCGCACTGGTGCCCTTGGGGACGCTGTCGATGAAGACGCGGCCGTCTTCGTCTACCCGGACCACGTTATCTTCGGCCTCACCGGAGTATTTGCCGGCGAACCGGGAGGCGTCCGGCATGGTCGCGGCCGGGTCTGGGACCGCCTCGGGCGGGGTTTCGAGACCGGCCAGGTCGCGCAGGACGCGGGCGTAGATCTCGCGCCAGACATTGCGCATGTTCCCGCCGTTGGCCAGGACCGCGATCGCAAGGTTGCGCTCTGGCACCATGCGGAAAAAGGCGCCCTGGCCGATGGTTCCGCCGTCGTGGCCGATGACCTGGCCGCCGCCGTCCAGGTTGTAGATTGCCCAGCCCAGGCCCCAGGCCTGGTCGCAGGTCCCGATGCGGGGCAAGGTGACCTGGGTTTCCTGCATCGCGTGCGTGGCCTGCTCGCTCAGCAGCCGCCCGCCGTCCGGAGCGGAACCGCCATCGAAGTGCATCTGGGCGAAGACCATCAGGTCGCTCGCGCTCATCGCGAACATCGAGCCGGCGGGGCTCGTCGAGCGCTGCAGAGCCCAGACCGAGGCCGGCTCTGGCTCCTGCTCCTCATCGAAGCGGACGTGGCCAACCGCGGCCCGGTGCAAGATGGCCTCGTACGGGCCGGTCGCTGCGTGGGTCAGCTTGAGCGGTCCGATCAGGTGCTCTTTAAGGCACTGGTCGAAGCTCTTGCCGCGCAGCACCTCGATGATCCGGCCCAGGACGACGAATCCGGCGTTGTTGTACGAGTAATACTCCCCCGGAGGGAAGAGCTGATCCTGGCCGGTGAGCGAGGTGACGAACTTCTCCACGCAGTCATCGCCGTAGCCGGTATCGGTGAACACGTCGCCGCCGAAACCGGCGGTGTGTGTCATCAGCTGGCGTATGGTGATCGCTGCGGACGCGTGCTCGTCGGCGAGCCTGAATTCCGGCAGGTAGGCACGCACCGGCTCGTCGAGGCCGAGCTTGCCCTCATCGACCAGCTGCATCGCCAGACTGGTGGTCCACAGCTTGGTAATCGAGCCGATCTGGAAGACCGCTTCAGAAGTCGCCTCGACCCCGGTCGCCTTGCTCAGCAGACCATGCGCGGTGGCGAAGACCTCTCCGTTCAGCATGACTGCGACCGAGGCGGCCGGCACCTCGTGCTCGGCGAGAAGGTCCGGCAGCGTGTTCTCGATCCATTCCCCGACGCCCTGCAAGCGCGGCAATTTCGCACCCCTTCTCCGTGATCTCACATGATGACTGAGGTTGCCCCGCTTTGACGGACAGGGCTGATGGCTGGTCAGGCTACCTTCTTGATCTTGTCGTCTTCTTCTGCTGGTTCCGGTGTGCGCGCCCGGCTGTTCATCGACCGCATGACCGCTGCTTTTACCGGCGGATGCCGCGCGGAGCGTCGCTTCACCGAACTGCGCAGATCTGCGCCGATCTGCTCTTATCTTCTCCGGTTGACGATTGCCTTAGCTTGGCGTGGGCCGTGTCCTGTGTGTCGGTCAGGGTCGCCGGCGCTGCGGGTGCCATCCGGCGGGGCCGGGGCTGTCGGTCTGTGCAAGCGTCGTGTTCCTCGTGGTCGGGTGCGGGCTGATGTGGTGCCGCGTCGGGTGGGCCGGAAGGGGGTGCGGGGGAAACCTCGGGGGAACCCTGGCGGCTGTGGGGAAGGGTGCCCCCGTGGTCTCCCCCGCCCGGAAAATGAGTCGGCCGGAGGCCGTCCGCATTAGGGGCGGGTGGCCGGGGGTTTTGGCGGAGGGACACGGCAAGCGTGATCAACTACGGGCAGCCGGCCGCTGGGTTCTGCGGAGATCACGCCCTGGCCCCGACGTCGGTGGCCCGCGTCGCATCGCCAACGCCGGGTGAGAGTGGTTCGCGCTGCGGTCTGGGCGGCGCCCCGTTCCCACTTGTTGGCTCTCCCGCTGTGCGTCGGCGCCACGCGCTACGAGCAGAAGGCCCTATAGCCCCCCTAAACCACCGAGATCATGATGGAAACGGCCACGCGGCTGCCGTGGCCGGTGTCGCGGGCCTAGGGTGCCCGGTTGCCGGGCGGTCAGTGGGGCCGGGACGCGGCCAGGTCGTCGAGCCGGGCCCTGACCTGGCCGACCTCGGGATGATGCATCTCCGCGAGAATGGCCAGGGCCTGCTGCCAGACATCCGCCGCGGCCGCCGGGCTGCCCGAGGCCCGATGGGCCTCGCCCAGGTAGACCAGCGTCTGCGACTGGTTGTACCGGTCGCCGAGCTGGCGGTAGAGCGTCAGCGCCCGGTGGTAGCAGGCCAGGGCCTGCTGATGCTGGCCCAGGTGATGGCTGGCGTAGCCGAGGGAATCCCACGCGGCCGCTTCGCCGCTGCGGTGGCCGTTCTCAAGGAACACGGCCAGGGCCCGGCGGGAACAGGCCAGCGCCTGCTGGTGGTGGCCAAGCTGGGTCTGGCACCAGCCGACCGTGTTGAGCGCGATGGCCGCTCCGTGCCGGTCGCCCGCGGCCTGGAAGCCCTCCTGGGCCTGGCGGGAGTGCGCCAGGGCCTCCCCGTACCGGCCCTGCCGTTCGGCCGCCCAGGCGATCTCGAAGTGTGAACGCGCCTGGCCGTAACGGTGGCCGAGCTCCTGGTAGAGGCCGGCCGCGGTCTGGAGATTGGCCCGGGCGTGGTCGTAGCGGCCGAGCCGCAGGCAGGCGCGACCCAGATTGCGATGGGCGTGGGCCTGCCCGGCCCGGTCCTGCAGGCGGCGGGCGGCAGCCAGCGCGCAGAGCTGGGTCTCGGCCAGCTCGGGCCAGTGCCCGCGCCGGTCCAGGAAGTTCCGCATGGTCCAGGGCAGCTGCCAGGCGTGCACGTCGAACCCGTGCTCGGCCGCCTGCGCGATGGCGGCCAGCAGCACCTGGTGCTCGGCCTCGAACCAGGCCCGCGCCTGCTCGGCGGTGGCCGGCGCCTCCAGAATCGTCCCGATCTGCGCCGACGGCAACAGCAGCCGCTCGCGGTGCGGATACAGCGCCAGCGCGGCGGCATGGGCGGCGTGGAGGTAGTGGTCGAGCACCCGGTGCACGGCCGAGGCCCGGTCGGCCTGGCTATCGCCGGCCTGAGCCTGCTCGGCGGCGTAGGAGCGCAGCACGTCGTGAAAGGCGAACCGGCCGGGAACGTGCTCGGTGAGCAGGTGGGCCCGGGTCAGCTCGGCCAGGACCTGGCGGGCCAGCGGCGGCTCGACCCCGGCCAGGCTCGCGGCCGCCTCCGCCGAGATGTCCGGGCCCCGGTGCACGCCCAGCAGCCGGAACATCCGCGCCGCCGGGACGCTGAGCTGCCGGCACGACCACGAGAACACCTCCCGCACGTTGCTGGCCGCGTCCCCGGTGTCCAGCGCGTCCAGCAGGCCGCAGGCGCCGCGCAGCTCCGCGGCCAGCTCGGCCAGGGACATCCCGGGCCGGGCATCGGCCCGGGCCGCGGCCACGGCCAGGGCCAGCGGCAGCCCCGCGCACAGGCGGGCCAGCTCGCTGGCGGCCTCGGGCTCGGCCGCGACCCGCTGGGCGCCGAGGCGCCGCACGAGCAGCTCGCACGCGTCGGTCTCGGACAGCACGTCCAGGCTCAGCGGGTGCGCTCCCTCCACGGCCACCAGCCCGGTCAGCTGGTTGCGGCTGGTGACGAGCACCGCGCACCCGGCGTGTCCGGGCAGCAGGGGCCGCACCTGCTCGGCATCGCTCGCGTTGTCCAGCAGAATCAGCATCCGCCGCCCGGCCAGCGTGCTGCGGTACAGCGCCGCCTGCGCGTCCACCGAATCGGGCACCTGGGTGGATGGGACGTGCAGGGCGCCCAGCATCGCCCGCAGCGCCTCCTCGGGCGGCGCCGGGTTCCCGGACGGGCCGAAGCCGCGCAGGTTGACGTAGAGCTGCCCGTCCGGGAAGTCGTCGGCGACCTGATGCGCCCAGTGCACGGCCAGCACCGTCTTTCCGACGCCCGCCGTGCCGTCGATCACCCAGATGATGCCCTGCCCGCCCGGGCTGGCGGCCTGGGCGACGAGCTCGCTCAGCGCCTTGAGCTCCCAGGTGCGGCCCGCGAAGTGGGCGGGCGCGGCCGGGAGCTGCCGCGGCTTCGCGAGTCCGGCTGGGCTGGCGAGATCAGAGGGTGCGTGAGCGGCAGTTCGAAGACCCACGGGGGCGACGAGGGGGGCCGGGGTGGCGGGTCCGGGACGGCCGGTGAGCCCGACCACGCCCGCGCGGCCGACCAGGGTGGTTGGGCCAGCGAGAACGGCCGGGCCAGCGGCGCCGGCCCGGCTTCCGAGGCTGGCCGGACCGGCGGGACCGGCGGGACCGGCGGGACCGGCCGGGCTGGCTGGGCCGGGCAGCGTTGCGGCGGCGGCCGCCGAGCCCACTGCGGCGGGCACGGCCGGGCTGGCGGCCGCGTCCGCCAGCTTCGCGTCGCCGACGAGGATGCGCCGGTGCACCTCCTGCAGCTCCGGTCCCGGCTCCACGCCGAGCTCGCCGGCCAGGCGCCCGCGGATATCCCGGAACACCCGCAGTGCCCCGGCCCGCTGCCCGCACCGGTACCGGGCGACCATGAGCATCCCGGCCAGCCGCTCGGCGAGCGGATGGCGGGCCAGCACGCCCGGGAGCTCGGCCGCCGCCTCCTGCTCCATGCCGCACGCCAGCAGGCCGCCGATGCGGTCCTGCATCGCCGCGAGATGCTCCTCGGCCAGCATCGACCGGATCGCCGCCACCGCCACGGTGTCGGGCACGTCGGCCAGCGCCGGGCCGCGCCACAACGTGAGAGCCCGGTCGAAGGTGGCGATCGCGGCCCGGCGGTCGGCGCAGTCGCGCCCGCTGCGGGCCAGCCACCGGAACTCGTGCACGTCCACCTGGCGTGCATCGATCAGCAGCCGGTAGCCGTCTCCGCACCGCTCCAGCCGGCTCCCGGGCACCGCGGCCAGCATCTGCCGCAGCCGCGTGATCAGGGCCTGCAGGCTGGCCCGGGCCGAGCGGGGCGGTTCATCGTCCCACACCCCGTCGATGAGTTCGTCGACCGAGACGACCTGGCCGGCTCGCAGCGCCAGCAAGGCCATCACCAGCCGTTGCTGCGGTTTGTCCGGCGCCGACCAGGCGCCGGAGGCCAGCACCTCGACCGGGCCGAGTAGCCGCAGCACAACGCCGTTCATTACCCCGCCTCCTTGCTCGCACAGCGGGTGCCACCGGGCCCGGCCTTGATCTTAGCCCGCGGTATCTGGGCATTATGGACATATCGCCGCCACCGGTTAAGCATCGTGACTGACTCGTCACCGTCCTGTTGCGTCCGCGGGGCACGGCCTTAAGGGACGGCCGCATGGCCGGCCCATCCACCCGGCCCGATATAGTCACAAACGAGTGCTTTGGGCCGCCACAGGCCCGGCGCCAAGCGGACGCCAAGCGAATGCCAAGCGCCACAGCGCAGGCTGGTTGGCTGAGGGAAAACTGACCGTGAGGAAAAAATCGATGACACCTGCACCTGAAGCGACGAGACCCGGGTCGGCGACCCGGGGCAGACGCTGGGGGCTGCGCCGCAAGACACTGGCCGTCGCCGCGGGCGTGGCCGTGCTGGCGCTGACGGCCGCGGGCTGCGCGAGCAGCAACGGCGGCGGCGGCAGCGCGGCAAGCAGCGGCACGCCGACCAATGGCGGCACCGCCGTCATGGCCGAGCCGCCGTCCGACACGCCGAACTACATCTTCCCGTTCACGAGCAGCTCGTTCATCAGCATCACCAACCTGAACGACTTCTCGTACCTGCTCTACCGGCCGCTGTACTGGTTCGGGCAGGGCACCCAGCCGACGTTCAACGCGTCGCGGAGCCTGGCCACCAAGCCGACGTTCAGCGGCAAGACCGTGACGATCAACCTGAAGAACTGGAAGTGGTCCAACGGCCAGGCGGTGACCTCGTCGGACGTCATGTTCTGGATCAACATGATGCTGGCCGTGCCGCAGGACTGGGGCGCGGACGTGCCGGGCGGGTTCCCGACCAACGTGACCAACATCCACGTGGTCAGCCCGACCGAGCTGCAGATGACCATGAAGCAGAACTTCAACCCGACCTGGTTCCTCTACAACGAGCTGAGCCAGATCACCCCGATGCCGGCCGCCTGGGACCGGACCGCGTCCGGCCCGAGCCACTGCGACACCACGGTGTCGGACTGCGCGGCGGTCTACGCTTACCTCGACGCCCAGTCGAAGGACCTGTCCACGTACGTGAGCTCGCCGCTGTGGAGCATCGTGGACGGGCCGTGGAAGCTGAGCGCGTTCAACGCCGACGGGCACGTCACGTTCGTGCCGAACAAGTCCTACTCCGGCTCGCCGAAGCCGAGGCTGGCGGCGTTCGAGGAGGTGCCGTTCACCACCGACGCGGCCGAGTACGACGTCATGCAGTCGCCGAGCGGCTCCACCAAGATCAACGTCGGCTACCTGCCGGAGCAGGACGCACCGGCCAAGCCGGCCAATCAGACCGTGGGCCCGAACCCGCTGTCGTCCAAGGGGTACACGCTGGAGCCCTGGTACACCTGGGGGATCAGCTACTACCCGCTCAACCTGCAGTCCACCATCGGTGACCACGCGGCGATCTTCAAGCAGCTGTACTTCCGCGAGGCCATGGCCTACATGATGAACCAGAACGCGATCATCTCCGGGCCGCTGCGCGGTTACGGGCAGGTCACGGTCGGGCCGGTCGGCAGCTTCCCGGCGACCAGCTACCTGTCGCCACAGGGCAAGTCGGGCAACCCGTTCCCGTACAACCCGTCCAAGGCCAAGAGCCTGCTGGCCGACAACGGCTGGAAGGTGGTCCCGGGCGGGACGTCGACCTGCGTCAAGCCGGGCACGGCGGCCGGTGACTGCGGCGCAGGGATCACCGCGGGCAGCTCGCTGAACTTCAACATGGTCTACGCGACCGGTACCGCGTGGATCGTGTCGGAGATGACCCAGCTGCAGTCCAACGTGGCGTCGATCGGGATCAAGCTTGGCCTGGCGCCCAAGCCGTTCAACCAGGTCGTGGCGCTGGGCGCGGGGAACTGCGTCGCCGCCAAGATCCCGTGCAACTGGGACATGGCCGACTGGGGCCTGGGCTGGTCGTTCGCGCCGGACTACTACCCGAGCGGCGAGACGCTGTTCTCCACCGGCTCGCTGGCCAACGCCTCTGGGTACAGCGATCCGAAGAACAACTCGATGATCACCCAGACGCTGACCAACGGCAGTCTGCAGGTCCTGTACAACTGGCAGGACTACCTGTCCAAGCAGCTGCCGGTGCAGTGGCAGCCGAACGGCCCGTACCAGATCACCGAGGTCACCAACAACCTGAAGGGTGTCATTCCGCAGAACCCGACGCTCACCATCAACCCGGAGAACTGGTACTTCACGAAGTAGTGAGGTAGCAGCGGGGCGAAAGCACAATGCCCCGCGGCCACGCCAGAAGCGTGGCCGCGGGGCATCCGCTTGTTAGCGGGCCGGACGGCTCCGGGTCAGTGCGAGTGGCCGTGACCGTGGCCGTTGGCCGCGGCGGGCTCCGGCTCCGGCTTGTCCACCACCAGCGCCTCGGTGGTCAGCAGCATCCCGGCGATGGACGCCGCGTTCTGCACCGCGGAGCGGGTCACCTTGACCGGGTCGATCACGCCCTGCGCCATCAGGTCGCCGTACTCGCCGCTCGCGGCGTTGTACCCGTGGCCCTTGGGCAGGTCGGCCACGGCGGCGACGACCACGCCGCCCTCGGCGCCCGCGTTGTCGGCGATCCACCGGCACGGGGCTTGGAGCGCCCGGCGCACGACCTCCACGCCGGTCCTCTCGTCGCCCTTCTTACCCCGGTCGCCGAGGCTGGCCGCGATCTGCACCAGCGCGCTGCCGCCGCCGGCGATGATGCCTTCCTCGATCGCCGCCCGGGTGGCCGAGATCGCGTCCTCGAGGCGGTGCTTCTTCTCCTTGAGCTCCACCTCGGTCGCGGCGCCCGCGCGCAGCACGCACACGCCGCCGGACAGCTTCGCCACCCGCTCCTGGAGCTTCTCCTTGTCCCAGTCGGAGTCGGAGTTCTCGATCTCCAGGCGGAGCTGGCGGACCCGGTCCTCGATCGCCGCCTGGTCGCCGCCACCGTCCACGATCGTGGTGTTGTCCTTCGTGACGACAACGCGCCGGGCGTGCCCGAGCGTGTCCAGGCCGACGTTCTCCAGCTTGAGGCCCAGCTCGTCGCTGACCACCTCGCCGCCGGTCAGGATGGCCATGTCCTCGAGCATCGCCTTGCGCCGGTCGCCGAACCCGGGCGCCTTGACCGCGACCACGGACAGCAGCCCGCGGATCTTGTTGACGACCAGCGTTGACAGGGCCTCGCCGTCCACGTCCTCGGCGATCACCAGCAGCGGCTTCTTGCCCTGCGCGATCTGCTCAAGCAGCGGCAGGAAGTCCGCCATCGCCGAGATCTTGCCGCCGTGCAGCAGGATGTGAACGTCGTCGAGGACGGCCTCCATCCGCTCCTGGTCGGTGACGAAGTACGCCGAGATGTAGCCCTTGTCGAACTGCATGCCCTCGGTGAACTCGATCTCGAGCCCCATGGTCGGCGATTCCTCGACGGTGATCACGCCATCCTTGCCGACCTTGTCGAACGCCTCGGCGATAATGTCGCCGATCTTGCGGTCCTGCGCCGAGACCGTCGCCACGTTGGCGATCTCGCTCTGCTCCTCCACCTCGCGGGCGGACTTGAGCAGGGCCTCGGCCACCTCGGCGGCCGCGGCGTCGATGCCGCGCTTGAGCGACATCGGGTTGGCCCCGGCGCTGACCGAGCGCAGGCCCTCGTGGACCATCGCCTGGGCCAGCACGGTCGCCGTCGTGGTGCCGTCGCCGGCCACGTCATTGGTCTTGGTGGCGACCTCCTTGGCGAGCTGAGCGCCCAGGTTCTCGTGCGGGTCCTCCAGCTCCACCTCGCGCGCGACGGTCACACCGTCGTTGGTGATGGTGGGCGCGCCCCACTTCTTGTCGATCACGACGTTGCGGCCCTTGGGGCCCAGCGTGACCTTGACGGCGTCCGCGAGGCGGTTAACGCCGCGCTCAAGCGCCCGCCGCGCCTCCTCGTCGAACTCCAAGCTCTTGGCCATGAGTACCTCTGCATGCTTGCGTGAAATGTGTGAATTGCCGGTGGTTCATGCCACCGCCCCGGGCCCGCCTGTCGGCCGGCCCGGGGCGGTACTGGACGCTGCCGCTCGCTACTTCTCGATGACCGCGAGCACGTCGCGGGCGGAGAGAACCAGGTACTCCTCGCCGGAGTACTTGACCTCGGTACCGCCGTACTTGCTGTACAGCACGATGTCGCCGACCTTGACGTCCATGGGGACGCGCTTGGCGCCGGCATCGTCGAACCGGCCCGGGCCCACCGCAAGGACCTCGCCCTCCGGGGGCTTCTCCTTGGCGGTGTCCGGGATGACCAGACCGGACGCGGTGGTCTGCTCGGCTTCGAGCGGGCGCACCACGATCCGGTCTTCGAGCGGCTTCAGAACAACCTTGGTGGCGGTCGTCACGATCTGACCTCCCCCTCCGAAAAGGGCTAGCTAGAGATTGTTAGAGAGGGCGACCATGGCGGCCTGCCGTCGCGGGTGCCAGACCAGCCTCGTCGCATTAGCACTCTACTACGCCGAGTGCTAGTTCGGAACATTATCCATCCTGCGAAGCCGCGTCAACCTGACTCCCCGCGTTGCCCCTCAGTCTGCCCCTCAGTCTGCCCCTCCGCCGGCCCGTCAACCCGGCCCGCGACGACGCTGGTCAGCGGCATCGACGAGTCGGCGGGAAACCCGGCCGGAGACGGCGGCACCTCGCGGGCCAGCAGTTCCGCGCCGAGCGCGGCGACCATGGCGCCGTTGTCGGTGCACAGCCCGGGCCTGGGCACCCGCAGCCGGATGCCCGCGGCCTCGCAGCGCTGCCCGGCCAGGGCCCGCAGCCGCGAGTTGGCCGCCACTCCGCCGCCGATCAGCAGCTGGTCGACGCCGTTGGCCCGGCACGCCTCCACCGCCTTGCGGGTCAGCACGTCGGCGACCGCCTCCTGGAACGAGGCGGCCACGTCGGCCACGGGGACCGCGAGCCCGGCCGCCTCCCTGGCCTCCACCCAGCGCGCCACCGCGGTCTTCAGGCCCGAGAAGGAGAAGTCGAAGGTCTGGTCCCGGTACTTGCCCCGGGGGAATGCGATCGCGGCCGGGTCGCCGTCCGCGGCCGCGCGGTCGATCGGCGGCCCGCCGGGGAACGGCAGGCCGAGCAGCCGGGCCACCTTGTCGTAGGCCTCGCCCGCCGCGTCGTCGATCGTGGACCCGAGCGGCGTCAGCCCGTCCGGCACGTCGGTGACCAGCAGCAGCGAGGAGTGCCCGCCGGAGACCAGCATGGCGACCGCGGGCAGCGCCAGCGGCCCGTGCTCGAGCTGGTCCACGGCGATGTGCGCGGCCAGGTGGTTGACGCCGTACAGCGGCTTGCCCAGCGCCAGCGCGTAGGCCTTGGCCGCGCACACCCCGACCAGCAGCGCGCCGGCCAGCCCGGGCCCCGCGGTGACCGCGATCGCGTCCACGTCGGCCAGCTTCGCTCCGGCCGCGGCCAGGGCCCGGTCCACGGCCGGGACCATGGCCTCCAGATGGGCGCGGCTGGCCACCTCGGGGACCACGCCGCCGAACCGGGCGTGCTCGTCGACGCTGGACGCGATCGCGTTGGCCAGCAGGTCGCGCCCGCGGACCAGGCCCGCTCCGGTCTCGTCGCACGAGGTCTCGATGCCGAGCACCAGCGGAGAGGTCA
>Ga0335076_10007638_pt1 | contig 10894 bp, 9 predicted proteins | sample Lox_Sample_25_FD_206717 | JGI IMG/M metagenome (GOLD analysis project Ga0335076, IMG submission 206717) | Soil microbial communities from Loxahatchee National Wildlife Refuge, Florida, United States - Lox_Sample_2.5 | ecosystem: Environmental > Terrestrial > Soil > Wetlands | place: USA: Florida...
GCCGAACCTTTCTTGGCGAGCAGGCCTGCCTTCGCCAGCGCCGATATCCCGCGCGTCACCTGCTCGCGATTGGTACGGACACGGCTCGCAATGTCGATGTGCTTCGGAGCTGGATCCAGGTTTGACCGGTTGCCGTGCACCCCGATCTTCATCGCCAGCCGCAACAGCTCGGCATGAATGCGATTCTGCACGCCCAGCGTGCTTAATTCGACTACACGCGCGGATGTGTCGCGCAGCAACTGGGTGAGGCGCTCGAGCACTCGCTCGAGAACGGAGTGCTGGGCAAGTACGAGGCTTCCAATCACTTCGGGCTTGTCGCGCAGCGGGCCGAGCGTGACGAACACCGGCTGCACGTAAGCGCGCTGTAAGCTCCCCCGTCAAGCAGACCGATCAGAAGTGGAATTTTCGGGTCAGAGCCGGTATGCAGCAGGCTGAGCTGTTCGGCGCATGGCGGCTTCCCGCCGGCTTCGCGTACGAACCGGAATTCGTAACGCCCGGCGACGAAACGGCGCTCATCGCGGTTATCCAGGACTTGCCGTTGCGCGAGGCGCAGTACAAGCAGTACACGGCGAAGCGCCGCATCGTTGCCTACGGCGGGCGCTACGACTACGGCAGCAATGAACTGATGCGCGCTGGACCCATTCCCGATTTCCTGTATCCCCTGCGCGAGCGCATCGCGCAATGGACTGGCATTGCGGTTTCCGAATGGAACCACGCGCTTGTCGCCGAATATGCGGTGGGCACGCAACTCGGCTGGCATCGCGACGTCCCGGAGTTCGAAGCGATCGTCGGTGTTTCCCTGGCCGGCTCATGCCGCATGCGACTGCGTCCGTATCCGCCGCGCAAGGGCCGCGATCCGGATGCACTCGCACTCAAGATCGAACCGCGCTCGGTGTACTCGATGCGCGACGACGCACGCTGGCGCTGGCAGCACGCGCTATCGCCGACGAAGAACCTGCGCTACTCGATCACGTTTCGCACGATGAATGCGGCGAGTCGGCCGTGATCTGTCTGCCAGCCCCGCCCGCCTCCTCGACATTCATCGGCAGGCTGCGTCACGTCCATGCCTTGCGCACGATCGGCGCAGGCGTGGTTTGCGCCGCCCTCCTCTCGTTGGCGGCCTGCGCGAGCGCGCCGCAGTCAGGCCCTTCCGATGCAGAGGTCCAAGCATTCTCGGCGGCCGGGTACCGGGCCGCCGCACGCGGCGCGACAACCAGAACAACTTACGCGTGGTCGGTCGATGGACAGGCACTCAGCATTGTCTTGTCGCTTCCCAATGGGGTCGACGCGACTCCCCTCGTCATCTACCTGCCTGGTCTCGGTGAATCCAGCGAGGCCGGCGAGCTGTGGCGGGCGGCGTGGTCATCCGCCGGCTACGCCGTCTTGTCGGTCCAGTTGCTTGCGATCGACGAGGAAGCATGGACATCACCGTTTGCGCGCAGCGGGGAGTTCCGCAAACTCGGGGCGGACCGGTTCGGTGCGATGGCCGCACGCCAGCGCTTGCGGCTGCTTTTCGACCTCGTTATAGAGGGCAAGCGTCGTTCGTTGCAGAGCGAGACGCCATGGGTGCGCGTCGACTGGAACCGGCTGGCGATTGCCGGGTACGACGTCGGTGCCTACACCGCGATGATCGCCGCGGGCGAACACCTCGAGGGCGTCGAAAACGGGTCGCCGCTCGCGATCCGCGCGATCATCGCGCTGAGTCCGTTCACGAATCTCGCGGCCGATCCGGTGGGTCGCCGCTACGGCGACATCCGCATCCCGGTGCTGTCGGTGACCAGCAACGCTGATGCCGATCCTCTCGGAATGACCGACAGTCCCAACCAACGCGCCGTCCCTTTCGACCACATGCACGGGCCGGACAAGTATCTGCTGAAGGTGCGCGACCTTTCGCACACGCGCCTCGGCGGCGGCCTCACAGCAACGACTCCCGACCCCGCACCGAACCGCCCCGGCAGCAGCGACCTTGGGCCGCGTCGCGGCGGCGGTCGACGCACTGATCAGGATGCGCGCGACGATCCGCTGATGGAGCGACCGCGGCCCGTCGAACGTGCCGTTGTGCGCGGCCTCTCGGCAGGTGAGCTCCGAATGCGTGTGATGGCGGCGCAAGCAATCAGCACGGCATTTCTCGACATGAGTTTGAAGGACGATGTGCACGCGCGGGATTGGCTCGCAAATGACGCGTCGCGGTGGCTCGATAGTTTGGGGACGCTTAGCAGGAAGTAGGTCCCTTTTAGTCGGTCGCCGGCGATGCTTTCGCTGTCATCGCTCGGGCGAGACTGCGGTTTCATCCGCGTGGAACATATGCCGCCTGAGATCGGATTGGCGTGCTCGAACCCGACGTGAGGCGTTGGCAGCACCCTTCGAGTCACGGACGGGCTTCGAGCACGAGATTGAAAGGCGTCTCCGCGGCGCGCCGCAGCCGCGCAAACCCCGCCTCGGTGACCACCGCGCGCAGGCGACTCTCACCCGCCTGTGCTCCAAGCGCCAGTCCGACCTCTTGTGACAATGAGCAAGGCGTGCAGACCGCCGACGAAGCCGCGTAGAAGATGCGGCCCACAGGGTTCAGGTTGTCCTCAGTCCGATCGTGCGCAAACGGCTCGACGATCATCCACAGGCCGTCGGGCTTGAGCGTTGCGCGAACGTAGCGCCCGACGCCAACCGGATCGCCCATGTCATGCAGGCAATCGAAGCACGCAACGAGATCGAACTGACCGGGATAGTCCTTCGCCGTTGCGACCTCAAAGCGGGCGCGATCCGCAACGCCGGCACGTGCGGCGGCTCCACGCGCCACTTCGATCGACGCCGCGTGGGAGTCGTAACCGACAAACCGCGATTTCGGGAATGCCTTGGCCATCACGATGGTCGACGTCCCGTAGCCGCATCCCACATCGGCAACTGAGGCGCCCTCCTCCAGCCGCTCCAGCATGCCGTCGAGCGCCGGAATCCATTCCGGCACGAGGCGCATGTTGAAGCCGGCGCGAAAGAATCGCTCGGTCCCCTTGAACAAGGACGGGTGATGCTCGTGCCACCCAAGACCGCTGCCCGACCGGTATGCCCGAGCAACCTTCTCGACATCGTGGAACATCGCCTCGACGCACTCGTACGCACCGCAGAGGTTGGCCGGATTGTCGTCGTCCGCAAACACCAGGGCGGCCTCCGGGGTCAGCGTGTAGGTCGCATCCGGCGCGTTGTAGAGCACAAAGCCACCCGCGGCTTGCGTGTTGAGCCATTCCAGTGCGTAGCGGCGCCGGATTCCCGTGCGCTCGCTCAATTCGTCTGCCGTGAGCGGGCCGCTGCCAGCCATTGCCTTGTACAAGCCAAGCCGGTCGCCCACCAGAACCAACGGTGCACTGGCAAGTGCGCCGAGTTCGCCCATCATGCGCCCCATCAACGCTTCGAGTCTGCCTTGATCGATATTCATCGCTTCCTCGCGCAAGTCCGTGACTAGAATCTAGGCCGCCGCGATGCTCGTGCCGATACGCACCTGCGCGTAGTTCGCATACGCAGGTCGGCGTATGCCCTAGCTGCCGCGCAAGCGCACAGCCCTGATGAGCTTTTCCGAACAATCCGTCGAGCGCCTAGCCGCGGCGCTCTATCTGCTCGGCGCGGCACAGGATCCGCGCAACGTCGCGCGCACCATCGTGGCTGCCGCAGCCCGTGCAATCGATTGCGACCTGGCGCTCTATCTCTGTTTCGATCAGACCGGCGGTCAGATAGTGGCGTGGCCAAGCGGCGTCCGGATGCCACCGTTGACTGCAGAACTCATCGAGCACCATCGACGTGGCCATCCACTGGCGCGCTGGTTCGAACGCAATCGCGCACTGAGAGCATGCCGGCTGGCTGATGTCGACGGCATCGCGCAGCGTTCTTACGTGGCGGACGAATACGCGCACCTTCCTTTGCGCTACCCGATGGCGATCCGGCTCGCGAGCCCCGACCGCCGTTGGCACGCCGTTGTCGTGGCGCGAGGACGAGCCGATTTCGACGACGGCGAAAAGCGCATTCTCGAGATGATGTGGCCGGCGATGGTGCGGGCATTGCGGTTCGCACGGCGCGCTCTTCGCTTTGGCGCCACCGGCGCGACGAGTTTCGACAAGCCGCGGGAGACGCGCGGTGTCGTGCTGCTTGACGGCTCACTCCAGGTTGAACTGGCGACCGAACGGGCGCGGCTATGGCTGGCTGAGTACTTCGCCCCGGTCGAGACGCCGTGGAAGATCACGTTGCCGTCGCCGCTGCGCGACTGGATTGCTCAGCGCATCGAGGCCGAGCGGGCCGGCATGCGAGTTCCGCCGATCGAACGCGAGCCGTTCATACAGCAGCGCGGCGATCGCTATCTGATCATCGATCTGATCGTGGACGACGGCAAGGGCAGTCACCTGCTCACGATGATCGAGGAGGCGATGGTGGCACCGGCCACGGCACTTGGAGCCTTCGGCTTGACCGTGCGCGAACGTGAAGTACTCGCGTGGGTTGCCCAGGGCAAGACGAATGCGGAAGTGGGGACGATCCTTGGTGCGAGCGCGCGCACCGTGCAAAAGCATCTCGAGAACATCTTCCAGAAGCTCGGCGTGGAATCGCGCACGGCCGCCACCTTGCGCGCCTGGCAGGCAGCGCGGTTCGCGTTACTCGATCGCGCGCACCGATCTACTCGTCCCAGCAGTCGATCTCGAACACGCGCGTGATGTGGTCGTCCTGCACTTCGAAGAACAGAATCGAAGCGACCAGCGTGCCGTCGGGATAGCGGCACAGCATGCGTAGCGCGGTCTGCGCACCATCCACCAGCAGAGCGTCGATACGGTGAGTCATGTCGCGCGCGGCATTTTCGTTGAACACGGTCGTGATCGCGTCCTTGCCGCGCACGACTGCGGGTCGACTGGGCGGCGTATTGCGGTTGACGATTTGGTACTCGACGTCCGGCGCGCAGAGCGACGACAACAGCGCGGCATCCCGCGTCTCGATACCTCGCTTGAACTCTGCGGCGATCCGCCGCGTCCCGGCGTCCGCAGTCATGGTGTCCACCGTCGCCTCCGTATGGCCGCAAGCCCCGCCGGCCATTATGGGCGCTGCGCTGCGCCTGGTCTCCACTTCGAGCTGTCGCACAGGCACTAGAGCGAATCACGTCCGCAAGCAAATCCCCGGCACCCAACCGACAGGTCGGTGTGGCCCCTCGTTCGTTTCGCGGCGCTGGCGCAGACGCGATAGCGCGTTCGCACAAGGGGCTGCGCAATCATCGTCGAATCAGCCAACGCCGCTCCGAAGCGAACCGCCAGATCGACCCGCTCGGCAACGAGGTCGAGCACTTGGGTGCGCCGCCAGGCGCGGCGCGATGCATGGCGGGGAGCTCGCTGACGAGTGGACCACAAGCAGGCCATGGTGCCGGTCGCCCAGACAAGGGACCGCCACGGCATCGGCCGTGGCGTCTTCCGTTAAGAGCGCGTCGTCTTTTCTAGCGCGCCACCAGCCCGACCGTGCTGACCGGGACACCAACGTACTGCCCTACGGCAGCGAGCCGCCCGTCACGGCCGATGCGGAACGCCGTCACACTTTGCCCCACGTTCGCAAGCGCATAGAGAAAGCGCCCATCGGGGCTCACGCTGAGATCGATCGTGTGGCTGCCCGCGCCAGTGGATCCGTCGGCTCCGCTGTCGCTCACCCGATGTAGCGCACCATCGCGCCCGATACCGAACGCGGTGATCGTGCCGCTCCCTGCGTTGCCGGTGTAAGCGAAATGACCGTTGGGCGTGATGATCAACCAGCATGGGGCCGCCTGGCCGGTCGAGACAGCGGCTGAGATGATGTCGAGATCATCGGACTGGTCGCGCAACTTGTAGCTCGACGCCGAACCGCTCGCGGCCTCCGAGACGACGACGTGATCGCGCGGATCGATATCGAAGCCGAAAGGCGTCGTGCCCGCGGAAGGTGCGAACGTCGCGGGCTTCGCCACTCCATCGTCGACTTCAAAGAGAGCAAGTTGATTGACCGTTTTCTCGCTGACGATCAGGAATTCGCCGCCATTCGAGAACTTGATTTCCGCAGGACCGGTCGCCGATCCGCCCAGGCTTTGAGTGGATCGTTTGATCGGTGTTAGCCGCCCGCCGCGTCCGAGCGTGAATCCCGTGATGTTGCCCTCGCCGCCGGCATTGAGTACATAGACGAGGCGTCCTTGCGAGGTCACGCTGATCGGAGTTGCACCGCCGGAGCCGATGGTCGAGGCAAGAGTCAACTTTTCATCGTCGACTTCGAACACGGAAATCGAGTTGCTGCCTGCATTGACGGCGAACAACCAGCGGCCATCCTGCGACAACGCAAGCGCTCCCTGGCTGCCGAGGTTCGCGCCAGCGCCGGCGCCGCCGGTCGAGAACGAGCTCACGTTGACCAGCGAGCCGTTGGCATTTTGCTCGAAGACCAGGACACGATTGTCACCTTGCGCGTTGTTCAGCGTGTAGACGTAGTGCCGGTCATCGTGCGCAACAGCTGCAGATACGATCGACCAGCCAAGTGCGAGGCCGATGGCAGATCGCGTGAGCGTGCGGAATAGCGCACGTGAAAGTCGCTGCTTCATGCAATGTCTCCTGAGGTGGATGAGCCGGGGCGGACAACCTCGGCGATTAGGGCATGCATCGAGCGGTTCGGTCTTACAGGATTCGGGCGTCGATCCGATTCGCGGGGAAATCCTGTAATTCGACTTGCACAGCGGCGACCAAGCACACGAATTCGCTCCCAGACCTCCCGTGTGCTCATCGCCCGTCTTGTTCGGTGCCGAGGCGTACTTCAGCGCCTTGCACGGCGCCATCGGCAACCCCGTTGATGCCAATGCGCCCATCAGAGGAGCGGACCTGTGCGTCGCCAGCTACCGGTCGCCGGCCTACGACCTGTCGGTCGCTGCGATGCGTATACCGCGGTTGTCGATCAACCTCACTTCCGTGCCCGCCACCGGTGGCATCGCCGGCGAACCGGCGCGCCGCTACGCGGGTCGGCGGTACTCGTTGTTTTTCACGCCTGCCCACGCCGACGCGCGCTGGCGTAAACCCGCGGCGAGCCGCCACGTGAACATCTACTTCCAACCGCGGATCCTCGAACGAGCGCGCGGAACGTCCTGCAGCGCCCTACTTTCACAGCCAATGCTCGACGTGCAGATGCGATCGGTACGACCATTGGTCGACGCGCTCGAGTCAGCGCTCGCCCGCGACGACACCCTGGCGCGCGATGCTGTCGCAAGCCTGGCCTTGCTGATCGTTGACGAGCTGCTAGGTCAGCCACGAGCAGCGCCGTCCCGACTCAGCTCGAGCGCCCTGGCGAGAGTTCAAGACTTCGTCGCGGCTTCGCTCGATTCGCCGATTCGTGTCGCTGATCTGGCCACGGCGGCTGGGATGCCGTTGACGCGATTTGCACCGGCTTTCACCGCTGCCACGGGCACGTCGCCGCACCGATTCGTTCTGGTACAGCGTGTTCAGCGCGCGGAACACCTGCTTCGCAGCAGCCGCCTCGAGCTCGCCGAGATCGCCCTGATGTGCGGCTTCTCAAGCCAGCAGCACCTGACGACGACGATGGCCCGCATGACGGGCAGAACACCGGGTGAGCTGCGTCGTGGACAGGAAACGATGGCGCGACCACCGTCACCGACGGTCGCGTCACCGAATGCCGCTCGTCAGTTGACGGCTTGATGAGGTGCGCCGGAAGCCATGTGATGTTCCAGCGCGCGCATGCCCGCCATCTGGATCAGGCGTTCTTGTTCCGGCGTGGCTACCTTCGGTGCCTGTTCGCCATACGTAATAAGGCCAAGCCGGGCCGCTTCACGCGTTTCGGCCTCGACTTGCTCGCGCCGCAAAACCGAGGGCGCTTCGACAACGCGGACGCCGATTTCGCCGAACGCGGGCAGTTCACCGGCTCCGCGTGCCGCCTTCACGTCCGCGGTCACTTCGGCACGTGACTTCGAAGAGATGAAATGCTCCTTCTCGAAGCCGAATGGATCGACATCGTTGGCGTACGCGGATGCGGAGATCAGGATCGAGGCTAGAGCTGAGATACAAGCAAGCGTCTTCATGGCGGGCTCCATTTTGAAGATTGAAATGAGGTGTGCGCGAACTCCACGTCAAGCACCCGCGCAGTCTCCTCAAGCACCGCCGTGAAGTCATCACGAGTCTTGAAACAATCCATAAAGAATCAGCATGCTCACCATCGAGAACGAACCGACTTTGCCGCGACCTGTAAGACGCCTGGCACCGCGACGACTAAGTGCGCTCGTTGCTTGTTTGTTCGATCTTTCCATTCCAAAGGAATCACTATGAAAGTCGCTGCTGCTCTGATGTCGACCATGCTGCTCATCGCCGGAAGCGCGTTTGCGGAAGACTCGATGAAGAAGGACTCCATGGCCACTGACTCAATGAAAAAGGACTCGATGCACACGGACGCGATGAAAGGCGACGCCATGAAAGGCGATGCCATGAAGGGCGATGCCATGAAAGGCGACGCGATGAAGGGCGACTCGATGAAGAAGGACGCCATGAAAAAGGGCGCAAAGAGCAAGGACAGCATGGACAAGGATGCCGACGCGATGTCCAAGGACGGAATGAAGAAGCAGTAGGTTGGCTGCGCCGCCAAGTGCGGCGCATCTTCGGTTTCAACCGCGGCTCGCGTTGACGAGCCGCTTCGCGTCGAGAATCTCCGCGAGTTCTCGGCTGGCCTCCCATCGGCAAGGCCAGCACGACATTGGATCAGGACGCGAGCGCGGCATCGATTGCCGCGACGGCAATGAGAAGACCTGCCTTGGTCGCAAGATCCCTCAGTTGTCGTAACACATCGCGATCCGCGTCGCCCGGACACAGCCCACGCTGCGCAAGCGCCCGTCCACGAGCAACAAAAAAGTCGCTCCATGGCAAGGGCTGCGAGCGCGTTTGCGCTTCGAGCGCATCCGCGTGATGTAGTGCCGCTTCCCATTCGCCCGTCGCAAGGCTGATATCGATCGCATCGCGGCGGAACAGCAAATGGTTGTGGAGAAGATTGTTGGTGCCGAGCAACGCCTCCGCTTCCGCCAGGACTGAAGAACGCTCAGCCGGGTCATCGGTTGCGCCAGCAGTCATGCCGAGAAAGATCGGCCCCATGAAGGACATTCCGGTCTCGCGCGAGATGGCGATCGCCTCGTACAGGTCCGCGAGAGCCGCGCGCCGTTGCCCCATCGCGCAGAGCACTTCGCCGCGAAACCCCAGCGCTTCGGCCTCGAAACGGCGTGCGTTGATCTGCCGCGCCAGCACCAGCGCACGCTCGATATGCGCCAGCGCAGCGTCGAATCGCATCAACGCGTGGTTGCACTGATAGGCGCCATGGTGGGCGATAGCCTCCGCGCGTTGATGGCCGATCTGCGCGGCTGTCGCGACGGCTGCTTCGGCGCTTGCAAGCGCGCCCGGCGTGTCGCCCGCGTACCACTGCGTGATGGCCATCATGGGAAGGTTCGCTGCTTCGATGCGCCTCAGGCCGTGCTGTCGCGCCAGCCGGACGCAATCCGAGAAGCGGTCATGCGCCGTGAGCATGTGGCCGTGCAGGAAAGCCGCGTCTGCGAGGCCACCCAGTGCGGCCGCTTCCAATTCGACCGAACCTGACTGGCGTGCCAGCCGCAGGCTATGTTGATGCTCCCTTTGACAACCGGCAAGATCGCCGCGCGGAAACAGGAGATTGCCGCGCAGGAAATGGACACGCGCCTGCTGCTCGATCAGGCCGTGCTCCTTTGCAATCGCTTCCGTCTGGTAGAGGGCCGCTTCGGCACCTTCCAGCTTGTCCAGAACGCGCAGCACCGTTGCCAGCCCGAGCAACGCGCGACAGCGTTCCGCGGCTTCCTGCGCCAGTTCCAGAGCAACGTCGTAAGCCTCGCGCGCCGCCGCCATTGCCCCGAGGTCGTACAGCGTGTCGGCGCGACAGCAGGCCAGAGCAAAACGTGGCTTGTCGCCGCCGGCCACTTGGAAACCGCGCTCCGCAAGCTGGAGCGCCCGCTCGGGCCGATGTTCACGCCCTTGGGCGAGAGCCGCCTCCAGGTACGCCTCCGCGGCGCGCGGATCACCTGCACGATCGAGATGCTCGGCGCGCAAAGCCGCATCGCGTCCGCCGAACCAGTTGGCCGCGTCGACATGCAAGGCGCGCCGCTGCTCAGGCGTCAGAGACGCGTAAGCCCCTTCGTGCACGAGCGCGTGCGCGAACAGCCCTTCCCTGCCTTCGACCCGCAACAACCCGCGAGTCTCATACGGATCCCAGGCCGCGCCGGCGAGAAGGTGCTTTAGCGCGGCCAATGGAAAACGCTGTCCTAGCACGGAGGCGGTGCGGACCGCATGCCGCTCGCCCACGGGCAGCGTGTCGAGTCGTGCGTGCACGATGCTTTGCACCGAGCCCGGAAGGGCTGCTTCGGTCTCTCCTCCGCCGAGCAACAGTTGCTCGAGGAATAGCGGATTGCCACCCGATCGCTCGACACATCGGATGACGAATGCATCGGTCAAGCCGGCGTACCGCGCGGCGAGCGCGCTCGCCTCCGTCCAGCGAAGCGGCCCGAGGTCGAATGTGACGAGCGCACTGACTCCCGCGGTGCCCCGCCATGCGAGATCCAGCGGGTCGCCGTCGCTGCGTGCAGTCGTGACAAGCACCGCCCGCGTGCTCTCGACGACGGCAGCGAGCGTCGCGATGCGACTCAATAACCGCGGCGCAGCCCAATGCAGATCCTCCAGCACGAGCAGGTGTGGCGCATGGTCGCTGCAGCGGCTCAGCAACTGCGCAAGCGCGTTGTCCTGCGCACGTTCGCGCGTCGCGTGATCCATGGCGTCGAATACCGCGCGCAACGAAGCCGGCAGGGGCTGATGCAGCAGGACCAGCAAGGGCATCTCGTGCACCGGATCGATCAGACCGGCGGCGA
>Ga0335076_10007639_pt1 | contig 10894 bp, 8 predicted proteins | sample Lox_Sample_25_FD_206717 | JGI IMG/M metagenome (GOLD analysis project Ga0335076, IMG submission 206717) | Soil microbial communities from Loxahatchee National Wildlife Refuge, Florida, United States - Lox_Sample_2.5 | ecosystem: Environmental > Terrestrial > Soil > Wetlands | place: USA: Florida...
CGTCGGCAAATGTTCACGAGCTGGCGCACGTTGCCGGGCCAGTCGCACTCGACGAGCAGCTTCTCGGCCGCCGCCGTCAGCAGCTTCGGCTCGGCGCCCAGCTCGCGCGCGGCCACCACCAGGTAGTGGCGCAGCAGCTCCGGGATGTCCTCGCGCCGCGCACGCAGCGGCGGCAGCGCGATCCGGATGACGTTCAGCCGGTGCAGCAGGTCCTCGCGGAACTGGCCGGCCGCGGCGCGCGCCTCGAGGTCCTGGTGCGTGGCGGCGATCACGCGCACATCGACGCGGATCGGCGTCGAGCCGCCGACGCGGTAGTACTCGGACTCGGCCAGCACCCGCAGCAGGCGCGTCTGCAGCTCGCGCGACATGTCGCCGATCTCGTCGAGGAACAGCGTGCCGCCGTCGGCCTGCTCGAAGCGGCCGCGCCGCAGGCTGTCGGCGCCCGTAAACGCGCCCTTTTCGTGGCCGAACAGCTCGGACTCCAGCAGCTCGGGCGTGAACGCCGAGGTGTTGAGCGCGATGAAGGGCTTGGCCGCGCGCGGGCTGTGCCGGTGCAGGGCGTGCGCGACCAGCTCCTTGCCCGTGCCGGACTCGCCCGTGATCAGCACCGTCATGCTCGAGCGCGACAGCCGGCCGATGGCGCGGAACACCTCCTGCATCGCCGGCGCCTGGCCGAGCAGCTCCGGGATGCGGCCGGCGTCGGCCGCCGCCTCGTGGGCGGGCGCCGTCTGCTGCGCGGCGCGGCGCACGAGCGCGACCGCCTCGTCGATGTCGAAGGGCTTCGGCAGGTACTCGAAGGCGCCGCCCTGGTAGGCGGCGACCGCCGCGTCGAGGTCGGAGTGCGCGGTCATCACGATCACCGGAACGCGCGGATGCGAGGCCTGCACCTCGTCGAGCAGCTTCAGCCCGCTGCGCCCCGGCATGCGGATGTCGGTGATCAGCACGTCCGGTTCGCCGGCGCCGAGCGCCTCGAGCACGCCGTTCGCCTGCTCGAACGCGCGCGGCGTCATGCCGCTCGCCTTCAGCGCCCGCTCCAGCACCCAGCGGATCGAAGCGTCGTCGTCGACCAGCCACACCTTGAGCGCGTCAGTCATCGGAGCCGTCCTCGAAGGGAATCAGCAGCGTGAACACCGTGCGGCCGGGCCGGCTCTCGAACTCGATCAGCCCGCCGTGGCGCGTCGCGAGGTCCTGCGCGACCGTCAGGCCGAGGCCGTTGCCGCCGGGCCGGCTGGTCACGAGCGGGTAGAACACGGTGTCGGCGATCTCCGGCGGCACGCCCGGCCCGTTGTCCTCGAACTGGATGCCGAGCACCATGCGGTGGCGGTGCGCGCCGATCGTGGCGTTGATCAGCGCGCGCGTGCGCATCACCAGCCGGCCCTGCTCGCCGAGCGCCTGCACGGCGTTGCGGCCGATGTTCAGCATCGCCTGGATCAGCTGGTCGCGGTCGACCGACAGCTCCGGCAGGCTCGGGTCGTAGTCGCGCACGATCGCGATGCCGGCGGGCGCCTCGCTGCGCAGCAGCTGGAACACGTGCTGCAGCAGCTCGTGCGGATTCAGGCGCGTCCGGTTCGGCAGGCCGCCGGGGCCGAGCAGGTTGTCGACCAGCGTGCGCAGCCGGTCGGCCTCGCGGATGATCAGGCGCGTGTACTCCTTGAGCGGCTCGGCCGGCAGCTCGCGCTCGAGCAGCTGCGCGGCGCCGCGCAGCCCGCCGAGCGGGTTTTTGATCTCGTGCGCCAGCTGGCGGACCATCAGCCGGTTGCCGTCGAGCTGCGTCAGCAGCGCGTTGTCGCGGTTGATGCGCTGCTGGCGCGTCGTGTCGGAGATCTCGAGCAGCACGCGGTCGCCGTCGAGCGGCGAGGCGGTGCAGTCGACCGTCAGCTGCATGTCGCTGCGCGCGGTCGGCAGCAGCTTCAGCTCGCGGTGCGCGATCGGCTCGTGGCTCGCACGCGTGCGCGCGACGATCTGCTCGAGCGGCGCCGGATCGCGCACCAGCTCGGCCAGCGGCCGGCCGCGCGCGTGGTTGACGCCGACCGCGAGCAGCGTCTGCGCCGCCGCATTCAGGTACTCGATCGTGTCGCGCGAGTCGACGATCGCGATGCCGATCGCGAGCGAGTCGAGCAGGCCCGGTGTGTCGGGCACGCTGCCGAGGTGGCGGGCCTCAAGCGCCATGCGGCGCTCCGGCCGGCGCGGCGCTCAGTGCTTCTTGGGTGGCGTCAGCAGCGGGCCGCGCGGCGGCTGCGCGATCGAGTGCTGCAGCACGTAGAACGTGACCGCAGCGGAACTCAGCACCTCGTGGCCCTGCTCGTCCGTGACCACCGCGGCGAGCGTGTGCGTGCCGCGCCCGACCTCGAAGCTGGCGGTCATGTCCGCGCCGGCGGGGTCGGGCTGACGGGTGCCGTCGAGCTGGAACCATAGCTGGTGGCCGCTCGCGAGGCCGGGCTCTACGACCGCGGCGGCATCGACCTTGCCGCCGGTGTCGACGAAGGACTGCCCTTCCGTCGGACTCGTGATCGCCACGCGCGAGTACTTGGGCGCGGCCGCGGTCGTGCCGTTGCGGCGCGGGGTGCTGGCGGCCGGATGGCTGCTGTAGGTCTGCGCGCTCGCGATCTGCACCTTCTCGGCGCCGGGCGCGGGACGGTCGGAGTAGTGCACGATGCCGTCGGCATCGACCCAGCGGTACAGCACGGCGGCGCCCGCCGGCGCGCCCGGGCCGAGCGCGACGCTGAGCGCGGCGAGCACGCCGAGGGCGCCGATCCGCGAGCGGAACGAGTGCATAAACCCAGCATAGCCCTTCGCCTCCGGTGTGACAAAGAACCGCCGGTCGCCGGCGCGCGGCCCTCGGGCCGGTGTGAGCAGTGCGTCACAGAATCGGGCGCCGGGCGGCGCGAGCGCCGCCCGGCCCGCCCGCGTCAGACGCTGTAGTACATGTCGAACTCGACCGGGTGCGTCGTCATCCTCAGGCGCGTGACCTCCTGCATCTTGAGGCCGATGTACGCGTCGATCACATCGTCGGTGAACACGCCGCCCTTCTTCAGGAACTCGCGGTCCTTGTCCAGGTAGTCGAGCGCCTGGTCGAGCGAGTGGCACACGGTCGGGATGTGCTTGGCCTCCTCGGGCTCGAGGTCGTACAGGTCCTTGTCCGCCGGGTCACCCGGGTGGATCTTGTTCTGGATGCCGTCGAGCCCGGCCATCATCATCGCGGCGAAGGCGAAGTACGGGTTCGCGCTCGAGTCGGGGAAGCGCACCTCGATGCGGCGCGCCTTCGGGCTCGAGACCCAGGGCACCCGGATCGACGCGGAGCGGTTGCGCGCGGAGTACGCGAGCATGACCGGCGCCTCGAAGCCGGGCACGAGGCGCTTGTAGCTGTTCGTACCCGCGTTCGTGAACGCGTTCAGCGCGCGCGCGTGCTTGATGATGCCGCCGATGTAGTAGAGGCAGGTCTCGGAGAGGCCTGCGTACTTGTCGCCGGAGAAGATGTTCTTGCCGTCCTTCGACAGCGACTGGTGCACGTGCATGCCGCTGCCGTTGTCGCCGACCAGCGGCTTCGGCATGAAGGTCGCGGTCTTGCCGTAGCCGTGCGCGACGTTCAGCACGCAGTACTTGAGGATCTGCACCTCGTCGGCCTTCTTGACCAGCGTGTTCGCGCCGACGCCGATCTCGCTCTGGCCGCCGGTCGCGACCTCGTGGTGGTGCACCTCGACCTTGAGGCCCATCTCCTCGAGCGCGCCGCACATCGCCGCGCGGATGTCCTGGAAGGCGTCGACCGGCGGCACCGGGAAGTAGCCGCCCTTGACGCCCGGGCGGTGGCCACGGTTGCCGTCGTCGAGGCTGGTGCCGGAGTTCCACGAGCCCTGCACCGAGTCGATCGAGTGGTGCGCCGAGTGCATCTCGGAGCCCCAGTGCACCTTGTCGAAGATGAAGAACTCGTTCTCGGGGCCGAACAGCGCGCTGTCGGCGATGCCGGTGCTCTTGAGGTAGGCCTCGGCGCGCTTGGCGAGCGAGCGCGGGTCGCGCTCATAGCCCTGCATCGTGGCGGGCTCGATGATGTCGCAGCGCAGGTTGACCGTCGCCTCCTCGAAGAACGGGTCGAGCACCGCGGTCGAGGCGTCCGGCATCAGGATCATGTCGGACTCGTTGATCCCCTTCCAGCCGGCGATCGAGGAGCCGTCGAACATCTTGCCGTCGACGAAGAAGTCCTCGGTGACGTACGAGGACGGGATGGTGACGTGCTGCTCCTTGCCGCGGGTGTCGGTGAACCGGAGGTCGGCGTACTTGGCTTCCTTCTCTTTGATCAGCTTCACGACATCGGCGGGCGTCATCGCAGACCTCCAGTGCGTTCTTGGGATGGTGGATCGAGCCGGCCGCTGGCGACCGGTCCGCGGGGCCGAGGCCCCAGCAGGTTGAGGCCGTGAAAGTGCAGGAATCATGCCCTGCACCAGCACGACGCAGAATCAGGGGCTTAGGCCGGTCGGCACGCCATTCGTGGCGCCAATGCGCACCACAATAGTGCCACAAGGAAGGATTACGCACCAAATCGGTGCGAAAGGGGCACGAAACGGCGGGAAGTCAGCCCGTGGCCGCCTGGGCCGGGAACGCCGGGTAGAGCGTGCGCAGTCGCTTCTTGTCGATCTTGCCGGTGCCGCCGAGCGGGATCTCCTCGACGAACACGACCGCGTCCGGCATCCACCACTTCGCGATCTTGCCCTCGAGGTGGTCGAGGAACTCGCGCTCGGTCGCCGTCTCGCCCGGCCGCAGCTTCACGACCAGCAGCGGCCGCTCGCGCCATTTCGGGTGTGGCACCGCGATCACTGCGGCCATCAGCGCCTTCGGGTGGCCGGCGGCCAGGTTCTCGATCTCCACGGAACTGATCCACTCGCCGCCTGACTTGATCAGGTCCTTGGCGCGATCGGTGATCTGCAGGTAACCGTGCGCGTCGATCGTGCCGATGTCGCCGGTGTCGAAGTAGCCGTCGGCGTCGAGCAGGTTCTCGTGCTCGGCGCGGTAGTAGTGCGCGACCACGCACGGGCCCTTGACCTTCACGTGGCCCGGCTGCTTGCCGTCGTGCGCCAGCTCGTGGCCCTCGTCGTCGGTGATCTTCATGTCGACCGCGAGGCACACGCGCCCCTGCTTGAGGCGCTGCGCGTGGCGCTGCGCCTCGGGGAGCGCGGCGATCTCCGCGCTCTCGACGGCGGCGGTGCCGATCGGGCTCAGCTCCGTCATGCCCCACGCGTGCACGACCTCCACGCCGTGCGCCGCGAACGCGCGGATCAGCGCGTCCGGGCACGCCGAGCCGCCGATCAGCACGCGCTTCAGCGTCGAGATCTTGGCGTGGTGCGTGCGCAGGTGCTCGAGCAGCTGCTGCCAGACGGTCGGCACCGCGCACGAGACCGTGACGCGCTCCGATTCGAGCAGGCCGTACAGCGACTCGCCGTCCAGCTTCGGTCCCGGCAGCACCAGCTTCGCGCCGACCATCGCCGCGCTGAACGGCACGCCCCAGGCGTTGGCGTGGAACATCGGCACGACCATCAGGATCGTGTCGCGCGCGGTCAGCCCCATGCCGTCGGCGCCGCTCGCGAACAGCGTGTGCAGCACCTGCGAGCGGTGCGCGTAGAGCACGCCCTTCGGGTGGCCGGTGGTGCCGGAGGTGTAGCAGAGCCCCGCGGCGGTGTTCTCGTCGAAGTCCCCCCAGCGGAAGTCGCTCGGCTGCCCGCGCAGCAGCTCCTCGTAGCCGGTCGCGCGCACGCCGCCCACCGAGTCCTTCGGGTACGCACCGATGAACACGACGCGCTCGACGCTCGGGCAGCCGGGCAGCAGCCGCTCGAGCTGCGGCGCGAACATCGCGTCGGCGATGATCCAGCGGTCCTCGGCGTGGCCGATGATGTAGCGCAGCTGCTCGTCGAACAGGCGCGGGTTCAGCGTGTGGCAGACGGCGCCCATGCAGGCGATGCCATACCACGCCTCGATGTGCTCGGCGCCGTTCATCGCGATCGTCGCGATGCGATCGCCCCGGCGCACCCCCGCGGCCGCGAGCGCGGCCGACAGCTGGCGCGCGCGGCGCTCGACCGTGGCGTAGGTGCTGCGATCGACGCTGCCGTCGGCGCGCTTGCTGACGATCTCGGTGCGCGGGTGCCAGCGCGCCGCGTGCGTGAGGATCTTGTCGATCGTCAGCGCCCACGGCTGCATGAGGCCCGCACCCGGCCCGCGTCCGTCCATTGCCCCCTCGCGCGCCGCTGCAACGGCGTCTTTGAGCCTACCTTACCCGAACGGCGGTGCGGCAGGGGTCGGCTATACTGCGCGCCGTTCAATCGCCGGGTTGCCGGCCGCACACGCTCGAGGCAGCTGATGGCCCGCCCCCGGATCGGCGCACCGCCGCGCACCTTCCAGGACCTGATTCTTGCGCTGCAACGCTACTGGGCGGAGCGCGGCTGCGTCCTGCTGCAGCCCTACGACATGGAGGTCGGCGCGGGCACCTTCCACACGGCGACGTTCCTGCGCGCGGTGGGACCCGAGCCCTGGCGGGCGGCCTACGTGCAGCCCTCGCGCCGCCCGACCGATGGCCGTTACGGCGAGAACCCGTTCCGGCTGCAGCACTACTACCAGTTCCAGGTCGCGCTGAAGCCCTCCCCGCCCGACTTCGTCGACCAGTACTTGGGCTCCCTCGCCGCGCTCGGCTTCGACCCGCTGACGCACGACATCCGCCTCGTCGAGGACAACTGGGAATCGCCGACGCTCGGCGCGTGGGGCCTCGGCTGGGAGATCTGGCTGAACGGCATGGAGGTCACGCAGTTCACGTACTTCCAGCAGGTCGGCGGGCTCGACTGCCACCCGGTCATGGGCGAGATCACCTACGGCCTCGAGCGCCTCGCGATGTACCTGCAGGGCGTGCAGAGCGTCTACGACCTGACCTTCTCCGACGGACCCGGCGGCCGCGTCAGCTACGGCGACGTGTACCACCAGAACGAGGTCGAGCAGTCGAAGTACAACTTCGAGGTGGCCGACACCCAGGAGCTGTTCCGTCAGTTTGATGCGCACGAGCGCGAGTGCCGCCGGATTCTCGAGATCCCGCTCGCGCTGCCCGCCTACGAGCAGATGCTGAAGACCTCGCACACCTTCAACCTGCTCGACGCGCGCCGCGCGATCTCGGTGACCGAGCGCCAGCGCTACATCCTGCGCGTGCGCACGCTGGCGCGCGGCGTCGCGGAGGCGTACCTGAAGAGCCGCGAGGCGCTCGGCTTCCCGATGCTGAAGCGCATCGTCGAGCACCTCGACCCGCCGCTGCCCGAACGCGGCGCCGGCGGCGCAGGCCGGCTCGCATGAGCGCGCGCGACCTGCTGGTCGAGATCGGCACGGAAGAGCTGCCGCCGAAGTCGCTCAAGGCGCTGTCGAGCGCCTTCACCGAGGGCGTCATCGCCGCGCTCGCGGCTGCGGGCCTGAAGCATGGCCCCACCGAGTCCTTCGCGACGCCGCGGCGCCTGGGCTTCCTGATCCGCCGGCTGCAGGAGCGGCAGAAGGACCAGCCGGTCACGCGCCGCGGCCCGCCGGTCAGCGCCGCGTTCGGCGCGGACGGGCAGCCGACGCGCGCGGCGACCGCCTTCGCCGAGTCGTGCGGCACGAGCGTCGCCGCGCTCGGGCGCGTCACGGAGGCCAAGGGCGAATTCCTGCACTACACGGGCGTGAAGCCCGGCGCCGCGACCGCCAGCCTGCTCGTCGCGATGGTCAACGAGTCGCTCGCCAAGCTGCCGATCGCCAAGCGCATGCGCTGGGGCAGCGGCAAGGCGGAGTTCGTGCGGCCCGTGCACTGGGCCGTGCTGCTGTTCGGGCGCGACGTCGTGCCGGGCGAGGTGCTCGGCCTTGCGACCGGGCGCATCACGCACGGCCACCGCTTCATGGCACCTAGGCCGATCACGGTGTCGAGCCCGGCGGGCTACAAGAAGCGGCTCGCGACCGCCGGCAAGGTGCTCGCGAGCTTCGCGGAGCGGCGCGAGACGATCAGGACCCGCGTGCATGCGCTCGCCGCCGCCGAGGGCCTCGTCGCGAGCACGCGCGAGGAGCTGCTCGACGAGGTGACGGCGCTGACCGAGTGGCCGGTGCCGCTCGCCGCGCGCTTCGATGCACGCTACCTGTCGCTGCCGGAGGAGGTGCTGATCGCGACGCTCGAGGACCACCAGCGCTATTTCCCGGTGCGCGAGCCGGGCGGCCGGCTGAGCCCGGTGTTCATCACGGTCGCGAACCTCGAGAGCCGCGATCCTGCCGTCGTGCGCGCCGGCAACGAGCGCGTGGTGGGCCCGCGCCTGTCGGACGCGGCGTTCTTCTGGGAGGGCGACCGGCGCCAGCCGCTGGCCGCTCGCCGCGAGGCGCTCGGCGGCATGACGTTCCAGGCGGAGCTCGGCTCCTACCTGCAGAAGAGCGAGCGCGTCAAGGCGCTCGCGCGCACGCTCGCGACCGTCACGCACGCCGATCCCGCGCTCGCCGTGCGCGCGGCGGAGCTCGCCAAGTGCGACCTGCTGACCGGCCTCGTCGGTGAGTTCCCGGAGCTGCAGGGCGTGATGGGCGGCTACTTCGCGCGCGCCGACGGCGAGCCGGCCGAGGTCGCGGCCGCCATGCCCGAGCAGTACCAGCCGCGCTTCGCGGGCGACGTGCTGCCGCAGGGGCGCGTCGGCGCCGCGCTCGCGCTCGCCGACAAGCTCGACACGATCGGCGGGATCTTCGCGATCGGCCAGAAGCCGTCCGGCACGCGCGATCCGTTTGGCCTCAGGCGCGCGGCGCTCGGGTTCCTGCGGATCGTGCTCGAGCAGCGCCTCGACCTCGACCTGCCGGCCCTGATCGCACTCGCGCTCGAGGGCGTGCGGCGCGACCTCGCCGCGGTCGCGGCCGCGCGCGCCGGCGCCGCGCCGCGCGCGGTGCCGCCCACGATTGCTGCCGAGATCTACGACTATTTCATGGAGCGGCTGCGCGCGTACCACCTCGAGAGCGGCGACGGCACGACGCCGGAGATGTTCGAGGCGGTCCTCGACCGCCGTCCGGCCTCGCCGCTCGACTTCGAGGCGCGCCTCGCGGCGCTGGTCGCGTTCCTCGCGCTGCCCGACGCGGCCGCGCTCACCGGCGCCAACAAGCGCATCGCCAACATCCAGAAGAAGTCCGGCCACGCCGGTGGCGGGGCGATCGACGAGTCGCTGTTCCGGCTCCCCGAGGAGCGCGCGCTCGCCGCCTCGCTCGCGAGCGTGGCGCCGGGCGTGGCCGAGCGCCTCGCGCGGCGCGACTACGCGGCGGCGCTGCGGCAGCTGGCGCAACTGCGGCCGGCCGTCGACGCCTTCTTCGACCGCGTGATGGTCATGGACGAGGACCTCGCGGTGCGCGCCAACCGCTTCGCGCTGCTCGACTCGGTGCGCGGGCTGTTCCTCGAGGTCGCGGACCTGTCGCGGCTGCCCGGCTGAGGCGTCAGGCCGTGACCGTTCCCTGCTTCGCCGCCGGTGGCGGCGCGACGGGCGGTGTCGGCGGTGTCGGCGGGGGCGCGCCGCCGTTGCGGCGCGCCGCGGCGGCGGCCGCGCGTGCGGCCTTCAGCCCCTTCGTGTCGATCGGCCGGATCTCCTGGATCGGGCAGCGTTCGTGGTGCGGCAGCAGGATGGCCTCGAAGCGGCTGACGGTGTTGATCGTCGAGGTCACGGCGATCCGGGTCGCGAACTCGAGATCGATGCATGGCTGCCAGACCGTCACGAAGTAGGCCGTCCAGGGATCCGACCACAGCACGACGTGGTAGGGCCCCACGGCCTCCCAGCTGTACAGGTACCAGAAGTGGAAGCTGTCGATCGGGGGCCCCGCATAGGGCAGGTACTCGTTGAGCGCGGCGCCGTACGGGCGCTGGCTCGCGCAGCCGGCGAGGAGCGCGAGGCTGGCGGCCAGGGCTGCGAGCATCCGTTTCATCACTGCCTCCGGGGCGGCGGCCGCCGCCACTGCTTGAACGGGTGCCGCGGCAACCGGTTGACCTGATTGCCTTACACTGCGCCCCGGATGCAGTGGCTCAAGTCGCTTCTGTTCACGAGTTTCCTCTTCCTGTCGACGTTCGTGTACGCGTTCGTCGTCCTCGGTTCATTCTGGCTGCCCTTCCCCGGCCGCTACGCCGTCGCGCGCCACTGGGCGCGCACGCAGCTCGGCGCCGCGCGCCGGATCTGCGGCCTCGGTTACACGGTCGAGGGCCTCGAGAACATCCCGGCCGGGGCGCACCTGTCGCTGTGGAAGCACTCCTCGGCGTGGGAAACGATCGCGCAGATGGTGATCTTCCCGCCGCAGGCGTGGGTCCTCAAGCGCGAGATCCTGTGGATCCCGTTCATCGGCTGGGCGACACGCCTGATGGAACCGATCGCCATCGACCGCGGCGCCGGCCATAACGCCGTCAAGCAGGTCGTGGCGCAGGGCCGCGAGCGGCTCGAGCAGGGCCGCTGGGTGCTGGTGTTCCCGGAGGGCACGCGCGTCGCGCCCGGCCAGACCAAGAAGTACGGCATCAGCGGCGCGGTGCTCGCGGCCGAGTCGGGCCGGCTGATCGTGCCGGTCGCGCACAACGCCGGGCTCTACTGGGGGCGGCGCGGGCTCCTCAAGAAGCCGGGCACGATCCGCGTCGTGATCGGCCCGCCGATCGAGACGCGCGGCCGCGAGCCGCGCGAGCTGCTCGAGGCGACGCGCGAGTGGATCGACGCCAAGGTCGCCGAGCTCGGCGCCTGAGGCTCAGGCGCGCCGCACGCTCGCCGCGGTCTGCCCGAACAGGACCTTCTTGGCCGCCTCGGTCATCGGCGCGTTCGCATCCGGGCGCACCTCGGGGCCGCGCGCGTAGGCGCGCACGGTGCCCGGCCGCGCCGCAACCCGGTCGAACCAGCGCTTCAGCGCCGGGAAGTCGCTGAGC
>Ga0335076_10007643_pt1 | contig 10893 bp, 8 predicted proteins | sample Lox_Sample_25_FD_206717 | JGI IMG/M metagenome (GOLD analysis project Ga0335076, IMG submission 206717) | Soil microbial communities from Loxahatchee National Wildlife Refuge, Florida, United States - Lox_Sample_2.5 | ecosystem: Environmental > Terrestrial > Soil > Wetlands | place: USA: Florida...
TGTGCGGCGCCCCGATCGTCTGCCTGATCGGCGCCAGCTACGTCACCGACCTGACCGGCGGCGGGCAGCTCGCCCGCGCGGCCGTGGCCGCCGCGCTGCTGCTGACCGTCATCGGCCTCGCCGCCGCCGGGCTGCGGGCCAGCGCCGCCGCCCAGCTCGTGCTCGTCGGCCTGCTGACCGGCGTGGTCATCGTGGCGGCCGCCGGCTCGGCCGGAGCGGCCCGGGCCGGCAACTGGGCGCCGTTCGCGCCGCACGGCTGGCTGTCGGTCGGCAGCGCGGCGGCGACGCTGATGTTCTCGTTCGTGGGCTGGGAAGCCGTCGCCCCGCTCACCACGCGCTTCGCCGACCCGGGCCGGCAGCTGCCGCGCGTGGTGGCCATTGCCCTCGCGGTCACCACCGCCCTGTACCTGGGCCTGGCGGTCGCCACGATCAGCGTTCTGGGGCCGCGGGCCGCCACCGACGTGCCGCTGGCCGGCCTGCTGGGCCACGCCATCGGCGCGGCCGGCCCGGACATCGCCGCGGTGGCCGCCATCGTGCTGACCCTCGGCGCCACCAACGCCTACATCAACGGCGCGGCCGCCATGGCCGCGCAGCTGGCGCACGCGGCACCCGGCGGCCGTGGTTCCGGGCCGGTGCTCCGGCTGCTGGCGGCCATCGCCGCCGCGGGCCTGCTGCTGATCACCTTGTACGGGCTGCGGATCGTCAGCACCGCCGCGCTGGTGGCGGTGCCGACGGCACTGTTCCTCGCGGTCTACCTGGGTGCCATGGCCGCCGCCGCGCGCGTGCTGCGCGGACCGGTGCGGCTCGCCGCCCCGCCGGCCGCGCTGGCCGTCGCCGTCACGCTCGGGTTCTGCGGCTGGTCGCTCGCGGTGCCCGCCGCCGTGGCGCTGGCCGTCGGCTGGCGGCACCGGTCGGGCGCCCGTCGTCACGGCACCGACGCCTGCCCGGCCCCGCGGCCGGCCGGGCTGGTCTCGGCGGGCTCGTGCCGGTGAGCGCCTTAGGCCCGGGTGCCCTCGACGATGCTCAGTGGGGATCCAGTCGGGACGACCCGGGTGAGCCGCAGGCCGGCGGCGGCGAAGAGCTCGGCGAACCCGGGCTCGGTGCGCTCGCGGCCGCCGAGGTTCACCAGCATGGTTAGGTCGTAGAACTTGCCCGGATGAGGGTCGTTCCCCGGCGGGATGACCATGTCGACGACCAGGACGCGGCCGCCGTCGTTCATGGCGCGGCCGGGCCGGTCACACCCTGGTTTCCGGCGAAGGTGATTTCCCCGTTTCCCGGCCGATGGCCCTCGCGCAGGCTGTGGTCAGTAACGGCGGATGGCTAGACGCCGTCCCGCGGGATGTCGAACGTCCAGGTGCGGGAGAACAGGCACTCCTCGTTCTCGAACGCCCGCAGCGCCGTCCAGACCCGGAACGTGGCGGCATCGGCGCGCATCTCACTGACCGACTCGACCCTGCTGCGCCAGTCTTCGCCCCGTGCCAGGCCGTACCGCCGCTCGCAGCGTACCGACGCCGACAGCGGGTCGTCCTCGTGGATCGTGAAGACATCCGGCTCATACTGGTCCACCTCTATGGCCGGCCCGGCCAGCAGGAACCGCTGGGTGGCGTACCGGTGGACGAACCGGAACGTGCCGTCCGCGATGCTGCGCGCCACCGTCTGGTCCGCGGGCTCGAACTGCAGGATCTGCACGGCGGGCCGGGGCGCTAGCTCGGGCGGCTCGAACGGGGCCGGTCCGGGCCCGCCGTCAGCCGGGCGTACCGGCAGCTCGAGCGCGCACTCGCCGGTCAGCACCGTCAGCTCGACCGGCTCGGGCGACGGCCAGGCCCACGGCCAATAGGTGGTCGAGATGCTCAGTCGCAGCCGGTGGCCGGCCGGGACCGCCTGCCCGATCGCCTTCATCGGAATCCGGACGGTCATCGGCTCGCCCGGCACCACGGGCCGCGGCCGGTCGTGGCCGTGCCGGTGGGTCAGGTTGAGCAGGCCGCGGGTGATGAGGCAGGAGCGGCCGTCCTCGAGCACGTCGCAGAGCCGGGCCGACACCAGGGCCAGCGGCTTGTCGGCCGCCAGGGCGAGCACCGCGGCCGGCTGGCCCAGTATCTCCACCGGCTCACCGAGCGGGGCCGAGGTGAAGCTGAGCGCCAGGCCGTCCTCGCCGCGCTGATCCGGCGGCAGGTCGGCAGGCCCGCCCATCGGATCCCAGTCGCCGGCGTCCAGCCCGTGCTGCTGTGCGCCCCGGTGCCGCAGCGCCTGCGGCGCCTGCGGCCGGTCGTGCAGCACCCCGTCGCCGAGGTAGAGGCGCCGGGCGGCGAGGTTTGGCGATGGCCACCTTGGCTCGGTCACCCAGCGCCCGGGCCGGATCGGGTGGGCCGGGCGCGGCGGCACGGAGTCCTGCATCCACACCCGCAGCATCGGCTCGTCCATGATCCCGGTGTCGTGCCCGAGCAGCCACTGGTCCCACCAGCGGGTGCACTCCTGGAGGAAGCCGATCCGCGGGCCCGGCGCGCGGTCCTCGACCGGGTAGGCGTGCGGCCAGGGTCCGATCAGGCCTTTGCGCGGGCAGCTCAGGCCCTCGAGCAGCCGCAGCACCGCGCTGCAGTAGCCGTCGGCCCAGCCGCTCACCGCGTAAACCGGGCAGTCGATGGCGGCGAAGTCCTCGCCCACCGACCCGTGCCGCCAGTAGTCGTCGCGCCGCTGGTGGCTGAGCCACGGCTCGATCATCGGCTGGGCCCCCTCCAGCCGCTCCAGCCACTGCCGCCGCCACCCGTCGCCGACCACCTGAGGGTCCGGCGGGAGCGTCGCGTAGATGTGCATCTGTGCCGCCCAGGACAGCATGTAGTAGGCCAGCACGCAGCCGCCCATGTAGTGCACGTCGTCGGCGTAGCGGTCGTCGGTCGAGCCGACGGTGATGATCGCGCGCAGCGCCGGAGGTCGGCGCGCCGCGACCTGGAGCGCCGCGAACCCGCCCCACGAGTGGCCGATCATCCCGACCGCGCCGCTGCACCACGGCTGGGCGGCGATCCACGCGATGACCTCGACCGCGTCGTCCTGCTCCTGCCGTAGGTACTCGTCGATGAGGATCCCGCCGGAGTCGCCGCTGCCGCGGATGTCGACCCTGACGCCCGCGTAGCCCCGCCGCGCGAACCAGCCGTACCGTCCCTCGTCGGCCACCGCGGTGCCGTCGTTCTTGCGGTAGGGGATGTACTCGAGCACGGCGGGCACCGGCCGCTCCTGCGCGCTGGCCGGCAGCCAGATCCGCGCCGCCAGCCGCGTGCCATCGGACAGCGGCACCCACACGTGGTCGATACGGCGGGGCTCGGCGGTCATTGGATCTCCTCCTCCGCGTCCGTGCTGGCCCGCGCGTCCTCCTGCGCTGCGGGCACGAGCCAGGCGTCGCCGTCTGTCCATGAGACCGCGACCTTGTCGTCCGGCGCGACGGCCGATTGTCCCGGGCTGATCGCGACCAGATGGCCGAGGGCGCCCGCGTCCAGCCGCACCGTCCGGTGCGCGCCGAGGAAGGCGACGTCGACGACCGTCGCGGCGGCCTGGCCGGGCTGGATGTCGGCCGCGGGCACCAGGTGCAGGTCTTCCGGGCGCACCACGGCCAGCACCCGAGCCCCGGCCGCCAGCCCGGGCGGCCCGTGCGCCAGCCGCCGCCCGAGGTGGTCGAGCTCCACCTCGTAGCGCTCACCCGGGGCCGGGCCGGCGACCCGCCCGGCCAGGCGGTTGGCCAGCCCGACGAAGCTGGCCACGAACGGTGTCTTCGGGCGCCGGTACACGTTCTCGGGGTGGCCCACCTGCTCGAGCTCGCCGTGGTTCATCACCGCCACGCGGTCGGACATGGAAAAGGCTTCCTCCTGGTCGTGCGTGACGTAGACGAAGGTGATGCCGACCTCCCGCTGCATGTCCTTCAGCTGGGCCTGCATTTCCTTGCGCAGCTTGAGGTCGAGGGAGCCGAGCGGTTCGTCGAGCAGCAGCACCTCGGGGCGGTTGACCAGTGCACGGGCGAGGGCCACCCGCTGCTGCTGACCGCCGGACAGCTGATTCGGCTTGGCCCGCTCCCGCCCGTCGAGCTGGGCCAGGCTGATGGCCGCGGCAACGCGGCGGCGGAGCTCGGCCCGCGGGACGTGGGCCTCGCGTAGCCCGAACGCGACGTTCTCGAAGACGTCGAGGTGCGGGAACAGGGCGTAGCTCTGGAACACGGTGTTGACCGGGCGCCGGTACGGCGGCAGGCCGCTGACCTCCCGCCCGGCGATCTCGATCGTCCCCTCGGTCGGCCGCTCGAACCCGGCGATCATCCGCAGCGTGGTCGTCTTCCCACAGCCGCTCGGGCCGATGACGGAGAAGAACTCCCCGGCCGTTATGTCGAGGTCGATGGACCGGACGGCGACCAGATCGCCGAAGCGCTTCTCCACACCGGTGAGCCGGACTGACGATTCGCCGTTCACTGGCCGTAGAACTCCGCAAGAGCGCCCCGGCGGCCGCGGCTGGCGCTGCCCATCAGGGCGAAAACCGCGACGGCCACGCCCATGAGCGTCACCGTGAACAGCATCACCATGACCCCGATCGCGTTGATCTCGGGCGTGATCCGGAAGCGGATCATGCCGAAGAGCACGAGCGGGAGCGGGCTGGCCGAGCTGCCGCCGAGGAAGTAGCTGGTGACGACGTCGTCGAAGGAGAAGGTGAAGGTGAGCAGGCCGCCGGCGATGATCGCCGGCAGCAGGGCGGCGAACGTCACGCGGCGGAAGGCGCGCCACGGGGTTGCTCCCAGGTCGGCCGCGGCCTCCTCGATCGCAGGGTCGAGGCTGACCAGCCGCGCCTGGATGATCACCGCGGCGTAGGCGGAGTTCCACACCGAGTGCCCGATGATGATCGCGACGATGCCGAGCGGGAAGTGCGTCTTCAGGAACAGGAAGAACAGCGCGGTGGCGAAGACGACCTCCGGCAGGATGATGCGCGCGTAGACCGTGGCGTCGTAGACGGCGCGGGCCCGGGCCGAGGCGGCGCGCCACCACAGCGCCCCGGATACGGCGATGACCAGGGACACGAAGGTGGAGCCGAGCGCGATCTCGATGGTCGTGGTCAGGCCGGTGCGCACGTTCGGGTCATGCAGCGCCCGCGCGTACCAGTGCGCGGTCGCGCCTCCCCAGCTGATCATGAGGGTGTTCTGGTTGATGGAGTTGACGGCCACGGCCAGGATCGGTATCCACAGGAAACCCACCACGGCCAGCGCGACCGCGCCGGCGACCGGATGGGCGCGCAGCCTCACCGCGGCTCCACGGCCGGCTGGACCCGGCGGAGGGCGAACAGCATGGCCAGCAGGATGACCATCAGCGAGACCGCGAGCGCCGAGCCGAACGGGTAGTCGCCGACGTCGAGGTACTGGCCGACGATTATGTTGCCGACCATCAGCGTCTTGCCGCCGCCCAGTATCTCCGGGATGACGTACTCCCCCATCGCCGGGACACCCACGATGATGATGCCGGCGATCAGGCCCGGGCGGGCCAGCGGGAACACCACGCGCCTGAACTGCCGCCATGGCCGGGCGCCCAGGTCGGCGGCGGCCGCGTACAGATCCGGGTTGATCCGCTCAAGCGCCACGTAGATCGGCAGCACCATCAGCGGCAGGTACGAGTAGGTCATGCCGATGGCGATCGAGGCGGGGCTGTAGAGGATCTGCAGGTGGTGGCCGGTGATCCCGAACGCCAGCCGGTCGATCGGGCCGTCGGTCTGCAGCAGGTTCACCCAGGAGTACGTCCGGACCAGGAAGCTGGTCCAGAACGGCACGATGACGCACGCCAGCAGCGCCCGCTGGGCGCGGGGACGCTGCCGGGAGATGAAAAAGGCCAGCGGGAACCCGAGGAGGGCGCAGGCGGCGGTGGTGCCGAGTGACAGCGCGAGGGAGCGGAGCAGGGTGCTGACGTACAGGGCCGAGCCGAACGCCGCGTAGTTCGACACCGTCCAGCCGAAATCGACGTTGAACGTGATGAGGTTCTCGGTGCCGAACGAGAACACGGTGATCAGGATGAGCGGAATGAGGAAGAACGCCACCGTCCACAGCGCGGTCGGGACGAGCAGCAGGTGGCCGAGCCGCCGTCCCGTTGTCTGACCGCTGTCGGCCTTACGGCCCCGGAGCGCGGTCGCAGCCTGCATTACGCGGCCTTGACCTCATCCCAGACCTGAGTCCACAGCGCGGTCGCCGACCCGAGGAAGTGCTCGAACTCCACCTTCCCGATCGCGTTGCCCGGCCGGAGGATCGCGCTGCCCGAGATCGACTTTTCGACATACGGCGTCGCGGCCGCCTCGACGTACGCGGTGCCGGTCGTGTTGACGAAGTCCGCGTACTGCTTCGGCTCGAGCGCGAAGTTCATGAATGACTGGACGAGCGGCAGCACCTTCGACGACTTCATGGCGATCCAGCCCTCGATGTAGGCCACCATGCCCTCGGACGGGTAGACCCATTCGATCTTCGGCTGTTTCTGCTGGTTGAGGGCGACGTCATAGTCGTAGTCCATCGCGATGACGGTCGAGCCGTCCTGCAGGCCCTGCCCGTAGTTGACGCCCAGGAACGCCTGGAGGTGGGGCTTGATCTGGATCAGCGCGTTCTTGCACGCGGTGAGCTGCGACGGCACGGTCGAGTTTCCCGAGTAGCCCAGGTACTTCAGGGTCGATCCCATGCAGTCGCGGTCCAGGTCAATGAAAACGATCTTGCCGGAGAACTTGGGCGCCAGCCGCCAGACGTCGTGCCAGCTGGTGATCTTCTCGCCGACCAGGTCCGGCCGGTAGCCGATGCCGATCTTCCCGTAGTCGGTCGGAATGCCGTGCGGGTACGCGGTCCGGAAGCTCTGGCCCACGTACTTGATATTGGGGACCTTCGGCCAGTCCAGGGGCTGGACGATCCCGATGTCGACGGCCTGCTGGGTCGCGGATACGTCGGCGAGGCCGAAATCGAAGTCGCCGGTCTTCAGCTGCTGCACGGTCCCGCTGATGCTGGAGGAGGAGTTGCTGACCTGCTTGATGACCGAGCCCGGGTGCAGCTTCTGGAAGCTCTGGACGACATGAGCGCCCATCCAGTCCGGGTAGTTCTCCATCACCGCGGTGCCGGCCAGGCTGCCCGCGGAGGGGCCGGCCGGTGTGGACGAGGAGGAACTGCTGCACGCCTCCAGCAGTGCCGCTGCCGACGGAACGGCTAATGCGAGCGCGGTGCCTCGGCGTAGCATCTGACGCCGGCTGGGGAGTCCGGCCTCACCAGTTCCCGAGCACCGGCCGGGACCTACCATCCGCACCGCCCCCATATCGTCACCAGCGGTTGCCTGCTGGTCTGGGACAGCCAATTAGCTACGCGATGCTAACACAGCGCATCCACGCCGAACGGGATTCGTTGAAGCTCCGTCGGTGGCCCATTCAGCCCATATTCGGGCGGCCCTCAGACTCGGTCTGACCTGCGGAAGCGGGCGTGGCACGGGCGGGGTCAGCGCCAATAGTTCCGGCGGGCCGAGCGCTAATTCCGGCAGGCCCGCGACGGGCGGCCGGCCCGGCTACCCGGCCGTCGTGCGCCCGGCCAGCCCCTCGGCGAGCAGCCGTATGTGCCCGGGCCCGGTGCCGCAGCATCCGCCGACAAGCTGCGCCCCGTGGTCGGCCCAGGTGACCGCCTGCACGAGGTACTCGTCGGCGGTCAGGCCGTCGAATACCCAGTTCGGGGGCTGCCAGCCCCCGGTCTCGGCGTAGACGCCGACCGGCCCGGCGTAGTGACGGCGGATGGTCCCGATCGCGTCCACGGTCAGCCCGGGATCGGCGTGCATAACGGTGACCGCGGCCAGCGCCGGGTCAGCCAGCGCACTCAGCAGGTCATCGAGGCTGTCCCCGTCTCCCAGCTCGGGGAGGGTGCCGAGGGTGCCGTCGTCCATGCGGGCCGGGCTGATGCCGAGCCAAACCGGCAGCCCGGTCTCGGCGGCGGCCTGCAGGGCGGCGCGGCCATAGCCCCGGCCGTCGATCATCTCCAGCGCGATCAGGTCGGCTCCCGCCTCCGCCAGCAGGCCCGCCTGCTCACGGAAGTCGGCCAGGGTGGGGAAGCGCGGATCCTCAGAGGCCGGGCTGGCCGGCTGCGCGCCCAGCGCGGCGGCATCCATGGCGACCGGGGAGAACGACGACATCGAGCCGGCCACCGCGACCGGGCGGGTGGCCGCCGCCTCGCGGGCCTGCAGCGCCGCGCGCATGGCGCCACGGTTGGCCTCGGCGACCCGGCCGCCGAGCCCGGCGGGCGCCAGGCCCGCCCGGCTGGCCGCGAACGTGTTCGCGATGATCACCTCGGCGCCGGCCCGGATGTACTCCTCGTGGACCCGCTGCACCACCTCGGGCTGCTCCAGGTTCGCGCGGGCGCTCCACGCGACCTCGTCCATCGGTACGCCCTCGGCCTGCAGCTGGCTGCCCATGCCGCCGTCGATGATCACCAGCTCGCCATCGGCGAGCCGCCCGAGCAGATCCTCGGCCATGCCCATGCCCGGGCTCCTCTCCAGTCGCGGGCCCCGCTCCGCAACAACCACCCTCCCCGGACCTCACGCCAGGGCGCAAGCCCTCGCTGTGGCGGGAAAAGCTCGTGGCCTTCTCCACGATGCAACCGGGCCAGCGCGTGACGAGCATCGGTCGTGGTGACTTACCCGAAAGGACACGCCATGACCACCACCGAAGCTGAGCGGCGACACGATAGTTACGCGCTGGGGCGCACACGAGAGGAGCACGACCGGCTGCGCGCGCAGGCGCGCGTGTGGGAATCAGCGACCGGGCGCCTGCTTGACCGGGTAGGCCTCGCGCCCGGTGCGAGCTGCCTGGACGCCGGCTGCGGGCCGGGCGAGACGATGCGCCTGATGGCCCAGCGGGTCGGGCCCGCCGGCCGCGTGCTGGGCATCGACGTAGACGCCTCGCTCGGCGCCACGGCGGAGGCGACGCTGCACGCCGCGGGCCACCGTCACTGCCGCTTCCGGGCGCACGACCTGACCGCGGGAGGGCCGATCCCCGGCGCACCGTTCGACCTGGTGTACGCGCGGCTGCTGCTGTTCCACCTCCCCCAGCGCCGTGCCGTGCTGGCCAGGCTGTGGGACGCCGTCGCGCCGGGCGGCCATCTGGTCGTGCAGGACTACGACCTGCGCAGCTGCAGCGTGCTTCCGGCGCTCGACAGCGCGAGCGAACTGCTGCGGGTGGTGATCGGCGCGTTCACCGCGGTGGGCTGCGACGTGCACGCGGGTGCACGGCTACCGCAGCTGTTCGTGCAGGCCGGCGCCGGCGTCCCGGACGGCACCGACGTCGCCGGGCGGATCGAGCCGCTCGGCAGCGGCCGCGTGCTGCTCGAGCAGACCTTCCGCAGCCTGCTGCCCACCGCCTTGGCCCACGGCGTCACCACCGAAACGGGCGCCGCCGCGACGCTGGCCGCGATCGACCGCGACGCCGCCGATTTCGCCGACGGCCCGCTCCTGTGGCCTTTGCTGATCGGCGCCTGGAAGCGCAAGGAGCACGCATGACCGCCAGCAGCCGGCTGTCGCGGGCGGCCCGCGCCATGCTCGGCGTTCCGGCCGGGACGGGAACTCCTGGCGACGGCGGCGCCGCTGGCCCGATCGCCGCCGGGCGTGGTGAGCAGCTGGCCGGTTCTGAGCCCTGGGACATCCAGGCCGTGCGCGGGCATTTCGCGTTTCCGGGCCTGGGGCGGGTGGTGACGAACAACGCGGCGAGCACGCAGCCGCCGGTGGAGCTGCTGGAGCTGCATGCGTCGCTGGGGCCGGGCTATGAGAACGTGCACCGGGGCCAGTCGGCCGCGTCCCGGGCCATGACGGCGCGGTTTGAGGAGTCCTACGACACCATCGCGCGGTTTGTCGGCGCGCCGGGGCCGGCGTGTATCGCGCTGTACAAGAACACGACCGAGGCGATCAACGCGGTCATGTACGCGCTGCTGACCGACTTTCGCGACGGCGACAACGTGGTGACCACGCTGGCCGAGCACAACTCCAACTACGTGCCCTGGTACGCGCTGTGCCGGGAGATCCTGCCGCGGCTGGGGCGGCGGGTGGAATACCGGCTGGTGCGGTTCGACCCGGTCACGGGTGAGCTGGACCTGGACCAGATGGCTTCGCTGATCGACAGGCGCACCAAGCTCGTCTGCTGCACCGGCGCGTCGAACTTCCTCGGCACCCGGCCCCCGCTGGGCACGGTCCGGGCGCTGGCCGACGCGAGCGGGTACGTGCAGCCGAACGGTGAGCGCCGCTCCTACCTGCTGGTCGACGGCGCGCAGCTGGTGCCGGGGTCGTTCACCGACGTGCAGGCCCTCGACGTGGACTTCCTGGCGTTCTCCTTCCACAAGATGCTGGCCCCGTTCGGCATCGGCGTCCTGTACGGCAAGCAGCACCTGCTGGAGTCCTCGCTGCCGTTCCTGTACGGCGGCGACATGATCGCCGAAGGCCGCGTGCTTCCCACCCAGGTCGACTACAACGCGCTGCCCTGGAAGTACGCCGCCGGGACCCCCAACATCCTGGGTGCGATCATCTCGGCGCAGGCGCTGCGGCTGCTCCTCGACCTCGCCCAGTCCCCCACCCGGCCCACCCACTTCGGCGCCGGCGCACCGCTGGAGCGCGCCGACGTCCGCGCCGCCATGGACCGGGTCACGGCGTGGAACCGGCAGCTGACCGCCCGCGCGCTGGCCGGGCTGTCGGCCATTCCGGGCATCACCATCTACGGGCCACCCGACCCGGCCCACCGCACCTCGCTGGTGGCGTTCAACGTCGCCGGCCACGACCCGGTCCAGCTGGCCGAAGGGCTGGACCGGGCCGGGGTGGAGTCGCGCGCGGGCTGCCACTGCGCGACCCTCGCCCACCACACGCTCGGTCTGAGCCCGCCCGCCAGCTGCCGCCT
>Ga0335076_10007645_pt1 | contig 10891 bp, 6 predicted proteins | sample Lox_Sample_25_FD_206717 | JGI IMG/M metagenome (GOLD analysis project Ga0335076, IMG submission 206717) | Soil microbial communities from Loxahatchee National Wildlife Refuge, Florida, United States - Lox_Sample_2.5 | ecosystem: Environmental > Terrestrial > Soil > Wetlands | place: USA: Florida...
CAATTTCGTGCTGCTGTCCGGCAGTGACATCACCAAGAACCGCGCGCGACCGGCGCAGGTCGAGCTGACCCAGTCACTGTTCAACTGGACGAACTGGGAGCACCTGGCCAGCAGCAAGGCCCAGGCCGCCAGCGCCGAGAGCAGCTACGACGACGCCTCGCAGACGCTGTTCGTGCGCACGGCGAGCGCGTATTTCGGCGTGCTCACCGCCGAGGATCAGCTCAAGTTCGCCCAGCTCAACGAGAAGTCGCTGCAGAAGCAGCTGGACCAGGCCGAGCAACGCTACGAGGTCGGGCTGTCCGCGATTACCGACGTGCACGTCGCACGCGCGCAGCACGACGCCGCGGTGGCGCAGGTCATCCAGGCGCAGAACACGGTCGACAATGCGCGTGAAGTCGTCATCCAGATCACGAACAAGGATTTCGGTGACCTGAAGAAACTGCGTGAGCAGCTGCCGCTGGAGAAACCCGCGCCGGCCGACCTGCAGGCGTGGGTCGATCTCGCCCTCAAGCAGAACCCCACACTCGCCGCGGCGACGCATTCCCTGGAAGCCGCCGAGCACAACATCGGCAGCGCGCGCTCCGGTCACTATCCGACGCTGAATGCCTCGCTCATCCGTTCGAGCACGCCGGGCTGGGGCGACACGACCCAGGTGATCGGATCGCAGCCGCCGTTCGGTCCATTTCACGGCAACAACATCACCGGCGACACCGCGATCGGCGTCACCCTGAACATCCCGATCTTCACCGGTGGGCTCGTTTCCTCGCAGGTGCGCCAGGCCGTGTACCAGCGCGATATCGCCCAGGACCAGCTCGAGCTGGAGCGCCGTGTCGTGGTGCTCAACGCCCGCAACGCCTATCGCGCCGTCATCGCCGGCATCAGTGAAGTGGAAGCCACGCGGCAGGCCGTCGTCTCGGCGCAGAGCGGCCTCGATGCCACCCAGGCGGGCTTCGAAGTCGGCACCAAGACCATTCTCGACGTACTCACCAGTCAGAGCACGCTCGTGAACGCACAGAGCGCCTACTCGCAGGCGCGCCACCAGTTCGTGCTGAGTGGCCTGCAGCTCAAGCAGGCGGCCGGCGTGCTGCAGATCAAGGACATGGAACTGGTCAACTCGCTGCTCGACTGACCCGCGCCGCCTCACGCGGCGCGATCGTTTTCACCGAGCACCTTCTCCACGATCGCCACCGTGCGCAGCACGCCGCCCTGTTCGCGTTCGAACGCGGCGCGTGCCGCTGCACCGGTGCGTTGACGCAGGGAAACATCGGCGAGCAAGCGGATCACCGTCGTGCCCAGCGCCTGCTCGTCGTCGATGCGCAACGCCGCGCCGGAGTCGATCAGGTTGGCCGTGATCTCGGCGAAGTTGAAGGTCTGCCCGCCGACGATGACCGGCACGCCGAGCGCGGCGGGCTCGAGTACGTTGTGTCCGCCGATCGGCACCAGACTTCCGCCGACGAAAGCAACGTCCGCCGTCGCGTAGAAGCGCAGCAGTTCGCCGAGCGTGTCGATGACGAAACATTGCGTGTCGCTCGATGCGGAACCATCCTCGCTGCGCGTGCGCGTGACGAAGCCGGCGTTGCGCGAATGCACCGCGACCGGCTTGAAGCGCTCGGGGTGACGTGGCGCGAGCAGCAGCAATGCGTCCGGATAGCGCCGCATCACTTCCGCGTGCGCCTTGAGCACGGGAATCTCCTCGCCTTCGTGCGTGCTCGCCGCGATCCACACCGGCCGGCGCGCACCCCAGCCTTCGCGCAACACCTTCGCCTGCGCCGTGAGTTCGTTCGGCACGTTCATGTCGTACTTGAGGTTGCCGAAGATGCCGAGCCGCTCGGGTTCGGCGCCGAGGTCACGCAGGCGTCCGGCGTCCGTCGCAGACTGCGCGGCCACGTAGCGCGTACTGGCCAGCGCACTGCGCGCCAGCGGCCGGATCGGGCCGTAGCCGCGCAGGCTTTTCTCCGATAGGCGCCCGTTGGCCACGATCACGGGGATGCCGCGCGCGTCGCATTCGAAGAACAGGTTCGGCCAGATCTCGGTCTCCATGACGACGGCAACGCGCGGGCGTACGCGATCGAGAAAGCGCCGGATCGACGCCGGCAGGTCGTACGGCAGGTAGCAGCTGAACACGCGGTCGCCCCAGACCCGGCGCACGCGCTCGGAACCCGTCGGCGTCACGGTGGTGATCACGAACGGCGTGCCCTGATAACGCCGCATCAGCGCGTCGATGAGCGGCATCGCTGCATTGACCTCGCCCATCGACACGGCGTGCACCCAGATGCTGTCGCGGATGTGCGGATCCGGGAAGAAGCCGAAGCGTTCGCGCCAGCGCCCGAAGTACTCGCGATAGCGCAGCCCGCGCACCGCCAGCCGATACAGAATGATCGGCGTCAGCAGGTACATCGTCAGGGTGTAGAGAAAGCGGCGCAGGCGCATGAACGGTCCGGGAGGAAGGCGCGCAAGTATAGCGAGCGCCGCGATCCGCAGACGGATTGACACGACACGCCATCGCGTCGCAGCCGGACTCCTCGTCTACAATCGGCCGGATGTCCTCGCCCCCGTTCCGCGCCGCCCTGCTCTCGCCGCGCTGCTGGCCCGCATGGCTGGCGCTCGCGCTGATCTGGGTTGCCGCGCACTTGCCGCTGCCCGTCCTGCGGGCGTGCGGCCGGACGCTCGGCATGCTCACGCGGCGCCTGCCCGGCGAGCGTCGTCGCGTCGCTGCCCGCAACATCGAGCTGTGCTTCCCCGCGTTCACGGGTGCGCAGCGCGCGCACCTGCTGCGGGCGACCCTCGCGGATCTCGGCTTCCTGCTCGTGGAATTCGCGCTGGCCTGGATGGGCAGCGCGCGCGCGATGGCGAAAATTCCCTGTACGATCGACGGCCTCGGCCATCTGGAAAAATGCCGTGCGGCCGGACGCGGCGTACTGCTGGTCGGCGCGCATTTCTCGCACCTGGAACTGTGCGCACGGCTGGTGTCGCAGCGCTTCCGGATCGGCGGCATGTACCGGATCATGGACAACCCGGCCTTCGAGTGGGCCGTCTTGCGCGCGCGCCTGCGCTATGCCGATGCGATGTTCGCGAAGGAGGACCTGCGCGCCACGGTGAAGTACCTGCGGCGCGGCGGCACCGTGTGGTACGCCCCGGATCAGGACATGCGCGGCAAGGACAGCGTGTTCGTCCCCTTCTTCGGCATCCCCGCAGCGACGATCACGGCGACGCACCACCTGGCACGCCTCTCCGGCGCCGCGGTCATTCCCTTTTTCCACAAGCGCCGCGATGATGGCCGCGGGTACGAGATTCGTCTCGAGGCGCCGCTGCAGGACTTTCCCGGCACCGACGCGACGGCCGACACGGCGCGCGTGAACGCGGCGATCGAGCGGATGGTGCGCGAGGCGCCGGAGCAGTACCTTTGGATCCACAAGCGCTTCAAGACGCGGCCGCCGGGAGAGGCACCGCTGTACTGATCGGGGGGAAGAACACATGACGTTCCTGTTCATGCTGGTCGGCGCCGCGCTCGCGCCTTTCGTATGCGCCGGCATGTTCGAGGAGAACACCGGCTGGACCAGCGCCGTGCTCGGTGCCTGTGTCGGCCTGCTGCTCGGTCAGTTGCGGCGCGTGCGCAGCCGCATCGGCGAGCTCGAAAGAAAGGTTTCCGCGCTGCAGCCGCCAGCCGCGCCGCACGCGATCGAATTCGCGGCAGCGCAGGAACCGGCTGCGCCCGTCTCTGCACCAGCCCCTGCGGCGGCCGTCGTGCCCACGGCGCCAGTTCCTGCGCCCGTACGCCCGCTTCCAGCGGAAACGCCCGTTGCAGCAATCGACGCCATTTCCGGAGCCGACGCTCAGGTAGTCTCCCTGTCGCCGCCCCGGCCGGTCATGACGTCGCTTCTGGCTACGCGTGTGAAGCAGTGGTTCACCGAGGGCAACGTGCCGGTGAAGGTCGGCGTAATCGTGCTGTTCCTCGGTGTGGCTGCCCTGCTCAAGTACGCCACCGATTCGGGCTGGCTGCGTGTGCCGATCGAGTTCCGTCTGGCGGGCATTGCCGCAGCGGCGCTCGGTGCGCTCGTGTTCGCGTGGCGCAAGCGCGAGTCGCATCGCGTGTTCGCACTCAGCCTGCAGGGCGGCGCGATCGGCCTGCTCATCCTCACGATCTTCGCCGCTTTCCGTTTCTACGAGGTGCTTCCGGCCGGGATGGCGTTCGTGCTGCTGGTGATCGTCGTCGCGGGCGCCGGCGCGCTGGCGGTTCTGCAGGATGCCCTCGCGCTCGCCGTGCTCGCCATCGCCGGCGGCTTCCTCGCGCCGATCCTGGTGGCGACCGACAGCGGCAACCACGTTGCGCTGTTCTCTTACTACGCGGTACTAAACGCCGCGATCTTCGCCATTGCCTGGGTGCGGCCGTGGCGCCCGCTCAACCTGCTCGGCTTCGCCTTCACCTTTGTCATCGGCACGCTGTGGGGTGTCACCCGCTACCGGCACGAGCTGTTCGCAAGCACCGAGCCGTTCCTGCTCCTGTTTTTTGCTTTTTATCTTTTTATACCAATCCTCTATGCCCTGCGTCAGGCTCCGGCCCGGCGGGATCTGATCGATGGCAGTCTCGTTTTCGGCACGCCCCTGATCGCCTTCGCCCTGCAGGCGGCGCTACTCCTGCCGGACCGCATGCAGCTCGCCTTCAGCGCGCTGGGGGCGGCCGCGATCTACACGGCGGTGGCCGCGCTCGAGCTGCGCCGCCTGGGTCTGCGCCTGCTGGGCGAGTCGCACGCACTGCTCGCCTTCGGCTTCGCCACGCTCGCGGTTCCGCTCGCGCTGTCGGCACGCACGACGGCCAGCACATGGGCCCTGGAAGGCGCGGCCGTGCTTTGGCTCGGGCTGCGCCAGCAGCGCCGGATCCCGCGCTGGATCGGGTACGGCCTGCAAGTCTGCGCCGGCCTCGCCTACCTTTACGGCTACGAAGACGCGGTGGACAGAACCGCATTGCTCAACGGCGCCTTCTTCGGCGCCCTGCTGCTTGCGCTGGCCGGTCTCGCGAGTGCGCGCCTGCTCAGCCGCGCGGATGCGCGCGCGCCCCTCACCGTGCTGCTGTTCATCTGGGCGTGGGGTTGGTGGCTGCTGGCGTGGGGCAACGAGATCGAGCGCTTTGCGCCATCCGGGCTGAAGGCCGCATGGTGGCTGGCGCTCATCGCCTTGACCGGCCACGCCGGCAGCGAAGGCCTGCGGCGCCTGAACTGGCGGGAGGCTGCCTGGCCGCTGCTGGCCATGTTCGGGCTGGCGCCGCTGTTCGTGATCGCAACCTCCGACGGCCCGCACGGACCGCTGGAAGGCTGGGCAGCGGCGGCCTGGGGGCTGTGGCTGCTCTCCGCGCTGCGCGGATTGTTCGATCTCGCGTTCCGCCAGCATTCGCTGCGCCACGTTGCACACTTCGTCTTCCTGTGGACCGCCGCGTTCGCGCTAGGGGTCGAGTTCGGCGAGATCGCCCACACCCATCTCGCTCTCAGCGACGTGTGGATCGGTCTGGGTGCACTCGCACCGTTCGCCGCGCTGTTCTGGTTCGTGCTGGCGCGGACGCCGCTGGTGCGCTGGCCCGATCCCGGCGCCGCGGAGCGCCTGCGCCATGCGTCGTTGATCGGCGTCGCGGCGGTCCTGGGCATCGCCTGGTTCATCGGCCTGTTCATCGAGGGCGCGCCCAGGCCGGTGCCCTTTGTTCCGCTGCTCAATCCACTGGAACTGTCGCAATTCGGATTCCTGCTGCTGCTACTGGCTTGGTACCGCAGTGCGGCAACGGAAGGCCGCGCGCTCCTGAGCGCGGAACTGCGCGCGCGCCTGCTGGCCGTGGCCGCGGTCGTGCTGCTGACCGCGATGACGCTGCGCGCCGTGCATTTCATCGGCGGCGTGCCGTGGGATGAATCCTTGCGCGGTTCGGCGCTGGCGCAGGCCGCACTGTCGGTCGTCTGGACAATCGCCGGTATCGCCGCGATGCTGGTCGGCAAATGGCGCGGATCGCGCGGCGTCTGGATCGGCGGCGCGTCGCTCATGGCGCTGGTCATCGTCAAGCTGCTCCTCGTCGACCGCCAGCACCTGAACGACCTCACCGCCATCGTCGGCATGCTTGTCGTTGGCGTGCTGCTCGTGGGTGTCGGCTACTTCGCGCCAGCGCCGCCGCGTCCTGCGGGAGACGGGAAATGAGCAAATGCAGCACCGCTTTCGTTCTTGCACTGATCAGCGGGCCCGCCGGCGCTGCGCCCGCCGACGAGTACGCCTACGCCTGGCCACTGGCGACCGCGGGCGACAGCGCCGCGTGGCAGGTCGAACTGACACCGCAGGTGTATGCGGCGATTCGCACGGATGACCTGCGCGACGTCGTGGTCGTCAATGCCGCCGGCGAGACGGTACCTCTTGCGCCATACCGCCCGGCTCCGGCAGCCGCGACGGCGGAGGTTGTGGAGCTGCCGCTGTTCGTGCTGCCCGTGACGAACGCCGCGGCCGGCGGCAGTGACGATTCGATTCGCCTGCACATCGAGCGTGGCGCCGATGGGCGGTTGCGCACGCTCGACGCTGAAGCCGGAACGGGATCAGGGGCGGCAGCTCCGCAGGCCGACATCCTGCTCGATGCAAGCGCCACCCCTGCGCCGCTGTCGGGTCTCACGATCGACTGGTCCGGCGACGCGGACGTCACCGCACAATTTTCGGTGAGTGACTCGGACGACCTGCAGCAATGGCACCTGCTCACACCGAGTGCGACGGTCATGCGGCTCGCCCAGCATGGAGCGAGGCTCGCAAAACACGAGGTTGCACTCGGCAATACGCGGGTGACATACCTGCGCCTGCGCCGCCTGGACCATGGGCCGGCGCTCGGCGAATTGCGCGTGCACGCACGCATGACACCGCGGTCAACCAGCGCGGCTGCGTCGGATCTGTGGCTACCGGCGGCAGCGGACGCCGCCGGTGCCCAGCTGCTCCATCCCGAGCTCGCGCCGGGCGATGCGCGCCAGCGCACCGTGTATGCCTATCATCTTCCGGCCGTACTGGAAGTTCGCGCCGTGAAGCTCGATCTTGCCGACGACAACTCCGTCGCCCAGGTGGAAATCGCCAGCCGCTTGCGTGGCCCACCGGGAAGCGCGGCCCAGTGGCTGGCAGCCGCGAGCATCACGGCGTTCCGCCTGCGTCAGGGCGATTCCCTGCTCAGCAACGATTCCGCCGGCGTGGCGCCCCGCCGCGCCAGCGACTGGCGCATCGAGTCGACCACGCCGCTGGAGCATGCGCCGGCCTTCTCCATCGCCTACCGTCCCGACCGCTTCGCCTTCCTGGCCCAGGGCAACGGCCCCTACCGGTTGCTCGCCGGCAGTGCGCAGAGCCACCGCCCCGACTATCCGGTCGAGGCCGCGCTGGCGCAGCTGCGTGCGAAACTCGGCGCCGAGTGGCAGCCGCCGCTGGCCGGAATCGGCGCGCGCGCAACGCTCAAGGGTGAGTCTGCGTTCGAGCCGGCTCCGGCGCGGCGCGACTGGAAAACGTGGTTGCTGTGGAGCGTGCTCGTCGCAGCGGCCGCGCTGATCGGCGGACTGGCGGTGAGTCTGATGCGCGGGGAAAAACCGCGCTAGGGCCCTTTCTGCCCGCGCCGGGCTTCGTATACTTTTGCATACTTCAGAAACACGTAGAACGCGCCGGTGGCGGCGCTGATGAATCCGGCCCAGCCATTGAGGAAGTAGCGCTTGACGAAGTACTGGCGCAGAAAGAACAGCGGCGGATAGAACAGCATCCGCGCGCCGAGAAAGCGCTGACCGCGGCGCAGCTTGTCGGCGACGAGACCGCTCGAGTAAGCGTTGATCTTGTCCACCTTCGTGCGGATGTCGGGCTCGCCGAAATGCAGCAGCACGGCCTGGCGCAGCGTGCGCACGCGGCCGGCGACCTCCGGCGCGGCGTGCACCGGCACCTCGTTCATGCGGCCGTGGCGCCGGTCGAACAGGCGCAGATGCGCGTTCGTCCACGACAGCACGTGCTGGAAGGTCCAGAACATCTGCTCGCGCCGCGGCAGGCGGAAGCCGGCGCACACGGGCTGCTCGAGCGCCTGCTCAATCACGCTTCTCGCGCCCTCGGTCACCGCTTCATCGGCATCGAGCAGCAATACCCACGGGTGCGTCGCCTTGTTGATCGCCGACTGTTTCTGCGCGGCGTAGTCGCTGAACGGTTCGCGGAAGACGCGTGCCCCGTACCTTTGCGCGATCTCCACGGTGGCGTCCGAGCTGCCGGAATCGAGAACGACGAGATCGTCGGCGAACGCGGCGCTGGCGAGGCAGCGCTCCAGCGTCGCCGCGTTGTTGAACGTCGTGACGACAACCGACAGGGGCTCACGTGGCATCGTTGTCCTCCGCCCCCAGCGCCGCACAGTACAGCGCCAACAGCCACCAGAACAGCAGGCCCCACCAGGCCGAATAGAACGCCAGGTGCGTGTTCAGCGGAAAGCACATCGCCGCAAGCGCGAGCCCCGGCGGCAGCGCGCGTCGTTGCGCCGCGGCGTCCGCCGGCCGCCAGGCGCCGATGGCCGCCCATACCCCGATCATCCAGAGCAGGAGTCCAGCCGCACCGGTTTCGCTGAGCACCTCGAGGACGATCTGGTGCGCATGCAGTGCGCCCTCCTCGCCATGGTCGCCGACGAAGGCGTCGCCCGGGTGCGCGTATGCGGGATAGGCGTAGCGGAAGGCGCGTACGCCGACGCCGGCCAGCGGATGCGCCTCGATCATGCGCGCCGCCGTTCCCCAGATGCGCAGACGCCCGGCAGCGGCTTCGTCCAGCGCCTGTTCGGAACCCTGCAGGACCAGCAGGCTACGCTGCACACGCGCATCGAATGCACCGACGCTGTACCAGGCGACGGTCGACGCCGCACCGGCCAGCAACAATGCGCCGGCACCCCACGCGGCGAAGCGCAGCGGCGAGCGCGCCTCGCGCCAGGCGAAGACCAGGGACACCAGCCCAAACATCAGCCAGGCCGCACGCGAGCCGGCAAGCAGGATCGGCATCAGCTGGAACACGAACGCGACGACAAGTCCACGCCAGCCGAAGCGCGCGCGCGCCGCGACGAACACGAACGGGGCGAGCACTGCCAGTACCGGCCCAAGCTTGAGATTCCCGGCGCCGAAGATGCCGGACAGGCGTTCGCTCGACATCGCGCCGCCCAGGCTGTACCCGGTGAGGATCTGCACCCACGCGTCGAGCAGCCAGAGGACGTCCAGCATGGCCACGCCGGCGACGATGCGCGGCCAGAGCAGCGCGTCGCGCAGGCCGAGACAGGCGAAAACCGCGAACGGCAGGAAGCGCAACAGCGCGGCAACCGTCTCCCAGGACTTTTCCGCCGCCACCGATCCCGGCGCGGAAATCAGGGCCGGCAGCCAGTAGCAGGCGAACAGGACCGCGGCGAGCCGGACGCCGGTATCACGGCGCAGGCCCGCACGCGCGCGCCACGCCAGGAGCAGTCCGCCGATCGCTCCGGCGAGGATCGGCACTTCCGCTGCCCGCCCGACCGGCAACAGTGCCAGCACGGACAGGACGATCAGCGCCGGCCAGATCCCGCGCTGCGGGATGCTCGAACTGCTGGGCATCGGAGGAAGTGTAGAACCTATCTCAGAATCGTGGCGAGCGAAGGCAGATTGCGTACTGCCGGAGCGCAGGATGCGGAGTGTACAGGTAGTACATGAGCAATCCGAGCACCGCCGGGACGCGAGCTGCCGAGCGCAGCAGATTTTGAGATAGGTTCTAGCGGGCGACCTGATCGTAGACTTCCAGCGTCGCGGCCTGCATGTCGGTGAGCCGGAAGCGGGTCAGCGGCGCGATCGCCGGTGCCACTCGCAGCAGTTCGGCCGCGCGTTCGATCAGGCGCGTGGCATCGCCGAGCGGAACGCGTCCCTCGGGGTACAGTTCGGCGAGCAATTCACCGACGCCACCGTGCGAGTAGCCGAGCACGGGCCGGCACAGGGCGAGCGCCTCGATCACCGTGCGCCCGAAGGCTTCGGGCTGCGTCGACAGCTGCAGGACGAGATTCGAGATGGAGTAGATCTCGCGCACGTCGTTGCGCGGCACGCTGATGGCGATGCGCTTGGCGACCCCGCGCTGCTCGGCCAGCGCACGCAGCTCTTCGATGTAGGCTTCGCGTCCGGGTTCGCGCGCGCCGAGCAGGAGCAGGCGGCAGTCGAGGCCGCGCGCGACCAGACCGGCGAGCAGTTCGATCGCGTCGGCATGGCCCTTCAGGCGCGTGCCGCGCCCGGGCAGGGTCAGCAGGGCGCCGCCTTCGAGCTGGGGGAAGTCCATGAAAAAGCCGCGCCGCCAAGCGTCGTCGGGCTGGTAGCCGAACGGGAATTCGGCGGGGTCTACACCGCGCGGGATGACCGTCAGGCGCGCCGGATCCGTGCGGGGATAGTGGCGCAGCACGTAATCGCGCACCGTGTTCGACACGCAGATCACGCGCTCGCCGTGGGTGAGGATCGAGCTGTAGAAGCCCGGTGAATTCAGACCATGCACCGTGGTGATGAAATGCGCGCGCGGCGCCTGCATGCCACGCAGGGCCAGGCGCGTCAGCCATGCCGGCAGACGCGAACGCGCATGCACGATGTCCGGACGAACCTGGTTGAACAAACGTCTGAGCGTCCAGATGTGCCTGAGCACTGCCGGCCGCTTCTGGCCGACGTCGATTTGCACGTGCCGCGTGCCTTCGGCCACGAGGCGTTCCGTCAGGGCGCCCCCGGCGGAAGCCACGACCGAGTGATGCCCGGCGGCCACGAGGGCACGGCCGATCTCGAGCGTGGTGCGTTCGACGCCGCCGGCATTCAGCGCCGGCAGCAACTGCACAACAGTCAGGCGCCGCCCCTGCACGCGCCGGTCCTCAGTCCGACAGCGTGTACTGCGCTCCGCAGTACGG
>Ga0335076_10007646_pt1 | contig 10891 bp, 14 predicted proteins | sample Lox_Sample_25_FD_206717 | JGI IMG/M metagenome (GOLD analysis project Ga0335076, IMG submission 206717) | Soil microbial communities from Loxahatchee National Wildlife Refuge, Florida, United States - Lox_Sample_2.5 | ecosystem: Environmental > Terrestrial > Soil > Wetlands | place: USA...
GCGTCGCCTCCCCCCACCCTTGGTTATTTTTGGGCAACAGAGATTGAGTTTTTGCGCCATGCGATATGGAGATTACGTTTCCCTAACGTGAAGGCATGCCATTCCGCTACGAGCAAATATCTCTACCAAAGGAAACAAAGATCCCTTCTACCATTTCCGCGAACGGACAGACGAAAAGAGCTTTGGGAAGACTAAAATCAAGCTTTAGTGACGTTGACAGCCTGGTTTCCGCATCCAGAACATGCACATTGTCCGGCCGCACAGACACAGTTCCCCACAGACCCGCGACAATTACACACCGTCGCCATAACCTTTGCCCTCCCGGTCGCCAGTCCGCAGGAACAAGCTACACCGTCAACTCCACCATCCGAAGGGGATGTGTACCGTCCGCAGGCCTCGCCCCACACGCACAAGCGGCGCCTTTAACAGGGGCATTTTCGGTTGCAGCCTACGTACATTAGGATATCGTTCAAATGGACGTGGCAGGAAATGTACGTGAGAACAGGTACAAGCGCCTGCGGCACGCATGCCACATGAACAGGTTGGTTTCCCCTCCAGAGGCTGGTTTTCGACGGCGGCGCGTTCGCAGTTACATTGACCAGCGGGGTTCTTTCCGCAACCGCACTTGGGGTTTTCAACGGTGGCCTGGGGACGGTGAGTTAGGAGAAATGACCAATTTATAGGGGAGGGGGTACCCTTTCGCAGTTGCATTCGCCAGTGGCATTTTTGCCACACGAACATTTGATGCCGTGGGCGGCCGGGGTGACGGTGCCATGCGTGGTGAAATCAACAGGAATAGAGGTCATCGCTGTTACAGGATGAAAGGGAAGGCTTGAAAAGGGTTGTTGACGGTGAAAGGAAGGAAACTGTTTTGGGATGCAATTTGGTCACTCGCTTTAAAAGGATAAAAATCATACGATCAGTCCACCAATCATATGGCGTATTTTGTAAGCCGCTTGCTTTGGGTCGCTTCTCAGTGGTCGCCAAAAATTTTCATGCCGGTTGACGATCGAAGTTGACTGAACTATGCATGTGTATACCTCTGGGGCTTGACGATATATCGAATATAGGCGTGATATGTCAAATTCGCTATTTTTTTGAGGAACCACCGATTATTGGGCCCGATAAAAGCTTAATTTCGTCCGTCCACTTATCATGGTAATTTTATGTTGCCAATTCCGCTCGGACCATGCCGTATAGGGGAATATGTTCAACTTCGACGCCTGCACGTTCTAACTTCGAATAAAGAAGACGGTATCCGCCAAGGACCGCCATTGCACGGTAATCGAATTGAGTTCTTTGCGCATCAAAGACCAGTTAAAAAGGGCGAACCGTTTCCCCACAACGATTTTCATGGCGAGAGAATAGCGATAAAAGGTTGTATGTGATTCCCGTCCACCACGGGACCATTTAGCCGCCGTTTTCATTCCCAACCTGGAGCAGTGAACCAGATGGTCCTATCAGAGTTTACTCGATCATTGGAAGGCTGTTCAATCACATTTGTAATGGAGACGGGGCCCCAGCTCTGTTTTAATGGTGATCACTTGCTTCGACTGATGCTCTTACTTTTCGCATTACCCCGAAAAAGGTTGGATTAAATAAACTTTTGGAATCGTGCATCAGGTTGCACACCTTCCGCCGCGAGACGAATTTCAACCAATTAAATCGAATTTCTGGGCACGAATCCCAAGCGCGCCACCGCGGAACTTTATTTTACTGAACCTCAATTCGTTCTAAAATGAGAGTCAATAGGGTAAGATAGCACACGCCCACGGGTGCGTTTAGCGAAGAGCCAGCTCGTACATGAGACAGAGGCCATGACTGAGTGCGTAGAGCGCACCACATCCATTTTTTAGGTTGAAATGAAATAATAATTACAAGCGCTGCGCAACCTCAATTTCGCATTTCCCACCCGCCTGAAAGCTCGACTCAGGACTGTACATACTCCGCCGCAAATCGCGCAATATATAGTTGGGAACACTGCCCAGATATTCTCATCAACCCATCCTCCACACCTATTTTCAGCGGCGAACCCCCAGAGGATCGGTCGTTTGTGCTTATAATCGTCGCTTCCACTGTTTCGCTCGCCTACACACACCTTTGACTTTCGGCAATGATGGTACCCGCGAACGGATATCAACACCCCGGAGGCCCGCTCCCGTATCCTGATGATCGACCCGCAGCAACAAATATGGGTCTGGGAATGGTCCCGCAACAGATCGGGACACCGATGGTTCCCCAAGGTTACCGGCAGTTTGTCCCGATCGAGTTCGCTGCGGGTGCTTATCCCCAATCCACCCCTCAGACCAAAAGTCCGCCTCAAAATCAAAAAGTCAAGACTCAACAACCCTTCAATGTGCCTAACCCGCCTGGGTCGCTGATTATTGCGCCGCCTCCGAATTTCAGCAATGTCTCGCCTATGCCAAACGTTCAGCCCTCGCCGCAAGAGTCCCCGAAGTCAAGGGCAAAAGGGAGAGGTCGGGGCAAGGGAACTTCGGAAGAAACTTCTCCCCATATGAAAGGCGGCGGGAGGGCACGACAGTCGAGTCAAGGGATGGTGATCCCAATCCCAAATGTGAGCCGGGACGTCGCGCTAAAGGAACAGGCCATGAAGCGAAGGCGAGTCGACGGCGAACAAGCGCAGGATAATAGGGATGAGGAGATCATTCAGGACATGTTGACCCGGGATACTGTTGATAAGGGCCTTGCAGCACGGAAACGGAAGGCAGAGGGGAAGCCACCGCGACGAGAACATCACGCTTGCGATCGTTGCTTTCGCAATAAAACAAAGGTTTGCGATCCGCCGTTGACTTGGAGCTGATATCAGTGTCATCGTTCCGTGGACGGCAAGCAACCGGGCAAGTACTTTCCATGCGACTACTGCACAACCATAAACGGGATATGTACCACAGCCGTCGCGACATCAATGAAACCAGAGTCTTGGCCAGTAGCAGAAGAAACTCACTGGAAGACCTGGAAATTCAAAGAGATCGTCTCGGGAGCTGTGGAACAGGATAATCTGCGCGTGCGAAAAGAACTCGCCACCATGCAAGAAAAGTTCAGTCACCATGAACGCCTGCATGAGTGCGTTAAGGCGGAGCTTGAGACGGAACGCGAACACAAGGTGACGCTTCAAAAGTCTCTTGACACGGCGTACGCATTTATCAAAAGTACCCAACAAGATGCGGCAAAAACGAACAAAATTTTGGCGGCTGTGACGCGTCAACGGGATCGATACAGAAATATTGTGCGGCAATGTGGACAGTCTACTTCTATTGACATCCCTGAAGCGCCATCAAGTATTATTTCTTCGACAATTTTGGAGCTGACCGGTGTAGACTGTTCTCTCGAATCTACGGAGGATATTGCGGCAGCGAAAGCAATGATGGAGGACGAAGACGAAACAAAACCACATATTCTAAGTATGTCTCTTCACGTTTCTAGTCGGACTTATCTTTCCAGACGCAGAAGACATGGCCCCAGACGAATCCGCAGAGCCTTCCCAAGGAGAGAGTGACAGAGAACTAGGCCGCCAAGATTTCCCCAACGTCTTCCAACAGGTTTCCACCGGCGATAGACTCTGCACTGACATCCTTATCTGCAACGAATACATCAATGCTTATTTCGCTAATATCCATCCTCTCGCGCCGATCTTGCACAAGGAGGCATTTCTACGTCTTTATAAGATGTATGTCAATAAAGCGGTCGGAGTCAACGTTCAGATGATTCATGATGGCTCGAGTCGCGATGGAAAAGCCGTTGGATTGATTTGTGCCGTTCTTGCACTTGGAGCTCTTAGTGTTGTGGAAAGTCGCTCGGGCCAGGAGTTTCAGGACGAGAATCGGAGTGAGTTGTATATGACACCTCATTTTGGAGAAGCGTTGGGATTTTATAAGTCTTGTATCCGTCTCATGAGCTACACGCATGATACCATCGAGACCATGATCACATATCTTTTGATGGTATGCTCACACATCGGAAATTTTGCTAACTCCCGTAGGCTCTATTCGCTATTCTGTCAGGGGACATGAAGGGTATCTCGAGATGCGTCCAACATTGCTGACAAACTTATAGAAGCTTTTCGGAGATTGCAGAACTTTCAGACCCAGGCGATTGCCCTGCGTCTCCCTAAAAAGCTTGGAAATATGAAGCCTACCGATCTGTACGATATGGATTTGTGGCCTAGTGTCACAAATCTGATTGTTTCTGAGATGATCAAGCGATCTTGGGTCCTCTTCAAAGTATATCTTTCAAATATTGCCTTCGATTCGGGAGTTTCCCCGAATTTTGATAACACTATCCAAATCGATCCTCCCGCTGAATTTGATGATGAGGTTCGTTCCTTTTCGTTTGGCATTCTGAGAGCAGTATGTTGGATTTGAGAGTATCTCGGTGGCCGAATTTGCCAATAAAGGTCCTAATCCCATCAGCTTCCTGATTGCTCTCGGCGATGTATCAAAAATAGTCCTGGAAACCGCTTCCACTGTAATCTCCGCGTCTCTGAGCCTTCCTAACCTTTTAAGTGCTGGATCCGAGAGAAAACGAGCAGATACAATCAACTCCGTAAATGCAGGGAGATTTGGGAACAAATAACTGCATGGAACGCGAATCTCCCCACATTCCTCAACTTTTCGAAATACAGCAGTGCTTTCGCCCAACATCAACAGCTCAAATTGCAACGCGCGTATCTCGAGACACAATTCACATTCCTTAAAATGACCGTGAGTTGGTTAATCGCAAACTTGGACCCTCTTCTCCTGCACAGAGCGCAATTGTGGGACGTTGGCGATGCCTGTTTCGAAACATTCCAAGCCGGACAACGCATTCTCGCCCTTATCGAGGAACATGGGTTACCGACCGAAGTCTACCGTTTCTACCATTGGGACGCGATTCGTTCTGCGGGCACGTTGAAGAAATTACTCCGGCATGTGGATCTACATGGGGAAGTTCCAACCAACAGGGGGTATCATTTGGATGTGAGTGCGATTGCGGACGCTTGTCGGGATAGCGTCCAGCTCGCTCGAAACCTTATCCCAAAGATTCTTGCACACGCAGAGAATAACCTTGATAACGAACTTCAGGAGTAAATCTTTCCCACTCTGGAACAAAGCTAACGTGGGGTAGATTCCTTTTGGGAAAGCAAGCCAGTGTACTGTTTGATCCCGCACAACTCGGAGATGGCGGAATTGGGGCTTTAATGGATCCATCGAACCCGTATCATCACGGCGCTCAGTTCAACTTCAACCGCCATCCCACATTCGATGGGTTTCAGGAGACTTTTGAGGGAGAGCTTTTTGACCCGACACCCAAACGGGAGGACATGTCTGAGTATCCTCATTTTTTCGACAAGATTGACAAGCAGACTCCCATATTCGGAATTTATCGATAACTGACAGCTCTCGAAAAACGTGTAGGAGTTACTATTAATAATATATTTCCAACGACGACACTATAAATACTAATCACGGTCGGACGACGATGGAAATGAACTCCGTGGTGGCCTCAAATTATCCAGAACAAATTCTTGTTACTCATGCGCCTCCTTGCAATATCCTTACCGCCCTAGTAGTAGGTAGCAGTATGTAGCCCTGGCATTCATTAGGGTTGCCCTTTGAAACAAAGAAATTGTATGAATCGCGAAGTGTGATCAGATGACCCCGTGACTGAATCTCGACATCACCCAAAAAAGCAACGATTTCGGAGTATGAGCCCATTCCTTTTCATTAAAGAGTGTGTACTTGTCACTATCAGCTTACAATATGCCCTTGATATTTTCCAAATCCGAATCCCTTGGAATCCAAGTCCATCGCTATAGAATATCCCTGAAAAAGTAATTTCGCAATTCCGTATCCGTTGTGAGTTCAATTTTGGGTGAAGTGCTCCTGTGTCAGGTCAATTGAGACCGAAGGGAGGATGTTACCTACGGGCAGTTAAGGCCGCAATTTCCACAGCGCCAACCACGCATGACGGCAAAACCGCAGCCTTCGCATGGCACCACCTCTTCGCTTTCGTGATTTGTGTGCATCTTCGCAATACCCGGTGCCATCGGAATTCGACTCGAATTGCTGTCAAACTGCTTCGAAATACACGCCTCTTTGACGTCCTCGAGTCCCCTCGTAATGGCCGAAGTCAGATAATCAGATTGCCTCAGACAAACAGGAGATGGTCTTTATATTTCGGCGGGCGTTGTACATCCGGTATCGCCGCCTGCAACAGGATCAAACCTTCTCCAGGGATGAAGACGGGATGTATACCTACCTAATCCAGTAATTCGGGCTCTCGGGGAGACACCGACAAAGTCAGAGCCCCGAGTATTGGGTTTGCGGTCAGGGCTTCCGACAGTATGACTGGTCCTGCAGTGCAGATCCTCGAGAACAATTTTCCTCTCGAGCCCTCGGCAAACCTCGTTTCAGAATTATGATTGGCAGCCGGCCAAGTATGCAGGTCATCCGGCGTGTAACTCATGTTTTTAGATGCGGGAATCGAATCAGGAAATGTGGGTCATCGGACGCCGGGGACTGCAAGGTTGAACGTGCTCGCATGGGGCGGCGGACTTATCCCGCCTCCTTTTCCCTCCGGCGGCCAATTTGTTTGCGCAGATTTTTATCAAATTTGTCACTCGGCGGGCTGCACGAACATTGTTCGACGAATCATGATTGGTTTTTGCTATCCGCTCCAAAACTTAAAGGTTTCCGGCCTCTAAACTCAAAAGTTCTAATTTATTTATGGGTGGCGTGTGACTGCATATCCACTGCAATCGCTATCCAATCATCACCCAATATTCGCTTCGAGGTCTATTATCATTTATACGGAAGCAAAAGGTGCTGAATGTGTGTAATCTCGAGCCTCGGCGAGCACATCCCCGGCATCTCAAGAATTTAGAGTTAGCGAATTCTGTCCAATGAGCTTCCAGCAGTATTCAACGCCCCACATAAAAAAATCCCTCCAAGCTTGCCTGCGAGGAGCCGCGTGAACGTTTCGCCTCCCTCGAGCGGCAAACATGACTCGGCTTTTCCTTGCTCATAAGAGGGCATATATACTCAATTTGAGTTGCAGCTTATCAAGCCTGTCTCCTTTCTCCTTTACAAATCCCAAGGCAAAAGGAGCTAAGGGTATCAACACTGAAACCTGCCAGCTCATTCATGTATTTAATATTTTCTCCATTCAAGTGCAAGGTTTCTCATCGTCTTATTCCCCTGCATTGCCCTTCAATCCAGGGAAGAATAGATTGAGATGGATGGGAGATCGCAATTCGCAAGTAGATGATTAAACTTCTCACCACAAGATAATTAATCTTGTTTATCGGCCGCCGGCGGTTGCTTTGTGCTCCAAACTCCCCTCCGATATGTTTTGACAACAATGGCACACCATTCGTGAATTTCCTCAATCATCCCCTCAACTCCTACGGAGTCAGCCTAAAAGGATGATGAGGGAATTCTGGCGCTACCAAAAGAAAGGCGAAACTGCGGGAATCGGCCAACAGCACCGTCGCCAAAGCACGGTCGCAATTCATGTACGAACGATCGCAAAATCCCCGCCAGGAAGTTGGGAGGGGCTGCGCTGGTCGCAAGAAAAAAACAACCTTCCTCTGTTGGTGCCACAGTCTCTATTATAGCTGCTACGCGCGGGGAATGCCCTTGTTGCCATCGGTCGGTTTCGCGCCGGATTTATATTGACGCCGTTGCCCCGCCCTAGCGCGCCTCCCACATCGCCATTCAACATCGCCTTGAAGTTCGCCTTCTTCAATCTCACCGGTAACAGAGAACCATGGAAGCTCCAAGGGCAAAGGCGACCATTTCCTTGCCGTCGTTCAAGAGTGTCATTGACGGAGCAAGCTGGAATCGTCCTGACAGCGGCTACCACGCAACACCGAGTTATTACGGTACTCTTTCCAAGGAGATAATGCTGACTGAGTGTTGCGTAGCCCACCAGCCACAAACGCCAAGGAACGTCGTTCATGATCCCGTTACTCCGCAACAACAGAGGGAAAACCCGCCTCGACCCCACCAATACCCGTCCCCAGCCCATTCGGACGACCTCTCGTCCTCTCCCGAAGGCTCAGAAATGTCGCGCAATCCCTCCTGGTCCTCCGCCGCGGCACCGCGGCTTTTCAAAATCGATGCCCCATCCCCAAGTAGCCAACCGTCTGAGATCGAATCTCAAGGCGGGGATAAAGCGGAGGAAGGGCTTACGCCCACGATTGTGCATTATCGTCCTAAGGGGGTGTTGAGTGCGCGATCGGCTCAGCGCATCTCGGACTCGCAACGGGGCAAGGGAAAGAAGGGTGCTGAGGGCGGGGAATCATCTGGGGAGCTGAAGATTCGGATGGTTAAATGGGATCGGACGGATAAGGGGACTGCGCCACTGAAGGTCCCCGTTCGTACTGTGGGTCCTCGTGTTTGTACCCTCTGTTCCATCATGAAACGCAAGGTACCACAACCGTGTCCCCCCATGCCCTTACGCATCGCCCTTTTTGCGCCTTTGTTCTTGAGTGTTGGTGGCAGCTAATGTTGCGTGTGTAGTGTGAACGTACGGACGGCGTCCGCCCAAGTGCATCCCGTCCCTGCGCCGCCTGCCAAAAAAACAATTTCGTGTGCCAATTTATAGCTCCCTCTCAACTGCGCGACGGAACTACTCAGCCACCTTCCCTCGAACATCTGAAGATGCACACGACCCAAGCACAACGTCTCGCAACCATGGCCCTCGAAGAAAAAGTCGTCAAATTGGAGACGCAATTAAACCTCTTGGAGATTGAAAATAGAATTTTACAGGGGTACGTGACGAATTTGAGGGTTTATAAGGACATTGTGAATGCGTATGTTTCACAGTTGAAGCAGAGGGTCAGGGAATTCGATCCCGGCTGTGAGCTTTTGGGCCTTGAGATCCCCGCTATGCCGGAGAAGCCCGAGAAACAACGGACTGTAGAGGAGGTGGGTGAGATGGATGTGGTTCAGATCGAGAAACAGTTTATTGCGGATGAATCACAGGGTGCATCGGGGGCGTCTCGCGATGCGAGTCCCGACAGTGACGCGCGGCAGGAAGGTCTTGTCCCATTATCTGATCTCGTTGATGGTATTTGTCCCACCCTCTCTCAACATCCATTGAGAATAGAAATGCCTCTGGTGGCTGAGTCGATGGATGTTGATCCATAAACAAAAAAAGCACGAGATTTCGCTTTCATGTCGCGTATGATCTACGCCATTAAAAAAAAAAAAAAAAAAAAAAAAAAACTGGGTAAATTATTAGGATGGACCTGATTTTTGGGGGACATGTACTTACGTATACTTACCATCATGTAAGAAATGACTTCATAGAGAGAACTCTACTGCATGCTTAATCATTTTGGTTTGTGACAGAAGGATTATGGCGACTTTTAGAACGACTGTGGAAGGCCCGACGTTCGCTCTAGTCCAATTTGGGTGGGACTTCCGCAGAAAATTTTGGGAAAAGAAGTGGGGAGGAGGGAATGGGTGATGAATAAATGCGACGACCGCGACAAAAGCGCATCAGAACGCAAGTTATTGTTGCGCCTGTCGGAATGACATCCGCAATGGAATTTCTCTCTGAGAAGCGAAGCGGAAATATATTAGCTTTCCGATCGCCGCCGCACGGGAGAAAAGTCGCACAAAAACTTTCTTTTTGAAGGACGAATTGGATTGGGGGGCACACAGGTATGTGAGTTAAATTACGGCTGATGATGTTATATTTGGTAAGATTTTACGCTGGAGGGTATTAGATGAAACGGGCGACCGCTGCGTTGCCCCTTTTAATTTTAATTAGAAATAAATCTCGTGTTGGGATTCTAACGGACGCCCACCAAAAATCTGACAATCGCACACAAAGCGAAAGCATTGGCCCAAAGTAAAATCATACTCCCAGGACCCGGGCGCTATCATAAGATCGTTCCCGACATCGTCCTCCCCTCCCCCGTTTCCTCGGGCGCGCCTTTATTTTCAGCAGCAGTTTTCCTCATTTTCTGTATTACAATCGCTTAATTTTGCCCTCATCATTTTCGGGGTGGTAATTTCGACAAGCACAGGCCCCGTTTACCTTAATACTCCGAATCGAATCGCCTTTAAATAGAGGAGAGGGGGATGGCAGGCACCATCCCCAGTCCAACCGAGCTGATCACCCGTCTCTCCATCGAACAACAACGCCAGGCAAAAGAGAAGACAATGGACGTTGAACGCACCTCAACAAAGGGCCTCCTCCTGGACGCCGACGAAGAGGCAACTGCCCTTCGCGATCTCTCCCACCAACGCTCGCCCGTGGACACTCGTCCCCCACCCACTGTGTTGACGGGGCCCAATAACACGGCGGGCCACGGCAGGTCCAATAGTGATGGTGTACGCGGGTGGAGACGGAGTCAGGCTGGTTCACCGCCTGAACGACGGGATACGCTTGCTCTGGGACGACTGTATGAGAAGATGGGGAAACTGTCGATTATCCCGCGTTATCTCATTTATATTTTACCCCTATCCGCGATTATCGCGATTCCCTTGGTTATTGGGGCGGTCTTCCCTGGAACTAGCCTCGGCGTAACGAAATCTCCATCTTTGCCCAAATACGGAGCGCTAACGTGGTTTGTAGGGCGTGCAATTGCTCTGGATATTCATTTGGGTCGAGATAGTCTGGGTGTCCCTATGGGTCTCCAAAATCGTGGCCAAAGTCCTTCCTTTCCTCTTCAAACATCTTGTCGGCTTCGTCTCTGCAGGAACGGCCAAGTATGCAACGATTATAGCTGCTCTCGAAGTCCCCATCACCCTCGTTGCATGGACCTTTGTCTCCTTCGTAACATTTATCCCGCTCATGACTCGTAATCCCCATCAACGCGACATCAACGATACCGACGTCAAAGACTGGGAGGGCACGTGTCGCCAGATCTTGGCTG
>Ga0335076_10007648_pt1 | contig 10889 bp, 8 predicted proteins | sample Lox_Sample_25_FD_206717 | JGI IMG/M metagenome (GOLD analysis project Ga0335076, IMG submission 206717) | Soil microbial communities from Loxahatchee National Wildlife Refuge, Florida, United States - Lox_Sample_2.5 | ecosystem: Environmental > Terrestrial > Soil > Wetlands | place: USA: Florida...
CACGCGTGGGCGATCCGGGAAACGCTGGACCTGCTCACCCGGGTGTTTCCGGCGCGCACCTGCTCGGCCGGAGTGTTCAAGCGGCACAAGCAGATCGACCGACCATGTCTGCTCGGCTACATCGACAAATGTTCGGCACCGTGCATCGGCAGGGTCAGCGCCGAGCAGCACCGCCGGATCGTGGAAGACTTCTGCGACTTCCTCTCCGGCAAGACCGACCGGTTCGCCCGCGACCTGGAACAGCAGATGAACGCCGCGGCCGAGGAGCTCGATTTCGAACGGGCCGCGCGGCTTCGCGACGACCTGTCGGCGCTGAAGCGGGCCATGGAAAAGCAGGCCGTGGTCCTTGGCGACGGCACCGACGCCGACGTGGTCGCCTTCGCCGACGACGAGCTGGAAGCGGCCGTGCAGGTGTTCCACGTCCGCGGCGGCCGGGTTCGCGGGCAGCGCGGCTGGATCGTCGAAAAGTCCGGGGACCCCGGTGATTCCGGCGAGGAGCAGCTGGTCGAGCAGTTCCTCACGCAGTTCTACGGCGAGCAGGCGGAGCTGGGCTTCTCAGCCGACCAAGCCGCGGACGAAGCCGCTAACCCGGTTCCCCGCGAGGTGCTGGTGCCGTGTCTGCCGTCCAATGCCGACGAGCTCACCAGCTGGCTGTCCGGCCTGCGCGGATCGCGGGTCGCGCTGCGGGTCCCGCGGCGGGGCGACAAGCGCGCGCTCGCCGAAACCGTGCAGCGCAACGCGAAAGAGGCGCTGCAGCAACACAAGCTGAAGCGGGCCGGCGACTTCAACGCCAGATCCGCTGCGCTGCAGAACATTCAGGAGGCCCTAGGGCTGGCCGATGCGCCGCTTCGCATCGAATGCGTCGACATCAGCCACGTGCAGGGCACCGACGTAGTGGGCTCGCTGGTGGTGTTCGAGGACGGCCTGCCGCGCAAATCGGACTACCGCCACTTCGGCATCCGGGAAGCCGCCGGACAGGGGCGCTCCGACGACGTCGCCTCCATCGCCGAGGTGACCCGCCGCAGGTTCGCGCGACACCTGAGCGAGCAAAAAGATCCCAATATGCTTTCCCCGGAAGGCAAATCGCGGCGCTTCGCCTACCCGCCCAATCTGTTCGTCGTCGACGGCGGTGCGCCGCAAGTCAACGCGGCCAGCGCCGTGCTCGACGAACTCGGCATCACCGACGTCGCGGTGATCGGCCTGGCCAAGCGGCTGGAAGAAATCTGGGTGCCCTCGGAGCCGGACCCGATCATCATGCCGCGCAACAATGAGGGCCTCTACCTGCTGCAGCGCGTGCGTGACGAGGCCCACCGATTCGCCATTACCTACCACCGCAGCAAGCGATCCAAGCGAATGACCGCCTCAGCGCTGGATTCGGTGCCAGGATTGGGAGAACATCGCCGCAAGGCGCTGGTAACCCATTTCGGATCGATAGCCCGCCTCAAGGAGGCCACCGTCGACCAGATCACCGCCGTTCCGGGCATCGGCGTGGCCACCGCCACGGCCGTTCTCGAGGCGCTGAGGCCCGAGCAAACCGGAGCCTCCGAATGACGAGCCAAGGCGAGTTCACCGGCAACCACCAGGGCGACGCGGCCGGCATCGACGTCGTCCTGGTGACGGGATTATCGGGCGCCGGGCGGGGTACGGCCGCCAAGGTGCTCGAGGACCTCGGCTGGTACGTGGCCGACAACCTGCCGCCCCAGCTGATCACCCGGATGGTCGATTTCGGGCTGGCGGCCGGGTCGCGGATCACCCAGCTGGCGGTCGTGATGGACGTGCGGTCGCGCGGATTCACCGGCGACCTCGACGAGGTGCGCACCGAGCTGGCCACCCGCAATATCACCCCGCGCGTGGTGTTCATGGAGGCTTCCGACGACATGTTGGTGCGCCGCTACGAACAGAACCGCCGCAGCCATCCGCTTCAGGGTGAGCAGACCCTGGCCGAGGGCATCGCCGCCGAGCGCCGGATGCTGGCTCCGGTGCGCGCCACCGCCGACCTGATCATCGACACGTCGACGCTGTCGGTGCGGGGCCTGAGGGAGAGCATCGAGCGCGCGTTCGGTGGCGACACCGGCGCGTCCACCAGCGTCACCGTCGAATCCTTCGGCTTCAAATACGGCCTGCCGATGGACGCCGACATGGTGATGGACGTCCGGTTCCTGCCCAACCCGCATTGGGTCGACGATTTGCGTCCACTCACCGGCCAGCACCCGGCGGTGCGTGACTATGTGTTGGGCCAGCCCGGCGCGGCCGAGTTTCTCGACGCTTACCATCGATTGCTAAACCTGGTTGTCGACGGCTACCGCCGGGAGGGCAAACGCTATATGACCGTCGCCATCGGCTGTACTGGCGGCAAGCATCGCAGCGTCGCGATCGCCGAGGCATTGAAGCAGTTGCTGGGCGGCAATGCGCAACTGGCGGTGCGGGTGCTGCACCGGGATCTGGGTCGCGAATGAGCCCGGCAGAGAGCCAGAGCATCGTTGCGCTGGGGGGCGGACACGGCTTGTACGCGACGCTGTCGGCGGCGCGCCGGCTGACGCCGTACGTCACCGCCGTGGTCACGGTCGCCGACGACGGTGGGTCGTCGGGCCGGCTGCGCAACGAACTCGATGTGGTCCCGCCGGGCGATCTGCGAATGGCCTTGGCGGCGTTGGCGTCTGACAGTCCGTACGGACGGCTGTGGGCGACCATCCTGCAGCACCGATTCGGCGGCAACGGCGCCCTGGCCGGACACCCGATCGGCAACCTGTTGCTGGCCGGCCTCAACGAGGTGCTGGCCGATCCCGTCGCCGCCCTCGACGAGCTCGGCCGCATCCTGGGCGTCAAGGGCAGGGTGTTGCCGATGTGCCCGATCGCGCTGCAGATCGAGGCCGACGTGTCCGGCCTCGAGGCCGACCCGCGGATATTCCGGCTGATCCGCGGCCAGGTGGCGATCGCGACCACACCGGGCAAGGTGCGGCGGGTGCGGCTGCTTCCGCCCGACCCGCCGGCGACCCGGCAGGCCGTCGACGCCATTCTGGCCGCCGACCTGGTGGTGCTCGGGCCGGGGTCGTGGTTCACCAGCGTGATCCCGCATGTGCTGGTCCCGGGTCTGGCGGCGGCGCTGCGGGCGACCACCGCCCGGCGGGCGCTGGTGCTCAACCTGGTCGCGGAGCCGGGGGAGACGGCCGGTTTCTCGGTGGAGCGTCATCTGCACGTGCTGGCCCAGCACGCACCCGGGTTCACCGTGCACGACATCATCATCGATGCCGAACGGGTGCCGGGTGAGCGCGAACGGGACCAACTGCGTCGCACCGCAACGCTGCTACGAGCCGAGGTCCACTTCGCCAACGTGGCCAGACCTGGTACACCTTTACATGACCCGGGCAAGCTCGCCGCGGCGTTGGACGGGGTCCGAGCGGGCCACAGTGATGGTCTAAAGGGCCCTAAAGCGCCTTCGGCGACGACCACGAAGGAGATTCGGGTCGACGGCGAGAGTCCACAGACCGGTGTGGGCGGCCCGGCTGGCAGCGGACCGAGGGGTGACGACGCGTGGCAATGACGACCGAAGTCAAGGACGAGCTGAGCCGCCTGGTAGTGAAATCGGTCAGCGCGCGGCGCGCAGAGGTCACGTCCCTACTGAGGTTCGCCGGCGGCCTGCACATCGTGGGCGGCCGGGTGGTCGTCGAGGCCGAGGTGGACCTGGGCAACGTCGCGCGCCGGCTGCGGAAGGACATCTTCGAGCTCTACGGCTACAACGCCGTCGTGCATGTGTTGTCGGCCAGCGGGATTCGCAAGAGCACCCGGTATGTGCTGCGGGTGGCCAACGACGGCGAGGCGCTGGCACGGCAGACCGGGTTGCTTGACATGCGGGGGCGCCCGGTGCGCGGGTTGCCGGCCCAGGTCGTCGGCGGCAGCGTCACCGACGCCGAGGCGGCGTGGCGGGGGGCCTTTTTGGCGCACGGGTCGCTGACCGAGCCGGGACGTTCGTCGGCTCTGGAGGTCAGCTGCCCCGGCCCGGAGGCCGCGCTGGCACTGGTGGGCGCGGCACGCCGGCTGGGGGTCAGCGCGAAGGCGCGCGAGGTGCGCGGTGCGGACCGGGTGGTGGTGCGCGACGGCGAGGCGATCGGCGCCCTGCTGACCCGAATGGGGGCCCAGGACACCCGGCTCGTCTGGGAGGAGCGCCGGATGCGCCGCGAGGTCCGGGCGACGGCCAACCGGCTGGCCAATTTCGACGACGCCAACCTGCGCCGCTCGGCACGGGCCGCGGTCGCCGCGGCCGCCCGGGTGGAGCGCGCGCTGGAGATCCTCGGCGATGCCGTCCCGGACCATCTGGCCTCGGCGGGCAGGCTGCGCGTGGAGCACCGACAGGCGTCCCTGGAGGAGCTCGGCCGCCTGGCCGACCCGCCGATGACGAAAGACGCTGTGGCCGGGCGCATTCGGCGCTTGTTGTCCATGGCCGACCGCAAGGCGAAGGTCGACGGCATCCCCGACACGGAGTCTGCGGTGACGCCCGACCTATTGGAGGATGCCTGACCGGGGGCTACGGTCATCGCATGAAGCGGCTTTCGAGTGTCGACGCGGCGTTTTGGTCTGCCGAAACTGCGGGCTGGCACATGCATGTGGGTGCACTGGCGATCTGCGATCCCAGCGATGCGCCGGACTACAGCTTTCAGCGACTACGCGAGCTCCTCATCGAGCGGCTGCCGGAGGTGCCGCAGCTGCGGTGGCGGGTCACCGGCGCGCCCCTAGGGCTGGACCGGCCCTGGTTCGTCGAGGACGAGGAACTAGATATCGACTTCCACGTCCGTCGCATCGGTGTTCCCGCTCCGGGCGGTCGCCGCGAGCTCGAGGAGCTGGTGGGCCGCCTGATGTCGTACAAGCTGGACCGCTCCCGACCGCTCTGGGAGATGTGGGTGATCGAGGGTGTCGAGGGCGGGCGGATCGCGATGCTGACCAAGATGCACCACGCCATCGTCGACGGGGTCTCGGGTGCCGGGCTGGGTGAAATCCTTTTGGACGTCACACCGGAACCGCGTCCGCCGCAGGAGGAAACGGTCGGGTCGTTGGTGGGATTCCAGCTTCCGGGGCTGGAGCGGCGCGCGGTGGGCGCGCTGATCAACGTCGGCGTCAAGACGCCCTTCCGCGTCGCCCGACTCGTGGAACAGACCTTGCGCCAGCAGATCGCCGCGTTGGGCGTCAGCAGCAAGCCGCCGCGCTACTTCGAAGCGCCCAAGACCCGGTTCAACGCGCCGGTTTCGCCGCACCGGCGGATCACCGGCTGCCGCGTCGAGCTGGCCCGGGCCAAGGCTGTCAAAGACGCGTACGGCGTCAAGCTCAACGACGTCGTGCTCGCACTCGTGGCCGGCGCCGCCCGCGAGTACCTGCAGAAGCGCGGCGAGCTGCCCGCTAAACCGCTCATCGCGCAGATCCCGGTTTCCACCCGCACCGAAGAGGACAAGAGCGAGGTCGGCAACAAGGTGAGCTCGATGACAGTATCCCTTGCCACCGACATCGACGACCCCGCCGAGCGGCTGCGGGCCATCCACGAAAGCACCCAAAGCGCCAAGTTGATGGCCAAGGCGTTGTCGGCGCATCAGATCATGGGGCTGACCGAGACCACGCCGCCCGGGTTGCTGCAGCTCGCCGCCCGCGCCTACACGGCCAGTGGGTTGTCGCGAAACCTGGCGCCCATCAACCTCGTCGTCTCCAATGTCCCCGGTCCGCCGTTTCCGTTGTACATGGCCGGCGCCAAACTGGACTCGCTGGTGCCGCTCGGGCCGCCCGTCATGGACGTCGCCCTGAACATCACCTGCTTCTCCTACCAGGACTACCTGGACTTCGGCTTCGTGACGACGCCCGAAGTGGCCAACGACATTGACGACATGGCCGATCGCATCGAGCCGGCACTGACCGACCTCGAGAAGGCCGCCGCGCGGGAGTGAGCGGCTAGTCGCGGTTCAGATAGCCGGTCGCGTAGACCCAGGACAGGAACCGGGCCACCGCCTCCGCGGATTGAATTGCCCGCGGGGAGCCGAAGATGTCGAAAGCGTGTTGCGCATTGGGCAATTCGGCGTAGGCGACGGGGGACTTCGATACCGCCCGGAGTTCGTCGACGAACTCTCGCGCCTCGACGACCGGGATCAGGGAATCGTCGCTTCCGTGCAGGACGAAAAACGGTGGTGCGTCTGGCCGCACGTACTGAATCGGCGAGGCGTCTAGATAGATGTGCCGGTGCGTGCTGAGTTTGCGTTTGACCACTAATCTTTCGAGCACCTCGACGAACTCGGCGCGCCCGTCGGCCTCGGTGGAATACCAGTCGTAGCGCCCGTAGTAGGGGACGGCTGCTACAACCGACGTGTCGGCTTCCTCGAAGCCCGGCTGGAACTTGGGGTCGTTGGGGGTCAGGGCCGCGAGCGCGGACAGATGACCACCGGCGGAACCGCCGCTGATTGCAACGAAATTCGGGTCCCCGCCATAGGCCGCGATGTTCTCCTTGACCCACGCCAGCGCCCGTTTGACGTCGACGATGTGGTCGGGCCAGGTGTGCCACGGAGAAACGCGGTAGTTCATCGACACGCACACCCAGCCGCGCGAAACCAGGTGGCTCATCAACGGATACGCCTGCGGACGGCGCCACCCGATCATCCACGCGCCGCCGGGTACCTGCAACAGCACCGGCGCCTTGCCATCGCGCGGCAGGTCGCTACGGCGCCAGATGTCGGCCAGGTTCGCGCGCCCGTGCGGGCCGTACGACACGATGTTCTGCTTGTCTACGAAGCGCCGCCGGGCCACGGTGGTGCGCAGCGGCGGATTGCGCCGGCCTTTGCCCTTTGGACGGGTCGGCTCAGTTGGCAGCGCGGCCAGTTCGTCGGCATAATCGGACCCAAGCTGTTCGGTCAGTCCGGCTTCCAGCACCGGACCCGGGGTTGTCACACCGCGGTAGCGGATCATTCCCAGAATCGGCCAGGACGTGGCCGTCAGGGCAAGCGCCAACTTTCCTTTCCGTCCGGCGAAATCGCCGCGGCGGCCGCGGCGCACGGCGTCGAGAATGGACGCGGTGGCGTAGAGGCCCGGCACCTCCGAGGTGGGCCAACCGAACCAGAAAACGAACACCGAGACGTAGGGATTCTGGCTTATCGGGTGTAATCCGTTGGCGGCGTTGATCAATTCCACCGCGGCGCGAGTCAGCGGTCGCGGGCGTCGTACCCATTCGAGCCTCACGAGCCGCCGACCCGCGATTGCAGTTCGTTGCGCAGGATCTTGCCGGTGCTGCCGCGCGGAAGTTCGTCGAGGACCGTTATCTCGCGGGGCACCTTGTAATTGGCGAGGTTCTCCCGAACGTATTGCTTAAGCGTGTCTTGGGTCGCCCCCGCGCCCGGGGTCAGCACCACGAAGGCCGCCAGCCGCTGGCCGTACTGCTCGTCGTCCACGCCGATGACCGCCGCCTCGGCCACCTCGGGGTGCGCCGCGAGGGTCTTCTCGACCTCGATCGGGTAGACGTTCTCGCCGCCGGAGACGATCATCTCGTCGTCGCGGCCGACAACGAACAGGCGCCCCGCGTCGTCCAGGTATCCGACGTCGCCCGACGACATGAACCCGGCATGGAAGGCTTTGCCTTTGTCGGAGGACCCCTCCGTGTAGCCGTCGAACTGGGTGTCGTTGCGGACGTAGATGGTGCCGACCTCGCCGGTGGGCACTTCCTTGAATTCCCCGTCCAGGATGCGGATTTCGGTTCCGCCTGCCGGCCGGCCCGCGGTGTCGGGGGCCGCCCTCAGGTCCTGCGGGGTGGCGGTGGCGATCATGCCCGCCTCGGTGGCGTTGTAGTTGTTGTAGATCACGTCGCCGAACTGGTCCATGAACGCGATGACGACATCGGGGCGCATCCGCGAGCCGGAGGCCGCGGCGAACCGCAATGACTTGCAGCTGTAGCGGTTTCGTACCTCGGCGGGCAGCTCCATGATGCGGTCGAACATCACCGGCACCACCGCCAGGCCCGTCGCCCGGTTGCGGTCGATGAGGTCCAGCGTGGCCTCCGGGTCGAATTTGCGGCGGGTCACCACCGTGCAGGCCATGGACGCGGCGAACACCAGCTGCGAAAAGCCCCACGCGTGGAACATCGGCGCCACGATCACTATGGTCTCCTCGGCCCGCCACGGCGTGCGGTCCAGGATCGCCTTGAGCGTGCCGACTCCGGCGTTGCCCCCAGACTGGTTGGCTCCCTTGGGTGTTCCCGTGGTACCGGAGGTGAGCAGGATCATCTTGCCCTTGCGGCCGGTGCGCTCCGGCTCTTGCCCGGCGTGGTCGGCGATGAGTTGCTCTACCGTCAGCTCGTGCTGTCCTTCGGTCCACGCCACGATGCGGGTGGCGTCGGGTCTATCGGCAAACGCGCGGTCCACCGTCGCGGTGAACTCCTCGTCGTAGATGACGGCGTCGACGCCTTCGCGATTGACGACCTCGGCCAGCGCCGGCCCGGCGAACGACGTGTTGAGCAGCACGACGTCGGAACCGATCCTGTTGGCGGCCACCAGCGCCTCGACGAAACCGCGGTGATTGCGGCACATGATCCCGACGGCCCTGGGCGTCGGAGCCTGACCCGGCAACTTTTGCAGCGCAACCGCCAGCGCGTTGACCCGCCCGTCGAGCTGCCGCCAGGTCAGCGTGCCGAGGTCGTCGACGAGGCCCGGACGGTCCGGGCAGCGCTGCGCCGCGCCGGCGAAACCCACGGTGATGCCCATGCCCTCGCGACGCATGGCGGCGGCGATCTTCAGGTAGCGGTCGGGCCGCATCGGCGCGATCATTCCGGCGCGCCTAAGAGTGCCCAAGGTGCCCAACATGCCGGAGCCCCGGCTGGTGCGAGACGCCATGGCTCAGCCCAGAATCGGGAAACGGCGCTTGGCGGCCAAATCGCTGAGGGCCTGCTGCATGACCGACCGTACGTACTCGTCGACCTCGTCGACGTTCGGGTCGTCGCCGAACTGCGCGGCGATGTCGATCGGTTCCAACACCTGCGTGACGATCTTGGTGGGCAGCGGCAGATTCGGTGGGATCGCGGCGCTGAACCCGAACGGGAAGCCGAACGAGAGCGGCAGAATGTCGCTGCGCAGCAACCGTTTCAGCCCCAGCCGCTCGGCCAGCCAGGTGCCGCGGGAAAGATAGAGCTGGGTCTCCTGCCCGCCGATCGACACCGCGGGCACGATGGGCACGCCGGCCTCGATCGCCGTGCTGACGTATCCGTTGCGGCCGTTGAAGTCGATGACGTTCTCCGACAACGTGGGCCGGTATGCGTCGTAGTCGCCGCCGGGAAAGACGACCACCACGCCACCGGACCGCAGGGCCTTCGCCGCGTTCTCCCGGTGGGCCCGGATATAGCCGGTTCGCCTGAAGAACGGCCCCGTCGGGCCCATGAAGAGGATGTCGTGGCTCAGCGTGTAGACCGGCCGGTCGTAGCCGAACTTCTCGTAGAAGTGGACGGTGAAGATAGGGACGTCCATCGGGAACATGCCGCCGGAGTGGTTACCGACCACCAGCGCTCCGCCGGCTGGGAAGGACTCCAGGCCGTGCACCTCGGACCGGAAGTACGTCTTCAGGAATGGGCGCATCACGCCCATCAGGCGCTGGGTCAGACCGGGGTCGAACTTGTCGATGTCCCCGATGTCTGGGCTGTCGCTTTCAGTCACGTTTCTCCCTTGAGGCTCCGGCGGGGCATTGCCGCGTCGAGTCCCTCGATGGTAGCGAGCGGGGCGGGGCCGCTGTCGCGGTGTTTGCCCCGAAGTTGTCTCGGGCCGCTCGCCCCATCGGTGATTGCCCGACAGGTGAACGCCATTCACGGTGAGTTCCTCACGGAATCGTTCGTTTTCTGGCCTTCAACGTCGTTGGAGCCTATGGCGCCCGAGGGGTGCGGGGGCTATGGTTACCTCTTCCGAACACCTGATTTCCCAGCTGAGGAGGCGAGATGGACGTCGCCGGTTTGTCCGATGAGCGCGGCACGCGCTCGATCGCTGGGCACGGTTCGACTGGGGTTCGTGACCGGCATGGGCGTCGCCCCCGCGGCAGCACGATCCGCCCCAACCCGGTCGATGTTCGTCAAGCCCGGGCCGACGCAGAGCCCTCGGCCGCGGAGTCCTCGGCCGCGGCGGATCAGCGCCAGGCTGAGTACTTCCGTCGGCTGCTCGCCCAGAGCCGCCGCCATATCGACCACCGCCTCGGTGATTACCAAAAGGCGATCGCGACCGCGGAGGCCGCCGGCGACGCAGAAGGTGCCGGCAGCCTCCGGCGCATGGCGGGCGTCGAGCAGCAGGAACGCCACACCCTCGACCGTCTGATCGACAACCTGCAGCGGCGATTCCCACCGCGCACGCGGCTGGCGGTCCGCTAGACCCCCATCCGCGCTTCAATCAGCTCGGGCCTCAGCGCTTTTCGGTGCCCGAGAGTGGCATATCCGCGTTGCGGTGCGGATAGATTGTATTGGCCAGCTGGTTTCACCTCCGACGGGATCGAGGCCGCCCATGGGATTCATGTCACCGGAGCTACCGGACGTCGACCCCGACACTTGGCAAGCGCAGCCACGCGCAGCGCGCCTACAGGTCGTGACCCGGCACTGGGCGGAACATGGCTTCGGGACACCGTATGCGGTGTACCTGCTGTACCTGCTCAAGATCGCCCTATACGTCGCCGCGCCTGCCGCGATCATCTCGCTGACCCCCGGCCTGGGCGGGCTTGGCCACATCGGCGACTGGTGGACGCAGCCGATCGTGTACGAGAAGTTCATCGTCTTCACGCTGCTGTTCGAGGTCCTGGGCTTCGGCTGCGGGTCGGGCCCGCTGACCGGGCGGTTCATGCCGCCGATCGGCGGGTTCCTGTATTGGTTGCGTCCCAACACAATTCGGCTTCCCGCCTGGCCGGGCAAG
>Ga0335076_10007649_pt1 | contig 10886 bp, 6 predicted proteins | sample Lox_Sample_25_FD_206717 | JGI IMG/M metagenome (GOLD analysis project Ga0335076, IMG submission 206717) | Soil microbial communities from Loxahatchee National Wildlife Refuge, Florida, United States - Lox_Sample_2.5 | ecosystem: Environmental > Terrestrial > Soil > Wetlands | place: USA: Florida...
ATCCGCCTCTGCCGCTGGCGCGGTTGCGCGCTCGCGGCCAGCTGACCGAGATACGCCAGGCCGAGTTGCGGTTCACGCCCGCCGAGGCCGGGGAGCTGCTCCAGCAGGCGGCGTCGGCCCTCCCAGAGGCGTCGGTGGCGGCGCTGGCGGCCCGGACCGAGGGGTGGGCGGCCGGGTTGCAGCTGGCCGCGCTGTCGCTGCGCGGCCAGTCCGATGCCGCCGCGTTTGTGGCCGCGTTCACCGGCAGCCACCGTTACGTCCTGGACTACCTGGCCGAAGAGGTCCTTGAGCAGCAGGACACCCACCTGCGCACGTTCCTGCTGGAGACCTCGGTGCTGGAGCGGCTGTCCGGCCCGTTGTGCGACGCGGTCACCGGGCGCGAGGGCAGCCAGGCGCTGCTGGAGGTGGCGGAGCGGGCGGGACTGTTCCTGATCGCGCTTGATGAGGTCCGGGGCTGGTGGCGCTACCATCACCTGTTCGCCGACCTGCTCCAGGTCCGCCTGCGGCAAGAACAACCCGGCAGGTTGCCCGGGCTGCACCACGCGGCGGCCGCGTGGTGCGACGCTCACGGGCTGGCTGACGAGACGATCGGCCACGCCCTGGCCGCTGGTGATGCCGCCTGGGCCGCCCGCCTGATCGAGCGGCATTATGACGCGATCTTCCTGCGGGGTGAAAGCGCGACGATTCAGCGGTGGATCTCGGCGCTGCCCGTCGAGCTGGCCCGGTCCCGTCCACGGCTATTGCTGGCGCAGGCGTGGATGGGGCTCGTCGGCGGCGATGTGGAAGCGGCCGGGGCGCCACTGGATGCCGCCGAGCGCGCGTTCGCCGATGCTGCCAACGAGCCGTTCGAGCCTTCCGTCGGCCAGGCGGCGAGCCTGCTAGCGAACATTCCCGCGGCGATCGCACTCGCGCGCGCTTACCTTGCGGTGCTCCACGGCGACGCCGAGGGGACGGCCGCGTCCGCTTCGCGGGCCCTGCCCGCTCTCGGCGAGGAAGAGTGGGTTTTGCACTCGGCTAGCCTGTGGATTCTGGCTATAGCCGAGTGGGTGCGGGGTCGGCTCGAAGACGCCGAACGCGGCTTCGCCGCCAGCGTCGCCGGATGGCGCGCCGCCGGTCAGCTTTCCTTGGCGGCATGGGCGTGCCTTGACCTCGGCCGGGTGCAGCGGGCCGAAGGGCGCCTGGACGCGCCGCTCGCCACCTACCAGCAGTTGGTTGAGATCACCGCGCCGCCGGGGCGGGTGGCAATGCCCAGTGCTGGCATCGGGTATGTCGGCATGGCCGAGGTCGCCTACCAGCGGGGCGAGCTCGATGCAGCGTTGCGGCATGTCACTAAGGGCATTGAGCTGTGCCGGCAATTGAGCTGGAAGACCCAGCCGCTGGCGGCGGGCCTAGTGACGCTGGCGTGGATCCGGCAGGCCAGCGGTGATCCGGGCGGGGCTCGGGAGGCTATCGCCGAGGCCGAGCGGATCGCGCCGGGCCCGTCGTTGGCCAACCTGTTCAACCCCGTCCCGGCACAGCGGGCGCGCCTGCTGCTGGCCCAGGGCGACATTGCAGCGGCAGCCCGCTGGGCACAAGAAGGCGGCCTTCGCACCGACGACGAGCCGACGTACCAGACGGAGCGGGAGCATCTGGTGCTGGCGCGTGTCCTGCTGGCCCAGGACCAGCCCGCCGACGCGCTGGCGCTGCTGGACCGGCTATACGCAGCGGCGGCCTCGCAGGACCGGGCTGGCAGCCTGATCGAGATCGCCGCGCTGCGGGCGCTGGCGCTGGCCGCCCGCGGTGATGCAGACCACGCGGTGGACGCACTGGCCGAAGCGCTCACCCTTGCCTGCCCGCATGGCTACGTCCGGGTCTTCGCTGATGAGGGGCCGCCGATGGCCGCGCTGCTGGCCCAGCTGATCGCAGCCCAGCGCACCGACCGGGCCGCTGCCAGGGTCCCGCTCAGCTGCCTGGCCCGGCTGCACCGCGCCCTTGGCGCGCAGGACATCGTTCCGGATGCCGACCGGGACGGTGTTACAGCGGTGCCGGGCCTGGTCGAGCCGCTGACCAGCCGCGAGCTGGAGGTACTGACAATGCTGGCGGCCGGCAGGTCGAACCAGGCCATCGCCGGGCAGCTCGTAGTCACTCTCGACACCGTGAAGAAGCACGTCAGCCACGTCCTGAGCAAGCTCGGCGCGGCCAACCGCACCGAGGCCGTCGCCCGCGCCCGCGAACTCGGCCTGATCCCCTGACAAGAGCGACGCTGCCGGGCGCTCCCACTGGACAGGCACAAAAGAGATCCCTTTATCCGAACGGGCCGGGTCTGGGTGCACGGCGCCCGCCCCGGGAGCGCCACGCGAGCGTCGGCACCTAAGTGCCACCGCCGCCTGCGGAGATTCCACCGGTCATGTCCACTTTCGGGTGACGTCCCGGCCCGGGATCAGCTCCTAGCGTGCCGGTGAAAAGACACGCCCACGTGGCGAGATCGCCGACGCGGCCACCTGGTTTCGCCGGACGGGCTCGGCAGTGGCTTGGCATGGAAGGAGTGCAGCGTGATGACTACGGCACATTATGAGCGATCGGCCATCGGGGCGATGTACGCGGGCCTGGGGCTCTCCATCGCCGCGATGATCGTCTTGTACGTCGACCATGCCACCGTCAACGTACTGGCCGACCACATCCGGGCCGACTATCCCACCTACAGCCAGGCGCGCATCGACTCGGCTGTCACCACCTACCTGGTCTACCTGTCCGCCGTCGGAGCGCTCGGCATCATCTGCTGGCTGGCCACGATATGGGCCGTCAAGGCGGGCAAGCGGTGGGCCCCCGGGGCCGCGACCGCGCTATTCGTGCTCGGCACAGGCATCGCCGTGTTCGATCTGCTCGTCAAGGACACCTCCGGAGACACCGGCCTGCCGCCGTTGCTGGGCTGGGCTGGGATGCTTCCGAGCCTGGCAGGGCTCCTGGCGGTCACGCTGCTGTGGAGCAGACGTGACCGGCGGCGCCCCGCGGCCACGGTGTTCACCGATGCCGAGCGACCGTCCAGGAACTGACGGAGCAGGGCACCCGCCTCGCTGATGCGGCCGGTGGTGCCACCGTGCCAAGCACTACGACCGGGAGTAACTCGCCGCCCTGGTGCCGCTCATCGCCCTCATCAACGCCACCAATCGCATGTGCGTCATCACCGGCAGCCCGGCGGCGGCTACCAGCCCGGCCAGTTCGGATAACGAGGATTCTCCTGCTTGGAGGGAACGTCATGAGCTCAGCGCTTAAAACCCTTCGCCGCCACTTCGGCGGCAGCATCATTGAACCGGGCGGAGCGGAGTACGAATCGGCTAGCCGCTCGCGATTGGCATCGGGTAGTCCGGCCTATGTTCTGCGGCCCAAGACGGTCGGGGACGTGCAGGCAAGTATTAGGTTCGCTGCCAGTGCAGGGCTAGTGCTGTCCGTGCGAGGCGGCGGCCATAGCTTTGCGGGCTTCGGCACCAACGACGGCGGCGTCGTGATCGACCTCAGCGAGCTCGCGAACGTGGAGATCATCGACAAGGAACGCCACCTCGTGCGGATCGGCGGCGGCGCCACCTGGGGCCAGGTCGCGGACGCCTTGGCTCCGCATGCCCTGGCGATTTCCTCGGGCGACACCAAGAGCGTCGGTGTCGGGGGGCTGACGCTGACCGGCGGCATCGGCTGGAAGGTCAGGAAGTACGGCCTGGCCCTGGACCAGATGGCCGCCGCAGAGGTGGTCACCGCCAGCGGACAGGTCGTGCACGCGGGCGCAGAGGAGAACCCGCAGCTGTTCTGGGCGATTCGCGGTGGCGGCGGCAATTTCGGGATCGTGACCGCCTTCGAATTCGCCGCACATCCGACGACCGACGTCTTCTACGGCAAGATCGCCTTCCCGGCATCGGAGGCGGCCACCGTGCTCCAGGGCTGGGCAGGCTACCTCCGCACCGCCCCCGATGAGCTCACATCGGTCGTGGAGTTCGCCAATCCATTCGCCGACGGGCCCGAAGCGCCGGTCGAGATCTACCTCGCCTTTGACGGAGACGACCCGCAACTCGCGGCCCAGGCCATCGACCCAATCCGCCAGCTCGGCACGGTGACCGGCGACGATATCGCGCTGCAACCCTACGCGGACACGCTCGCCGATGGCGCCACCCCGCCGCCTGGCATCCGGTTCGTACCCCGAAGCGCATTTGCCGACCAAGAATCGGTACACGAGGTCCTGCAGATCCTTGCCGAAGTCAGGGCATCGGAGCGGTCGCCGCTCATCACCGTTCGCAGCGTCGGCGGCGCTGTATCCCGAGTCCCCGAGGACGCCACCGCCTACGCGCATCGCCAGGCGGAGCTGATGTTCGTGACTGCCGTCGCGGGCCCGGAGCCGGTCATCGAGGCCGCTCGTCCAGTCCTGGAAGCGATCTGGGGCCGGCTCGCCCCTCACATCAGCGGCGCCTACGCAAACTTCCTCGCTGCTGCTACTGACGAGGATGTGGCCGCGATCTATCCAGCGCAGACCTATCAGCGGCTCGCGGCGGTCAAGCGCAGGTACGACCCCCGCAACCTGTTCGCCCGCAACCACAATGTCCGGCCTCAGTAGCCCACGGCGGACAAGCAAGACGGCGGACCCACCTACGCTGTGGGGCCGCCGTCTATCCAGGTCGCCCTCCTTGCCGCCCCCGGCTGGCCTGAGCAGTGCCGCCTTCGCTGATCGATTGGGTACCTGCGGTGTTGCTGGCGGGAATTGCTGGCTGCACACTCGCATGGTGGGCCTGATCAGGGGTGATCGGTGAGCCAGGGGCCGCGGGATGGGGCAGTCATCCGGACCCCTGACCAGCGTTTGCGGGTGTTCGTGAGTTCCACGCTGGGTGAACTGGGCGAGGAACGACGGGCGGTGTCGCGTGCTATTTCGGCGCTGAGACTGACCCCGGTGATGTTCGAGGCGGGGGCCCGGCCGTATTCGCCGGCCGAGGTGTACCGGGCGTACCTGGCGCAGAGCGATGTGTTCATCGGGCTGTACTGGCAGCGGTACGGGCAGCTTGTCCCCGGCGCGCGTGTCTCGGGCCTGGAGGAGGAATTCGAGCTGTCGGGTACGTTGCCCCGGCTGCTGTATGTCAAGGCGCCGGCGCCCGACCGTGAGCCCCGCCTGGCTGATCTGCTGGCCCGCGTCAGAGATGAGGCGCTGGTCTCCTACCGTCATTTCCGCACCCCAGCTGAGCTGGGCCGGCTGGTGCGAGATGACCTTGCGGTGCTGCTGAGCGAGCGGTTCGCCGCTGCTGGCGGCCAGGCCGCGGGCGGAGCGCCTGCGTCGGCGGCCGCCCGTCGCATTGGGCGGTTGCCGGCGAGCACGACGTCGCTGCTGGGGCGGGAGCGGGCTATTGATGAGGTGGCCGGGCTGGTTGAGCAGTCCGGGGTGCGGCTGGTGACGCTGACCGGGCCGGGCGGGGTCGGCAAGACCCGGCTGGCGACGGCGGTGGGCGAGCGGCTGCGGGACCGGTTCGGCGCAGGCACGGTGTTCGTGCCGCTGGAGGCGGTCGCCGATCCCGAACTGGTACTACCCGCCATCGGCCGGGCGGCGGGAGCCGACCTGGGCGGAACGAGCTCGCCGGCAGAGGCCCTGGCCGAGACATTCGGCGACGATGCGTGGCTGCTGATCTTGGACAACATGGAGCAGGTACTCGGGGCGGCTCCCGGCCTGGGCGAGCTGCTGGCGCGCTGCCCGGAGCTGGCGATCGTGGCCACCAGCCGGACGGTACTGGGGCTGCGGGCCGAGCAGGAGTATCCGGTGCCGCCGCTGCCGGCCGGTCCTGTCACCGCCTCGGCCGACGAGGTCGCGGCGTGGCCGGCGGTGGCACTGTTTGTGGACCGGGCTCGCGCGGTGCAGCCCCACTTCGAGCTCACCGAGCGCAACGCGGCGGCGGTGGCCGAGATCTGCCGGCGCCTGGAGGGCCTGCCGCTGGCGATCGAACTGGCCGGCGCCCGCACCCGGCTGCTGGACCCCCCGGCGCTGCTCGACCGTCTCACGGCCTCACTGGATGCGCTCGGGACCGGCGCGGCCGACCTGCCCGAGCGCCAGCGCACTCTGCGCGCCACGGTGCAGTGGAGCGTGGGCCTGCTGGCCGAGGCCGAGCGGTCGCTGCTGGAGATCGCGGCGGTGTTCGCCGACGGCTGGACGGTCCGGGCCGCCGCCCAGGTGGCGGACCTGGAGGAGGACCGCGCGCTGGAGCTGTCGGAGGCGCTGGCCCGCCACAGCCTGATCAACACCGACAGCACGGATCTCGGGCCCAGGTCACGGATGCTGGAGACCGTCCGGGAGTTCGTGGCCGAGCGGCTGGCGGCCCGGCCGGACGCCGTCGAGGTTGGACGCCGTCACGCCGGCTTCTACCGGGCGCTGGCCGAGCAGGCGGACCGGCCGCTGCGCGGCGCGGGCCAGAACGAGTGGCTGGAGCGGCTGGAGGCCGAGGCGGGCAACCTAGCCGCTGCCGTGCGCTGGTACCTGGCCCATGACCGAGGGCCGCTGCCGCTCCTGTTCCGGGTGCTGTGGCTGTTCTGGGAGCGGCGGGACCTTGAGGGCCAGGCCCGATCCTGGGTCGAGCAGCTGCTGCCCGCCGCGGACACGCTGGACCCGCAGGACCGAGCCGAGCTGGCGTGGGTGGCGGCGGTGATTGCCGTCAACACCGGTGACGACGCCGGGGCGCTGGCAGCCCGCCAGCGCCTGGCACCGCTGATGGCCGGGACCCAGGATACCTTCCTGCACGCGGTGTCGCAGCTGGCCATGGCCTGGACCTTGCCGATCGCCGGCGACTTCGACGGGGCGCTGCGGGAGGCGACGGCCTCGCTGGAGGAGCTCCGCGGTCAGCATGAGCCCGTGTTCACCTCTATCGCCGCGTACATCGCCGGCGCCCTGGACACGTCGCTGGGCCGCTACGACGATGCCCTGCGCCACCTGGACGAGGCGCGCGACCTGGCGGAAGCGTACGGCGGTCACTGGATCGCCGCCGGTTCCCGGATGCAGCTGGGCATCGTGGCGGTCCTGCAGGGCAAGCTTGATGAGGCCCGGGCGCTGCTGGATGAGGCGCTGGGCCTGAGCCAGGCCGCGCGCAGCACCCCGTTCGTGACCTTGTGCCTGGCCGCATACGCCTGGCTGGCGCTCGCAGACGGCGACCCGGACCAGGCAGCGCTGCTGGAAGGCGCGGCCGAGGGCCTGCGCCGGCGCGTCGGCCTGCGGCCATGGCCGCATCTACGACGGGTGGAGGCCGAGCTGGCGGCCCAGGTCCGCCACAGGCTCGGCGGCTGCCGGTTCGATCGAGCGTTCTCCGCCGGCTCCGCACTCACACAGCGCGAGGCGGTAGCCATCGCCCGGGACCAGCACGGCACCGGGAGCCCAGCGCCCTGAGACCCTATGCATGTCGCGCGAAACTGCGGCTTGAAGCCGGGCGCGGAGACGAACCGCTGTCGGCTCAGCGCTGTCGCCCTCGCCGCCAGGCCAGCCCAGGCACCGGAACTGGTGTCGCGGTCACGGTAGCTCTCCCGCCAGACCATCACGCCCCGTGTGATCGAGCCGGATAAGGTCCCGAGCCTGGCATCGGAGCTTGAATCCGCCAGCTGCTGACCCATACAGAGCCGCCAGCTGCTGACCCATACAGATCAGCCAGTTCGGCGCGTCCTCCGGTGACCGGGCATTCGACCAGAATCAGCGCGCCAATCGGCGGCTCGGGCGCGTGCCGTGAATAGCGTTGGCGTTCACGCTCGGTGGCTGAATAGGTAGGCGGGACTGGAGCATCCGGCGGGCTGACGTTATGGCTGGTCGTGGTGAGCGCGCTCAGCCGACTTTGCTGGCGAAGCGGTGCCGGGCGGCCTGCCGGGACACGCCGAGCGCGACCGCGATCCGGTTCCAGCTCCGCCCGCGAGCCCGGGCCTCTGCTACCCGCTCGGTGACCAGGGCCTCGTCTCGGCGGACCTGCTCGGCGGCGGCGCCGATGAGCGGCTGATCACCGCGCCCTGCGTCGAGCCCGCCAAGATCGGCGTCCTATGCGATATCGCGATGCGGCGGATCCGTTCTGCCGTTGGCCGTGGTGGATCACCGGCGTGCCGCAACCCACCGGAATGTGTTCGTCAAGGTGACCACCCCGGTCTCCGGGTTCTGGAACTGCGCGAGGGCACGCCGCAGGACGTCGCGGACCGCGCGCGCGCCCGCCGCTTCCGTGGCCCGGGCGCCGCCCGCGGAACAGAGAAGGCCGCGGACGGCGTCGTCCAGCGAGGCGTAGCGCCAAGAGCACGCGACTTCGCCGTCGTCCACCACGCGCAGGCCGGCATCCGCCAGGGCGGCCTCCAGGTTGCCCGGGGCCGAGAGTGCATACGGGGCGTGGTCGCCGGCCTGCCCAGGCGGAACGAGCGCGCTCATGGCCTCATGCACGACCGTGCCCTGCGACCGCTCGGGTGCAGCGAACAGGCTGGCGACAACGCGCCCGCCCGGACGGGTGACGCGGACCGCTTCGCGCAGCGCCCGCCGCGGGTCACCGGCGAACTGGAACGCGTTGATGCCCACCACTGCGTCGAACGCGGCGTCACCGAACGGCAAGGACTCCATGTCGCCCTCGCGCAGGTCGGCGTCTGGCAGCCGCTCGCGGGCGATGCCCAGCAGGCCTGCGCTGATGTCCAGACCGCTGGGGATCGCGCCGCGCCGGGCCGCCAGGGCGAGAGTGAGGCCGGAGCCACAGCCCACGTCGAGCACGCGAGTACCCTCGCCTGCGCCTGCGACGTCGAGCACCGCCTCGAATAGCGGCTGGTTGTGCGCCTCGGCCAGGTCCGCCCACGCCCGCGGGTCGGTGCCCCACAGACGGCGCTGGACCTGCGCCGCGGCGCTGACTGCCGAGGCGTCGCTGGCGCCCTTAGTCCCTGCGGAGCCGGCGGCCCGGGGGGCCAAGGGATCTGTCCTGCCGCTCATGCCGTGCTCACCGCCGGCTTGATGTTCTGGTTGTGCCGGAAGACGTTGTCCGGGTCATAGATCGCCTTGATCTGCTGCAAGCGCTCGATCGTGCGCCCGTACGCGGCGACGGCGGTGTCGTCTTCGTCGTCGCCCATGAAGTTGACGTAGTTGCCCTCGCTCAGGAACGGCTTGACGGCGGCGTACGTCGCGCGCGCCCAGGCGATCTCGCGCTCGTCGTCGGCTTCGTCGCGCCAGGTAGCCGGCATGTTGACCAGCCAGCGGGCCCGGCGGAACGGGAACGCGGTCGCGCCTGAGTCCACCCGGGCGACCGCGCCGCCCAGGGCCAGGAGCTCTATCTGGGAGATCGGCGACTGGAGCGACGCCGCGCGCTCGATCAGCGCGTCGATCAACCCGTCGGGCAGGTCGTCGGCGAAACCCGCTTTGATATAGGTGCGCAGGCCATGGGCGAACAGGTCGTCGGTGATCGTCTGCATGATGAGGAAGGGCACGACCGACAGGTCGCTTGCCGACCACGGCAGCTCGTCCCGGATCTTGGTCAGCACGGCCCGGCCCTCCTCGGCGTCGCCTGACCACTCCACGAGCGACATGATGCCGTGCCGCCCGGCCAGATCCGGTGCCATCCACGGCACGTCGCTGGCGCGCCGCAGGAAGCTCGTCCACAGCAACTCGTCGCGCGCGGCGGGGTCGGCCATCTCGCGCCGACCGCGCTCGATGACCTGACGCGCCTCCTCCAGGGGGTGGAAGGTGGCCAGGATCAGCAGCTCTGACAGCTCGTGCAGTGCGAACTCGAACTCGGTGACCACGCCAAAGTTGCCGCCGCCACCGCGCAGCGCCCAGAACAGGTCGGCGTGCTCGTCTGCCGACGCGCGCACGATCTCGCCGTCAGCGGTCACGACCTCCGCGGACCGCAGGCTGTCGATGGTCAGGCCGTAGCGACGCATCAGGCGGCCAACGCCCCCGCCGAGCGTGAGCCCGCCCGCGCCGGTGTGCGAGACGACGCCGGCCGGCAGCACGAGACCGTGCTCCTGGGTGGCGCGGTCGACTTCCCCGAGCAACGTCCCGCCGCCGACCTTCGCCCGCCGCGCTTGCGGGTTGACGCGGACATGGTTGAGTGCGCGCAGATCGATCACGATGCCGTCATCACAGACGCTGTGTCCCGGCATCGAGTGCCCGCCGCTGCGCACGGCGATCAGCAGGCCCTCGGCGCGCGCGTAGCAGATGGCGGCCGCCACGTCCCGCGCAGACCGCGGCCGCGCGATCAGCGCCGGCCGACGGTCGTGCATGGCGTTCCAGATGGCGCGAGCGGCGTCGTAGCCGGTCTCGTCCGGGCGGATTATCGTGCCGCTGAAGCCGGGGATAGCGGTGGCTGCCATGTTCTCCGACCTCTTGCGTTAGCCGCCGGCCCGCAGCGCGACCAGGTGGTCGTGCATGGCGGCGATGACGTCGTTGTGCTGGTGCAGCTCGATCGGATGCGGGAACAGCGGGCCGCCGTCGTGCCACGCGACCGAGATCGGCCCCGTCTGTGCCGTGTTGATCAGCCGGCACCCCAGCCGGGCCAGCCGGGTGCTCTCCTGCTCCACGTCGGGCACCACCCAGGAAACGTGGCTGACCGTCCCCGGGACGACGCCGTACGCGGTCGCCAGGCGATCGTCGATCGCGTGAACCTGACCGAGCTCCACGACCACCGGCCCCCACGCGGCGAACGCGGCCGAATGGTCGAATTCGACGTCGCGGTACTGCTGACCGTCGACTGTGAGGACGAACGAGTCGAACGCGATGTGCGGGAGAACCTGGAACGGGCCGACACCGAGGTCCCGGCCCCACCGCTGTAGCGCGGAGTTAAGGTCGTCTACCCAGTAGCCGACGTGGTGCAGCCGCTGCATCGTCACCGTCATCGGGCCGTGGCGTCGTCGCTCTGCGCGCGGTCCTCGAGCGCCCCGCCGCCGAACTGGCGGTCGTG
>Ga0335076_10007650_pt1 | contig 10886 bp, 8 predicted proteins | sample Lox_Sample_25_FD_206717 | JGI IMG/M metagenome (GOLD analysis project Ga0335076, IMG submission 206717) | Soil microbial communities from Loxahatchee National Wildlife Refuge, Florida, United States - Lox_Sample_2.5 | ecosystem: Environmental > Terrestrial > Soil > Wetlands | place: USA: Florida...
AGCTCTTGCTCGCCGATGCCAGTCTGTGTCAGTTGCCGGAAGAAGAAGGCCCCACCGCCGGCCAGGCCGTCCAGGACCGCGTGGTGGGCGGCGGTCAGCTCGATCGCGGCGGGGGCGGCCAGGGTCCACGGCGTCGTGTCGGCCGGGTGGAATGCGACCCAGCCGTCGCCGGCCGAGATGGATCCACCGCCCGACCAAACGACCTCGCCGGAAGCCAGCAGTTCGTCGAGCATGGCGGGGGAGTAGTCGCGTACCCGCGGGGGCAGCACGAGCGATTCGATCGCCGAGGCGGGCAACGGGACGCCGGCCAGCTGATCGACGACGCTCGCCAGACCGTCGAGGCCGGAGTTGGTCGCCGAGCCGACCTGATGCCAGCCCGGCAGGAAGCGCGCGTAGGCGCTGGTGCTGACGGGCTCGACTTGGGCCCGAAGCGCCGCCAGCGACCTGCGCCGAAGGATCCGCAACACGTCGGCGTCACACCACTGGTCGCCGACGGCTTCGGCGGAGAACTCGCCGCGGACCAGCCGCCCGTCGGCGGCCAGCCGGCCCAGTACGTCGGCGGCTACCCGCAGCCCCAGGCCGAACCGGGCGGCGACGTCGGCGGTGGTGAACGGCGCGCGGGTGCGCGCGTACCGGCCCAACAGCTCACCCAGCGGATCGCTGACCGCTTCGGTGAAGCTGGCCGGCACTCCGACCGGCACGGCCACGCCGACGCCGTCGCGCAGCCGGCCGATGTCTTCGATTGCAACCCACCAACTTTGTCCGGCAAACGAAACGGCCAGCGCGCGTTTGGCGGCCACCAGCCCTTCCAGCCAGCCGCCCACATCGGCGCCGCCGGCCCGGGCGGCGACCTCTTCGGTCGTCAACGGGCCCAGAAGCCGCAGTAGATCAGCGACAGCTTCGGCGTCACGGGCCATCCGGTCGGTCGACAGGTGCTGCAATTGCCGGCCGGTGGCGGCGACGACATCGGGGTCGAGCAGTTCGCGCAGCTCGACGCGGCCCAGCAGTTCGGCCAGCAGGGTGGCGTCCAAGGACAGGGCGGCGGCGCGGCGCTCGGCCAGTGGGCTGTCGCCCTCGTACATGAACGCCCCGACATAGCCGAACAGCAGCGACGCCGCGAACGGCGACGGCGTAGCGGTCTCGGCCTCCAGCACGCGGATCTTTCGCTGTGCGATCTCGGCCATCAGACCGGTGAGCTTCGGCACGTCGTAGACGTCCTGCAGGCATTCGCGGACCGCCTCCAGCACGATCGGGAAGTCCGGATACTTGCGGGCGACGTCGAGCAACTGCGCGGCGCGCTGACGTTGATGCCACAGCGGCGACCGGCGGCCGGGATGTCGCCGCGGCAGCAGCAGGGCGCGCGCCGCACACTCCCGGAATCGCGAGGCGAACAGCGCGGAACCGCCCACCTCCGCGGTGACGACCGGATCGATCTCGTCGGCGTCGAACACGAACAGTTCGGCGCCCGGCGGCTTGTCGGCGGGATCGGCCCCGGACTCGGAGAACGTGTCCGGCAACCGCACCACGATGCCGTCGTCCGAGGCGGTCGGTTTCTCATCGATGCCGTAGCGCTCGCGCAGCCGCCGGCTCACCGCCAGTGCCAGCGGGCCGTGTACTCGCAGGCCATAGGGGGAGTGCAGGATGACCCGCCAGTCGCCCAGCTCGTCGCGGAAACGCTCGACCAGCAAGGTGGCGTCGGTGGGCACTACCGTCGTGGCGGTGCGCTGGTCATCCAGTAGCCGCCACAAATTCTCGGTAGCGAAGTCGTTGAAACCTAGCTCAGCACAACGGGTTTCGAATGCATCGCGGGCGAGCGCGGCCAACTCGCCGGTGAACTCGCCGACCGCTTGACCCAACTCGGCGGGACGCCCGGCATCGTCACCGCGCCAGAACGGCAACCGGGCCGGCTGACCCGGCGCCGGTATCACCAACACTCGGTCGTGGGTGATCTCGGTGATCCGCCAACTGGTGGCCCCCAAGGCGATGACATCGCCCGGGCGGGATTCGTACACCATCTCCTCGTCGAGTTCGCCTACACGAGAGGGCTTTTCGGAATCGGTAGCCAGGTAGACGGTGAACAGGCCCCGGTCCGGGATCGCGCCGCCGGAGGTGACCGCCAGCCGCTGCGCACCTGGCCGCGCCGTCACGGTGCCGGTGTCGCGGTCGTATACCAGCCGCGGCCGCAGCTCGGCGAACTCGGTCGACGGATATTTGCCCGACAGCAGATCCAGCGTCGCCTCAAAAGCACTGTGCGGCAGCGTCGCAAACGGCGCGCTGCGTCGCACGGTATCCAACCAGCGGTCGACGTCGAGTGGTTCCAGCGCCGCCGCGGCCACGGTGTGCTGGGCGAGGATGTCCAGCGGGTTGGTCGGCACCCGCATCGTCTCGATCTGGCCGGCTAGCATGCGCTGCACCGCGACCGCGCAACCAATCAGGTCGGTGCGGTGCTTGGGGAACAGCACTCCCTGCGAGATTTCACCAACCTGATGTCCGGCCCGCCCGATGCGCTGCAACCCGCTGGCCACCGACGGCGGCGTCTCCACCTGGATCACCAGATCGACCGCGCCCATGTCGATGCCTAGCTCCAGGCTCGAGGTCGCGACCACCGCCTTCAGCCGCCCGGATTTCAGCTCCTCCTCGACGATGGCCCGCTGTTCCTTGCTGACCGAACCATGGTGGGCGCGGGCCAATAGCGTTGGGGCGCCGTATGTTTGGCCGCTGCCCAACAGCTGAGCCGGGGCGCCGCCGCCAACCTTCGGGTTGGCGGCCGTCGACAAGTCCACGCCCGAGCGTTCGGCGTGGATCTCGTTGAGCCGAGCCGTCAATCGTTCGGCCAGCCGCCGCGAGTTGGCGAACACGATCGTCGAGTTGTGCGTTTCGACAAGGTCGACCAGACGCGCCTCCACGTCGGGCCAGATGGTGCTCTCTGCTAGGTTGGCCATATCCGGGACCGGCACCTGCACGGTCAGCTCAAAGGTTTTGGCCGCTGCGGGCGCGACGATGGTCGTCGGTGCCGCCCCCGACAAGAACCGCGCCACCTCCTCGGGTGGGCGCACGGTCGCCGACAAGCCGATGCGCTGCGCGGGTACCTGCAGCATGTCGTCGAGCCGCTCCAGTGACAGCGCCAGATGCGCACCCCGTTTGGTGCCGGCGATGGCATGGACCTCGTCGACGATCACGGTCTGCACGTCGGCCAGGGTTTGGCGGGCCGCGGAGGTCAGCATCAAGAACAAGGACTCCGGCGTGGTGATCAACACGTCGGGCGGCGTGGCGATGAGCTGGCGGCGCTGCGCGGGCGGGGTGTCGCCCGACCGCACACCGACGGTGATCTCCGGCGGCGGTAGACCCTGCCGTTGGGCGACGCGGGCCATTCCCGCCAGCGGGGTACGCAGGTTGCGTTCGACGTCGACGGCCAGGGCCTTCAGCGGTGACACGTACAGAACACGGGTGCCACGCGCTCGCTCGTCGCGCGGTGCGGTAGCGAGCCTGTCTATCGCCCACAGAAACGCCGCCAGTGTCTTACCGGATCCGGTCGGCGCGATGACCAGGGTGTTATGGCGGTCGGCGATCGCGGCCCAAGCGTCGGCCTGGGCCGGGGTGGGCTCGGCGAAGGTGCCGCCGAACCAGTCGCGGGTGACGACGCTGAACCGCCCGAGTGGATCGGCGGGCACGGTAGTCACCTATCCATGGTGCCAACGGGCACCGACAAACCCCGACAAAAGGTCAAACGCCGCCGTCAGTCGCGGACAGCCGGCGCCACCGCACGTTGGTCGGGCGCGACCGACTCGGCCAGGTGTCCAGGAATCCCGGGGACCCGGATGAGCGCGTCAAGCAGCGAGTGAGCGCAGCAGTCGCTCAGGTGACCCGCGTCGGTCTCGGGGTGCATGATCCGCTGTCGGCAGATCTCGAAGGTCAGCGCCAGCCAGCCGTGGATGACGATCCGCAGGTCGCGCTCGACTTCGGGTTCGAGCACGGTTCCCGGGCCTTCGACTTCGATGATGCGGCTCATGATGTGTTCCATCTGCCGATCCTTGGCCTCGTCGTCGATGCCGAGTAAGACCGGATCGGAGCGGCCGAGGCCGACATATGCGGCCCACGCGGCTTGCGGGTGCTCCTGGTGGTACTGCATATAGGCAAGGACGCCGTCCCGAACCTCTTCAAACAACGACTGGCCTGGTAGTGGGGCGTTGGTGGTCTCGAACAGCTGGTCGGCTTGTCCTTTGACGACGGCGGCGAAAAACGCCCGCTTGTCCGGGAAGTAGTGGTACATCAACGCCCGGGAGACACCGGCCCGCTCGGCGATCTCGTCGATTCGGACCTCGTCGTAGGGCCGTTGGCCGAAGACTTCCGCGCCCAGGGCTAGTAACTCGGCGCGGCGGTCCTCCGGGGATAACCTGCGCCGGGGCGTTCGCATAGAGCAGATCGTACTTGTCGATCCTTCGTGCAGGTCGTCAACGCTCAGGAAGCCTCTGCAAACGTGTCACCACCGACGCGCACGTCAATAATGGGCTCCGCGGTGGCCGGTGTCGCGCAGCCGCCATCGTCCTACGAGCAGGTTTGTCAGCTCAGCCAATTGGCGGACATTTCCTACACTTTCCTCAGCCGACACTCCGGGCAACGCGAGAATAGAATCCTTGACCGATGGATGCGAAAAGCCCGGACACCCGCCCCCGGCTGAGTCATCGGATCGGTGCGCTGGTCGACAGTTTCGAGACCTTGGTTTATGCGATCGCATTCCTGCTACTGGCGGCAGCCGCGGTCCTGGTGGTGGTCGGCGGCGGACAAGCTCTCGTGCAAGCCGCCACCCACCAGGTCAACACGCTGCAGGGCGGCGTCCTGGTGCTCGACCGGGTGCTGATGGTCCTGATCATCGCGGAGATTGCTGCGACGCTCCGCGCGGTCCTGCTCTACCACGAAATCGCCGCCGAGCCTTTCCTGTTCATCGGCTTGATTGCCTGCGTGCGACGGATCCTGATCGTGACCGCGGCAACCGAGCAGGTGCAGTCGGACAAGGATCTCAACCGCCTACTGCTTGAGTTGGGCGCGCTGGGGCTGCTGGTGATCGGCATCGCCGTGGCTATCTTCTTGGTTCGCTTCAGTAGCCGCCGCGCCGCGCCGACGGAAAACCACGACGACTGACGCGACGCTGCTCAGCCGAAGTGCACGCCTTGGGCCAGCGGCAAGTCGCCGGAGTAGTTGACGGTGTTGGTGGCACGACGCATGTAGGCCTTCCAGGCGTCTGACCCGGACTCCCGGCCGCCGCCGGTCTGCTTCTCGCCACCGAACGCGCCGCCGATCTCGGCACCCGAAGTCCCGATGTTCACGTTGGTGATGCCACAGTCGGAGCCGTCGATGAAGCGTTCCGCCTCGCGGATGTCAGTAGTGAAGATCGCCGACGACAAGCCTTGTGGCACAGCGTTATTCAGCGCGATCGCCTCGTCGAGGTCGTCGTAATCCAACACGTAGAGAATCGGCGCGAACGTCTCGGTGTGCACGATGTCAGTCTGTGACGGCATCCGCACCACCGCCGGCGCGACGTAGTAGGCGCTCGGGTGGCCCGCATCGTGGCGCTCGCCGCCGACCACGTCGCCGCCCTCGGCACGTGCCTGCTCCAGCGCGCCGACCATGTCGCGGTAGGCCGTCTCGTGCACGAGCGGGCCGACCAGCGTGCCCTCGGTCGACGGGTCGCCGATGGGCAGCTGTCGATAGGCGGCGGCGATGCGCCCCACCACCTCGTCGGCCACCGATCGGTGCACGATCAGCCGGCGCAGCGTGGTGCAGCGCTGACCGGCGGTGCCGGCGGCGGCGAACACGATGGCGCGCACCGCCAGATCCAGGTCGGCCGACGGCGTGACGACGGCGGCGTTGTTGCCGCCCAGTTCCAGCAGCGACCGGCCGAATCGTGCCGCGACCCGGGGCCCGACTTGCCGGCCCATGCGCACCGAGCCGGTCGCGGAGATCAGCGCGATCCGCTCGTCGTCGACGAGCCGCTCACCGACCTCGCGGCCACCGATGACCAGAGCGCTCACCGCGCGAGGCGCGCCGACGTCCCTGGCGGCCCGTTCAATCAGCGCCTGGCAGGCCAGCGCCGTCAACGGCGTCAGCTCGGATGGTTTCCACACCACGGTGTCCCCGCAGACCAGCGCCACCGCGGTATTCCATGCCCACACCGCGACCGGGAAGTTGAATGCGGTGATCACGCCGACCACACCGAGCGGATGCCAGGTCTCCAGCAGCCGATGCCCCAGCCGCTCGGAGGCGATCGTGCGCCCGTACAGCTGACGTGAGAGGCCGACGGCGAACTGGCAGATGTCGATCATCTCCTGCACCTCGCCCAGCGCCTCGGTGGTGATCTTGCCCGCCTCGATCGTCACCAGCGCGGCGACGTCTTCCTTGTGCTGCGTGAGCAGCTCGCCCAGCCGGCTCACCAGCGCACCGCGTGCCGGGGCGGGGGTGGCCTGCCACATCGAAAACGCTTGTGCGGCAGTGCCGATACAGCGGTCGGCCTGTTCCGGCGTGGTCTCGGTCACCGTGAACAGGACGTCCCCAGTGACCGGTGTGCTTGCCGGCAGGCCATGCTCGCCGGGCTCGCCGAGCGCGATCTTGCAGCCGACTGCGTCGAGCGCCCGGCGCGCGCTGGCGCGTAATTCGTCAACGGTGGTCACGCGAGTGCCTCCTTGCAAAGCGATTCGTAAAGCACGTGGGGGTCGTGAATGTGGCGGCCGATCGCCTCCGCCATCCACTCCATGCTGTAGCCGGAGTCGTCGGCGACGTCGTCGGTCTCGGCGTCGCGGTCCAGATTAGACCGAAAGATGCCGGCAGCTGAGGCGGGCAGAAAGTCTTCGTAGACAACGGGTTTAGCCGGGTCGCCGTGGCGGTAGTAGGCCAACCCCTGGGTGGCCATTTCGTCGTCGGTCGCCGGAAAGTACTGGCTCCAGACTTCGGCGGGATCGTCGTTACCGCAAAGGCGAGCCATCGCTGTGTCGTAGCGGTCGCGGCCCTTGGGCGTCAGCGCCACGCCGCGCGCCTCGACCTCGCCGAAGCGGACCCGTAGCGAGCCCTCGACGACGGTCCCGTCGTCGTCGCGAAATCGGCGTGGTTCAGCGAGCGCGCGAAACGACGTCTGGCGCAACAACACCGCGGGCCCACCCCAGCGCGGCGGCCCCTGGATGGCGTCGATCATCGTGACACCCCGCGCGGTCATCCGCCGGTACAGTTCGTCGATGTCGAGCACCCGCGGCGTCAGATGATTGATGTGGGTGGACGCTACTCCGGCGATGTCGGCTGCCACCGCCGACACCCGCGACAGCTCGTCGTACCACGACTTCTCGATCGGTTGATGTGACAGCGCAAACGCCGCTACGGCCTGTGCGACAAAGTCATCGGCCTCGCCGACGCCGCAGCCGCCGGCGGCCGCGATCATCCGGGCCCCGGCGATCAACGCGGGATCGAACAACTGGCGGCGGTCCAAGAACGTCTGCACACGAGCTCGCAGGTCGGCGTCGAAGAAGCGCGGATCCTGCAACGCCAGCATCGACGTGAACACCCGAAATGGGTTGCGCGCCAACTCGTCCCCGCCGATCGGCCGGAACGCGGTAGAAACCACCGGCACCGGTGAAACGGCGTCGCGCAGATCGTAATAGCCGACCGGGACCATGCCGAACGCGGAGAACAGGTCGGCGACGGCGGCCAGCTCGTGCGGCGTGCCGACCCGGATCGCGCCGTGCCGCTCGGCGGTCACTCGGGACAGCGAGCCCAGCCGCTGCGCCCCCGGATGCCGCGCGGCGTAATCGCGGTTGACCTGGGTACTCACCTCGACCAGCGTGGTGTACGCGGGCACCTCATGGGCGTACATGGCGGACAAGCCGGCGGCGAAGCGCTCCCGCAGCCGCCAGTTGGGCAACTTTTTCGCGTGGCTCAACGGCGATCCTCGCTGCGATACTCTCCGGCCATGGCTGAGACACTCGACGACATCGACCGGATCTTGGTGCGCTCACTGGTCGCCGACGGCCGCGCGACATTGTCGGAGCTTGCGGCGAGCGCCGGGTTGTCGGTATCGGCGGTCCAGTCGCGGGTGCGCAGGCTGGAGTCTCGCGGCGTGGTGGCCGGGTACTCGGCGCGGATCAATCCGGAAGCCGTCGGACATCTGCTGTCGGCGTTCGTGGCCATCACTCCTCTCGATCCCTCGCAACCCGATGATGCGCCCGCTCGACTCCAAGACATCGAGGCGATCGAGTCGTGTCACTCGGTGGCCGGCGAGGAGAGCTACATCTTGCTGGTGCGCGTCGAGTCGCCGCGGGCGTTGGAAGACCTGTTGCAACGTATTCGCACGGCCGCCAACGTCCGAACCCGCAGTACGATCATTTTACAAACGTTTTACGATGATCGACAGTTTGTACCGTAATAGTTACGGCCAAACATCAAGATACCGTAAATATTAAATGATACCGTAATGGCCATGACGAGCGTACTGGCACGTACTTGTTCGACCGATCGGCAGCTCGAACCCGACCGGGTCCACGAGGTGTTAGCGCGCAGCATCCTCGCCGACGGCATGGATCTGGTGCTCGACCTGGATCGCTCGGCGGGCTCATATCTGGTCGATGCCCGCGACGGTCGGCGTTACCTGGACATGTTCACGTTCTTCGCCTCGTCGGCGCTGGGGATGAACCACCCGGCGCTGGCCTACGACGACGAGTTTCGTGAAGAACTCGCCGACGCCGCTGTCAACAAGCCCAGCAATTCCGACGTGTACTCGGTCCCGATGGCCCGCTTCGTCGAGACCTTTGCCCGCGTGCTCGGCGATCCGGCGCTGCCGCATTTGTTCTTCGTCGACGGTGGCTCCCTCGCGGTGGAGAACGCGTTGAAGGTCGCGTTCGACTGGAAGAGCAGACACAACGAGGCACGCGGCATCGACCCCGAACTGGGCACCCGGGTGCTGCATTTGCGGGGTGCGTTTCACGGCCGCAGCGGCTATGCGTTGTCGCTGACCAACAGCAATCCGGTCACCGTTGCCCGCTTTCCGAAGTTCGACTGGCCACGCATCGACGCGCCTTACCAACGTCGCGGCGCGGATATCCAGGCGCTGGAAGCCGAGTCGTTGCGGCAGGCGCGGGCGGCCTTCGCGGCCTATCCGCACGACATCGCCTGCTTCATCGCCGAGCCCATCCAGGGCGAGGGCGGCGACCGTCACCTCCGGCCCGAGTTCTTCGCCGCGATGCGCGCGCTGTGCGACGAATACGACGCGCTGATGATCTTCGACGAGGTGCAGACGGGCTGTGGTTTAACCGGAACCGCCTGGGCCTACCAGCAATTGGGCGTTGCACCTGACGTGGTTGCGTTCGGTAAGAAGACGCAAGTGTGCGGCGTGATGGCGGGACGCCGGGTCGACGAGATAGCCGACAACGTTTTCACGGTGGCTTCCCGAATCAACTCGACGTGGGGCGGCAACCTCACCGATATGGTTCGCGCGCGGCGCATCTTGGAGATCGTCGAAGCTGACGGGCTGTTCGAGAATGCGGCCGCCCAGGGCCGCTATCTACGGGCGCGGCTCGACGAACTCGCCGACGATTTCCCGGCCTTCGTGCACGATGTCCGCGGCCGCGGCTTGATGTGCGCGTTCAGCATGTCGACCACAGCCGACCGCGATGCGTTGCTCCGCCGGCTGTGGGACAACGGGGTCATCGTGCTGCCCTGCGGTCAGGCCAGCGTGCGGTTCCGGCCGGCCCTGACCGTTGCGCGCGCCGAGATCGACGAGGCGATCGCGGCGCTGCGCAACGTGTTTACCGCCGGGGGATGATGGGGTATGCAGATGTGGCGCGTGTGACGGCGCGTGACGGTGGTAACGCTCTACAGCAAGGTCGAAAGATGCAGACACAGCAGCGTCCAGGCGGCGACCGCCTCGGTCGCGAAGACAACGAGGTGCACGCCGCCGTGCGGTTCGCGGTGCTGGCCGCGGTTGCCGGGGTTGCCTTCCTCATTGTGGCCGCACTCTGGGCCAGCACCTGCAAAGGTGCGATGGCCATCGACACCGTCGCCTGCGGTGGGCCGCAACTGACAATTCTGGCGTTCGGTGCGCCGCTTATCCTGCTGTTCGCCGGGTGCCGGGCGTTTCTGCGGACGTATCGCATCTGGCGCAGCAACGGCACCTGGTGGGCGTGGCAGGGCGCCGGCTGGTTCCTATTCATGCTGATGCTTGTGACGCTCACCATGGGCGTACCTCCGATCGCCGGACCCGTTCTGCCTGGCTGACGGACTGCTGGCAATCTCTTGCGACCACTACCGGGTCGTCTGTGAGCGTTCTACCGTGGTAAGTACCACCCAAAAGGTTGGGAGAAGGGTTCAGTCATGGGTGACACCTATCGTGACCCCGTCGACCATGTGCGGACGACGCGGTCACACGCAGGCGAGTCGATGATCGATGTGTTGCGTTGGCCTGGCTATTTACTCGTGGTGGCGGGCGTGATCGCTGTCGTAGGTTGTCTGGCGGCATTCGGAACCGGGCACCAAAGCCAGGGCATGACGACGGGCGTTATCGCCGTCGCGGCGATGACGTTCGGACTGGTGTGGCTGGGGTTCGAGCACCGGCGGGTGCGCAGAATCGAAGATCGCTGGTATGACGCACATCCCGAGGTTCCGCGTCAACGGCCCGCCAGCTGAAAATGCCGGGGACCACGCCGGTCAGTGGTTACGGATTTTCTTGATCAGCTTGTCCTTTGTCAGGCTCGAATAACCGGACAGGCCAAGCTCTTTGGCGCGCTTCTTGAGTTCTGCGACGGTCCATTCTTGGTACGACGCGGACTTGCCGCCTGACTTGCCCACGCTGGAGCGGCCGCGAGCCGCAGCGGCGTTGGAGATCCGGGCGGCCTTTTCCTTGGAATCTCCGT
>Ga0335076_10007652_pt1 | contig 10885 bp, 9 predicted proteins | sample Lox_Sample_25_FD_206717 | JGI IMG/M metagenome (GOLD analysis project Ga0335076, IMG submission 206717) | Soil microbial communities from Loxahatchee National Wildlife Refuge, Florida, United States - Lox_Sample_2.5 | ecosystem: Environmental > Terrestrial > Soil > Wetlands | place: USA: Florida...
CCGCTGCACGCCGCCGAACCGCTGCCGCCGGTGAGCCCGTCGCCCTACCTGCCGATGACCAGGCGGTTCATCAGCCCGCTCTACCTGCGGGTCGAGGACATTCCCGAGTACGCCGGGCTGGACGGGACGCGGCGGGAGCGGATCGCCTCGCTCGCCGCGCCGCTGCGGGCCAGGAACGCCACCGCCGACCTGATCGACCGGGACGCGGTCTGGGCCGCGAAGCGCGCCGCCCTCGAGATCATCCACCGGGTGCCGCTGAGCGACCGCCGCCGCGAGGAATACTGGCGGTTCCGCCGGGACCAGGGCCGCGCCCTGGCGGACTGGGCGCGGTGGTGTGCCCTGGCCGAGCGTTACGGCGGCGACTGGCGGTCCTGGCCGCAGGCGCTCCGCCAGCCCCGGCGCACGGCGGGCGACGCGGGCGAGGCGGGCGACGCGGGCGGCGCGGGCGGCGCGCTCGCGCCGGACGAGGACTTCCACGCCTGGCTGCAGTGGCACGCCGACCAGCAACTGGCCGCGGCGCAGCGGGCCGCTCTCGCCGCGGGCATGCCGACCGGGATCATCACCGATCTGGCGGTCGGCGTGCACCCCGGCGGCGCGGACGCGTGGGCGCACCAGGACCTGCTGGTCGGCGGGCTGTCGGTGGGCGCTCCGCCGGACGAGTTCAACCAGCGCGGGCAGGACTGGTCGCAGCCGCCCTGGCACCCGCGCCGCCTGGCCGCGGCGGGCTACCGGCCGCTGGCCGACCTGTTCGGGGCGGCGCTGCGGAACGCGGGCGGGCTGCGGGTCGATCACGTCATGGGGCTGATGCGGCTGTGGTGCATCCCGCAGGGGATGCCGCCCGACCGCGGCGCGTACATCCGCTACGACCACCGGGCTTCGGTGGCCGCGCTGGCCGGCCAGGCCGCGCGGGCCGGGGCGGTGGCGATCGGCGAGGACCTCGGCACCGTCGAGGCGTGGATCCGCGATTACCTGGCGGCGAGCGGGATCCTGGGCACGACCATGCTCTGGTTCGCCCGCGAGCCGGACGGCACGCCGCTGGCCCCGGCGCACTGGCGCCGCAACTGCATGGCCACCGTCGGCACCCACGACGTTCCGCCGGTCGCCGCGTTCCGCACCGGCGAGCAGGTGACCGTCCGCGCCCGGCTGGGGCTTTTGAAAAACTCAGAAGAGTCTGAACGCGCCGCCGCGGGGTTGATGTTGTCGCGCTGGCGGGATGCCCTGGTGCGCGAGGAACTGATCCCGGACGCGCCGCTGCCGGGCCCGGACGAGTTCACCGTGGCGCTCTACGCCTACCTGGCCCGGACGGCCGCGGTGCTGGTCGGCGTCTCCCTGGCCGACGCGGTGGGCGACCGCCGGGCGCAGAACCTGCCGGGCACCAGCGACGAGTACCCGAACTGGCGGGTTCCGCTGTGCGACGCCGGGGGGAACGCGGTACTGCTCGAGGATCTGCCCGGCTTGCCCTTGGTCGCGGCGGTCTGCGCGGCCGCGGCGGGGCGGCTCCCGTAAGATTGGCGCCCATGAGTTCCGGCGACATGGATTCCGCCAATACCGAGCCGCCCGCCTTCGACACGAGCACGGCCCATATCGCCCGGGTGTATGACTACTGGCTGGGCGGCAAGGACAACTACGCGGCCGACCGCGCGGTCGGCGACCAGGTGCGGCAGGCCTATCCGAACATCGCCCACTCGGTCCGGGCCAACCGGGCGTTCCTGGCCCGGGCCGTGAGCTACCTGGTCGAGGAGGCCGGGATCCGGCAGTTCCTCGACATCGGCACCGGGATCCCGAGCGCGAACAACACCCATGAGGTGGCGCAGGCGGCGGCGCCGGAATGCCGGGTGGTGTACGTGGACAACGACCCGGTGGTGCTGGTGCACGCCCGGGCCCTGCTGAGCAGCGACCCGGCCGGGGCGACCGACTACATCGACGCCGACCTGCGCGACACCGCCGCGGTGCTATCGCAGGCCGGGCGGACGCTCGACCTTGCCGAGCCGGTGGCCGTCATGCTGCTCGGGATCCTGCACATGGTCCCCGATGCCGACGAGCCGCCCGCGATCGTGACCGCGCTGATGGACGCCATGCCGCCGGGCAGCTTCCTCACCATGTCCCATCCCGCGTCGGACATCGACGCGGCCGCCGGGGCCGAGGCGAGCCGGCGTTACAACGCGCAGGCCGCGCAGGCGGCCACGTTCCGGTCGCACGCCCAGATCCTCGGGCTGTTCGACGGGCTGGAGCTGGTCCCGCCCGGCCTGGTGCCGGTGCCGCAGTGGCGCCCGCGCTCGGAGATCGAGGCCAAGACCCCGTCGAACCTGTGGGGGGGGATCGGCCGCAAGCCGTGATGCGTCAGGTCGCCTCGGCGCCCTCGGCGTCCCGCTGGCGGCAGCGCAGCGCGCGGGCGACGTCGTCGCGGCCCTCGGTGAGCAGCCGCCGCAGCGCGGGCGGCGGAGCGGACCGCTCGATGTAGCTGTCGGCCATGGCGATCGCCTCCGGCGTGACCTCCCACCTCGGGTAGGCGTTCTCGACGAAGTACTGGGCCATGTCCGAGCCCCATTCGCGCCAGATGTCGGCCACCACCTCGAAGTAGATGCTGGCGTACGGCTCCAGCAGGTCGTCGGCGTCGTTGACGATGAAGCCGTCCAGCGTCGACCGGAAGGTCGCGTTGGGCAGCTGGCCGCCGATGACGCTCCCCCAGGCCGCTTCCTTCGCGCCCGGGTCGGGAAGCGCGGCCCGGCACTGCGCCGCGTGCCGGGCGCCGGCGTCGGTGGCGTCCCTGGCCAGCTCGGCGTCGATCTGCGCCGCGCCTGCGGAACCACGGCTAACCAGCCGGAGCAGCAGCTTCCAGCGCAGCTCGGTGTCGACGGCCAGGCCCTCGATCGCGGCCGAGCCGTCCAGCAGCCCGGCGAGCAGGGCCAGGTCGGCGGGGGAGAGCGCGACCGAGCAGAACGCCTGGGCGAAGGCGAGCTGACGGTCCGAGCCGGGCTCGGCCCGGTGCAGCAGGTCGCGCACCGTGCCGGCGATCTCGGCCATCCCCGCGCGGCGCCAGGCCGGGTCGGCGAAACGGCGGGCGGCGGTGGCGGCCTGGCGCAGCAGCGCCTGCAGCACGGAGATGGTCTCGATCGTTTCCACGCCGGACAGGACCAGCCGCACATAGTCCCGTGCGGCCATCTCGCCGTCGCGGCACATGTCCCACGCGGCGGCCCAGCACAGCGCCGACGGCAGCGATTCGGTGAACTCGCCGATGCCGGTGATCAGCGTGCGCAGCGAGTGCTCGTCCAGCCTGATCTTGGCGTAGGTCAGGTCGTCGTCATTGACCAGCACCAGGTCGGGGTGCCCCCAGCCGACCAGCTCGGGCACCTCGGTGCGGTCCCCGTCGACGTCGATCTCGACCCGGTGCCGGCGCACCAGGCCCGCCGAATCCCGGTCATACAGCCCGATCGCGATGCGGTGCGGGCGGAGCACCGGGTGGCTGGCCGGGGCGTCCTGGAGCACGGCGAATCGGGTGATCCGGCCCTGGTCGTCGACCTGGTAATCGGGCCGCAGCGTGTTCACGCCGGCGGTCTCCAGCCACTTCTTCGACCAGTCGGACAGGTCGCGGCCCGAGGCCTGCTCCAGCGGCCCGAGCAGGTCACCGAGCGTCGCGTTGCCCCAGGCATGCTGGTCGAAGTACCGCCGCAGCCCGGCCAGGAAGTTGTCCCGGCCGACGTGGGCGACCAGCTGCTTGAGCACCGCCGCGCCCTTGGCGTAGGTGATCCCGTCGAAGTTCACCTCGACGGCCTCGATATCGGGAATGTCCGCGGCGATCGGGTGCGTGGAGGGCAGCTGGTCCTGGCGGTACGCCCAGGTCTTCCAGACCTCCGCGAACGTGGTCCAGGACCGGCGCCACCGGGTGGCCTCGGCCTGCGCCACGTTGCTGGCCCAGGTGGCGAAGGACTCGTTCAGCCACAGGTCGTCCCACCAGCGCATGGTGACCAGGTCGCCGAACCACATGTGCGCCATCTCGTGCAGGATCGTCTCGCCGCGGGCCTCGCGCGCGGTGTCGGTCACCCGCGACCGGAACACGTACGCCTCGACGAAGGTCACGCAGCCGGCGTTCTCCATCGCGCCGGCCTTGAACTCGGGCACGAACAGCTGGTCGTACTTGCCGAACGGGTAACGCACGCCGAACGCGTCGTGGTAGAAGTCGAACCCCTGCCTGGTCACCTCGAAGATCTCGTCCGGGTCCAGGTAGCCGGCCAGCGACGTGCGGCAGTAGATGCCGAGCGGGATGCCGTCGTGTTCCGCGCGTACGACGTGGTACGGCCCGGCCGCCACCGCGGTGATGTAGGTCGACAGCACCGGCGTGGGCGGGAAGGACCAGCGGACCGTTTCGCCCGGCGCCACCACCGGCGCCGACGACGGAGCCATGTTCGAGATCACCTCCCAGCCCTGCTTCGCGGTGACCTCGAACTGGAACGAGGCCTTCAGGTCGGGCTGGTCGAAGCAGGCGTAGACCCGGTGCGCGTCGAACGTCTCGAGGTCGGAGTACATGTACACGCCGTCGTCGGCCGGGTCGGTGAACCGGTGCAGGCCCTCGCCGGTTCGCGAGTAGGCGCATTCGGCGGCCACCCGGAGCTCGTTGCTCCCGGCCAGGCCGTCGAGCCGGATCCGGTTCCCGTCGAAGTTCCCCGGGGCGACCGGCGCCCCGTTCAGCGTGATCTCGCGCACCGCCGGGGCGGACAGGTCGATGAACGTCGACGCTCCGGGGCTGGCGCAGCCGAAGCTCACCGTGGTGACCGAGCCGAAGGTGAGATCACCGCCGGTCAGGTCGAGCTCGACACGGTAGGACTCCACGTTCAGCAGGCGTGCTCGTTCCCGCGCCTCGTCGCGCGTGAGGTTGCTGGCCACTGTCTCTCATCCCTTCCCCGGGCTGGCGTTCGGTGCATAATCGCACGCCGGCCGCTGGAATGACGCGGCCAGCCCCCCGGTTATCTGCAATCGATAGCCCCCGTCGTTCCTCAGAAGGAGTGCGGATGCCCCCGCCGGAGCCCACGCCCGTCGATTTCTGGTTTGACCCCCTGTGCCCATGGGCGTGGATAACGTCGCGCTGGATGCTCGAGGTGGAGCAGATCCGCCCGGTCACGGTGCGCTGGCACGTGATGAGCCTCGCGGTGCTCAACGAGGGAAAGGACCTGCCCGAGCGATACCAGGAGCTCATGGCCAAGGCCTGGGGGCCGGTGCGGGTCGCCATCGCCGCCGAGCAGAAGTTCGGGCCAGAGGTGCTGCTCCCGCTCTACACCGCGATGGGCAACCGGTTCCACCAGCAGCAGGCACCGCAGGACCGGGCCACGATCGAGGCCGCGCTGGCCGAGGCCGGGCTGCCGAAGGAACTCGCCGACGCGATGGACGACTCGGCCGGCCACGACGAGGCGCTGCGCGCTTCGCACCAGGACGGCATGGACCGCGTCGGGTACGAGGTGGGCACGCCGGTGATCTCCGTGGACGGCGTCTCCTTCTTCGGCCCCGTGATCTCCCCGATCCCGCGCGGCGAGGACGCCGGACGGCTCTGGGACGGCGTGCTGCTCGTCTCGGGAACCGACGGCTTTTTCGAGCTCAAGCGCAGTCGCACCCGCGATCCGATTTTCGACTGATCTGACAAAATGACGCCGTGCGCGTCTACGTCGGATCAGATCATGCCGGCTTCGAGTTGAAGCGCGACATCATCGCCTGGCTCATGCAGGCCGGGCATGATCCGGTGGACTGCGGGCCGCGCGCCGAGCGCGACCACGACGACTACCCGCCGTACGTCATGCTCGCGGCCAGCTCGGTCGTTCGTGACCCGGGCAGCCTGGGCGTCGTGATCGGCGGCTCGGGGAACGGCGAGCAGATCGCGGCCAACAAGATCGCCGGGGTGCGGGCCGCGATTGCCTGGTCGCGGGAGACCGCCCGGCTGGCCCGGGAGCACAACAACGCGAACGTGCTCAGCCTGGGCGCGCGGATGTACCCGGCGGAGGAGGCGGTGTCGTTCACCAAGGTGTTCCTGGAGACGGCCTTCTCCGGCGCGTCCCGCCATGCGCGGCGGCTGGCCATGATCGCTGACTACGAGGCAACCAACGAGATGCCGCCGCTTCCGGCCGAGCCTTAAGCTCGCGGTCATGGTCGTTTCCAGCTATATCTCTCCCAAGGCCGTCAAGGGCCGGCCCAGCGGCATCGAGGGGCGCGGCCTGCTCGCCGTGGCGCCGATCGCCAAGGACGAGATCGTGGCGATCAAGGGCGGCCACCTGGTCGACACGCGGACGCTGGAGGCGCTACCCGAGCGGCTGCGCAACACCGACGTCCAGATCGCCGACGGGTTCCACCTGGCCGCGCTCGAGGACCGCGAGTACGAGCCGGTGATGCTGTTCATCAACCACTCCTGCGATCCGAACGTCGGCTTCGCGGGCAACATCGTCCTGGTCGCCATGCGCGACATCGCGCCCGGCGAGGAACTGACCACCGATTACGCGCTGTTCGACGACGCCGACGATCCGATGACCTGCCACTGCGGCGCAGCCTCCTGCCGCGGCACGATCAGCGGCCGGGACTGGCAGCTCCCCGAACTACAGCGTAAATACGGCAGTTATTTCTCCTGGTACCTGCTCCGCCGATTCGCATCGGACGGGGTGTAGCTAGGTACACCTCCGGTTCGGGGACGCAGCGTCACTGCTGGACGCGCGTCCGCCAGGCACACTGGGGGAAACAGTCGGCGAGACGGAGAATCAGCCATGGACAGGCAGACGGCGAGCCGGGATCGAGTGCGGTGGCTGGATCTGCCGGTGGCGTGGGTGCGCGGGCGGCTGACCGCCTGCGGCCATGGGGTGGTGCTCGCGGGGCTCGCGATCGCCGAGGCGGTGTTCATGCACCCGGTCGGGCTCGTGCTGGCGTGCCTGGTCCCGATTCCTGGCGCGGGGCCGGTCGTGCGCTACCTGACCGAGCTCACCAGGCGGCTGTGCGGCGAGTGGTGCGGCGTGCCGATCGCGTCCCCCTACCGGCCCGAGCCCGCCGGAGACGGCGAGTACGGGATCCCCACCTGGCGACAGCAACGACAGTGGATAACGGCCGACCCGGCCACCTGGCGGGATCTGGCCTGGCTCGTGCTGAACCCGATGATCGGCACGGTGCTGGCCGGCGCGTCCGTCGCGGCGATCGTGTTCGGCATATTCGGGATGGCCCTGCCTCACGGGTCCACCCCGCTGGCCGGCGCCGGCGGCCAGCCGTTCTTCGGGATCTTGGTGGCGGTGGCCGGCTTCGGCGCCGCGCCCTGGCTGCTGCGCGGCTACGGCGAGTTCGCCCGTTCGCTGCTGGGGCCGACCCGGCAGGCGGCGCTCGAGCAGCGGGTCAGTCACCTGGCCCAGACCCGGTCTGACACGATCGACGCCGGAGCGGCCGAGGTCCGCCGGATCGAGCGGGACCTGCACGACGGCGCCCAAGCCCGGCTGGTGGCGATGGGCATGACCCTGGACGCGGCCGGGCAGCTCATCGAGAGCAACCCGGCCGCCGCGCACGCGCTGCTCGCCGAGGCGCGGGACAACTCGGTCAAGGCCCTGGCCGAGCTGCGGGATCTGGTCCGGGGAATCCACCCGCCGGTGCTGGCCGATCGCGGCCTGGCCGACGCGGTGCGGGCCCTGGCCCTCGACATGCCGCTGCGGGTGGAGTGCGCCTGCGAGCTGGCCGGGCGACCGCCGGCCCCGGTGGAGTCGGCCGCGTTCTTCGCGGTCAGCGAGCTGCTGGCCAACGTGTCCAAGCACGCCCAGGCGGACCGGGCCTGGATCGACGTCCGCCATGATCGGGGAGTGCTGCGGGTCGGCGTCACCGACGACGGCCGCGGCGGCGCCGATCCGGGCCGCGGCACCGGCCTGTCCGGCATCGAGCACCGCCTGGCCGCGTTCGATGGCGTTGTCGCCGTGAGCAGCCCGCCCGGCGGACCCACCGTGGTGAACCTGGAGATACCGTGCGCGTTGTCATCGCCGAAGACCTCTTCCTGCTGAGAGACGGCCTGGCCCGGATGCTCCAAGCGCACGGCCTCGAGGTCGCCGCCGCCGTCGACAACCCCGATGACCTGCTGACCGCGGTGACCTCGAGCGCGCCGGACGTGGCCGTGATCGACGTCCGGCTCCCGCCCAGCTTCACCGACGAGGGCCTGCGCGCGGCCCTGGCCGCCCGGCGTAAGGTGCCCGGACTGCCGGTCCTGGTGCTGTCGCAGTACGTGGAGCAGCTGTACGCCCGCGAATTGCTGGCCGACGGCACCGGAGGCATCGGCTACCTGCTCAAGGACCGGGTCCTCGACAGCGCCCAGTTCATCGACGCGGTGCGGCGGGTCGCGGCGGGCGGGACCGCGATGGACCCCGAGGTCGTCGCCCGCCTGCTGGCCCGCAATCAGGGCGAGGGAACGGTGGCCGCGCTCAGCGCCCGCGAGCGCGAGGTGCTGGCCCTGATGGCCGAGGGGCGTTCCAACGCGGCGATCGGCGCCCGGCTGGTGATCACCGAGCGGGCCGTGGCCAAGCACACCGCGTCGATCTTCCTCAAACTCGGGCTGCAGCCGTCCGAGGACGACAACCGGCGAGTGCTCGCGGTGCTGGCCTACCTGGGCGCCTGATCACCGCGCGGCTCAGCGTCGGGTGCGCGGCTCAGCGTCGGGTGCGCGGCTCAGCGTCGGGTGCGCGGCTCAGCGTCGCCGACGGCGGCGGTGCGGCCGCCGGGCCGGTTGCGAGCCCCCGGCATCGGGCCGCCCGGCGGTGGCGGCGGGCGGCGCCTGGCCCGGCGCGCTGCTGGCGGGACCCGTCTCGTCGCGCGCCGCCGCCTCGGCGTCGCTCTCCCGCGCCGCGGCGGCGTGGTCGGCGCGCGGCCTCGACACGTCCCTGGCCCGCATGGCCGCATCCACAGTGACCTTCATCCCGCGCATGCCGTCAGTCTCGCACGTCCACGCCGCGTGATCAGAAGCCCGCCGGGCACCACGGAGCCGGATCCCAGGACATGGCGGCGGACAGGGCCGCCACCGAGCCAGGCCGGATCTCGGCCACCAGCCCCGCGCCGGCCAGCGCGCCAAGCCTGGTGCCGCCGAGATACGCGGCGCCCAGCGCCCGCACCGGGAGGGCCACGTCCGCGGGGGCGGATGTCCGTTCGCAGGTCACCACGTCCGGGCCGGCCTGGGCGGCCGGGCCGGGTGCCCGCAGCCGCCACCGGCCGGCGTTCTCCGCGAACAGGTCGTCGCTGACCTCGATGACCACGTCCACCGGGCACGAGTATGCGCGCTGACTCAGCGCCCCGGGCACGCTGACCAGCCTGATCCACAGCCCGTCCACGATCAGCGGGCGAGCGCGCCGCCGGTCGCCCAGCAGGTACAGCAACGGCTCGTCGGCGGGCCGCCCCTCGGCCCGCACCTCGCCGACCAGGTCCCGGGTCAGCAGATCGTTCCATAGGGCGCCGTAGGCCGGCGGATCGACCGCCATCAGATCCCACACCTTCAGGACCCCGACCGGGATCCCGTGATCGTCCCAGTCCGGCTTGGCCGAGAAGAGAGAGTATCCGCGTGGGCCGGCGTCGTCCTCCGCGATCACCGCCCGAACCTGGCTGAAGCCGGACCGGCGGTGCTCAGGGTCCCAGAGGTAGTAGTCCCACCAGCGCCGGTCCCGGGCGGGTACGCCGGGCCGGCCGCGCCGCACCGCGTCGTAGACCGAGCTCAGCTCGGGCATGGCATCCGCCGGATCGGCGCTGCGCATGCGCAGGGCCGGTCCCGCGCCCGAGGCCGGATCCGCGAGGCTCTCGCCGCGCTTGAGGGTCAGCGTGACTTCCGTGGAGGCGACGCCGTATCCGTACCGGCCGTAGATGCCGGCCTCGGACGCGAACAGCGCGGCGACCGCCTCACCGCGGGCGCGGATGTCGGCCAGCTGACCGCGCATCAGGCTGGACAGGATCCCGCGCCGCCGGTGGGACGGCAGCACGCTGACCCCCGTGACCCCGGCCGCGGTGATCGCTGCGCCGGGGACCGTGATCGGCATCGTCAAGACGAGCGAGGTCCCGACCATACTGGCCCCGTCGAAGGCGGCCAGGGTCCGGTCGAATTCGATGATCGGACGTTCGTGCTCTAGCTCGGGCTCAACCGGATACGTGGCGTTGAATGCCTCTCCGAGTACCCGGAAGAAGGCCGGCAACTCACTCTCGGTGATGGGGCGGATCGGGTAAGGAGCGTCCATGCCTGGTTTTCTACCGGGCGCACCGCGAGACCGCGACTGATTATCGCCTCGCCCGGCAAGGTGCCCGAAGGACGATATGCCGGTACAGTGCCGGCAAGATGGTTCGTGTCGTCCCGCACCGATTCGGGGCCGCGGCGCTCGCGGCGGCGCAGCGGTTGCGCGGCCTGATCCTGCGGCAATTCATTACCAGGAACCGGCGTCTGGCCTTCGTGCTGGCGATAGCCGTCGCCGCCATCGGGATCACATCGGCGCGGGTGTCGGAGTTCTGGCTGTCGCCGGGCGTGATGATCCTTCCGTTGCTGGCCGGTGGCCTGCTGTTGTGGCCCCGGGCGCTGCGGATCTTGTTCTGCGTCGTCGCGGCGGCCCTGGTCTATGACGCGCTGGAGAGCAAGGCCGGCCCGGGGATCATCCTCACGATCGCGGTCACCGTGGTCTTCGCGGACGCGCTGGCCCGGGCCCGGGCCAAGCTAGGCGTGCTGGGGCTACGAGGGGACCGGATGCTGCTCGAGCTCAGGGACCGGATCCGGGCCCAGGGCCGGCTGCCCGGGTTGCCCGACGCCTGGCATTCGGCCTCGGTGCTGAGGCCGGCCGGCGGAGCCTCGTTCGGCGGGGACTTCCTGGTCTCGGCGTGCGACGGGAAGACCCTGGAGCTCGCCCTGGTCGACGTGGCGGGCAAGGGA
>Ga0335076_10007653_pt1 | contig 10884 bp, 6 predicted proteins | sample Lox_Sample_25_FD_206717 | JGI IMG/M metagenome (GOLD analysis project Ga0335076, IMG submission 206717) | Soil microbial communities from Loxahatchee National Wildlife Refuge, Florida, United States - Lox_Sample_2.5 | ecosystem: Environmental > Terrestrial > Soil > Wetlands | place: USA: Florida...
GCCGTTGTTGCCGCCGAAGCCGAAGTCGTTGCGGAAGAATTCCTTGAACAGGGCGAAGGTCATCGCCTGGGTGATGATCGAAAGATAGACGCCGGTGACTCGCGAGCGGAACGCGAACCAGCCGAAGGCAAGCGCGAGCAGGCCCGGGACCAGCACCACCATCAGCATCGCGTATGGGAACCAGTTGAACCCCCACCAGGCGACGGGCAGCTCCTTCCAGTTCAAGAAGACCATGAAGTCAGGCAGGATTGGATTGGCGTAGACGCCGCGGGTCCCGATCTGCCGCATCAGGTACATGCCCATTGCATAGCCGCCGAGGGCGAAGAAAGCGCCATGGCCAAGCGATAGAATGCCGCAATAGCCCCAGACGAGATCCAGCGCGACGGCAAGGATTGCATAGCAAAGATATTTGCCGAGCAGCTGCACCAGGTATGGCGGCAGATAGAAGGCCGAGTCAGGCGATAGGGCGAGCGAGAGCAAGGGCACCAGGATCGCCGCGACGATGAGGATCGCGACGAAGCCGAGGCCGAGCTGATCGAGCCGCCCGCTCACGCTTCCACCGCCCGCCCGCGAAGGGCGAAGAGTCCTCTGGGGCGCCTCTGGATAAAGAGGATGATGAAGATTAGAAGCACGATCTGGCCCTGGACGGCGCCGATCAGCGGCTCGAGCAACTTGTTGGCGAGCCCGATCAGGAGGGCGCCGAACGCCGTGCCCCACAGGTTCCCGACGCCGCCGAACACCACGACCATGAAACTGTCGATGATGTAGCTCTGGCCGAGGTTTGGCGAGACATTGTCGATCTGGGAGAGCGCGACTCCGGCGATGCCGGCCACTCCAGAGCCGAGGCCGAAGGCCAGCATGTCCACGCGCGCGGTCGAAATGCCCATCGACGACGCCATTCGGCGGTTCTGGGTCACCGCTCGCATCTGGAGGCCGAAGGGCGTCGCGCGCAGGACGAGCTGGAGCCCGATGAAGACGAGCGCCGAGAGCACAATGATCCAGAGCCGGTTGGTCGTGATCGACAAGCCGCCGACATCGAACGCGCCCGACATGAACGGCGGATTGCTGACCTGACGATTGCTGGCGCCGAATAGGCTGCGGACTGATTGCTGCAGGATGAGCGAGACGCCCCAGGTGGCGAGCAGCGTCTCGAGAGGGCGGGTGTAGAGGAAGCGGATCACGAGCCGCTCGATGGCGATGCCGACGAGGCCGGAGACGACAAAAGCAAGCGGAATCGCGAAAGTGAGCGACCAGCTCTGCAGCGAGGGGGGCAGGAGGATTTGCACGACATAGGTGGCGTAGGCCCCCAGCATCACCATCTCGCCATGCGCCATGTTGATGACGCCCATGACGCCGAAGGTGATCGCCAGGCCAATCGCCGCGAGCAGCAGGACCGACGACGCCGAAAGCCCATACCAAAGGTTCTGCGCCACGCCCCACAACGCCAGGCGGGTGTGGATCGAGCTCAGCGCCGATTCGGCGGCCCTCTTGACCGCCGGGTCGGTAGCCCTCTGAGCGATACTGTCAATGAGGCTTTGCGCATCCTGGTCGCCGCGCTCCTTCAGTGTAGCGATCGCTGACAGACGGTCTTGCGGCGAAGCCTTGTCGCTGGTGGCGAAGATCGCCGCCTGGGCGAGCCTCAAAGCGGCGGCGACCCGCGGATCGCTCTCTTTGGCGAGCTGGGCCTGAAGCGCCGGCAAGGCCTTGGCGTCCCGCGTCCTGAACACGTCCTGGGCGGCGGCGAGGCGCTTGTCGGGATCGGGGCTGGCGAGGGTGAGCGAGCCCATGGCGCCTTCGATGGCGCTTCGCAGCGCATTGTTGACGCGCACCTTCTTGAAAGCAGAGGGATCGACGCCTTCGATCGGCGCGCCAGTCTTGGCGTTGAGGATCTGGCCGGCAGAGGTCTTGTAGGCGATGAGACGGTCGGCCGGGTCGATCAGAAGCCGGTTGTCGCCCAGCGCCTCCAGAATCGCTGCGGCCTGGGGCGGCGCCTCGGCGACCAGTTCGCCGATTGCGGCCGCGGTTTGCGGAAACTTGTCGTCGAGGAACTTGCCCAGCGTGTCGTCGAGCGCGTCGGCGCGGGCCAGGCTCGCGGTTACGAGCAGCGTGAGGAGGCTGAAGTCGCGCAGAATGCGCAGCGGGAAGCCGCGGGCGAAATCATGAGCGGCGAGACGACGGGCGTTCGACGGCGTCATGATTCTCCTTTCAACCGCGGAACTCGATCTGGGTTCTGAACAGGCGGCGGGGCCCGTCGGATATTTGCGCCCGCGATCGGGGCGCATCGGAACCCGACAAGGCCGCTCTCGATCATCGAGAAGAATCCCATGCCCCGCTCCCGCATCGGTCGCTCCGATGAACGGCGCGCAATGCGGGAGAGGGGCGAGGTCGACCGTGTTCAGCGTCGCGTTAGCCGCCGCACTTGCCGGTCTTGACGTTGAAGTTGCCGCACGACATCGGCGGACGCCAGTCGGCGATTAGGTCACGTGAGCCCTCGAGGTACGGCGACCATTCTTGCGCCACCACGGTTCCCGGCGTCTGCCAGACCGTGTTGAGCTGGCCGTCGGCCTGGATCTCGCCGATATAGACTGGCTTCGTGATGTGATGGTTCGGCATCATGGTCGAATAGCCGCCGGTGAGGTTCGGAACCGAGACGCCGATCAGAGCCGCGATCACCTTATCCGGCTCGAAGCTCTGCGCCTTTTCCACCGCCTTCACCCACATATTGAAGCCAATGACGTGGGCTTCCATCGGGTCGTTGGTGGTGCGATTCGGCTTCTTGGTGAATTCATGCCACTTGGCGATGAATTCCTTGTTCGCCGGGGTGTCGATCGATTCGAAGTAGTTCCACGCCGCGAGGTGGCCGACGAGCGGCTTGGTGTCGAGACCGGCGAGCTCTTCCTCGCCGACCGAGAACGCCACGACCGGGATGTCGGTCGCCTTGATGCCCTGGTTGCCGAGTTCCTTGTAGAACGGCACGTTTGCGTCGCCGTTGATGGTCGAGACGACCGCAGTCTTCTTGCCGGCCGAACCAAATGCCTTGATCTTCGACACTTCGGTCTGCCAGTCGGAGAAGCCGAACGGCGTATAGTTGATCATGATGTCTTCGTCGGGCACGCCTTTCAGTTTCAGATAGGCGGCTAGGATCTTGTTGGTCGTGCGCGGATAGACATAGTCGGTGCCTTCGAGCACCCAGCGTTTCACCGAGCCGCCATCCTCGCTCATGAGGTAGTCGACCGCCGGAATCGCCTGCTGATTGGGCGCGGCGCCAGTATAGAAGACGTTGCGCTCCGATTCCTCGCCTTCGTACTGGACCGGATAGAACAGGATCGAGTCGAGCTCCTTGAACACCGGCAGCACCGACTTGCGCGACACCGACGTCCAGCAGCCGAAAACGACTGAAACCTTGTCCTTCTCGATCAGCTCCTTGGCCTTTTCCGCGAACAGCGGCCAGTTCGACGCGGGATCGACGACCACCGCCTCGAGTTTCTTGCCGAGCACGCCGCCCTTCTTGTTCTGCTCGTCGATCAGCATCAACATCACGTCCTTGAGCGTGGTCTCGCTGATCGCCATCGTGCCCGACAGCGAATGCAGGATGCCGATCTTGATCGTGTCGTCCGCCGCGATGGCGGTGCTCGCCCCGAACGCGAGCGCCCCTCCCAGGGCCGCGCCGGCCGCGCGTAGAAATATTCGTCTCGTCAACGACATGTTTTGACCTCGTCGCTTGCGCCCGTTCAGCAGGGCGGCATAGCTCGACCCCAACGGGGGGCCGGGGCCGACTTCGCAACGAGCGTGCCAACGATTCTCCAACGAATCGCGTGGGTAGGCGCCAGAAAATCGTGCGGGGGCGCCAAAGAATTGATCAATGCCGTTCAGCGGACGCTTATCCGCCTCAGGGCTCGGCCGCTCGGTAACCGACGCCCGGCTCGGTCTTAACGATCTTCGGCGCGGTTGGATCGCGCTCGATCTTGGCCCGAAGCTGGCCGATGAAGACCCTGAGGTATTGGGTGTCCTCGCCATGCGCCGGACCCCAGACCGCGGCTAAAATTTGACGATGGGTGACGACGCGGCCGGCGTTGCGGAACAAGACGGCGAGCAGGTCATATTCTTTCGGCGTCAGCTTGACCGGGGCCCCGTCGCGGGTGACGAGCCGCCTGTCGAAGTCCATCACGACGCCGTCGATTTCCACCCGCTGGGCGGGCTGCGCCGCATGGGCGGCATGCCGAAGCGCGGCCCTGAGCCGCGCCGTCAGCTCGCCGATGCCGAACGGCTTTTCGACATAATCGTCGGCGCCGAGGTCGAGCGCCTCGATCTTCTCCGCTTCGCGATCCCGCGCGGAGAGGATGACCACCGGCGCTTTCGAAAACTGGCGGATGTCGCGCAGGACCTCCTTGCCGTCGCGGTCGGGCAGGCCGAGGTCGAGCACTATGACATCGGGCGCGCCAGTCGCCGCCAGCCGCAAGGCCTGCGCCCCGGTTTCCGCCGATTGCACCTCGAATCCGGCGGCGTTCAGCGCAACGTTGAGAAACCGCTGAATCTGCGGCTCGTCGTCGACCACCAGAACGCGCGGCTCTTTCATGCGGCGGGCCTCGGCTCGGCGGTCGTCGCCTGAGCGGCCGGAAGGCGCACGACGATCCTGGTTCCGCGCCGCCGTACCGCCGGGCTCTGCGCCACGATCGCGCCGCCCATCGCTTCGACCAACCGGCGGGAGATTGAGAGCCCAAGGCCGGTGCCCGCTTTGCGCCCGTCGGCGCGCCCGCCGCGGTAGAATTTCTCGAAGATGCGTTCGAGTTCGCCCGGCTTTACTCCAGGACCCTCGTCGGTGACGCTGATCACGACGTCCGTCCCCTCTTGGCGGGCGTGAATGGTCGCGCCGCTGTCGCTCGCATATTTGTGCGCGTTGTCGAGCAGATTGAACAGCACCTGCTCGAGCAGCTTGTCGTCGCCGCGCACGAACGGAAGGTTTGGCGCGAGGCTGACGCGCACCGGTTGGGTCGGGAACGCCTTGCGGCTGCGTTCGACCGCGCCCTGCACGACATCGGCGATCGACACCAGATCGCGGTTGACCTTGAGCCCGCCGGCTTCGATCCGCGACATGTCGAGCAGATTGGCGACGAAGCGCGCGAGCCTGCCCGTCTCTTCCTCGATCGAGGACAGGAGCTCGAGCCGTTCGGATGGGCTCATCTTGTCGCCAAACGCACGCAACGACGTCGCTGCGCCGGCGATCGAGGACAGCGGCGTTCGCAGGTCGTGCGAGAGCGAATCGAGCAGCGCGTCGCGTACTTTCTCGTTTTCCTGCATCGTCGCCGCGTTGACCGCCTCGCGTGCCAGGAGCGATCGGTCGAGAGCAATTGCGGTCAGATCGAGAATCGCGGTCAGCGCGCGTTCGTCTTCCGCCTTGATCGGCTCGTCCGCCGAATGCGGCTCGAATCCGCAGACCGCGATCGGCCCGCGGGCGGCGACCAGGGGCCGGAACTGATAGGCGACGCGCGGCAGGGTCCCGGTTCCCCAGCCCGCAGCCTCCTTTTTCTGCTGGGCCCAGCGAGCAGCGCCGAGAGCGGCCGGATCGAGCTGCGCGTCGGGCGGCCAAGCGGCGCGAATCTGCAGTTCGTCCCCTTCCGCGACCAAGAGAACGATCCGGCCGCCGAACGTCGAGTGCAAATGCGCCGCGGCGGCCCACAGCACGTCGTCGGGGCTCGAGGCCCCGGAAAGCTTGCGCGAGTAGTCATAGAGCGACTGAGTCACCTCGGCGTTCCTGACCACTGTCTCTCGCTGGTCGCGAATGCGCCCAGTCAGGGATCCGGCGAACACTGCGACGGCGAGAAAGATGAACAGCGCGAACAATTCCTGCGGTTGTGCAACCGTGAACGTATAGATCGGCTCGATGAAGAAGAAATTGTAGGCGGCGAATGAAGCAACCGAGGCGATGACCGCAGCCCGGGTGCCGAATCGCACGGCGTTGAACAGCACCGCCGTCAAGAAGATCATCGACAGGTTGGGAAGAGTGAGAACAGCGGTTAGCGCGTCGCCGACGATGACCGCGCCGGCGACGGAAGCGAGCGCCGCTGCGACCTCGACGCCGAGCCCCCTCCGAGCGAGATGCGGCTTGAGCCTGGGCCACAAGGATCGCCGCGCCTGCTCGGCGGGGACGATGTGGATTTCGATCCCGCCGGCATGGCGCGTTAGCGCCTCCGGCAGCGATCGGCCGAGAATGCGGCGGATGAACCCTGCCCGCGACTGCCCGAGCACGATCTGGGTCACGTTCTCACGCCGCGCGAGCCCTAGGATCTCGGTCGTGTAGTCGCTGCCTTGGAGTCGCATGGTATCGCCGCCCAGACGCTCGGCGAGACTGAACAGCTTGGCGAGCTGATTGGCGCGTTTGGCGTCGCCCGTCTGGCCGATGGTCTCGATCGTGACCGCGGTCCACGGCGCATTGAGACCGGTCGCAAGCTGGCTTGCGCGCCGGATGATGCGCTCCGACACCTCGTCCGGGCTGACGCACGCAAGCAGGCGTTCGGACGCTGCCCACGGGCCTTCGATCGCCTTCTGGCGCAGAATGTCGACCATCTGGTCGTCGACCCGCTCGGCGGTGCGGCGCAAGGCCAGCTCGCGCAAGGCAGTCAGATTCCCGGGGGTGAAAAAACTCTGGGTCGCCCGGCGGGCCGTCTCCGGCACGTAGACTTTGCCGTCGTTGAGGCGCTGGATCAGCTCATCGGGCGTGAGATCGACCAGGACGACGTCAGTGGCCTCTTGCAGGAAGCGATCGGGAACCGTCTCGCGCACGGCAACGCCGGTGATGCGGGAAACGACGTCGGCGAGGCTCTCGAGATGCTGGATGTTGAGGGCCGTCCAGACATCGATCTCGGCGTCGAGCAGCTCCTGGACATCCTGCCAGCGCTTGGGATGACGGCTGTCCGGAGCGTTGGTGTGAGCGAGCTCGTCGACGATGATCAGCTTCGGCTTGCGCTTGAGCGCCGCGTCGAGATCGAATTCCTCGATCATGCGGCCATGGTAATCGACCTCCCGCCGCGGCAGGACTTCGAGCCCCTGAACGAGCGCGCTCGTCTCGGCGCGGCCGTGGGTCTCAACCAGCCCGACAACGACATCGACGCCTTCGTCCTTCAGGCGCCGCGCGTTCTGCAACATTGCGTAGGTTTTGCCGACGCCGGGCGCGGCGCCGAGAAATACCTTCAGCCGGCCCGCACTCTCCCGGCGGAACGCGGCCAGAAGCGCGTCCGGATCGGGTCGTCCATCATCGGGTCGGCTGGCTGCAGCCATCGGCGCTCGTCGTTGGTCATGACGACTTTAGCTGATCCAGCGCCAAATTCAGCTCCAAAACATTGACCCTCGGCTCGCCGATCAGCCCCAGAAAGGGAGATTCGATCGCGGCGCTGACCAACGCGCGCACCCGATCGTCCGGGAGTCCGCGGGCTTTGGCCACCGAGGCGACCTGGGCCAGGGCGGTTTGCGGCGAGATATGGGGATCGAGCCCGGAGGCCGACGTCGTGACGGCGTCGGCGGGAACCGGGCCGGGGCCGGCCATCGCCCGCCAGGCCTCGACGCCGCCCTTCACCCGGTCGGCGAGCTTCTGCGAGGTCGGGCCCAGATTGGAGCCGGTCGAATTGGCCGCGTTGTAGGGCGCATCGATCGTCTTCGTCGAATCGTTGGGGTCGGTGTCGGTGGTGGCGGAGGGGCGGGGGTGGAAGTAGCGATCGCTCTTGAACCACTGGCCGATGAGCGCCGAGCCGACGACGACGCCATCCTTTTGGATAAGGCTGCCGTCCGCCTGGTAAGGCATAGCGATTTGGGCGATTCCCGTCACCGCGAGGGGATACGCGAGACCGGTGAGGACGGAGAACAGGACGATGAGGACGAGGGCGGGACGCAGATGCTGAAGCATGGCCGATCCTGTCGGTTAAGCGAGATGGAGGGCGGCGACGACGAGGTCGATCGCCTTGATGCCGATGAACGGCAGGACGAGGCCGCCCAACCCGTAAATCAGGAGATTGCGCCGCAGCAGCGCCGCCGCGCCGACCGGCCGGTAGGCGACCCCCTTCAAAGCCAGGGGAATCAAGGCGATGATGATGAGCGCGTTGAAGATGACCGCCGACAGGATCGCTGACTGCGACGAAGCGAGGCGCATGACGTTGAGCGCGCCGAGCGCCGGATAGGTGGCCACGAACATCGCCGGCAGGATCGCGAAATATTTGGCGACGTCGTTGGCGATCGAGAAGGTGGTCAGCGAGCCCCGCGTCATTAACAGCTGTTTCCCGATCTCGACGATTTCGATCAGCTTGGTCGGATTGGAGTCGAGATCGACCATGTTGCCGGCTTCGCGCGCGGCCTGGGTGCCGGTCTGCATGGCGACCCCGACGTCGGCTTGGGCGAGCGCCGGCGCGTCATTTGTGCCGTCGCCGCACATCGCGATCAGTCTGCCGCCGAACTGCTCCTTGCGGATGAACGCAAGCTTGTCCTCCGGCGTCGCCTCGGCGAGAAAGTCGTCGACACCCGCCTCGGAGGCAATCGCGGCGGCGGTGACGGGATTGTCGCCGGTCACCATCACTGTCCGGATGCCCATCGCGCGCATCGCCGCGAAGCGCTCCTTGATGCCGGGCTTCACGACATCCTTCAGGTGAACGACGCCCAACAGCTTGCCGTCGTCGGCGACCGCGAGTGGCGTGCCGCCGGACATCGCGACCCGCTCGACCGACTGACGAAACTCAAGCGGCGTCCGTTCGATCGGGAGCTTGAGGTAGCGAAGGATGGAATCGATCGCGCCCTTGCGGAACGACCGGCCGGCAACGTCGAGGCCCGAAATGCGCGTTTGGGCGGAGAACGGAACGACGGTCGTCTTGCCCATGTCGACCTTCGGCTCCACGAGGCCGAAATCGCCCTTCGCGAGCGCGACGATCGAGCGGCCCTCTGGGGTCTCGTCGGCAAGGCTCGAGGCGAGCGCGGCGGCGGCAAGGTCCTGGGTGGAGACGCCATCCACCGGCAAGAGCTCAGTCGCCATCCGATTGCCGAACGTGATCGTGCCCGTCTTGTCGAGCAGCAGCGTGTCGACGTCGCCTGCGGCTTCGACCGCGCGGCCGGAGGTCGCGATGACGTTGAAACGGACCAGCCGATCCATGCCGGCGATGCCGATGGCCGACAATAGCCCGCCGATTGTCGTCGGGATGAGACACACGAGCAATGCGATCAGCACCGTCGCCGACAGGTCAGTTCCTGAATATCTCGCGATCGGCCACAGGGTGACGCACACGATCAGGAAGATGATGGTCAGCCCGGCCAGCAGAATCGACAAGGCCAGTTCGTTGGGGGTCTTCTGCCGTTCGGCGCCCTCGACCAGCGCGATCATCCGGTCGATGAAGGTCGAGCCCGGCGCGGAGGTGATCTTCACCTTGATGAAGTCGGAGAGCACGGTGGTCCCGCCGGTCACGGCCGAGCGGTCGCCGCCGGCCTCGCGAATGACGGGCGCGGATTCGCCGGTGATCGCCGATTCGTTGACCGAGGCGACCCCTTCGACAATGTCGCCGTCGCCGGGGATGATCTCGCCGGCCTCGACGAGCACGATATCGCCCAGCCGAAGATCAAGCGCATTGACGCCCTCGACCGCGCTGCTGAGGTTCTCGGGATCGATGTAGCGCTTGGCGCGGGTGTCGCTGCGGGTGCGGCGCAAGGCGTCGGCCTGCGCCTTGCCGCGCCCCTCGGCGACAGCCTCGGCGAAATTCGCGAACAGCACCGTAAACCAGAGCCAGAACGCGATCTGGCCGGTGAACGCCGCCGAGCCGTTGTGGGTCACGAGATCGCGGACGAAGAACAGGGTCACCATCAGCGACACCACCTCGGTGACGAAAATGACCGGGTTCTTCGCCAGGGCCCGGGGGTCGAGCTTGCGCAAGGCGTCGACCACCGCGGCGGCGACGATCCTGGCGTCGAACAGGCCTTGCGACTTTGCTTTCGAAGCCATGGGGATCGATCTCCGGTCAGAAGGTCTTGCCGTCGTGCATCAGGAAGTGCTCGACGACCGGCCCGAGCGCGAGGGCCGGGAAATATTGCAAGAGGTAGAGGATCACGATCACGCCGACCAACAGGCCGACGAACAGCGGCCCGTCAGTCGGGAAGGTGCCGGCCGAGGCCGGGACTTTCTTCTTCGCCGCCAGCGAGCCGGCCATCGCCAGCACCGGCACGACATAGGCGAAGCGGCCAAGCAGCATCACGAGCCCGCCCGTCGTGTTGTACCAGAGCGTGTTGCCGTTGATTCCGGCGAATGCCGAACCGTTGTTGGCGTTGCTCGAGGCGAAGAGATAGATGATCTCGGAGAGCCCGTGCGGACCGCTGTTATTGAGGCTGTCGAGCGCTGTCTGCAACAGGACCGACGCGCCGGTGAAGCCCAGGACGCTCAGCGGATAGATCAGCACCGCGAACATCGCGAATTTCATTTCGCGCGCCTCGATCTTCTTGCCGAGATATTCGGGCGTGCGTCCGACCATCAGCCCGGCGACGAACACGGCGATGATCGCGACCACAAGGAACCCGTAGAGCCCGGCCCCGACTCCGCCTGGCCAGATGCAGCCGGCGAGCAGGTTGAACATCGGGACCATGCCTGCGAGCGGCGTCAGCGAATCGTGCATATTGTTGACCGAACCGGTGCTGGTGCCAGAGGTGGCCACGGTGTAGAGAATCGACATCGCCTGACCGTTGCGCACCTCTTTGCCCTCGAGGTTCCCAGCGGATGGATCCACCCCGAGCGCCGTCAGAATCGGGTTGCCGGCCGCCTCGGACCAGTAGGCGATCCCCATGCCGACAATGAAAAAGACGGCCATCGCCGCCAGGATGGCCCATCCCTGGCGGGTGTCGCCGACCGCGCGGCCGAAGGCGAGAACG
>Ga0335076_10007654_pt1 | contig 10883 bp, 8 predicted proteins | sample Lox_Sample_25_FD_206717 | JGI IMG/M metagenome (GOLD analysis project Ga0335076, IMG submission 206717) | Soil microbial communities from Loxahatchee National Wildlife Refuge, Florida, United States - Lox_Sample_2.5 | ecosystem: Environmental > Terrestrial > Soil > Wetlands | place: USA: Florida...
CCATGACATCGGAAACATGGTCGGATACGCCCTCGCGGCGCAATACCCAACGCGCATCACCCGCTGGGTGGTGATCGATGCGCCGCTTCCGGGCATCGGTGACTGGGACAACATCATCCGTAGCCCGGCGCTCTGGCATTTCAATTTCCGCGGGCCCGATGTCGAGCGCCTGGTTCAGGGCCGCGAGCGTATCTATCTGGATCGCTTTTGGAACGAACTGTCGGCTAATCCGAAGTCGATCGATGAGCAGACCCGAGAGCACTACGCCGCTCTCTACGCGCGGCCGCGGGCCATGCACGATGCGTTCGAGCAGTTCGGGGCATTCGCTCAGGACGCCATCGACAACCAGGGCTTACTGGCACAGGGTGGCAAGCTGAAGATGCCCGTCCTCGCTGTTGGCGCCGAGAAGTCCTTTGGCACGGGAATGGCAGACGACCTGCGCTTCGTTGCCGTAGATGTCACCGGTGCGATCGTGCCGAGCTCCGGCCACTGGGTCATGGAAGAGAATCCGCAGGCTACTGTTAAGCTTGTCACGAAGTTCCTGCGTTGAGACCCGACTCCTCGGGGAACCCCGTCGGGCGAATATAAATGTCAGATCGCGCCTTAGCGCGTCAGCAACTGCCGAAGTGCCTCCATATTTGCCGGCTTGAGCAGATGATCGTCGAACCCCGCCGCCCGCGCCCGCTCGCGATCCTCTTCCGGCCGTAGCCGGTGAGCGCAATAAGTCGCATCCCGGGGACAGCATTGCTCGCGCGCAGGTGTCGGGCAATATCATAACCGTCTCTCTGCGGCAGTCCGACGTCGAGGAGCACGATCTCGGGTCTCAGGTGTTCGACCGCCTCAAGCGCAGTATCAGCGCTATAGGCGGTTGCCGCTTCGTGGCCGTCACTCTTGAGCAACAATGCAAGCGAGTCCGCCGCGTCAACGTTGTCGTCGACGATGAGCACACGACGCTTCACCGCCGAGCCCGCACGGCTCTGCTGCTGCAATGCCTCGGGCGGTGTAATTCGCGGCAAGCGGATGGTGAAAATTGCACCGCGGCCAGCACCCGGGCTTGCGGCCTCGACCGTGCCACCGTGCATCTCAACGAGACCTTTGACGATCGACAGTCCTATTCCCAATCCTCCTTGGGCCCGATCGAGCGTCCGCTCGCTCTGCACGAAGACCCAACACATCGCGTAGCACCCACAGGAGCGGCATGTCCGCCGGAACGTCGACTTGCCGCCGTTCGCCATTCACCACGAGCGTGATCATGCCCGTCACTCCTCGCACGATTACCGCTATGCCGGGCGGACCCCGGAGCAAACTGATCGAGCCTCGTAGATGAGATCAGATAAGCGTGGCGATGACGATAAGACCATAGTAGTGGGGTCGGCCTCACGCAGGTTCGTCGCTACCATGGTTGCATCGCTTTCGTACCAGGCCTCTGATCTGCGGGGTCCAGTTCGCCCTGTTATTCGTCATTGCGTATGTGATCTATGGCCATCAGCCGCAGGTGGGCGCGTCCCCGACGCGCTCGTTGCCTTCTATCATGGCGAGCGCACGCGGATTCTGATATCCGCCGTGGTTTCCCGCATGGCGGTCCTCTACCTCCTGTGGTTCGGAGCCGCACTCAGGGCCACATTGGCGGCTGCAGGGCAGGACGGGTGGGGCGCGGCGGCGACTGCAGCAAGTGCTGCCCTTGGCGCTGTGCTCCTTCTGCTCATCGCAGTGGTGGCAATCCTCGCCTATGCGATCGCGGGCCCCGGTAGCGGCGCTCTCATGTCCGGACTGAATGACTTCGCGTGGGCCTGCACGGTGTTGAGTTCGTTTCCGCGTGCAATGCTGATCATGGCTGGAACATTCGGACTCTGGCGCGGCGGGCTCATGTCGAACGCGCTCTTTGGAGCTGGCGTCACAGCCATCGTGCTGGTGCTCCTCGGTGGCACCACCTGGCTGAGCAATGGATTCTGGGCACCGGACGGCACCTATTCGCGGCTTGTCTCGCCGCTCATCGGCCTGGTGTGGGTGCTGGTCGCGAGCGGAGTACTCTTGGCCCGCAGACAGCGCGCGCGCGTTGGATGGTGAAAGCCCTCAGGGCTGCGCCTCTGCTCACGCTTGGGAGTAACTCGGTTTTTCGGCTTCTTTGTGCCTTTGGATGATGCCGGGCTGGAGCCCGCGGCACCTGTGGTGCGCATCCTTCGTCAGGTGCCGGTAACATGATCTGCACTTGGGAGGCTGTCATGCCCGTAGTGACCACTGGGCTCCACCATACCGGCGGCCTCACCGTAGCGGCCGCCGCGCTACTCACCGGCTGCGGCCATCATGCAGCGCCGCCGGCCCCTGCACCGCCGCGCGTCTCGGTTGTCACCCTGCGGACCCAGACGGTGCCCATCATCACTGAGCTTCCCGGGCGGGTGACTGCCTATCGCACCGCCGATGTGCGGCCGCAGGTGAATGGCATCGTTCTCAAGCGGCTGTTCGTTGAGGGGAGCGAGGTGAAGGCTGGCCAGCAGCTCTACCAGATCGACCCGGCCCCCTACCGGGCCGCCTACGAGAGCGCCGTGGCGGCAAATGCGTCCGCCCGCGCACTCGCGCAACGCGACAGGTCGCTGGTCGAAACCAATCTGGTGAGCAAGCAGGATTACGACAACGCCGAGGCCGTTTACCTGCAGGCGCAGGCAGCGGTGGAGACGGCGCGCATCAACCTGATTTATACCAAGGTGCTGTCGCCGATCACTGGTCGCATCAGTCGCTCCTTCGTCACCGAGGGTGCGCTGGTGACGGCCAACCAGCCGACGGCACTCGCTACGGTGCAACAGCTCGAGCCGGTTTACGTGGATGTCACTCAGCCGAGTACTACGTTGCTGCGTCTGCGGCGCGAGGCCGATGCAGGACTCCTGAAGCAGAACGAGGCGGGCAAGACCCAGGTGAGGCTCCGGCTCGAAGATGGCAGTGACTACCCCCACCCAGGCACCCTGGAGTTTTCCGAGGTGACGGTGGACACAGGCACGGGCTCGGTCACGCTGCGCACGCTGATGCCCAATCCCGAGCGCCTGCTGTTGCCGGGCATGTTCGTGCGCGAGCAGATCCAGGAGGGCGTTCGCCAGGGCGCGGTCCTCGCGCCGCAGCAAGGGGTCAGCCATGATCAGAAGGGTGAGCCCAACGCGCTGGTCGTGGGCTCGGGTGACATCGTGGAGTTGCGCAGCCTGCAGGTCGACCGCGCCATCGGCGATCAATGGGTGGTGACCAAGGGATTGCAGGCGGGTGACCGGGTCATCGTCGAGGGGATCCAGTCGGCGAAGCCCGGCGGCAAGGTCGTGGCGGAGGAGTTCCAGCCGCCGCCGAGCGAAAAGCCTGTCCGGCAGGCGGGCGCGACGTCTGCGACGGCGGCCGAATAAGCACCGGACATGGTCAATTTCTTCATCGACCGCCCGATCTTCGCCTGGGTGCTGGCCATCGTCGTCATGTTGGCGGGCGGGCTCGCCATCAGGACTCTGCCCATTGCGCAGTACCCGAGCATCGCCCCACCGGCCATCGCTATCTCGGCAGTCTATCCCGGTGCATCGGCTGACGACGTGCAAAGCACCGTCACGCAGGTCATCGAGCAGCAGCTGAGCGGCATCGATCACCTCCTGTATTTCGGCTCCGAAAGCGATGCCGACGGGAGCATGACCATCACGCTCTACTTCGAGCAGGGTACCAATCCCGACATCGCCCAGGTGCAGGTGCAAAACAAGCTGCAGCTGGCCACACCGCTCCTCCCGGTCGAGGTGCAGCAGGAGGGACTGCGCGTCACCAAGGCCACCCGCAATTTCCTGCTGGTGATCGGCTTCTACTCGACCGACGGCTCGTTCAGCAGCGAGGACGTGAGCGACTACATCGCCTCGCACGTACAGGATCCGATCAGTCGGACGCCCGGCGTCGGCGACTTTCAGCTCTTCGGCACCCAGTACGCCATGCGCATCTGGCTGGATCCGGACAAGCTCAACAACTATGGGCTGACACCGGTGGACGTCAACGACGCCCTGCAGGCGCAGAACCTGCAGGTCCCCTCCGGCGAGCTGGGTGGGCTGCCCGCCGTCAGGGGCCAGCGCCTGCACGCCACCATTGTCGGTCCGCGACGCCTGACCAATGCCGATGAGTTCGGCCGCGTCCTGCTCAAGGTCAACACCGATGGCTCGCAGGTCCGGCTCCGCGACGTGGCCCGCATTGGCCTCGGCGCCGAAAGCTACGCGGTCCACACGGAGTACAACGGGCACCCGGCGGCCGGTCTCGCCGTCAAGCTCGCCACGGGCGCCAACGCTCTCGAGACCGCCCAGGCGATACGCGCCACCATGGACAAGCTGGCGCCATTCTTCCCGCCGGGTCTGCAGCTCATTTACCCCTATGACACCACGCCGTTCGTGCGCGTCTCCATCGATGAGGTCGTCAAGACGCTGTTCGAGGCGATCGTGCTGGTCTTCCTGGTGATGTACCTGTTCCTGCAGAATTTCCGCGCCACGCTGATTCCGACGATCGCCGTGCCGGTAGTGTTGCTCGGCACTTTCGCCGTGCTGGCCGCTGCAGGCTTCTCCATTAACACGCTGACCATGTTCGGCATGGTGCTGGCGATCGGCCTGCTGGTTGACGACGCGATCGTCGTCGTGGAGAACGTCGAGCGTGTGATGGAGGAGGAGAAGCTTGCGCCCAAGGAGGCGACGCGCAAGTCGATGAGCGAGATCACCGGAGCCCTGGTGGGCATCTGGCTGGTGCTGTCGGCCGTATTCCTGCCCATGGCCTTTTTCAGCGGCTCCACGGGTGTGATCTACCGCCAGTTCTCCGTCACCATTGTGTCGGCCATGAGCCTGTCGGTGATGGTGGCATTGATTTTCACTCCTTCGCTGTGTGCGACGCTCCTGCGGCCGCGGGTGGCGGAGGCGCACGAGCGCGAGCGCGGTTTCTTCGGTTGGTTCAATTGGGGTTTCAACCGTGCGAATCGAGGCTACGAGCATGCACTCGGTGACGTCACGGTGCGCACCGGCCGTTACCTTCTCCTGTATGCGGTGATCGTGGTGGCCATGGGCCTGTTGTTCGTGCGTGTGCCGCGATCCTTCCTGCCCGACGAAGACCAGGGCTTTCTCTTCGTCCAGGTGTCAGCGCCTCCGGGTACCGCGAGCGAGCTCACTCAGCGGGCACTGAACGAGGCACGCGACTATTTTCTCAAGGACGAGCGGAATCTCGTCAGCGGTGTGTTTACCGTCAACGGCTTCAGCTTCGGCGGCCACGGACAAAACGCCGGCCTGATTTTCGTTCGCCTCAGGGACTGGTCGGATCGCCCGGGGAAGAAGAACTCGGTGTTTGCGCTGGTGGGGCGCGCCAACCAGCGCTTCCACCGGCTGCGAGGGGCTTTCGTCATCGCCTTTGCGCCGCCGCCCGCGCTCGAGCTGGGCAATGCAACGGGATTCGATTTCGAGCTGGAGGATCGCGGCAACCTCGGCCACCAGGCGCTGATGCAGGCGCGCGGTCAACTGCTTGGCATCGCCAGCAAAGAGCCGGCGATCGGCCTGATACGGCCCAACGGGCTGGACGATGAGCCGCAGTACAAGCTCGACATCGACTGGGAAAAAGCGAGTGCGCTCGGTTTGTCGATCGCCAACATCAACGACACACTCGGGGCCGGGTGGGGCTCGGCCTTCGTCAACCAGTTCATCGATCGCAACCGCGTCAAGCGCGTGTTTGTCCAGGGCGAAGCGGCTTCGCGCATGCTGCCGCAGGACCTGGGTCGCTGGTACGTACGCAACGGCGCGGGCCAAATGGTGCCTTTCTCGACGTTCGCTGCAGGCTACTGGACCTACGGCTCACCGAAGCTCGAACGCTACAACGGCACCTCGTCCCTCGAGTTCCTCGGCGCTCCGGCTCCGGGTAGGAGCACGGGGGAGGCGCTTGCAGCGATGGAAACCGCGGTTGCGAAGCTCTCAAAGGGCCTGAGCTACGAGTGGACCGGCCTCTCCTACGAGGAGGTGCGCTCGGGCGCGCAGGCGCCAGCGCTCTATGTCATCTCGCTGACGGTCGTCTTTCTGTGCCTGGCGGCGCTCTACGAGAGCTGGTCGATCCCGTTTGCGGTAATGTTGGTAGTGCCACTGGGCATCATCGGCACGATCACCGCGACGCTCCTGCGCGGGCTCGCGAACGACGTCTTCTTTCAGGTGGGCCTCCTCACCACCGTCGGCCTCTCGGCCAAGAACGCGATTCTGATCGTCGAGTTCGCCATAGAGAACGTCGACAGCGGCATGGAGCTGATCCCCGCGACCATCGCCGCCGCGCGCCAGCGGCTGCGACCGATCCTCATGACCTCGATGGCCTTCGTCCTCGGCGTACTGCCGCTGGCCATCGCCACCGGGGCCGGCGCCGGCGGGCGAATCGCAATCGGCACGGGTGTGATCGGCGGGATGCTCACCGCCACGTTCCTCGCCGTGTTCCTCGTGCCGGTGTTCTTCATCAGCGTGCGCGCGGTGTTCGGCGCCCGCCGCGGGCGCGCGGAGCCGCCGCAATCCCCGCAGCCGCTGCCGCAGGCCTGAGGACATTACGGCATGCAAGCGCCCATTGGCCTGGGGACGACGGCAGATGCGGGGACAGAGCCACCCTCTGCTGTCGGGCATTCGTGGGTCGGGGAGCTGTTGTTGCGCCTGCTGGGCGCGGCGCTGCAGATTCTCGCGACGCTGGCTATCGTTCGCGTCCTGACGCCCGACGAAGTCGGCGTCTTCTTTCGCGGGTATGTCATCGCGCTTGGCCTGAGCACGCTACTGCGGGGCAAGTACGAGATCTATATGGCGCAGCACATCATCGGGCGGCGCGCTGCTGCCACTGGCATTCCCGACGGAGCAGTGCTGATGCAGCTGGCGCGGCGCATGCTGCTGCGATCGACGCTGCTGTGTGCAGTCCTGCTGGTGGTGACGGCCGACCTCGACATCCAAGCGCCGCAGCTGCAGACCGTTCTGCAGACCTACCTGCCGTTCGTGCTCGCCCTCCCCTGCGTCAGCCTGTCCAGCTTCTTCGGCGAGGCGTTGCGTGCCGCCAACCGCACCCTCGGCATCGTGGTGGCCGCCTACGCGGTGAACGTCTCGCTGCTGGTGGCAGTGGCGGTCGCACCCCCCGATGCTTCGCTCGCCTTCTATTCCTGGGCGTTCCTCCTCGGAAGCTTCGTCGCTGCGGTCCTGGCGCTGGTGCTCGCCCGGCATGCCTTGCCGGCCACTCAAGCCGAGCGCTTGCGGCCCATTTCGCGCGAGGCACTGCAGGCGGTGGACTCGCGGGAATTCATCGGCCTGGCGCGCGGCGTGCTGCGGTGGGGACCGCTTTGCATACTGTCTGTCTGGGCGCCGCCACTGCAGATGGCTCAATACGCGGTGGCGGCACGCACGGCACTGATCATTGACTTCTTCCTGCCGGCGTTGAACCTCACCGGCTGCCGAGAGACGCTCATGGCCAAGCAGCCGGTTTGCGCATCCCGGCGGCTGCTGGTCGGACAGCTGGCTCGCGCCCTGGTCTATGCCTCGGTGTTGGTCGTACCGCTGTTGCTTTTGGCACCAGAGACTCTGAGGCTCTATGGAACACCGTACGATGCACAGTTCGTCGTCTATGGCCTCCTGCTTGGCGTGCAGTGGGCCAACGGGGTGGGCCGGCCCGCGGTGCGACATGCGGTCGTCGAGTGGGATGCACGGCGGATCGGCCTCGCGCTCGGATCGGGCGCTGTCGCGGTGGTGCTGATCTGCGCGCTCGGTGTGGCGAACTACGGCGCTCTGGCTGCCGCGGTGGCTTCGCTGATCGGCGCCTCGATTGTCAACACGTTCGCGATCACTCTGGCCCTCGAGAGCCAGCGGACAGTTCAATCGCATTCCAGCTCGCCCTCACCCAAGGGCGGCGTTTGATCGCGGTATCCACTCAAACAGCCGACGTCTGGCCACCAGGAGGCCGGACCCGGCAATGATCGCAACTACTCAGGTACTGGTGCAGGCTTGCTACCACCTGAGCCCCATCGCCGACCGCCGTGGCGACACGCTTTACCGAACCCGCGCGTATGTCGCCGACCGCGAAGATACCGGTGCGACTCGTTTCGAGCGGTTGCCGCCCGAGTTCGCCACTCGCGAGCACGAATCCCTTACCGTCGAGAGCGACATCCGCGCCCGTCAGCCAGGCGCTGTTCGGATCAGCGCCGATGAAGAGGAACAGGTGATGGATGGGACGCTGCACTTCGGCGCGATCCCCCTCGCGCCAGCGAACGCTTTCGAGGAAGCCATTGTCCCCTTCCAGAACGTTGACGTTGGCTAACGACACCACCTCGACATTCTCAAGCCCGTTGATCCGGTCGACCAGGTAGCTCGACATCTTGGCCGCGAGGTTCTTGCTGCGCAGAAGCAGCCACACTTTGCTCGCCACGGTGGCGAGATAGACCACCGCCTGACCCGCCGAGTTGCCCCCGCCAACGACTGCGACCTCCTGCCCGGCACAAAGTCTTGCTTCCAGGGGAGAGGCCCAGTAGTGGACACTCGAGCCCTCGAAGGACGAAAGGTTCTCGACTTGGAGACGCCGGTACTGTGCCCCGGTCGCGACGACGACCGAACGAGCGTGCACACACTCATCATCGGCGAGACGCAGGACAAACCTTCCCGCGTGCGAATCGCCGGAGCTTCCCAGGCTCGTGACCGTCTTCGGAATCGCCATCTCGACGCCGAACTTCTGCGCCTGGTTGTAGGCTCGGGCCGTCAGCGCGATTCCGCTGATCCCCGTGGGGAAGCCCAGGTAGTTCTCAATTCGCGCCGAGGCACCGGCCTGGCCACCAAAAGCGTGCCGGTCGAGCACCAGGACCGAGAGTCCCTCCGAGGCCGCGTACACGGCAGCTGACAGGCCAGCGGGGCCGGCACCCACGACCGTCACGTCGAATGTTCGGGCCGGATCCAGGGGCGAAACCAGTCCCAGACAGCGTGCCAGTTCGCTTTCGCTCGGATTCCTCAGCAATTCGCCGCTCGGGCACAGCACGACCGGCAGAGCACTCGCATCGATGTGAAAGCGCTCGATAATGGCTTTCGCGCCAGGATCCGCAGCCGCATCCAGAGTCTGCTGCGGATGAGCGTTGCGGCGCAGGAACCCTTCCAACCGCAGCACGTTCCGATCGTCGGCATAACCGACGATGACCGGACCTCCGGCACTCGACTCGAGCAGCAACACCCGCCGCAGGATCAATGCGCGCAGCACACGTTCCCCGAGTGCGGCCTCGCCGATGAACAGCGTACGCAGTTTCTCCGGAGCGATGACCAGCGCCGCTACAGCGCCGACCGCACGCGCATCGACCAGGGAAGGCCGCCCCGCGAGCTGCTCCAGCCCGCCAAGAAAGCCTCCCGGACCGTAGGTGACAATGTGTTCTTCGACGCCGACCACGTCCTTGCGGGTAACTCTTACATTCCCGCTGAGAATGAACATCACTCCTTCGGAACGCTGCCCGGCTGTGGCCAGATTTTCGTCAGGCGCAAAGTTGTGCAGCTCCCCAAAGCGCCTGATGCGCTGGATTTCCTGCGCCTCCAACACAGGAAATACCTGGTGCCGCCGCGTGGCGAGCGTCGACATTTCAGGCGGCATCGGCCCCGCGCTCCAACACTGGATGTTGTCTCATGCGTTCCTGCGCTGCGCCCCGGCGAGCGGACGCATTGGCACGCATCTCGTCGGCCGCGACCGGGTCGTTCGTCGGATGCTCGATATCCTGGACCTCCCTTACCTCAAAAGCGAGCGACATCCGTGATCGCCTGAGCGAAGGCCTGCGGGGCTTCCTGCGGCAGGTTGTGGCCCACCCCGCCGGTGATCGTACGGTGCGCGTATTTGCCGGAGAATTTCTTGGCGTACGCGGGAGGCTCCGGGTGTGGCGCACCATTGGCGTCGCCCTCGAGCGTTATGGTGGGCACCGTGATGTCGGGGGCTGCAGCGAGGCGCTTTTCGAGATCTGCATACCTCGCTTCGCCCTCGGCCCCGAGCCGCCAGCGATAATTGTGAATGACGATGGCGACATGATCGGGGTTGTCGAACGCCTGAGCGCTCCGTTCGAAGGTAGCCTCATCGAAATTCCATTTCGGCGAGGCCAGCTGCCAGATGAGCTTGGCAAAGTCGCGGCGGTATTTGTCGTAGCCGGCCCGGCCGCGGTCCGTGGCAAAGTAATATTGATACCACCATTGATACTCGGCTCTCGGTGGCAACGGCACCTTACCAGCCTCTTGACTGCCGATGAGATACCCGCTGACCGACACGAGGCTCTTGCAACGCTCTGGCCAGAGAGCCGCAACGATGCCGGCGCTGCGCCCGCCCCAATCGTAACCACCGAGTATCGCTTGCCGAATTTTGAGGGCATCCATCAAGTCGACGACATCCTGAGCGAGTGCCGCTGGCTCGCCGTTTCGCACCGTAGTGTTCGAAAGAAATCGCGTCGGCCCATAGCCGCGCGCGTAAGGAACGATGACCCGGTAGCCCGCCGCGGCCAATAAGGGAGTTACATCGACAAAGCTGTGAATGTCGTACGGCCAGCCGTGCAGCAGCAGCACGGCCGGGCCCCCAGGTGGGCCTGCCTCTGCGTAGGCCACATTCAGCAACCCGGCATCGACGTGCTTGAGGGGGGTGAATGAGCCGCTCGTTCCACCCTTCAGCGGCATGGACTTCGGACCCTGCGCACTGCTTTGGGCCTCGGCAAGGGCGCTCACATCGAACGGGGTCGCGGCAAGCGTTACGGCGGCCGCGCCGACGAAGCGCCGCCGCTCAGGGTCGACTGCGTACGACATGTAGATTCTCCCCAGGATCTGCTGCCCACGCCGGTCAAGGCGCGGCATTAGAGCAAATGTGAGCCGCGCTGCCCATTGGACCTTGGTAGCGGCCATGCCCGAGGATCA
>Ga0335076_10007655_pt1 | contig 10883 bp, 11 predicted proteins | sample Lox_Sample_25_FD_206717 | JGI IMG/M metagenome (GOLD analysis project Ga0335076, IMG submission 206717) | Soil microbial communities from Loxahatchee National Wildlife Refuge, Florida, United States - Lox_Sample_2.5 | ecosystem: Environmental > Terrestrial > Soil > Wetlands | place: USA...
TGTTTCATAACGGAATTCCGAGGGCGATATGACAAGCACGTGACGACACAGGGAAATGCGACCCGAAAATTCTGGGAGGAAACGTTCGCAACCCCAGAGTCACAATGAGTCGAAAGACAAAAGGAACCAGGACACCAACGCCAATGACCGCGTATCTGTCTATGCAATAACAACGCTTATCATCCTATAGCTCTCCATTCGGCTCGGTCTCCGACTTTCGCGCCTTTGGATCCTTCGACAACTTCACCCCGTCGTCCCCACTGTCCTCGACCACCAAGCTGCTCGACCTCTCCTCTCTTCCCCCCGACCTCGTCGTCATCCTCAAAAACATCCAGAAACGAGACACAACAACACGCTCCAAAGCAGTCGCGGATCTCCAATCCAAACTCACCACCGCAGACCTAGACGATCCAACGATCGAAAATCTCCTTTCTATTTGGGTTCGCCCTCTTCCCGCCTTTCAATGGGTTGACGGTAGATCACGCTTTATGCGCCGCTGGTAACGGACTTCGATCGACAAGTTCGCCTTCGCGCACACGCCGCACATACGGTTCTATGTCGTTTGGCCGGACGTCGATTGTCGAAACATTTAAAGGCGTGTGTTGGACCTTGGTGGATAGCGCTTTATGATTCGGATCGACAGGTTTCCAGGGCAGCGCAGGAGTCGCTTGTGGGGATTTTCGACACGGAGAAGAAGAGGGAAATTGTGAGGGAGAAGTACGGTGAGGATGTGTTGCGTTTTATCTCGCAGGTGCTTAATAACGACAGTGCGAAGACAATAAGCATGTGCCGTCCAGGCTGAGGGGCTGATAGGTTAGGTGATGAGCGGTATATGTCTGCTGAGGATATGGAGTCACGATTTGCGCTGGTTATTGGCATGTGTCTTTCTACTCTAGCCAATTTGAATGGTACTCACGGCCCTTTCCGGTACATGCTTATTGGGGATAGAGATGTTTGCATTGCATGGTGATTCGAAGAGTGAGTTGAGGGAGTTTATGAAACCGGCGTTATTGAAAAAGTTGTTTGCCATCAAGGATCCATTTGTTCAGCGTTCATTCTACAAAATGCTTTCATCTTTTGCAAAGAGTGTCCCAGGCACGAATATCCGGGGCGTGGGGCTGACAATTAGATATTGCACAAGAGCATGAAGCTGAATATTTACATTACATCAAGAAAGGCATGTCCTCTGTCGATGGCACGACGATCAACGACTTTACAGATCTTCTCGGAAATTCAGCATCGGGTACGTAAATCTGTGCGTTGACTGAGATTGTAGTTGTGCCGCAAATCTGGAATCAAGAAGGTCGACCTTTCGATAAACCGTTTGTCAAGTTCCTTGCCCATGGAAGCATGACTTCAAATCCGGACTATTGGAAGACAGTACATGTCTTCTTTAATCGACTCATAGATAGTCACGGTACACCAACATCAGAGTTATTGCATTGGGTAAATCAAGGATTACTCGTTGGGGCCAAAAAGGAGATGCGTCCCTCCGCCGCAATCGCCCAACAAGTCACCTACACTATTCTCGTAGAGATCATTCAAGACATCAAAGACGATGATTCTCGGCTGGAAGCCTGGACAACGGAATTCACTCCCAAATTGCGAGAGTATTTAACCTGCACTGGAACGGCGGTCGGAGAACCTGGAGCTGCATTCGGTTACGTCCTCACTCGAATAAACGATGCGAAGGGCTTCGAGCGGATTTGGGGGACAGAATGTCAATATCTCATTCATCTCATGTCGGAATCTCCAACCATTTCCGATTTCAACGTCCAATTCGCCCAGGTTTCGGGTAATTGGATTAAAATTGTGCTATCAATGTTCCGCAATTTCGGTCAGCATGAAGCCAATCCATCCGCTTTGAAACGATTTTCAATAGAATTGCAGAAAGTCGCCAAAGCGGCGCTTTCCATGATTCTGGAGACTAATGGTCACTGGATCGACGGGATGCGCTTTTTGGCAACTCTCCTCCAAGACCGTGCGTTTACATTGTCCGATTTGACGACTTACGGTCTCCAAGATCTGAAGGTCTTGACGTCTTCTGAGAATGTCGTCAAATTGCTGCACTCGCCTTCTTCCGAGAAATTCATTGGCGTTCTCGTTGTATTGTTGACGCGTTACAAGGAAACTCGTGAAATCTGGAAGACCGTCATCGATGAAGCCATCCCAAGCATCGGACTGATTGGCGTCACCGATCCGAATTCATTATTTTCACATATCCTTTCGACATCCGACAATCGCAAGCCTGGTCTCCGTCCCGAAGATTTTGTTTTGGCGGATGGAATCAATATCAATCTCGTGCGGGAGATTGCAATGACTCTGAAATCCAGCGATCATGAAAGGTCGGAAAAGATGTTGAGATCGCTAATCAATCTACGGGGTAGAATATTCTCTCGCGTAGCTATGCTGACCATGGAAGGAATTCTTGTGTCCCCTCAGACTGCCACGGCTCTGCTCATTCTTTCGACATTGTATTTGAAAAATTGGTCTGAAATATTGGGTGCTGTTCTCCAGAAAGACGCGAATCTCATTCTTGGCGAATCAATGCTCGATATGAACAGTCAAGAGCTGAAGCAAGAAGATATCTTTGCCAATTGGGATATCTCGAAGTTCCTGCAGAAGATCTACACGTATCGATGACTTGGCAATGCAACTAAGGTCAGGACTGCCGATGCCGCGTTGCGAGAGATTTTCGAAAAGGCGATATCGTCGTCTGGACAACATGTTCAGTTGATCCACTATTGTCTAACAAGTGTCAAAAACGAGATCCAAAATATTGACCTTGACGGCAAAACGTATATGGTACGGTAAAAGTGGATCTCTAATTGGTAGGTTAAAACTACTAGGCGACTTTGCATACTGGTTGGTAATGCGGGCGGAAGAGTCCAAGAGAAAGGGGTTCCTCACTTCACTGTTCTCCGTTTCGAAGCAGCTTCCCGTTCTCTCCTTCCCAGACTCCTCTCTTTCCCTGACGAGCGGCCTCGGCCACGTGTTCCTTCCGTTTATCGCTGCCGAATCTCGTACTGACACCCGCCTGTCAGCATCCGTAGCTATCAGTGGTCGCTTTTCCCTGTTCTATCTTCGAATCTTGCTTAGCGGAATGTCGTTTTTTGGAGCCAGAATCGAAGCCGATTTGCCCACTGTCATTCATTATTTACTACTTCATTCCGCGTTGTCAAAAGACAAGTTGGCATACTCTGCAGCCAATGACTTGTGGACCATAAGTTCGAATGTCAAGGAGATCGACTACCTCGATTATCAAGCCCAATGTATTCAATTAGTGGACAAGGTTATACTTGCCTAACTACCGCACACTGACTTGTAGTTGCCCTTGCACATCTGCGACGCCCTTGTTCAGCACCTGAAAAACGTTGCAGCGAATGACGATCCTAGTGGGTATTACGCTGGAAGGATTCTGTGTGATGTTTTGCCCGTCACATCTCAAGTCATTGGTCTCGATGGCAATGCCGCTTCAAACGAACTCAAGGAAGTGAAAAGCCATAGATCACGTACCTGTAAATCTGGAACGCTCGTCTAATCGCAGGTTTCCTAATCCCGGCACTAGTCTGCGGATATTCAGAGCTCCTGAATGGTTCGAAAGAATTAGATCTCATTCTCAACCGCCTCGTCAGTTCTGTAAGTGGCGTTGGTGCGAGTGCTGGGTTGGCCGCTTTGACGGAAGATGGTCTCCCGAAATTGGCGACTTTAAATATCTTGTGCGAAATCGATGATTCATTTTGGGCTCGAATCAAGGAATTCCGGCAAATCATGCTCCTTCGAACAACGCTGAATTGGGTGGATGTTGTTGGAGATTCACCATTCCACTGGGTTGTTTTGACGGAGGTACTGCGTTTGGTGAAATCTTTGTTGCCGTGGATCAAACATGCCGAAGGCGACTTTTGGGAGAAAACCTATAGTTTGCTGAATGATTCGTTGGAGGTAGTATCTTCCTTCCTTGCTTCTCGGTTGATTTCATAGTCTTGCGTCAACGGCTCCTCGGACTTTTTGCCTCTGAAGTTCACGGCGTTGAAATTGGTCAGCCAATTCGCGACTATTCAAGGTGGCTCGTCGGCATTGGAGGATCAACTCTCGGCTACAAAGAAGACGCCTCTATTCAAGCAAGTTCTCGATTTGATTCTCACATCTGCAGGTTATATCTAACGTCTCTTCCATGCTCACTGTAGAAAATGATGAGGATAGTCAACCTGTGGACCTCTGTAATTCACAGCTTCTTCGGCTGTCGAAATTTATACCGCCTTCGTTGATAACAGAAGATGAAGCATCTCAGGTATATCCGACCGTTCAATTATTAACAGTAGCTTTATCCACTCGTAAGTCAAGGGCCTAGACATATCCGAGAAGCGGCATACCAACTTTTGTTGGCGCATATCAACAAGACGAAAGAGCAGCTTGAGATCGATGCTGCTCTTGCGCCGGCGTCGAATGGCGAACCGGCCAAATTCCAAGGCCTGCCCGAAGAACTTCTGTCCATCATCGTGGACACTTCATTCCTCCACGAGACCAACGATCTAGCAGCAGAGAATATGCGTCGGAGGACCTTGGAAGGCTACCTGATGGCATGGACTTTGATATTTCATCATTTTGTTGAGAGTGTACATTCCTGCATTATGTAACTACTTACCAACAGTCATTTCGACTTCGATCCAAATACCTCGAAGAGCTGTCGGACGGAACCTATATCCCGACACTGTTGGTGGCTGTTGTCGGTGAATTATTTCTTGATACCGAAAGACCCGTCGATCTCTCAAAAATAACATTCGACGAACTAGCTTTAGGAGAAGCGGAAGACGAGGAAACCAAGCTCCAAGCGAATACGGCTTTTGTATTTTGTCAAGCTCTCAACTATGCCTCTGCGCCAATCCGGGCTGAATGGTTTGATCTGCGAGACCGATTACTCCAGGAACGGATCCAAAGGTTTCGAAACCCCCCCTCGTCGTCACTCTAATCGCAGTTATGTGGCAAAGTTCTTTTCGAACAAAATTATTTACGACGAACTCTCCGCCATCAAAACCGCGATCTCACAGTCCGAGTTCGATGACGAGAACGTTGAAGTGCGAGTGAATGAGATTACAAAGGAAATCAATACGAAATATCAAGTCGAAGAGGGCCAGAACAACGAAATGTCGATTCGATTGCCACCTAGCTATCCTCTTGTCGAGGTCGAGATTGTGGGAAACAGCCGCGTTGGTGTAACTCAGGATCGTTGGAACAAATGGATTCTCGCTTGTAAAATTGCCTGCAAGGTAGGTGGACCAAGCGTCCTTGGCTTACGGCAGAACGGAACGATTGTGGATGCTTTGACTCTCTTCGTGAGTAATGTCAAGGGATATTTTGCCCATCTTAATGAGTGTGCGATTTGCTATGGCGTCATTGCCGTGGATAGAACGTTGCCAACGAAACAGTGTCCCAACGGTCACTGGTTCCACGCACTTTGCCTATTCAAAGTACTGTCATTATATCAATTAAGCTCCTAACGAGTCAGTGGTTCAAGAGCTCTCACGGTTCAACGTGTCCTATGTGTACGTCCCCCAAGTCAACCTGTGCTAATTCCAGGCCGTGTTACCTTCAATGTATCCTAGGTAGCTTATGTTAAGTCCCGAGAAATCAGTAGCTCGTCGGATACGAATTTAAACTTCTGACGGGCGTGACGATCCCGAAAATTTCCCTGATTCAATAATCGAGCCATTAGCCACCGTTCGATGTGTTAGTCCATAATTCGTGATTCGTTTGCCATCGAGTCGATGCTGGTTGACCCGATCACTGCGGGTGCCGGTGCTTTCGCGGGTGTCGCCGTCGATGTTTCTCTGTTTCCCATCGACACCCTGAAAACTCGAATCCAGGCCCCCGGAGGCTTTTTCGCAAATGGCGGATGGCGCGGAATCTACAAGGGCATTGGCAGTGTCGCGGCTGGCAGTGCTCCCTCAGGTTTTGACTCAGTGTTCAACCATCGCTTAATGCCGTAGGCGCATTGTTCTTCACCGTTTATGAATATGGTAATGCCGTTTTCCTGCCTCAACTATCAAGGTTTGGACTCAGCGACGAAACGTCCCATGCATTTACTCACATGGCGGCAGCGGCGGCAGGAGAAGTAGCCTCATGCATCATTCGAGTGCCGACAGAAGTCGTTAAACAGCGGGCCCAAGCAATGGCGGAGCATTCATCGCTTTCGGCGTTCAAGGAGATACTAGCGGGAAAACATGAAAGCCTTTTTAGAGGATTATACCGGGGTTTTGGGATCACGGTTATGCGAGAGGTTCCATTTACTATGATTCAATTTCCATTGTACGAAGCTATGAAACGATGGCAGGCAAAAAGGACAGCGAAAGCCAAAGTTAATCCTTTTGAAGCAGCGGTTTGTGGATGCATATCAGGTGGGATCGCAGCAGCGTTAACAACGCCACTGGATGTATTAAAGACACGGATTATGTTGCATAAAGAGGTAATTTTAGTTTATTTGAGCTATCTAATTTACCAGAATGTTTCGATCCTTGCAATGTTGAAGCGTATAATTCAGCTTGAGGGCTCTACAGTCTTGCTACACGGTCTCGGACCACGAGTTATTTGGATCAGTGCTGGCGGCGGAGTCTTTCTCGGAGCGTACGAGTTGGGGAAGAATTTCTTAATCTCGATGACGGAGAAGACCTTGAAGACGTAGAACACATCCCGTGTAAATTAACAATTTCGCATCGCCGCTGCCACCGACGGATTATGCTCGGTCTGAGTCCCACTTAAAATCCACACCACTCATTAGGAGAGCAGGTTCCTGTCCCAGCTCTGAGATCCGCCATGGATTTTGTTCGTTTGTATCCTGGAACGTCGCCAAAGTCTTCTGTGTATTCATACTCTGGGAGCATGTCGGCCATTTCGATTTTGGTGAGGCCTTGGGCTTTGAGCCATGCAATAGTCTTTTGAAACTTCACGGCAGCTTCATACTTTTTGACTTGTTCCTGTGCTCTCTCTCCAAGTTCGGGCTGTTTGACCTCGTTGACGTCGTCATCCTTGTTCAGCTTATGACCTCCTTTCATAAAGGTCTCGGTAGTTTTGTAATGCAACAAAGGTTGATCGTAAAGTGTGGATTCTGGCATCATAGTGGGACAAAAGAAAATGGATAAAGAAGACTGAAGATGTTCAACCACCATGTATGTTGAAGAAAAATGTCGCAAAAACTGCAGATCCATCTGATCTCTAGCTGCTGATCAAAGATCCTTGGCGATTCATTCATTGATCGGCGCCTCGTTCGTTCAACACACGCTTGTGTCATGGCTGCGGGCTACGAGGAGTCCTCGGTCTGGATTTCCTCCTCGGAATCCGAAGCCAGCGATACCGATGACTCGACCTTAATTGCAGTAACCCCGTACAGCCGCATTAGAGCCGTCTACCGCACCTCTCACGTTGCACGAAAAAGTCTTCTCCCCGGAAACCGCCCACCACACAATCCCAAGCGCGAACTCGCCATCCACACCTTCCTGCAAGAGAAACGAGATGAATTCTCCGAGGAATCCAGGCACGTCATCCCATTTCTATCTTGTGACATTTACCAAAACGGACGGATTACCATGGATTTCCCACTCATGCAAACGGATTTGAAGGACGTGTTTTACAAACGTAAGGAGGAGATTGCGAAAAGTCCTGAGTCGAGGGGGTTGATGTTGGAGCGGCTGTTGGAAATTGCAGGGGCCCTTGAGTGGATTCATGAGCTCGGGATTATCCATCGGGATGTGAATCCGTCCAATATTTTGCTCTCAGATGATTTGAATGAACCCGCGTACCTTGCCGATTTTGGAATTGCGTGGATGGACGGATATCACGATGACCCGGACGAAGGCATCGTCAAGTATTGTTCTGGCGTGGGAACAGGGTATGTCTGCTGCATGATGTTGTTAGGTCTGATAGTAGACCGTACCGGGCTCCTGAGTTGATTTTTTCTCCCAAAGATTATGGCTGCGAGGTCGACATCTGGTCTTTCGGTTGCACTGTCGCAGAACTTTTCACTCCTAAGTCCACAGTGTTCTCTGATGGCGCTGAAGATGGTGGACTGAGCTCTGACCTTGTTTTGCTTGGATCGATCGTGAGCATCCTTGGCACACCGACTTCTGAGACATGGCCTGAAAGTCGCATCCCTCCTGTAATCGCCACTGACAGAAGCCCAAACTTTCAGAGACTGGGATAAAATTCAACTCAACATGAAGCCGGCTATGCCACAGAAGGATGTGGTGCCGTGGGCACCGGAAGAGACTCTTCCGTGGATCTTCTCTATGATCGCAATCTCAGCAGGCACCCGGCTGACAGGAAAAGCTGTATCCACCTCATACAAGATGTCTAATCCCAGATTGTTGAACAAGGAAGGAAGCTTCTTGTGTGAATTACATATTGACATGGCAATGATTTAGGTTGCGAAGATATCCAGCGTTGTATTATTACCCCAAGATAATCTATAACATATCGTCATCGCTATCATCGAAAAATTCCTCAAGATCATCTATATTCATCTCTTGAACCTGGGGCCGTCTCTCCATCCTATTAGCCTCCCTCGCCAATTTCTCCTCGTGCGCCTTGATATCCCGATTACTCCACATGCTCACACCCTCTCCATCAGGTCCCGGCTGTGCGATGGTCCGTAAGAATTTCTTGGCCATTGCCACGGCCATATCCGTGCTACAATTCATACAAGCTTCGTTCATTGCTTCCGTAATCCATTTCGGCAGTTTATCACGTTTATCGGCGCGGGCAAAGCGGCGGTCTGCCAGGACCATGATTCCGTAATCATCTTTGCCACGGAGCACACGTCCAAGGCATTGTGCAGCGGTTCGTTGCGCGTCAAAAGTTAGAAAATCGTTTTCTCGGATTCGATAGTTGTCGCGGAGAAATTCCAGTCGAGCCTGTTCTTAACACCCGGGAAAAAGGGAGTAAAGTACCTTGAGAATACGTGATTCTGTATATTGGTATGGGATTCCGAACATGATTACTGTGCGACCGTATTGATGATCGAAATCTATTCCTTCCGAGATTTTCCCTCTTGCGACACACAGAAAGACGGCACCACGACCGTTATTACAGGCCTAACGTTAGATGGGAAACAAAATTGAGAGTCTACCGTTCTATATGTCTCCAGAGCCAGACTTGTTTCCGCAGCATCAGGTGTTTCGACCAGAATCAACTTGTACCTCCATACTTCATCGAGTACACCCTTTATTTAGTTCAGAATTGTGAGAAAACATGCCGTTGAAGCCCATGTGGACGTAATCGTTTCGAGATAGAGATAACTGGGGAAGAAACACAACAATCCATCCGGGGTGATTTTCGAAAATTCAATCAAAATCTGTCCATAATTCCGGACCACAGACGGATCATTCCGAACCTCGAATTTCGAACTAATGGCAACTTGATCACTCCCTCTCGTGATAATAATTGGAAGAAACGCCTGTCGTGCTAACGACATGGTATAAGATTGCTGCACGACAGTATCGAATTGCAACATTTTCGGATACATATCTAGCGGGGATATAGTCCCCGATGTAATGATGACGGAGGAAAAGCGATCAAAGACAGGCTTGATGGCGATAGAGGCATCGAGACAGGTAAAGTGGAAGACGGGATTTAGCACGGAGGCTGTTTCGGATTCGAAAGGCTCGAGGATTAGGAGGAAACCTTTTTCGTAGGTTGCGACGAGGGTCGCAAACATGGCGACTTCTTGGAGTGACTGGTAGTCTTCAACGGATGAGATTTCGAGTGTGCGAACCAGCGATGTCAATCTCTCTGAACAGAACCTAGCAATCAGAAAGGGGCAAACTGACCGCATTGTACCTTAAGGGCTTCTTTTCAATGAATGTGAGTTCTTTGACGTGTTGTAAAAATGAAGTTGGTGTCTCTGCGATGACATGCAACACTTTCATTCTCGTTTTGAGATACTCAACAAATCTCTTCAAGAAAGCCACGAAATGTTCGGCTCGCCGAATATTCCCCGGCACAGCCTCCTTCAACAAATCATCTGGTAACACCGGGTTCGCCATAAACGTATCTTCCTCCCTTGCCTGATCCGCTTCCCGCAGTCCTTCCACCAGCTTTTGATATTCATTCTGTAACTTCTCCGCATCGGTTTTCTTCATATTCTCAATCTTCTTTTCCAGCGAAGTTACTCCACGCGAGGCCTTCTTAAGGGTTTCGTCGAAGAGATCGATGCTGAGTGATTCGATACAGACATTGTCTATGTTATGAGCTTCATCGAAAACGACAATGCAGTCTTTTGATAGTTCGCGGGAGACTCGTTCCGCAATTTTAGGGTCGAGAAGGTAGTGATATGAATAAATGATGACGTTGCAGAAAGGCATCTACTGTCAAAACGTTCAATCAAGATCGAGTGAGCTACCATTCTCCGAGCGGTAAAGTACGGACATTGTTTATTCTCTTCCCCATATTTCATCATTCCATCAAGCGTAAACACCCCCGGCGGAATCAGATTATGTGGCTCCAATAACTCCAAATTCTGTCATCAGTATTAGCCACAGGATGTGCAAACCTCATGATAAACACACAGCTCAACGTCCTCGCCCTTCAACTTCTTCTCCTTGACGAACCCAGACGTTAACGCACGGCATCGTGCATCAACAACATTTCCCTTCTTCTCCCGTCGCACAGCAGGATGCAAACATAAGTTCTTCCGACTTGTCAACCCCAACGCTCTAAACTCCTCCCTTTGCCCCTTCTCCTTTTCTCGATAGGCCATGAGGTTTTTCAACTCTGCGAGGGCCTTTTCGATTTCGGACATGGTGCGAGAGCAGTAGATGAGTTTCCTGTGTTCGGGGTGGTGGAGTTGGTAGGCGACGATGAGGGAGAGGAGCGAGACAGTTTTGCCGGAGCCG
>Ga0335076_10007656_pt1 | contig 10882 bp, 9 predicted proteins | sample Lox_Sample_25_FD_206717 | JGI IMG/M metagenome (GOLD analysis project Ga0335076, IMG submission 206717) | Soil microbial communities from Loxahatchee National Wildlife Refuge, Florida, United States - Lox_Sample_2.5 | ecosystem: Environmental > Terrestrial > Soil > Wetlands | place: USA: Florida...
GCGCGGGATAGCAAGCCGGGCGGTGGATCGCCTCGAAAGTCCTTGCACTTGCAGGTCAGCCGGACGCAGGGAAAGGTGATTACGTCCATTTGCTTCAGACGCCGATGACTCATCGAGGCATGCCCACACACGAGGCAGGCCCGCTTTCGTCTTACGCCTGGCGTTGTCATGGCGCGGAGTGTAGCACTATTCGCGGTGTTTTCTGGCTTTTACTTTCTCCCGGCATTACGTGAAACCTGAGGAAGTGCTGCCGGATGTCAGAAAAGCAGTAAATGATGCGGTTTCAGGCCTGACCGATGTTCAACGCGTGTTCAACGGGCCTACGACTGATGTCTGTAAGGGATTGAAGAGTTGGCGGGGACGACGAGACTCGAACTCGCGACCTCTGCCGTGACAGTCTAGGCATAAACGTCTTATCAGCGACTTACATTCTCGCGGGGGCTGCCAAGTCGCTGAAAGGGACTGTAGGAACCGTTCCCTGTGGGTAAGTTTGTGGGTAAGAATTCTGGCATTGCAGCGATTTTGGGCTTCGGAATTTACGAGCCAAAAGACGCGCCACTGACCCTTAAACGTACCCAACTCACAAGAGGGGCGTTCGACGCTGGAGTTCTTCATTGGGCGAATGCATAATTCTGGCGTGCGAATAAAGAACAAGTTGTTGTTCTTGTTTCTATTCCTTGCCCGATTGTGCACCGGACAATCGACTGTGCAGCCAGAATGGGCGGTTTTCTCTTCGCCACTAAAGTGGGAGTCTCCCCCCCGCGAACTACATTCGAACACCAAGTCTGCTACGGCAAGGATACGTGTGTTTTTCCCATCTGGCGAATACGGAGACGTGTTTTGTTACCTGATTCGGCAGGGAGACGGAAGCATTGTCATCTCGCGGGGAGACGGCGAGGTGGTAGCCGTTGGCAGATGGAGACAAGATGGCGATCATGTCCTGATCAATTCCCGAATTGTCTATCGGACAGTTGTAATCAGTGGAAGACCCATCCCTGAAGTCGACACCACCGAGTCATTGAGGACTAAGAAAGGACGTTACTGGACTGTCTGGGATGCTAGAGGGCGCTACGCTGCGTTGCTGAATTTCAAAGACTGGGGATACTTGGCGAGTTTGATTCGATGTGACCGGGAATACTTCGATGGCGAAAAACGAACGGAAGGTGTTCAACCTTGTGCGCCATCGAGATGAGTGTTAATCGCCGGACTCTCTTGCACGAAGACCTAACACGTTGACTTCGTCAGACGACTGGCTCGACCCGGTGAAATACGGGGACAGACGGGACATTATCTAAGTATTGGGATTTTTGAAAGGAATGGCGGGGACGACGAGACTCGAACTCGCGACCTCTGCCGTGACAGGGCAGCGTTCTAACCAACTGAACTACGTCCCCAACCGTGGAATCAACAACTTAGCGTAAAACCTTGCAAAGAAAGCCTTTGCAAGACTTGCATACAGCGCACTGGGCGCTTGGTTCGCCCCTGACTGCAAGCTCTCCTGGCAAAACCGCCAATAAGAATTCGTGCGCTCATGCGGGAAATATAGTAGCACAGAAGCTGCAAGAGGCGAAGCTGCATTCCCAATCGGTCTAAATCAGAGAGCGCTACCTTATTAAGCATAGTAGAGGTGTGGAGCGACAACGTCTACAGAACCTCAGCCCTGAGCGGCGAGTCTGCTCTTAGAGACTGAAAGCATCATTCGGTTCCCTGCCGAACTGTTGGGGATTCGATATTGGGAGCCGAAGGAACGGGCATGCTCTGCGGAGAAGAACGTATTCGTATTCAAGGCGGCGGTTTGGAAAACCGCTACAAATCAGAGCACCTCAGAACACCGCACAGCACGTGAGAGCGATCTTTTGTGATGCATCGGAGCTGCAAACTTCTTCTATCGCGTCTGCGATGCAGCTTCGTTGATCTGCGATTCGCAGTCGAACTAGGGGAGTGAGATGCCAATCGCTGCATTCTCGTCAGGGGATGCAAGCCAGTATTCGTACTTCTTTGCGACCGTGAACAGCTGCTGCATCTCCTCCGGACTTGGCGGCGCAAGAGGGCTGTTCGGATCGAATGGCCGTGCGAGCTCGCGGAAGAAGTTGTAGAGTTCCTGTTTGCTCACAGTGATTAAGGTTGTTGGGCTAGGAGAAATATTTCGAAGCGCGTGCCTGAAATTCCCGGGGATAGAAACGACTTCGCCCGCACTCACTGTTTGCCAGCCCTTGGACTGGAATGCCTCGAGCGAACCATTCAGCACATAAAATATCTCTGGATCGGCGTGGCTATGGAGTGGAATAACAACTCCTGGAGGAAGCGTGCCACGCATCACGCTGACCTGGTCGTTGATTTCTTCGGGCGTGGAGAGAAACTGTAACAAGACGCCGAGAACGATGAATGTTTGCGGGTCGGCGCCTCTGCTGGTATCCGTCTTTGTTTCAGATGTTGCGTTCATCGAGAAAATCTCCCTATATGGTTGAAGTAACTGCAAGTCAGGCCGCTCCCTGTCGTCTCTCCTCCAATTCGAATGCTCTTTCCAGAATACCTGCGGCAACCGAAAGACCGTCCACGCTCCGGATTACTTTCTGCATTTTGCGAGCGTTATCCCAGAAAGTTGAATCTCCAAGCACACGCTTGATCACCGTTACGAAGTTCTCTGGGGTCGCCTGGTCCGGGGAGATGACAACGCCCACGTTCTTGTTCGCTATCCTTGCCGCCACACCTGGTTGATCATTGGTTATGGGTAGCGCAAGCATGGGCACGCCGCTAGAAAGAGATTCAAGGACAGTGTTTAGTCCCGCGTGGGTGATACAGAGGGAACTGCGTTTGAGAATCTCGATTTGGGGCGCGTGATTCACTACCAACACGTTCGCTGAGACGTCTCCGAACTGTTTTGCATCGAGTTGGCCACCGACTGCAAGGACAAACTGTAGTTCTTTAAATCCGACAGCAGCTTGTGTAATCGAACGGAAAATATCTGTGAATCCATTCTGCAGTGTGCCCATTGATGCGTAGACGATCGGTTTGCCCGTAAGTTCCTGCCAAGGAAAATCGAAGTCCATGCGGCCGCGACCGTCGTGGAATGGCCCGGCGTAGTGGAATTGCGGAAACTCGGGAGCCGAACCGAAATCGAACGCTCTCGGGCACTGCGTAACCCAGGCAGACGGAGAAAGAGTTGAATGGGGATTGTCCCAGTCAACGGAAAGCCCAACTTTCTTTGCGTAAGCCTGAGCCGTAACTGTGACGGGCTCGAGGAGCACTCTGGTACGGCGTATTCCTTCCGCATTTCTGGCCAGAGCATAAGCTCCAGTCTCGTATGGCCAGTCCACAAAACAGATCGGTGTTCGTCCCGTGTAATCCACATGCAGAGCGTTGGACACGTGGACGAAGGGCATTCGAAGATGCATCGGAATTAGTTCGACATACGGTTGATATTGATCGAGGACCATCGCATCCACTCGAGCCTTAGAGAGAGTATCCGGAAGGGACTCAAATAAGGCGGTGGTGTAACCCTTCATCATCGCGTTGACGGTGAAGTGCAAGGCCTCTTCACCCGACAACTTGCTGAGGCGGCGCACGAGCTTGCCGAGCGAGCCGGCTGGATATGCCTTCTCTGCGCAGGGTACAAATGGCAGTCCGGCGGCTTCAACAAAAGGCGCAACATCGGCCAGAGACAGGAACACGACATCATGGCCGCGTGATTGGAGCTTACGGGCCAGTGCCGTCATGGGATTCAGATGTCCGGGTACAGGCAGGCTAAGAAAACCAATTCGCATAGATTGTCCTCCGCAACTTCGTATTTCATGTCTGCCTGAACAACCGGCGCAGACCTTGATTCGAAAGTACGGCAACCGAAGAGGCGAAGCTTGCCAGAACGTACCCTATTGTCACGATCAGCTCTTTTGTTTTTCTGGAGGAGTCGCTTTTCCGAAGATTAATGCTGCAGCCGTTCCGCGATGGATAGCTGCGAGCCTGTGCGGCTCACCATTTCCCTGAGTGCGCACCACCGTCCACGTGCAACACCTCGCCGGTAACCTGACGGGCTTCCGTTAGATAAACCACGGCTTCCACGATGTCCTTGACGTCGGAGATTGTCCCCATCGGCGAGAGCGTCCTCAAGAAGTCCTTCGGGTTGTTTCCGAGCAATGGCGTGTCCACGACGCCTGGCGCGACCGCGTTGAAACGAATATTCTCCTTCGCAAATTCCGTGGCTAAGCTGCGTGTAACGGCTTCCAGTCCGCCTTTCGTGACCATCGGTACCGATGCGGTGATATCTACGATGGGGTTTGCTGCGAGCGAAGCAGTTATGGTAACGACGCTCCCGCCGGACTTCTGCGCGAGCATCTGCTTGACCGCTCCCTGTGTGACGTAGAGGAACCCTTCGAGGTTGGTCGAAGAGAGCGCCTTGAAATCTTCAGCCGTGTAATCAGTAAAGGGTTTTGCGAAGAAGATTCCCGCATTGTTGACCAGTGCGTCGATGGATCCAAATCTTTGGACGGCCGTCTCGACAATCTTTGAAGCGATAGCACTCTCACCGATGTCGCCATCAACGAGAGCCAAATGTTCTGATTCGGTGAAGGCCGGCGACTTCCTGATGGTGCGCGAGTTCGCTACAACGTTGTATCCGCGCTCAAGGAAGGACTGCGCAACGCCTGCTCCGATGCCTTGCGAAGCTCCTGTCACAATCACGGTTTTGGGCTTGCCTGTCATGTAAACCTCCTAGCGTCGTTTGGAATGAGATGGGATACAAAATTCTTAAAATCCCGAGGTCGAGTGCGCAGCGAGTACATCCGCAATCGCAAGAAACCTCACGCTTGAGAATGATCTGAACCAAGGGTTTACTTAGCGCTGTAAAGTCCGACGGTAGGCGGTAGGGGTGACGCCAACGATCTTATGAAAGAAACGGCTCATGTGGGAATGGCTCGAAAAGCCGCAATCGAGAGCGATGTCAATGAGCGACATCGATGGGTTCTTCAGCAATTTCCGAGCTCGTTCCAGCTTCAAATTTAGCAAGTAGTTGTGGGGACTGTATCCAGTGGCCGCTTTGAACATACGGACAAAGTGGACGCGGCTGTAACCGCTTTCGTTCGCGAGAGCTTGCAGGCTCAGATCAGAATCGAAATTCTGCATGCGCTCGACGATCCTCCGCAAAACGTGTCCAGGCAGGGCGGATGCGCGTCTGTTGGTCGTCCGCGGCTTGACGTCTCTGCCCAGGTATAGCGTCCGCAAGACCAAGGCCTGCGCAAGATGTTCTGTATACAGCTTGTCGCTTGTATGGCCCTCGCTTGCATCAGCAACGAGAAGCGTCATCAGCTGCTGCGCGGCAGGGTCTTGGAAGTTCGCCTGCAAACGCAACTCTCCTTTCGGGCGACTATCGAGCTCAGAATCTATGGCGCTGACTAACGCGGAATCTACAGCACAGACTACGAGATCAAATTCAGTCTCAGAGCGCATTTCGGGACACCACCCGGCCGGCACGAGTGAAAGTGATCCGGGTCGCTTGGTGTAGACCTTGCCATTCACACCACGCCCCGCTTCAAAACGAGACGGATACTTGGAACACATGGTGAGGAAGTGTTTGTCCGACGTATGTGTCGGTCCGTCACCTTGAACTCCACTATAAGGAGCGATGGCAACGCCTCGGGCGATCGAATCCGTCGAGACCGCTTCGGAGGACAAGCGGCCCAGGAATGAATCAAACGTTTCGGCCAGAGTAACTCCCAAAATCAAACTCCTTCGCTGGAAGAATATTGGGACTGGGTGTTGAGGCGTGCTGGCCTCATAAGTTTGATGCAGTGCATTAATGCAAGTCACATTCTCCTGCGAATGGCCAAAGCCTCCTCGATGAGGATCCTCACCAGCCAGCTTCGAAAGGCGCCTTCAGATTGAAAAGGCGGCGGATTGCGAGATGCCGCTTCGCGGCAGTTCTGTATTGCGAGAAGGGCTTTGTCTTCGTCAGCAAGCACGCGGCAAGCAATGAAGTTTAGCAGTCCATAACTTCGTAAGAAGCGCTCGGAGAAAATTGTGAATTGCTCTTGCTCACATTTCACGAAGCTTTGCTTACCTCAGGTTTCCCAATGCTTCTGCGGCGAGTTGTTTGGTCAACTCTGCTGCAGTAACGTCGCGGCCTAGTTGGGCGGCTTGGCCGGACCATAACGGGGTGAAGTCAGCCGATCCTGCCATCTCTGCTTTCGCTCGAAGTGGCATTAGAGGAACCGCGGCGAGCGGAAATTCGGGTGCGGCATCGGACATTGGTCCGACCTCGCGCATGAAGCGATTTGAGATCGCTCGTGCTGGACGGCCTGTGAATACATTTGTGATTGCGGTCTCATTGTCCCTCGTGCTTTTCAATGCTTGGCGATGGAGTGGGCTGATCCGAGCCTCTGGGCAATGCAAGTAGGCCGTGCCTATCTGCACCGCCGACGCACCAAGAGCGAAAGCCGCCACTATGCCGCGTGCGTCGCCGATACCTCCTGCGGCGATAACCGGCACTTTTACTGCGTCAACCACTTGTGGCACCAGCGCAATCGTGCCGACCTGCGTAGAGACATCCTCCGTCAAAAACATTCCCCGATGACCACCAGCCTCAAAACCCTGGGCGATGATTGCGTCGCATCCCTGTCTCTCAAGCCAACGTGCCTCATCGACAGAAGTGGCGGAGGAAAGTACCTTTGCGCCGGCTTTCTTAACGCGAGCGAGAAGATTGTCCTCTGGAAGACCGAAGTGGAAACTAACGATCTGCGGATGAAACTCCGTCAGGAGATCGCACATTTTGTCGTCGAACGGAGCGCGAGCGGAATTCGGAACGGAAGAATCGTCAGCCTTCAGTTCGACGTAATATCCTTCCAATCGACGTCTCCAGTTCAATTCCCGCGCACGGTCGTCCTGCGGCGTCTTATGGCAAAAGAAATTTAGGTTGATGGGACGCGACGTCCTTTGGCGAATGGATTCAAGTTCCTTGCGGACCTGTTCCACGCTCAGTAGCGCGCACGCAAGGGAACCAAGACCGCCTGCTTCTGACACGGCAACAGCCATGTCCGACAGGGCCGCGCGTGCCATCGGTGCTTGAACAATTGGAAACTCAATGCCACACAGTTTGATAAAGCTATCATTGGGCCACATCGTTATTCTCCTCATACGATTGCCGCGTTACTCGGAACACCCGAAACGGAGCTTGCGTCAAACGCGGCAAGCACCGTTTCGAATGTAGATGGCGTGATTAGTAGTCGAGCCATTGGTTCAATGCGTGGATCTTCTCCATTGTGTAGGGGGGATAGACATGATCGATGCTCGCATCTGGAGGTGAAATCAATATCGATTTGGCGTGCGTCAAACTGTCATATCCGTACTTCCCGTTGGCGGAGCCGATTCCTGATTCTGCGACGCCTCCGAATGGAACACTGTCGAGGTACACGTGAACATTGGTCTGATTCACAGCTCCGCCTCCGAACGAGAAACCTGCAACAAACTGGTCGATTGCATTCTGGTCCCGACTAAAGATGTAGCCGGCCAGCGGCTTGGGGCGCGATTTGATTTGCGTAATTGCTTCGTGCAGCCTGGAATATCTCAGAATCGGCAGGATAGGGCCAAAGATCTCATCCTGCATTACTTGGTCCGTCCAGTCGACGGGGTAGAGAATCGTTGGCGCGAAGTAGCGTTCGACCTCGTCATAATCTCCTCCAACGATTACCTTTCGCTTGTCGATCAGTTGGGCCAGCCGTCGCACTTCGCGTGCATTGATGATCCGAGAATAGTCCGGATTCTTTTTTGGATTTTCACCATAGAGTTCAATCACGGCTTTACGGCACTCCGCGACAAACTCGTCCGCCACATTTTCGTGAACGTATGCGTAGCCGGGTGAAGTGCACCACTGACCTCCCCATGCAGTCGCTCCCCACACAAGCTTCTTCGCCGCATCCGCCACGTTCGCCGTTTGATCCACGATCGCTGGGTTCTGTCCTCCCAACTCAAGGAGCACCGGTGTAATATTGTCGGCTGCCGCACGCAGAACAATCTTTCCGACTCGAGCGGAGCCCGTGAAGTAGATGAAATCGAAGGGCAGTCGCAACAATTCGGCGATCTCTATAGGGCCTCCAGAAATCGCAACGAGAGCTTCCGGAGCGAAATATTGTGGAACAAGCTGCAAGAGCAGTTTGCCAGTATGGGGCGCGTCGGAGACTTTCAGAATGCACGTATTCCCAGCCGCAAGGGCGGTGATGGCAGGACGCAGCAAGCAAAGCAATGGTCCATTGAATGGACCCATGATGAGCGTGACGCCATAGGGCTCGCGATACACGACCGCTTTGTGTCCCGAATTCGCAAGAAACTTTGGCAAGGGTGCGTTGACAGGTTGCATCCAGGACTGAAGAAGGCTTTTCGTGACCTGGATCGTTCCCAGCGTCGCGGCGACTTCAAAGACTTTTTCTGAAAGGGCAGTCTTGAAATCTTGGCTCAACGCGTCATAGAACTCGTCGGCATGCTCCGACAGCAGTCGAGCGAGGCGGTCGAGTTGGTCAAGACGCCATTCAAGCGACTTGGTGATGTTGGTGGCGAAATAAGCTTTCTGGCGATTGAATATATCCTCGTGAATGCGAGCTTGGTTCGTCGCTTCTGTCGTGAGTACTGATGTTTCCATTTGCTGTCTCCTTTGCGCGTAGGCGCTAGGACGTTCACTGAATTCGTCCTCGTCAACTGAATCGAGGATAGTGTGAGAGGCGGCGGCCTGCTTGCACGAGCGAATCAGACTGTCACTGGAGTGCCACGAATTTGATTGCTCAGCGGCAAAACTGCGGGATCGGGCAGACGAACTGAGGGAGTTCGGTGAAAATCGCGACCTTCAACATCAACAATATCAACAAACGTCTCGACAACCTCATGGGCTGGTTAGCCAAAGCCGAACCGGACGTCGTTAGCCTTCAAGAATTGAAAGCGGAGCAGCGCGCATTTCCGGCCGCCGCTCTCCGAACTCTTGGTTACGAGGCGGTGTGGCAAGGGGAGCGCTCCTGGAATGGCGTGGCGATCCTCGCTCGAAACCACAGTCCGGTGCTTACCCGCACAAGTTTGCCGGGAAACCCGGAAGACCACCAAGCCCGCTACATTGAGGCCGCGGTTCAGGGAGTTTTGATCACGTCGATTTACCTGCCCAACGGGAATCCCCGACCTGGACCGAAATTCGACTACAAGCTGGCCTGGTTTGAGCGGCTTAATGCCCACGCTCGCGACCTCATGGCGAGCGGTGCGCCTATGGTATTGGCCGGGGACTACAATGTCGTGCCAACGCCGGAGGACATCTATCCAACTCGATCACTAGATAGCAACGCGCTGATTCAACCCGAGAGCCGAAAAGCTTTTGCGCGCTTACTCGATCAAGGCTGGACCGACGGACTGAGGAAGCTGCATCCGGACGGACCACTCTGGACGTTTTGGGATTACAAATTTGAACGCTGGCCGAGGAATAAGGGCATGCGACTCGACCACTTTCTGCTCTCACCGAAAGCCGCGGAACATCTTGTGAACGGTGGTGTGGACCGATGGGTGCGAGGAGAGGCGAACGCTAGCGACCACGCGCCGACATGGATAACGCTCGATCTCTAGTGATGTCGGAATTGGGTACAAGGGCTGATCCCGCTGAGCTTTACTCCCTAAGAGCCATTCGGGGCGGCGGCGGTTTGGAAAACCGCTGCCCGTCGTTGCGGAGGACGCGAGTCAAAAGAAGCGGATTTCAAGGAATGTATGTGGAGAACGTATAGTCCTGATCCTTTTGGGGTGTGTGGCAAACGAAGCATGCTTGAGTAGCATGGGCAGCATCAGGAACGAGTGGCTTCGCAGCGTCGCCGCCGGCCCACACTTGAAAGCCCCATCCGCCGTTCATCGCATATTTCTTCGCGTCTTTGATCATTACCGTCACGGCTTTCTTGCCGCCTTCGACGTAAGAACCATCTTCGATTGAGAAGTCATGGACGTCATCTGCGAAAATGGTTCCGTCGGGATATGGAAATGGGCCGCCCGCTTTCAAGGTGGGCAATCCAATCGCGTTCACATAAATCAAGTGCATGCCACCGATTTGGCTGGAGATGGGACTGTCTTTGGTCACGATCATGGAATTCACAGCAAACCAATCGCGGAAGCCCGTCGGGAACGGAACATCATCGCCGGCAGATATCGTAGAAATCGCCCCCAATGAAATACAAATTCCGACCAGGATCGTGATCCCCAAGAGTTTGCCGAGCATCTTGTTCCCCCAAAAAGTTTTCGATATTCAAAAGTGTTAATACTTCTGTGATTGACAATTCAGAACTCAAACTTGGACCAATCCGCCATCCACGAATAGCTCCGCTCCCGTGATATAACTTGAATCGTCCGAGGCAAGAAAAACCACCACCCTGGCAATCTCGCGCGGATGAGCCAGACGATTCATGGGAATTTCCGCTGCCGCTTGCGCGATCATAGCTTTCCTCTGATTGTCATCAGACGCCAAGGCCATCCAGCCCGGGGTTTCCGTCGAACCCGGACTGACGGCGTTTACGCGGATTTTCCTGTGCTTAAGATCCGTCGTCCAACTTCTTGCAAAAGACCGAACCGCGGCTTTGCTTGCGGAGTAGACGCTAAATGCAGGCAATCCTTTGACGCTCGTCGTTGAAGCATTCAGGATTATTGACGCGCCGTCCGGTAGGAGAGGCAATGACTTTTGAACGGTAAAAAGCAGCCCCTTCACGTTAGTATCGAATGTCGAGACGTAATGTTCTTCTGTAATCGAGCCAAGCGGGAGGAAACTCCCTCCGCCGGCGTTTGCAAAAACGATGTCGAGTCTGCCTTTTTCCTTCGAGATTCTTTCAAAAAGAATATCGAGATCACTTAACTTGCTTGCGTCAGCTACGATGCCTGTGACGTTCGA
>Ga0335076_10007657_pt1 | contig 10882 bp, 9 predicted proteins | sample Lox_Sample_25_FD_206717 | JGI IMG/M metagenome (GOLD analysis project Ga0335076, IMG submission 206717) | Soil microbial communities from Loxahatchee National Wildlife Refuge, Florida, United States - Lox_Sample_2.5 | ecosystem: Environmental > Terrestrial > Soil > Wetlands | place: USA: Florida...
GTGCAGCTGGGGAGGTAAAGGATGGAGTCATTGAACAAACGGGTGGCAGTGCTGGGCACAGGAAAGATTGGCGGCATTTTGCTGAGCGCTCTGCTGGAAAAGGGATTGCTGTCAAAGGAGCGGACTTCGGCGACGGTGCAGCATGAGGAACGCGCCCGTAGCCTGGAACAAAAACTGGGCATCGCTGTGGGAACGGATAACCGGGCAGCCGTCAAGAATGCCGACATCATTCTGGTTTGTGTGAAGCCGCAGGTTGTCGAAAGTGTCATGCAGGAAATTCGGCCTGATATTTCTCATAAACAGCTAATCATTTCTGTAGCGGCATCGGTTCCTACCAGCCAGTTTGAGCAGGCGCTGGGTAAGGAGATTCCGGTGGTGAGGGCTATGCCGAATACTCCCTGCGCGGTGGGCTGCGGGATGACTGCTCTGTGTAAAGGAAAATTCGCCGGCGCGAAGGATCTGGAAATTGCCAGCGCGCTCTTCAACGTAGTGGGAAGAACGGTGGTGGTTGATGAGAAGCATATGGACGCGGTCACCGGGCTCTCTGCCAGCGGGCCGGCGTATATCTACATCATTCTAGAGTCGCTGGCAGAGGCAGGAGTGAAAGTCGGACTGCCGCGCGATGTGGCTACTCTTCTGGCCGCGCAAACGACCATGGGCGCGGCAACGGTGGTTCTTGAAACCGGTGATCACCCGGCTTTGCTAAAAGACGCGGTGACCACGCCGGCGGGGTGCACGATCGACGGCATCCTGGAACTTGAAGAAGGCAAGCTGCGCGTGACCCTGATCAAGGCCGTTGTCAAGGCCGTGCAAAGGGCGAAAGAGCTGGCATATGGTTAAGGAGAATTATCTGATCCCCGCCCAGACGGGGACGTCTGGGCCTACGCGCGCACCTGGCCGCTGCCGATGATTTCGTACTTTGTAGAAGTGAGCTCGGCCAGGGCAAAGGGACCGCGGCAGTGAAGCTTCTGCGTACTGATACCCATTTCGGCGCCGAAGCCGAACTCTGCACCATCGGTGAAGCGAGTAGAAGCGTTCCAGTAGACAGCGGCGGAATCGACTTCCCGCAGAAAGCGGCGGGCATTGGCTTCGCTACGGGTCACGATGGACTCGGAATGCCGGGTGGAATGACGGTTGATGTGGGCGATGGCAACCTCCACATTGGAGACGACCGCGATCGCCATGCATAAACGGAGATACTCCTCGCCCCAGTCCTGCGGAGTTGCAGGAGCAATCTCCAACCCTGAAGCGTAACGCAGCGTCTGCTGGTCGCCGCGTACTTCCACGTTGTGCTCGAGCAACAATTTCACAATGCGTGGAACGTACTCCGGCGCGACGCGCTCATGGATCAGTAACTTCTCGGCCGCATTACAGACTGAGGGACGCTGCGTCTTGGCGTTGATCACGATGCGGTCGGCCATTTCGAGGTCCGCCGATTCATCGACGAAGATATGGCAGTTCCCCGCTCCGGTTTCGATGACCGGCACGGTGGAATTCTGCGTGACATAGGAGATCAGTTCCGGACCGCCGCGCGGGATCAGCACATCGATAAAACCACGGGCTTGGATCAATTCTTGTACTGACTCACGGGAACTGGAATCAAGCAACTCGACTGCGCCTTGGGGGACGCCGTGTACCCTGCTGAGAATCTCGACCAGGCACAGATTGCTGCGAGCTGCTTCTTTCCCACCGCGAAGCACAATGGCGTTGCCGGTCTTGAGGGTGATGGCGACGGTGTCGACGGTTACATTGGGGCGCGATTCGTAGATGATTCCCACTACGCCGAGCGGCACGCGAATTTTGCGGATGCGCAGGCCATTGGGGCGAGTCCATTCCGCCAGAAGTTCATCGACAGGATCCGGCAAAGCGGCAACGGCGCGTACGCCACGGGCCATCTCCATGATTCGCTCCGGGTTGAGCGAGAGGCGTTCCTGCATGGCCCCGGTGAGGCCACTGGAGTCCAGGTCGGCGCAATTGGCTGCCAGAATGGCCCCGGCGTGACTCTCGATGGCATCCGCCATGGCGAGCAGAATGGTGTTCTTTTCGCCCGCGGAAAGCTGCGCAAGCAGCGGGGCAGCCTGGCGAGCGCGGGAGAGTTTGTCCTGCGTGGAAAGCGTCGGACTTGCAGTGGTCGCCATGAATCACTCGCCGCCCTGGGGCGGAAAGTATGTTCCAATCTTACGCTGCAGAGCGGAGGAGATCACTTGCGGATGGCGGCCATTGACGATCGCCACGTGAACCCCGGCCTCGCTGGCTACCTTGGCGGCGCGCAATTTCGAGCGCATGCCCCCGGTGCCCAGCCTGCCGTGCCCATTGCACAGGTCTTCCATCGCAGGGGTGAGTTTGCGAACCGTGCGCAACAGGCGCGAGCGGTGTCCCTGCTTCATGTAAAAGCCATCCACATCGGTCAGGAGCAAAAGCCAGTCGGCTTCCACCGCGGTGGCGACCAAAGCGCTCAATTCATCGTTGTCACCGAAGGCGCCCACCAGTTCGCGCACGGAAACGCTGTCGTTTTCATTGATCACGGGCACGACTTTCAGGCGGAGCAATTCGGCCAGAGTGTTTTGCAGATTCTGGTAACGCACCGGAGAGGTAAAGTCGTCGCTCGAAAGCAGCAACTGCGCCACCACCTTCTTGCCGAAGAAGAGCTGTTCGTAGGTGTGCATCAGCAGGCTCTGGCCAACGGCCGCGGAGGCCTGCATGAGAGGCACGCTGGTAGGCCGTTCGAGCAGCGCCAGGTTGGACATGCCGGAGCCGATGGCGCCGGAGCTGACAATCAGAAACTCGTGCTGGGAAAGATCCATTTGGTCAACTAAGGCTCGCAGCTGGCCGGTGTCGATGCGGCCGGCGGGGGCGACCAGGCTGGTTCCGATCTTGATGACAAGGCGCATGAGGAACAAACAGTGTAGCAATTCATTCGTCCGCCCGCAGCCCGATCCAGCGCTGCCCACGCGTATCTTGCGCACGGCGTATCTTCGGCGAAGCGCTGCAGCTTGAATCCGAACTGGACTGTCTTTCATCTACCCTGACATGAATCAGGAAAATGTTTTGTTTCGGCCGCTGGGTGATTCCCCGGCGGCGGTTCAGTCTTCGGCTTCGGGGTTGGGGGATTCCGCCCTGCTGGACGCATACTCGCAGGCGGTGGTGAGCGCGGCAGAGAAAATCAGCCCGTCGGTGGTGAAAATCGAAGTCGCGCAGCCGGCCAGAAGCCGTTCGGGCGAGCCTCGCGAACGGCAAGGCGGTGGGTCGGGCTTCGTATTCACGCCCGATGGCTTGGTCCTCACCAACAGCCACGTCGTGCATGAGGCCACGCGCATTTTGGTTTCGCTGTCCGATGGGCGGCGTTTCCCGGCGCATACCGTCGGCGACGATCCGGCTACGGACCTCGCCGTCATCCGCCTGGAAGTGCCGAGCCATGAAGCTCTGGCCCTAACCGCGGCACAGTTGGGAGATTCGCAACGGCTGCGGGTGGGGCAGCTGGCGATTGCGGTCGGCAATCCGTACGGCTTTCAATACACGGTGACGGCGGGAGTAGTGAGCGCTCTGGGACGATCGCTGCGTTCGTATTCCGGGCGGTTGATTGAAGATGTCATCCAGACGGACGCGTCGTTAAATCCGGGCAATTCCGGAGGACCGCTGGTGACTTCCGATGGGCAAGTCGTGGGCGTGAATACAGCGACGATTATGGGAGCGCAGGGATTGTGCTTCGCCATCGGCATCAACACTGCGAAGTTTGTGGCGGGAAGGTTGCTGCGCGAAGGCAGAATCCGGCGAAGCTACATCGGCGTGGAAGCACAGACGGTGCCACTGCATCGGCGGCTGGTGCGCTTTTATGATCTGCCGCAGGAGAGCGGCGTAGTGGTGATGTCGGTGGAGGACGGTCCGGCGCGGCGGGCCGGGCTCCGCGAGAATGATGTAATCATCGCGTTTGACGGGAAGGCGGTGGCTGGGGTGGATGATCTGCACCGTTTGCTGACGGACGCGAAGGTGGGCGTGGGCAGTTCTCTGACCGTGCTGCGCTGGACGGAGAAGCTGGAGTTGCGAGTGGTGCCGGAAGAGGTTGTGTAGCGTGGCGGCAGGCGACCTCTACCGCTTCCAAAACTAACCTGGGGACGGCCGCCCCCACGTGGCCGCTGGCGATCCCAACAAGAAAGCAGTTTGCTTCGACTGCGTTTGGAGTAACGGAGGGCGCTGTCTCCACGCAGTTGCCGACGCCATCAGCGACGGCGCCCGGGGACGGTTTTTCCTACGTAGGCGGGGGCGGCCCCGCGGCATGGACATCTGGTCACTTCTGTGTCATTGCAACCGACTTTCTGCTGTGGTAGCTTCGTGAAACAGAAGAGGTTAGATTGCAACTGACAGCTCCTGCCGGCCTGGATCGCAAGGAAGCGGAGGTTTATCAACGACTGGATCCGGCCCGGCTCCCAAAACACATCGCGATCATTATGGACGGCAATGGGCGGTGGGCACGGCGTCGTCATCTGCCCCGCATTGCCGGTCATCGTGCTGGAGTGTCTTCGGTGCGTTCGACGGTCGAAACGGCTTCGCGCATCGGGATTCAGGCCCTGACTCTGTATGCGTTCTCCGAAGAGAACTGGAAGAAGCGTCCCAAGAGCGAAGTGGATTTCCTGATGGGCCTGTTGTGCCGGTATTTGAAAGCGGAAGTTCCTACGCTGAACAAGAACAACATCCGCTTGGAGTACATCGGGCGGCTGCAGGAACTGCCTCCGGCGGTGCAGGAGAAGATGCAGTGGGCGAGCCAGGCCACCGCGCACAACACTGGCATGATATTGACCCTGGCGCTCAACTACAGCGCCCGCTCCGAACTGGTGGACGCTTTTTCCTCACTGGTGGACGCGGCGACGAAAAATGGAGGCCTGGATCATCTCAAGATTGACGAGGAATTGGTATCCCGTCATCTCTACACCCGGCACTTGCCCGATCCCGACCTGGTGGTCCGCACCAGCGGAGAGATGCGGCTGAGCAACTTTCTGTTGTGGCAACTGGCCTACGCCGAAATCTACGTCACGCCCACGCTGTGGCCGGAGTTCCGCGGCACTCACCTGCTCGAAGGGATCGCGGAATACCAGAAGCGCGAACGGCGCTATGGCGGCCTGTCCGGGGACCATACGAGCAGCACTCCCCCGCCCAAAGCGGGCCGGAGCTGAGGCTCTTGCACCTGCTCAAGCGAGTCCTGACCGCGGTGGTTTTAATTCCCATCGTTCTGGCGCTGGTGCTGCGCGCGCCCATTCCGGTGGTGGCCATGGTTGCAGCTTTAGTGGCGCTGCTGGCGGTGCAGGAGTTGCTCAAGCTGGCGGAAGCGTATGGTATACGACCGTTGCGCTGGCCAACCTACATTTTCGTCGGCCTGTTTTTCGTGGCTCTCGCCGTCATTCCGGGAGATGACAAGCCGCTGCTGACGACTGCGATCTTCATTTACACCGTAGGATTTGCAGCTGCGATCGCGCCTTTTATTTTTCTGACTGTGGCCATGCGGCGAGCCGATCTGGGCAGCGCGTTTCCGGCGGCGCTGGTTTCCAGTTTTGGATTTGCCTATGTGGCTTTGCCGATGGGATTCCTGGTGCAGATCAGGCAGCAATGGTCGGGTGCTTTCCTGTTGCTCTATCTCTTGCTGCTGGTCTGGGCGGGAGATATCTTTGCGTACTTTGTGGGACGGTCCCTGGGCCGTCACCACATGTCGCCGCGCGTGAGTCCGAACAAAACCTGGGAAGGGGCAATCGCCTCGTTGCTGGCCAGCATTCTGGTGGGCATGTTGCTGTACAACTACGCCCTGCCTATCAGCTCGGCGTTATTGAACGCGCATTTGATCGAGCGGCGCGACGGCTTTTTCGCCTTGCAGAAACCGCCGCTGTGGCCCACGCTGCTGCTTTCGGCGGTGGTCAATATCGCGGCGCAGTTGGGAGATCTGGTGGAGTCGCTCATCAAGCGCGGGGCGGGAGTGAAGGACTCAGGCAACCTGCTCCCGGGGCATGGAGGAATGCTGGACCGCATCGATGCGCTGCTCTTTGCGGCACCGGTGCTATGGTACTATGCGGCTTGGCGGGTCATGCAGTGAACCACGCGGGAAAAAGCAGCGTGGAAGACGGGCGTCCACGCCCGTTTCAGCAGGAGCCACGGGACATTGGGCTCTTTGGCGATGACCCAGCGGGCGAGGACGCCCGTCCTCCATGCCAGCGTCTGAAAGGAAATCGATGAAGATTCAAATGGCAATAAGGAACTCACTCGCTCTCATATCTCTTATTTTCGGTGTGGCGCTGTCCATGGCCCAGTCGCAGAGCACCGCTTCGACCCCGGAAAAAACTTACAAGCTTCTGCCCGGCCTGGACAAAAGTCTGATCGACACCGCTGCCGACCCTTGCGTGGATTTCTTCAAGTATGCCTGCGGCAATTTCAACAAGCTGTACCCGATCCCGGCGGACCGCTCCGGCTTCGGCATTGGCACGATCGTCGCGGAGTACACTGAGCAGCAATTGCACGTTATGTTGGAGAAAGCTACCACCGGAGGCGAGAATCGAAGCGCCAACGAGCAAAAGATTGGCGATTACTATGCCTCCTGCATGGACACGGAAACCATAGACCGGGAGGGACTGAAGCCGTTACAGCCGGAGTTGGATCGGATTGCGGCGCTTAAGGACAAGACTGAATTGACGGGGTTGCTGGCACACTTCCAGTTGATCAATGTGAATGCATTTCTGGGCTTTGGCGAACAGCAGGATTTCAAGGACGCGCGCAAGCAGATCGCCGCGGTAGATCAAGGCGGCTTAGGACTGCCGGAACGGGACTATTACTTTCGCACCGGCGAGGCCGCCGAGAAGACCCGCAAGGAATACGTACAGCATATCGCGAATATGTTGAAGCTCATGGGGGAGGCGGAAAGCCAAGCTGCCAGTGACGCTCAACAGATCATGCAGCTGGAAACTGCCTTGGCGAAAGTCTCCATGGATATCACTTCGCGGCGCAATCCAAACAAGGTTTATCACATGGAAACGGTCGCTGAGCTCTCAAGCCAGGCTCCAGCGCTGTCGTGGAGCCGCTTTCTGGAAGCGGTAGGGACTCCGCCCATTACCGAACTCAACGTGGTGAATCCGGATTTCTTCAAAGGTCTCAACGAGATTCTCAATTCCACCGATTTGCCCACCATCAAGACCTACTTGCGCTGGCAGCTGATCAACTCCATCCCTGCCGAGTTCCTGCCCAAGGCTTTCGATGAGGAGAACTTCGACTTCTACGGCCGCAAACTGAAAGGGCAGCCGGAGCAGCAGGCCCGCTGGAAGCGCTGCGTACAGGCGACGGATGGAGCCCTGGGCGAAGCCTTGGGGCAGGTTTATGTGGACCAGGAATTCCCCCCGACCAGCAAGCAGGCTACGCTGCAGATGGTGCACGATATTGAGGGCGCGATGGGGCAGGATATCGAAACTCTGGATTGGATGAGCGCAGCCACCAAGGCACGCGCCGAGGAGAAATTGCACGCAGTGGCGGACAAGATTGGCTATCCGGATCATTGGCGGGATTATTCCAAGCTGACGATTGTGCGCGGAGATGCCTTTGGAAATTCGCTGCGCGCGGCTGAATTTGAGAACCAACGCGAGTTGGCCAAGATTGGCAAGCCGGTAGACCGGGGCGAGTTCGGCATGTCTCCGCCGACAGTGAATGCTTATTACAACCCCAGCATGAACGACATCAATTTTCCCGCCGGAATTCTGCAGTCGCCTCTGTACGATCCGAAAGCCACCGACGCGGAGAACTACGGGCACATTGGCGGCGTGGTCGGACATGAACTCACGCACGGCTTCGACGACCAGGGGCGGCAGTTCGATGGCAACGGAAATTTGTCGGATTGGTGGACGGCGGACGATGCCAAGAAATTTGAAGACAAGGCCGACTGCGAGGTGAAAGAGTACGGTAATTTCGTAGCCACCGACGACGCCAAAGTCAACGGCCGGCTGACCCTCGGCGAAAACACCGCCGATAATGGCGGCCTGAGGCTCGCGTTCATCGCCTTCTTGACGGATGCCAAGCGCAAAGGCATTGATCTTGACCAGAAGCAGGAGGGCTACACGCCGGTGCAGCAGTTCTTCGTGGCCTTCGGGCAGGATTGGTGCGGTGATACCCGGCCAGAGCAGTTGCGCCTGCAGGTGCAAACCGATCCGCATTCGCCGCGGCAGTTTCGGGTGAACGGCGTGGTGCAAAACATGCCGGAGTTCGGGCAGGCGTTCGGCTGCAAGACCGGGCAGCCCATGATGCCCGCCAATGCCTGCCGGGTGTGGTGAATGAAGTTCCGCAACCTATGAAGCGCATCGCTATCCTGGGCTCGACGGGGTCAATCGGCCGCAGCACGCTCAGCGTGGTTGCATCTCATCCTGATCGCTTTCAGGTCGTTTCGCTGGCCGCGGGAAAGAATACCGACGCGGCATTCGATCAGGCCAAGCGCTGGAAGCCGCGGCTGATTTCTGTGGCTGCCGAAGCAGACGCAGAAGATCTGCAGAACCGCCTTCAGGCATGCGGTCTACGAGAGATTGAGGTCGTGCATGGGGCGGCGGGAACGGTTGCGGTGGCCACGCATGGCGAGGTGGATTTCGTGGTCAGCGCCATCGTAGGTGTCGCGGGCCTGGAAGCGACCTACGAAGCAGTCAGAGCGGGAAAAACCGTTGGGCTCGCCAATAAGGAATGCCTGGTGGCGGCGGGAGAGTTGATTACCGCTGAAGCGCGCCGGCGGGGCAAGCCGCTCCTCCCTATCGATAGCGAGCACAACGCGGTTCATCAGTGCCTGCGCGGTGGGCGGATGGACGAAGTCCGGCAGATCTGGCTTACAGCTTCGGGTGGGCCGTTTCTGCACACACCCAAATCGGAATTTGCCTCGATTACGGTCGGCGAGGCTTTGAACCACCCCACCTGGAAGATGGGCCGGCGCATCACGATTGATTCAGCAACCCTGATGAACAAGGGCTTCGAAGTCATCGAGGCCTGCCGGCTTTTCAACCTGCCGCCGGATCAAGTGCAGGTCATCGTGCACCCGCAGTCGACCATTCACTCCATGGTGGAGTTTGTGGATGGCAGCATACTTGCTCAATTTTCGGTGACCGACATGCGCCTGCCCATCCTGTACGCGTTGACCTATCCGGAGCGGATAGAATCCGGCATGCGCTTCCCGGTCATGGACTTACGACACCTCGAATTCTGTCCGCCGGACATGGGAAAATTCCCCTGTCTCCGCCTGGCCTATGAAGCTGCGAGGGCAGGCGGGGCGAAAACCATTGCACTGAATGCCGCCGATGAGGTAGCCGTAGCCGCATTTCTGGACGGATGCATTCGCTTCGAGGAAATCCCTGAGATAATCGAGATGGTGCTGGCGGAAACCGGAAGCCAGAAACCGGAATCTATAGGAAAGGTGCTGCAAGAGGACGCTGAGGCGCGTAGGTTGGCGCAGGAGAAAATAGAACTGCGCACGGATTCGGCGGCTTCACGGCCGGTTTCTTCAACATCGTAGGGACTCTTACAATCTTTATGTCGGAATTCATAACAGCGGTGGTCGCGGTAGCGGTGGTTTTGGGTTTCATGATCCTGATCCACGAATGGGGACACTACGCTGCGGCCAAGCTGCTAGGTGTGCGGGTGGAAGTTTTCTCCATTGGATTTGGCAAGCGGCTATTCGGCTTTCGCCGCGGGGAGACCGATTACCGGGTGAGTGCCATTCCGCTCGGCGGTTACGTGAAGATGAGCGGCGAGAACCCGATGGATGAACGCACGGGCGATCCCGGGGAATTTCTTTCGCACCCGCGCTGGCACCGTTTCATCATCGCCATCGCCGGCCCCGCCATGAACATCCTGCTGGCTATCGGCCTGCTCACCGGGGTGTACATGGTGCATTACGAGTATCCGGCGGTTTTGGATGAACCCACAGTGGTGGGCTGGGTGTCGGAAGATACCCCCGCCGCCAAGGCGGGAATTCAGCCCGGCGATCACATCGTTCGCATCGACGGCATTGCCAATCCTACCTGGGAACAGGTGGCTGCGCGAGAGGCGCTGAGTCCCAATCAGCCGTTAGAGGTAACGGTGAAGCGCGGAACCCAGACGCTGGAGAAAACCGTGACTCCGGAGCCGTTCGGCGCAAACAAGATGGGGTCGGCGGGATGGGAGCCCAAAGAGCCGAACTTCGAAATTACTGATCTCGAACCCGACATGCCCGCCGAAAAGGCGGGGATGAAGGTTGGGGACCTGATCCAGACCGTCGACGGCCAAAGCCTGCCTGGGCTCGAGGCCATGATCGAATATTTGAAACGCACCAAGGACAAACCGCTGGAGATCGCAGTTACGCGCAACGGGCAACCGATGACCTTCAAGGTTCAGCCGATTCTCTCTGACATTACAGGAGACAAGCGTTATCGGATCGGCGTGGGTAGTCTGCCGACCAAAGTGACTTCCTTGTCCTTCCCCGCTGCTTTGCGGCGGTCTTTGCAGGAGAACCGCGAAGGCTCGATGCTGATTCTGGAGTTGGTGCGGAAGATGATTCAGCGCAAGATTTCGATCCGCTCGGTGGAGGGTCCCATCGGAATCGGACGCGCGGCAGGGCGCGCAGCGGAGCAAAAGGGCTGGAGTCCGCTTCTGGAATTGACTTCCGCCATCAGCTTGAACCTCGGCATCTTCAATTTGCTGCCCATCCCTATCCTCGACGGCGGCGTAATTCTGCTCCTTTTTGTCGAGAGCCTCATGCGGCGGGATATCAGCCTGCAGATCAAAGAGCGGATCTACCAGGCGGCGTTTGTCTTCCTGGTACTGTTCGCGGTGATGGTGATCTATAACGACCTGGTGAAGACGCTGCCGGGGTTGAGCGGGCGATTGCCGTAACCCCAAAGAACACAAC
>Ga0335076_10007659_pt1 | contig 10879 bp, 14 predicted proteins | sample Lox_Sample_25_FD_206717 | JGI IMG/M metagenome (GOLD analysis project Ga0335076, IMG submission 206717) | Soil microbial communities from Loxahatchee National Wildlife Refuge, Florida, United States - Lox_Sample_2.5 | ecosystem: Environmental > Terrestrial > Soil > Wetlands | place: USA...
GGCCTTCCTCGGCGCGGGCATCCGCTACTTCGACGGGATAGCCGCGGACGCCGCGCGGCTGGGCAACCCGCGGGTGATCGAGGGCGACCGGGTGACGCACCTGATCTACCCGGTCGAGCGCTAGCCGGCCCGCGCTGGCGGCATGGCTGCGTCCCGCGGCCGGTAGGTCAGCACGACCACGCCGCTGCTGAGCGTCCTGCTGCTCGCGAGCTCCAGGGCAAAGGAGCCGACATCCTGGAACGGCGGCTGCCCCGGCCCGGTCGTGTCCGGCACCAGCCAGATCCGGAACTCGTCGACGAGGCCGTGCTCCAGCAGCAGCCTGTCCAGCGGCCCGGTGCCGTATTTCAGCAGGTAGCCCTCTCCCTGCTGCTTGAGCGCCGCCAGCGCGGCCGCCGGGTCGGGCCCCAGCGGCGCGGCGTTCCACGACAGCCGGGTGAGTGTCCTGGTCGCGACATACTTGGGGATCGCGTTCATCCGCGCTACGAAGTCCCCCATCGGACCGGGCTCTGGCGTCATCGCCGTGTACGCGGCGGACAGGCCCTCGTACGTCTTGCGCCCGAGCACCAGCGCGTCCGCGCCGAACAGCAGCTCCCGGTTGAGCGCGCCGCCGTCGGGACAGTTCAGGTACGGCGGGCCCCACTCCTGCGGCGCGCCGACGTCGCCGCCCAGCGTCACGAACGTGGACTCGATCAGCCTGCGTGTCACCTGGCCACCCCGAGCCGCAGCGCGGTGACCGAGCCCGAGCGCGTGCCGCTCACCGGCGTGAGGCTCACCCGCCCGGTGCCGGCGGCGCTCACAGCAGCGCGTCCAGCTTGGTGAACGAGCTCTCCCACCCGGTCCTGGTCTGGTCGCCGATCTCCGGGTCGAAGGGGCCCTGCCGCAGCTCCAGCCGGGTCTTGCCGTCGCCCTCGTCGTGGAACTCCAGCCGCAGCGTCGCGCGCAGCGTGCCGTCGACGCCGGGCACTCCCTCGGCCGCCATGTCGGCCACCAGCAGCTCGTTCTCCGTCACCGCGGTGAAGACCGCGTCGATCGGATTGCGGAAGCCAGGATCGGCGTCGACGGTCATCACGAACCGCAGGCGCCCGCCGACTCTGGCGTCGATCTCGACGGTGTCCCGCGGCACCGACGCACCGACCGGCCCGAACCACCTGGCTAGCTGATCCGGGTCGACGAAGGCCTGGTATACCAGCTCGCGCGGCGCGTCGAAGATGCGGGAAATGCTGATCTGGTTCGTCATGGTTCCGTCCCTTCCCTTTGCTGGCGGACCCGGCGGAGGTGCGCGTCGAGCCGCTCGAAGCTCTCGTCCCAGAACCTTCGGTACTGCTCCATCCAGTCGGTCGCCTCCCTGAGCGGCGCGGCCTCGAGAGTGCTCGACAGCCACTGACCGGACCGGCTGCGGCTGATCAGGCCGGCCCGCTGGAGGACCTTCAGGTGCCGGGAGATGGCCGGCATGCTGATGGCGAACGGCTCAGCCAGCTCGGTCACCGTCGCGTCCCCCTCGGCCAGCCGGGCAAGGATCGCCCGCCTGGTGGGGTCCGCCAGCGCCCCGAAGATCACGCTGAGCTGATCACCGGACATTTAACCGCTCCGTTAATTAACTGATGTGTTAAACATAACGCCTCGCAGCGCCGTCCGCAAGGCTCGCCTCCGGACCTTCCATCGATTCGCAGGCCACAAATACGCCCATACCAGTCGCGAAAGTGGCGCAAGTCGATGGAATGTGGCGATGTACCGGGCGGCAGCCGCCGGACAGTGCAGCGGAACCGCTCGCCGCGGCGCCTCGCAGCGCGGCGGCGGAGCGACGCCAGGCGCGGCCGGACCGCCTGCGGCGGGCGGGGACACACCGGACGCCAGGGCGGGCGGGGACACGCCGGACGCCAGGGCGGGCGGGGACACGCCGGACGCCAGGGCGGCCGAACCGCGTGGGCGACAGGGCGGCCGAACCGCGTGGGCGACAGGGCGGCCGAACCGCGTGGGCGCCAGGGCGGCTAGCGGCGGTGCCGTGCAGCGCGCGGCGGTCCGCCGGTCAGGCCACCGTGCGCGGGTCGACGCCGATGCCGCCGGCCCCGCTGCTCTCGTACGCGGCGAGCGCGAACCGCAGCACGTCGACTGCTTCTTCGCCGCTCCACAGCAGCGGGCCCTCCCCCGTCTGCAGCCACCGCAGCCAGTGCCGGCCCGAGTCGCGGAAACTGCTCCCCCAGTCATCGTCGAGCGCGTGGTAGCTGCGCATCTCGCCATCGGTGTAGACCTCGAGGGCCGGCTGCTGTATCCCGCGGCCGGTGCACCGGTTCACCCGGGCGAAGCCCTTGGTCCCGGTGATCTCCCAGCGCTCGTCGTTGGTGTAGTAGTCGGAGCGCAGGTACATGTCGGGCGCGACCGTGATGTCCCAGCCGCCGCGCACCCCGTTCTCGTGCTGCCAGGTGATCATCGTCGGCGCGTCCAGGTAGATGGGGTCGCCGATCACCGTATGCCCGATCCACGCGCGCACCTCGCGGATCGGACCGAACAGCCAGATCGCGGTCGACAGCTTGTGCCACCCGTCATCGAACACCATGATCCCCCGGCCCAGCTTCATCTGCTCCATCTGCCATTCGAAGCTGGACCACGGCACGTCCCAGCCGCCGAGGCCGGTGCCGACCATCTTCATGTGATAGCCGACGACGTCGCCGAGCTCGCCCGACTCGGCAACCGCCTTGAGCCGGTGCAGCGGCTGGTAGAAGAGATAGTTCTCCATGATCCGCAGCACCCGGCCGCTGGCCTCGGCCGCCTTGAGCATCCGGCGCGCACCGGCCAGGTCGTTGCACATCGGCTTCTGGCAGTTGACGTGCCAGCCGTTCCCGAGCAGCTCCTCGACGCCCTCGACGTGCAGCGGGGCGGGCAGCAGCGACTCGACGACGTCCACCTCTACGCCGCTCGCCGCCAGTTCCGCGATGGACGGGAACGTCGTCGCGTCGGGCCAGTCGGCCTGCCGCTGCGCGCGGCGCTCCGCGCTCGGATCGACGAGCGCGACGACCTCGACGTCGGCGTTGGCGACGTAGCCGCGCATGTTCAGGTCATAGATCCGGCCGAGCCCGACGAACGCGGCGCGGACGGGTCGGTTGTACGGCACGAATGTCACGGCGCGTGGCCTCCTCGGGCACCTCGATGGAGGCAGTTATCCGATGGAAGACCGCGGAGCGCCACCATTCGTCCGCATCGTAGACGCCACGTGACATTCCTGTCAGGTGGAGTCTCAGCTCACCTGATCCAGCCAGTGCCGGTACGTCCTCCCGAAGGGCTCCTCGCCGGCCCGCATCGCCGCCTGCAGCCACGCGGCCGCGCGCTCGGCGTGCCGGACCACCTCGCGCGGGTAGTCGTAGCGCACCTGGTGCTCCGCGAACTCGTCCTCGTCCAGCAGCAGCACCTGCCGGGTGGCGCGCTCGCGGATGACGTCGAGGTCCAGGTCCACCATCGTGACCACCGCCTGATCGCCGTCCCACTGCGGGGGCGTCGAGACGTCGCAGTAAATCTCGGTGCTCAGCGGCAGTGCGTTGAAGTACGCCACCCACCACGGCTCGCCGAACGCGAACAGCCCGACGTACGGGCGCTCCATCATGATCGGCGGCTCGCTGCCGCGCTGGCTCAGCGAGCCGGCCCTGGCACCGAGCCAGATCCCGTGGTCGTCCTCGCCGAGGTACTCCATCGCGTGATGCCAGTGCAGGCTGCCGTCCCACTTGGTGAACACGACGCGCACTTCTCTTCTCGCCACGATTCGCAACCCTAACGCGCGCTTCCGAAGGTAACTGAGTTAAATCTAGGTGAACGACAGTATTTGAAGTTGACAGCGTTTACTACAGCGTCGCATACTGAGGTACGTAAACAGTGTTTAGCGCAGGACAAGGAGCCCCGGCGATGAGCATCTCCCTCCCAGGCGTGACAGGCGCCATCGTTGCAATCATCACTGTCGTCGGCATCGCGGTTCTCTTCGCAGCCGGCATGCTGGCCGCGTCCGCACTCGTGCGGCACGACAAGGCCCGCAACCGCATGGCAGTGGCTACCCCGGCTACTCCGAGCTTCGCCGAGCAGCCGACTCAGACCGATCGCGTGCTCGAGCTCGCCTCACGGTGAGTCCGCGACGCAGGACGCGAGGAGGGACGGCGCCTGCGGCGCCGTCCCTCCTCGCGTCCGGCGTTGACTGCGGCCCTCGACCGGGAGTCCGTCCCGGTCGCCCGCTACCCGGAACAGCACGCTCGCCCAGGTGCGGAACGGCCGCCAGCCCTCGGCGATAGCGCGTATCTCGTCGGGACCCGGCCGACCGGCCAGGCCGTAGAAGTGCTGCAGGTAGGCCGCAAGCCGCGGCTCGTCCAGCGCGGCCGCGTCCTTGACGCCGCTTGAGCGCAGGTACACGAGCATCGCGTAGAACGGCCCGAGGCCCTTGATCTGCTGCAGCGCCTTTGCCGCCTCGGCGGGTGGCAGCGATGCGACCTGCGCGGCCTCAAGCTGACCATCGAGCGCAGCGCGCGCGACCCCGTGCAGCCGGGCCAGCCGCGGCTCCTCGATGCCGGGGAAAGAACCGACCTCGAGCAGCCGCTGCGGCAGCGGGAACGCGTGCTGCTGCTCGCCCGCGAGCGTAAACGTCATCCCGGCAGCCTCCGACAGGCGCCGCTGCACGGCCGTTGCCTGTGCGCGGTTGCGCCGGTGCGACAGCATCGCCCACGCGGCGGCCTCGTACGGCGAGTGAAAGAGCACCGGGCGCAGGCCGGGATAGGCCGCCTGCACGTGGCCGAGCACCGGATCTGCCTCCCCGCCGCGAGCCAGCCGGCGGGATCGGCGTCGACGGACAGGATCCGGCGGATCTGGCTCTGCGCGGCGCCTGAGTCGCCTGCTCCGCTGATCTCCGCGTCCAGGCTGCCGTCGGGATTCTGCCGGAGCACAGCTCCGGTCTGATGCTGCAGATCGTCGGCCACGAAGGCGAGCCTGAACACGCCGCCGTCCGGCGACGGCCTGCCGGGGTTCGGGCCGAACCCGAAGCCCGCCGCCGCGGCGAGCGAGAACGGGCCCTGCACGGGCATCGTGACGTGGGCTGTCATTGCTGCGCCTTTCGACTGCGGCCGCCGGAGGGGCCGACGTTCCCAGATATAGCGCGAGGCGCCGACAGTATGGCCTACTCGGCGGGCGGGCCTGCCTGGAAGCTCATCTCGCCGAGAGCGATCAGGCCCGCCCGCAGCGCCGCGACGCCGTCGGGCGACAGCCGGCTCGCAAGGTCGCGGTCGACCGCGCTGACCGCCTGCCACGCGACTCCCGCGGCTTCCTCGCCGCGAGGCGTGAGCTTGATCAGCATCCGGCGGCGGTCCTCGGTGTCGGCGCTGCGTTCCAGGTAACCGCGCATGACCATCGTGTCGATCAGCTGGCTGACGGCCTGCTTGCTGATGCCGAGTTCCCTGGTCAGGGTCGCGAGCGGCGAGGTGTTCTCGAAGGTGCGGGCGAGGACGAACGCACCGCTGCGCGGGATGTCGTCGAATCCGGCCTCGGCAAAGGCGTTGCGAACCGCCTTGCCGTATGCGCCGCGCGCTGCGCGCAGCAGGCCGGGAATCCCCAGCACGCCGAGGGGCGACTCGCTCGTCATACCGTCAAGTCTATTGACTTTTACTGCACGAAGCTGTCGCGACTCGGATCGCGCCGCGCCTCGGCTCCCGGCCATCGACGCGGGATTCCTCCCGGCCTGCCTCGACGGCTCGCGGCCGAGGACCAGCAGCCCTTGCGCGATCCCGTTCGAGCAGCTCGGCGGCCGAGGCGCGGGAGTGTGGATAACTCAGAGGCGGTCCGACAAGACGGAGTGTTTGGTGGCTGACAGCCACCAAACACTCCGTCTTGCTGGTGCGGCTGTCCTGCGCGGCCCCGTGCACGGAGGCTGCGCGTCGCGCTGCGGCTTCAAACGGCCAGTGGAGGCAGCGCGGCTGAACGAGGCGCTAGAGCCGGCGCCAGGGCGCCCTGGCGAGCACGACGCCCTCGACCCGCTGCGCGCCGCCGTCGTCGAGCAGGCAGCCGGCGACCGTGTCCAGCTGGCCGCCCGTCGTGCAGATGTCGTCGTAGACGAGCACGAACTTGCCCTCGGTCCTCGCCCGGTCGGGGATCCGCAGGGCACCGCGCAGGTCATCGGCGGTGAAGCGCTTGTACCAGGCCGCCTCGTCGGCCGATCTGAGCGTCGGGCCGGTCTTGACGACCGCGGCCGGCTCGCGGACGTCGAACGGCCAGCGGTGCCCGGCCGCGTCAGCCTCCGCCGCGGCGCGCAGCACGGCCTCGGTGTGCGCGAACAGCTGGCCCCCGGCTCCGACGAAACTCGGGTTTGCCACGATCAGGCCCGGCGGATCTGCGGCCATCGCCTGGTCCAGCCAGGCCAGCAGGAGCCGCCCTAAGACCACCGGCCAGTACGAGGCACCGCGGTACTTGTACTCGTTGATGACCCGGCGCAGCGGTCCTTCCTGGTACGCGATCGCGTGGATGCGACCAACACGCCTGCGCGGGCTGCGGCACAGCGCGTTGGGACACCTGCCGTTCCCGTCAAGGCGCTGGCAGCAAACCGGACAGCTATCGGAACCGGCCAGCTGAAGCCGCGGCCGGGCGCACGACATGCACACCGGCGCCGGGCCGGTGGCGAACCGCGCGCACCCGCGGCAGCCGGGGAACGTAGCTTGAATGGTCATGGCGGCAACGACCCTAGCGGCGGGCACCGACGGTCCGCCGCGAGCCGCTAACCGGCCGCGCGGACGGGAGCCTGGCGGCGCGGACGCCAGCCAGGCGCCGCGAGCCGCTGCGAGCCGCTGCGCGGCTCAGCGAGCCTGCGCCCGTACCGGCAGGCCGGGCAGGGCGTCGGGCACGATCTGGTGCTCGCGAACCACGGGCGCGCCGTTGACCAGGACGTGCCTGATCCCGGCCGACGGCCGCGTGCTCGCCGTGTAGGTCGCCTGGTCGCCGGCCGCGGCCGGGTCGAGCACGACGACGTCACCGTCGCTGCCCTCCTGCAGGCGGCCCTTCCGGCGCATCGCCGGGACATGATCTTGCAGCGCGCGAGCGGGCAGCAGGCTGCACCGGCGCAGCGTCTCGGTCAGCCCGAGCGGACCACCGGGTCCGGCCAGCAGCCGCAGCGCGCGGCAGAACGTGCCCGCCGTGCGCGGATGCGTCACCGCGTCATCGCGCAGCGGCCAGGCCATCGGGTCGGGCGGCTCGCCCGACCAGGTGAGCGGCATCGCGTCGCTCGCGACGATCGCGTCGGGGAATGTCAGGGAGCTGAGGAGCATGCGCAGGTCATCGGGGTCGTCCTCATCCAGCAGCCGGATGATGACGAGGCCGCCGGGGTCGGTCGCGCGCAGCTCGCGCAGCCGGTCGTCGCTGCCGACCTGCTCGCCGGTCGGCGCGTACGTGAGCGACTGCGGGGTCAGGCCCCGCTCGCCGAGCCGCTCCGGCGCGAGGAACGCGGCGCCGATGCCGGTCATGCCCGAGCCGTACGGGTAGGCCTCGGTGGTCACCCGCGACCCGGCTCGCTGGGCCCGGCCGACGAGGTCAAGCACCCGGTCCACGTGCCGCTGAGATGTGCTGTTCAGGTGACAGTAGTGCATGTGCGCGCCGGTCTCCCCGGCCGCGCGGACGATCTCCTCGGCGCCGTCGACCGCGGCGCCGGGAACCATCTCGATCATGTCGCGCGCGTGCGTGAACGTCGGCACCCCGGCCTGCGCGGCCAGCCCGGCAACGTGGAGGTACTCGGCCGGATCGCTGGCGGGCGCGTAGCCGACCAGGATCCCGATGCCGAGCGCCCCGTCGGCGATGTCGGCCGAGAGCCGGGCGAGCATGTTCGCGATCTGGGCGCGCGTGGCCGGCTGCTGCCAGTCGGGCCTGGCGATGTTGTGCAGGAAGGTGCCGAGCCTGCCGTCGAGCTGCACGCCCGCCACGGCCTCCATCCGGGCCAGTGCCCAGGACGTGGCGAAGCCGAAGTTGACCGGACGGCCCTCGGCCGCGGCCTGGCGGTACGCGGCCGCGACCGGTGCCACGCCCGCCTCGAGCTCGAGCGCGGTCGTGACACCGTCGAGCGCCTGCAGCCTGAGGCCGGGTATCCCGTTCACGTGGCTGTGCAGGTCGATGAACCCGGCGGTGACGACGTGGCCGGTCGCGTCGAGTTCCGCCCCGCCCGGCGCCAGATCTTTGCCGATGGCGGTGACCCGGCCGCCGCAGATCTGAACGTCGGCCAGCTCGTCCCGCCCAGACTCGGGATCGATGACCCGGCCGCCGCGGATTACCAGGTCAGCTGCGCGCACTCGGCGCTCCACTCCAGGTCACGGTCACGGTCCACGTCACGGTCCACGTCACGGTCACGGTGACAGAGCCTAATCACGCACGCCCGCAACGGCCATGAGCCGGGCGATCCGGCTACAGCAGCGTCAGCTCGCCCGTGATCATGTCGATCTTGCCTGCCTCGGCCGGACCGATCGCGCAACACGTCGCCGTGCCCTCGGCAACCTGCGTGCGGCCCGCGTCGTGGATCAACTGAACCGGCAGTCCCGCGCCCTGCGCGCGCTCCGCTAGCGCGTACAGCTCGTCCTCGCCGCTCACCTTCAGCACGACCTTCGGCTGGCCGTCACGCAGCCAGGCGCGGAAGCCGCGGCTGCCGGCGCTCGCGAGCGCCGCCGCCACCGCCGCGTGCGCGGCCTGCGCGGCAATCTTGCCGCGGCCCATGCCGAGGTCGGCGCGCATCACGAGGGTGAGCTTGGTTTCCACAGCGCACACGCTACGCGCTGGCGCACCTGGCCGGCGAAGCCCGCGCGGGACGGAGACAGGTAGTAGCCATGGCGATAGTAGTCATATATAGTATCTGCCATGAGCGGCACCGAAACCGGCGGACCGACGCCGGGCTACCTCGTCTGGCGGCTGTCCACCAGGTGGCGGGTGGCGGTCGACCGCGCGATCGCGCCGCTCGGCCTGACGCACGCGCAGTACTCGCTGCTGTCGTCGCTCTACGGCATGCAGGCCGTGCCCGGCTCGGCGTCGCCAGCACGTCACCGAGCCGGGCACGGCCGGGAGTCCGCGATCGGGCCGAGTCAGCGCGCGCTGGCGGACCACACCGGCCTCGAGCCGCTCTACGTCTCGAAACTCGCGCGCGGCCTCGACGCCGCCGGCCTGCTCACGCGCGCCGCTGACCCGGCCGACAGCCGGGCCGTGCAGCTCAGCCTGACCGACCACGGCGTCGCGGTGACCGAGCAGGCGATCGGCATCGTGCGCCAGCTCGTCGGCCAGCTGATGGCGCCGCTCGGCGGCCCCGCCAGCGCCCGCACCGCCACGTTCGTGCGGGAACTCAGCCTCCTGCTCAGCGCGCCGCTCGCAGTCGACACCGAGGAGTAGCCCTGCTCGCTTACCCGCCCGCGAATACCCAGGTCATCGGCAAGGCCGAGAGTGCGCTCGGCGCGATACTGGATCCGATACTCGCCGCGACGGTGACCTCGTTCCCGCAGTGGCTCGTCCTGACCGTCCTGGCCGGGAACGGCGGCGCGTCCGACCGCGGGCACGCCGTCCGCGTCATCACCAGCGCGCGCAAGCTCGAGGCCGAGGTCGTTCTCGCGGCCGTGCACGAACTGAACGCGGCCGGCCTGGTGACGGAGACTGACGACAGGGTCACGATGACCGACGCCGGCCGGGCCACCCATGGCCAGATCCGGGCCAGGATCACGGAGGTGACCGGCCGCCTGTTCGACGGCTTTGCGCGCGAGGAGCTGGAGACGGCCGGACGCGTGCTGGCCATCGTCACCGAGCGGGCGAACGCCGAGCTGGCACGGCTGGCTTTATAGCCCGATCAGCACGATGCCGGTCGCGATGACGACGGCCGCCGCCACCCGCCTGCGGCCGAAGTCCTCCCGCAGCACCAGGAACCCGATAAGCGCGGCGAACACGACGCTGGTTTCCCGGATCGCCGCGACCTCCGCCAGCGGTGCCCGGCTCTGCGCCCAGAGCACGACGCCGTAGGCGACCACGCTCAGCGCCGCGGCCAGCGCGCCATAGCCGATGGCTGCGGTGTCCCGCCACTGACTCGCGGGCCTGCGGAACGCGGCGACGATCGCCATCGGCGGCCCCTGCAGGACGAACAGGAACGCGGCGTACCCCACCGGATCGTGCGAGTGCCGGACCCCGAGGCCGTCGACGATCGTGTAGGACGCGATGGTGAGGCCGGTCAGGACCGCCGCGATCACCGCCGGTGAGTCGGCGCGGGTCAGCCTCCCGGAGGAGAGCGCAAGGCTCATCAGCCCGACGGCGAGCGTGACGACCCCGGCCAGCGCAGCGCCGCTCAGGTGCTCGCTCGCGAGGAAGTACGCGCCCACCGCGACGATGAGCGGGGACGTGCCGCGCGCGATCGGATAGGTCTGGTTGAAAGCCCCCAGCCGGTAGGAGTTCATCAGGCCCAGGTTGTAGCCGACGTGAATCACGCCGGAAGCGATCACGTACGGGATCGCGGCCCGGTACGGAAGGCCGGTGAGTAGCAGTGCCAGGCCGCCGATCAGGGCCGAGGCGAGCCCGATCCACGCGAACGCCATGAGCGAGTCGTGCACCTGCTTGGCGATCGCGTTCCAGCAGGCGTGCAGCGCGCCGGCGCCGATAACGATGACGATGATGAACGGAGTGAGGTGGGCCTGGGTGGTCATCTGACGGAGAGCTCCTCTGCGGGCATGCCGACATGAGCCCTCGGGGCTTCTATCCCGTCAGGTGTGGGGCGGCTGTCGCCAGTCGCCCTGGCGCCGCTCGGTCCAGACTGCCGCGCCCCTGATTGTGGTTACCTGCTAACGAGGCGCGGCACGGAACCCTAGGCGCAACCACAAGCTGATTCCAGATTAGCCCAGTTTGGCGCCTGCTGGGAGTCAGC
>Ga0335076_10007660_pt1 | contig 10878 bp, 8 predicted proteins | sample Lox_Sample_25_FD_206717 | JGI IMG/M metagenome (GOLD analysis project Ga0335076, IMG submission 206717) | Soil microbial communities from Loxahatchee National Wildlife Refuge, Florida, United States - Lox_Sample_2.5 | ecosystem: Environmental > Terrestrial > Soil > Wetlands | place: USA: Florida...
TCGCGCTTTCAGGCCGACCACGGGCGGCTGCTCAGCAGCGCCGTCGAGGCGGGCGATCAGGTCCTCGATCCGGCCGAGCCGTTCGCCGCCAGAATCGAACAACGGGCTTCCGACCACCGAGGACAGGTGAACGGGCATGCTCGTCACGGCGCGTCGGGGCCGGCGGCCGTCGAGTCCGTCATCGGCATAGCGCTCTGTCGGCGTCAGTTTCATCTAAGCATCGCAAGTTCGCGCTCTACTGCGGCGAGTGCGCTTTCGCACCGTGTCAGCCACGCCGGCACCTCGCGCACGCGCTGTGGGGGGGTGGGTGGTGGAGGCGGCAGGAGACGAGCTAGTAGGGATCGTCGGCGTCATGCAGTCCGTGAATCCTTCTCCGCCGCCGTCTCTACGGAACGGTATTCGTCGCGGAGGGCGACAATCCGCGGCAGGCCGTGATCAATCGCGCGCGTGCGCGGGTTCATGCGCGTCATATTCGCCTCGAGCTTGGCGCGCTCCTCGGCCCGGACGACGTCCGGCATGCCCGGCGGTTCGGTGCTTTGCAGCTTCGCTGACCACTGGGTCGCCCTCCGCACCATCGGTACGACCGTCTTCGGACGGTTCAGCCACGGGTCAAACATCTCACCAGCCACCTCTGCCTGCACGAGGGTCGCGGGGTGGTGATGAACGCAGCGGCTCGGGGATCGTGAGCTTAGCCGCCGGCAAAGTCCGCGCCACAGCACCCGGATCAGCTCATACATGCGCTCCGACTTCCCGGGTTGCGCCTTCGGCTTACGCGCCTTACCGATCAGGCAAAGCTCAAGCAGCACATCGCCACATCGCCCGTGCCGCTGGTAGCGGGCCAGCGGCGCCTCGGACCATCGCAGCAGCTGTGCCCGGGCGGCCACCAGCCCAAGACAGCGCGCGGCTAACAACGGCGCAACCGCCTTCGCCGCCAGAGCCCGCCACGCGAGCGCGAGCGTCTGAAATCCGACGATCTCAGCTATCTGCGGCTCGGTTCTCATGACCCTCGAGACTCCAACGCGCGGCTCCAGGTCCGTTGCCAGAGGCCATCAGCGGCATCAACCCGCGGGTGGAGCGAGCCTCATCACCCAAACAGAAGAATAGCGAAGCCGGTACGCGAGCTCGCGGGGCGGCGGCAGACTCCGCTTGCCCGGGTGGGATTCCAACCATCACGGTACCGGCGGGCTGCAGCAGCAGCCCCATACACTGCCCGCCGCGATCCCTCGTGACCGCTCCGAAAGCTCGACGTGCGGGTGGGCGACGATCTCGCCCCAGGGTCCGGGTGCGGTCACTGGTCACGGGCTGATCGAGCGAAAGACCGTTGCCTTGCATCCGCAGCACCCACCCGCTCTCATGCACTCGGAATGGCCGTGTCCTTGGGAGCTTGCCCACGAAGGTGCTTGCGCATCAGGCAGCTCGACGGGTCGCCGGCCGTCATGGTCGTCGCCGCTCGGAGGTGCCTCGATGGAAGTCTTCGGCCGCTTCCAGCTCCGGTTCGACGGGGGTCTAACCGTCTCGGTCGTCCTCGTCGGGGTGCGGCTCATCGCTGGATACCTCGTCAGACGGCGAGAACATGGCGACAGGTATTGATCGCGAACGGCTCGCCGGCTGTCCTGGAGGCAACCCGTAGCCTCTCTGACCCTGGCTGGTGTCAGTTGATGAATTCCGGCTAGCTGCATTGCGCCTGCGGCGTCCCCGTGCGATCCTGGAGCGCATGCCTCTGCGCTGTCTGTTAGTCGACGACAGCACCCGTTTTCTCGAGGCCGCACGAGCGATGCTCGAGCACGACGGGGTAGAGGTCGTGGGTGTCGCATCGACACCGGAGGAGGCGATGGCGTCCGTCAGCCAGCTCGATCCTGACGTGGTGATCGTGGACATCGCCCTGGGCCGCGACAGCGGATTCGAGCTGGCGCGGAGACTTGATCGTGAGGCGCACGGCACCTCACGGCACGTTGTGTTGATTTCGACTCACACCCGCGAGGATTTCGCCGAGCTGATCGCGGTAAGTCCCGCCGCGGGGTTCGTGTCCAAGTCAGAGCTCTCGGGCCGGGTGATCCGCGCGCTGATGAGAGGGCGGGATCAACCCCGGTGAGCAGCCGATCAGCGATTGCCTGGCTGGCGTGCCTCGAGGAACTTGATCACGGCAAGGACGCGGCGATGATCGTCGTCGGTCTCAGGGAGTGACAGCTTGGCGAGGATGCTGTGTACGTGCTTCTCGACCGTGCCCTCGGTCACCCACAGCCGGCGTGCGATGCCCGCGTTGGAGCGGCCCTCGGCCATCAGCGCGAGCACCTCCCGCTCCCGCTCGGTCAGCTCGCTGAGCGGATCATCGATGTGTCGGGAGGCGACCAACTCCTGTACTAGGGCCGGGTCGACGACCGAGCCGCCGCTGGTGACGCGCTTGAGCGTCTCGATGAACTCCTCGACGTGCGTGACCCGGCTCTTGAGCAGATATCCGCTGCGCCCTCCACTGGCCAGCAGGTCCGTCGCATGTTCCACCTCGATATACGCTGACAGCACGACGATCGCGATCTGCGGGAGCTCTTCGCGGATCGCGCGGGCTGCGTCGAGCCCCTCGGTGGTGTGGGTGGGCGGCATCCGGATGTCGACGAGGAGCAGGTCGGGCGTCTGCTCGCGCGCGAGCGCGGTCAGCTCCGGACCGTCGGTGGCTTGGCCGACGACATCGAAATCGGACCGCTCGAGCAGACTCGCGATGCCCTCCCGCAAGAGGATGTCGTCATCGGCGATGACCACTCGCGTGCGGCCGGTGGGATGGGTCATCGCAGCCTGATTTCGGAGTTCGGTCATTTCACGTAGTATCGGCTACGCGCGCAACCGCGCTGCCGGCAAGGACATGGGACCTGAATCGACGCCTCGCATGGTTGTAGGAAGCGCTGTGGGGTTGCGCTCGTGATCGCAGAGGCAGCCGACTTGCTTCCCCGACCGATCGCCGACGCGCGCGGGTCGGCAAGACTGGCGAAGTATTCTGAGGCTCTACTCGGCCGAGCGAACGAGTTCGGGCGGTGTACGGCTGCGATCGATCCGGGCAGCCGCCGTGCAGGCGCTCCGCGCCCGAAGTTCCGGTTGACAGGCACCGCGCGCAGCCGGCTGCGGCACGCCGGAGAGATGCGGGCCGCGACCGACCTCGCTCCGGCGATCGTAAAGGCGGTCGGCATCGCGCGATCGATTCGTTGTGACCACGCTGTGTGTGGGTGACCTGGTGCGGCGATCCACCGGCGGGTTCGCGCCACCGCCCGATTGGGCGTGGCTCGGACGCGACAGTGTCATTCGGCGCGTGCCCGAGGTCGGCCCCGGTGGGGCCGGCGTGGAGCCCGCATTCAAACACCATGACCCGCTCGCTCGAAGAAAATCGTGACGAGTTCTCGCAGCTTGCCGCTGAGCAGGCCGCGTTGCGACGCGTCGCGACGCTAGTAGCGCACGGCGCCCCTGCGGAGAAGGTGTTCACGGCCGTCGCCGAGGAGGTCGGCCGCCTGATGGGCGCCGATGTCACCCATCTGTACCGGCGCGAGCCCGACGCCACGGCGATGGTGCTGGCCGGATGGAGCACACATGCTGACCATATACCCGTCGGAACCCGGTTGGCGCTTGGCGGCGACAGTACCTGGACGGCGGTCGCGCGTACACAGCGGGTCGCGCGGAGGGACAGCTATGAGGGGGCGGCGGGTCCGATCGCCGCTGGCCTCCGCCAGCTGGGGATCCGCTCTTCGGTCACCGCGCCGATCTTCGTGGCCCGCCAGCTGTGGGGAGCGATCGCCGTCTCCTCCAGAGACGAGCCGGTGCCGCCCGGGACGGAGCCGCGGCTTGAGAACTTCGCCGAGCTGGTCGGCACCGCCGTCGCAAACGCCGAGGCCCGCACGCAGCTCCTCGCTTCGAGAGCGCGGATCGTGGCGGCCGGGGATCAGGCCAGGCGCCGCATTGAGCGGGACCTGCACGACGGCATGCAGCAGCGCCTGGTTTCACTGGGGCTCGACCTGCGTGTCGCCCAGACGATGCTCCCGCCCGGGCTGAGCGAACCGCGCGCGCGGCTGGACCGGATCGCGGACGAGCTCGACCTAGCGATCGAGGAGCTGCGCGAAATCTCGCGTGGCATCCATCCGGCGATCCTTTCCGAGGGCGGGCTGGCGCCGGCCCTGCGCACGCTCGCCCGCCGCTCCGCCCTTCCGGTCAAGCTCAGCGTGCGGGCCCCGGTGCGACTCCCGGAACCGGTCGAGGTAGCCGCCTACTACCTCGTCTCCGAGGCCATCACCAACGCGGCCAAGCACGCGCGCGCGTCGGTCGTGCACGTTGATGTCGAGCAGCGTGACGGTGTGCTTGCGCTTGCGGTCCGCGACGACGGAGTCGGTGGCGCGGATCCCCAGAAAGGATCCGGACTGATCGGTCTCCGCGACCGCATCGAGGCGCTTGGCGGAACGATCGCCGTCGACAGCCCCACCGGGGAGGGAACATCGATCGCAGCAGAGCTTCTAGTGCCGTCCCCGTGACTGCGCGGAGCACGAGCTGACCACCGGCCGGCCGCGAAGCGCTCCGCTGGCGGCCGACCGGCGGCATTTGATCCTTTCGGCCTCGCCGGCCTCAGCCCGCCCTCCTGCCTTCTCGGGGGCCCGAGAAAGTCCTTTGAAGATTCGCGCTCGGCTCGTGCCATGCGCAAACCCCGACCGCAGGAGCCGGGATGAGGCCTGAACTCGCCAAGATATACTGAAAAGCAAAGGCGATGAGGCTCGCTCTCGAGTGCGCCAGCGCTGGTTTCTGCCAGGCGGTGCTAATGGCTTCTACTTGCATGCCCGTTCGAGCGGACCCCTATGTCAGTGATGCCTCAGGCGCCGAAACCGGACTCGATTCAGCAGTGCCCGCCGCCAGAGGTGGACTACCAGCGGGGCGTCCGTCCGGGTGCTGAGGAGTCTCGTCGGCCGTCGATTCCAGACGGTCGGTCATCGCCGCAGGCGTGGAGCGTGCTTTTCGCCGATGTCCGGGCCGCCCTCAACGTTGAGGGCGCTCAGCCGCCGGCGTTCTTCGGCGATCTCAACCTCGATCAGGTGGTTCGCGCGGTCATCGCCCGCAGAGACGCGTATGACCTCGCGCCGTTCTTCCATTCGCCGCTGAGTGACCTGGACACCATTCGGTTTCGCCAGGAGGTATTCGCCGACCTTGAAAGATCAGAGGTGTATGCCCTTGCAACCGAGTTTGCCAAGCAGGAGCTCGTCGCGCACCACACACGGCAGCGACGCGCGATGCGCGAGGACGACATGGGTTTCTCGCACTACCACCGTTCCCGTGGATTCCTCAACGTCGTGCTCGCGTACTGCCAAACCGTCGAGCGTCTGGCACACGGCCTGGCGGGTGTGGGGTTGCGCGCTCGTGGCCTAACCGGGCTGCGCGACTATCTGATCGCCTACTGTCACGGGACGGCGTTTCGGGAGCTGCGCGACGAGGCGCGCGCGCTCGATGAGGCGCTCGATCAGGTTCGCTACACGTTCCTCCTGAAGGGGTCACGGATCACGGTAGGCCCCTACGACGAGCAACCCGACTACAGCGCCCAGGTCACCGCGACGTTCGAGCGGTTCCGCCAGGGTGCGGCGACCAGCTACCTGCCGGAGTTCCGCGACTGGGACACCTACGCCGCGATCGGCGTGCTGCACCTGGTCGCCAAAGTCTACCCCGACCTGTTCGCGCAGCTGGACGCGTTCTGCGCGCGGCACGCCGACTATCTCGACGAGACCATCCGGGTGCTCGACCGCGAGCTGCAGTTCTACCTCAGCTACCTCGACTACATCCGGCCGCTGCGTGAGCGTGGCCTGTGCTTCAGCTATCCGGCCATGTCCTCAGACGATAAGGCCGAGAGAGCGCTGGACACCTTCGACCTCGCTCTCGCCGCTCAACGCACCAACGACGGGGAGACCGTGATCCCCAATGACGTGCGTCTCGACGGCAGCGAGCGGATCCTCGTCATCACCGGCCCCAATAACGGTGGCAAGACCACGCTCGCGCGGACAGTCGGCCAGCTCCACTACCTCGCGCGGCTGGGCTGTCCGGTCCCGGGCCGCGACGCTCGACTGTTTCTCTGCGACCGGATCTTCACGCGCTTTGAGCGCCAGGAAGAGATCGAGACCCTCACCGGGAAGCTGCAGGACGAGCTCAACCGCCTCCGCGACGCGCTCGAGGCCGCGACGCCCGACAGCCTGTTCGTCCTCAACGAGATGTTCAACTCCACGACCGCGCAGGACGCGCTGTTCCTCAGCCGCGAGATCCTCGCCCGAGTCAGCGATCTCGATGCGGTCTGCGTGTGCGTGACGTTCCTCGACGAGCTCGCCACGCTCAACGAGAAGACCGTCAGCATGGTCAGCACCGTCGACCCGGCCGATCCGGCGATCCGCACCTATAAGCTCATCCGCCGACGGGCGGACGGCCGCGCGTACGCGCGCGCGGTCGCCGAGAAGTACGGCCTGACCTACGAGCGCCTGACCAGCCGGAGACAGTCGTGAGAGTCCGCCTGATGTTCACCGAGCGCGAGTACGCGACCGACCGCCAGCCGCGCGTCGGCGAAGTGGACCTGATCGCCGACCTCGAGCTCAACACGCTATGGGCAGCGATGGCCGACGGCGACCCAGTCATCCTCGAATCCTCGCGCGCGGCTCTGCTCGAACCGCTCACCGGGCCCGCCCAGATCCGCTATCGCCAGGCCGTCCTGGCCGACTGCCTGGCCAACCCCGAGGTTATCCGCGAGCTCTACGCGCTCGCGGTCGAGGCCGTCGCCACGGAGAAGAAGGTCTGGCGCGGCCTGTTCAACAATCGCGGCGAAGGGCTCCTGCGACGCTCAGTCAGCGTGCTCGAGCTGCTCGTCGGGACCCTCAAGCATCTGCGCGCGATCACTGACCGCCACGCCAGCGAGTTCCGCTCAGACGCCTTCACACAATTGTTCGACACGCTACGCCAAGAGCTCGACGACGACTACTTCGGCGAGATCGAGCAACACCTGCGGCAGCTGGGCTTCCGCGACGGCGTGCTCGCCACCGCGCAACTCGGCAAGCTCGGTCAAGGCATCGGCTACCTACTGCGCGCCCCGCGCCGCGACCACCGCATCCTTCGCTTCCTGCCTCCGGCCGTCAAACGCCCGTCGTTCAGCTACACGATCCCGACGCGCGACGACGGCGCCGGCTATGAGATGGCTGCGCTGCGCGACCGGGTCCTGAGCATCGTTGCCGACGCGGTCGGTCAATCCACCGATCACATCGTCAGTTTCTTCACCGCGCTGCGCACTGAGCTGGGGTTCTATGTCGGCTGCCTCAACCTCTATGACCGACTGTCGTCTCACGGTGAACCGGTTTCCATGCCCGACCCGCACCCGCCGGGCGGCACGATTCGTAACGCCATCGGGCTGTACGACCCCTGCCTGTCTCTGCGCCTCGACGGGCCGGTACAGGGCAACGACCTGCACGCCGACGGATACCCGCTGATCATCATCACCGGCGCCAATCAGGGCGGCAAGTCGACATTGCTGCGGAGCCTCGGGCTGGCACAACTGATGATGCAGGCCGGCATGTTCGTTGCCGCCGACGCCTACGCCGCCACCGTCGCGCACGCCGTGTTCACGCACTACAAGCGCGAGGAGGACAGGACGATGACCGCTGGCAAGTTCGACGAAGAGCTCGCGCGGATGAGCCGCCTCATCGCGGCGATCGACACCGACGACCTGCTGCTCTGCAACGAGTCGTTCGCGGCGACCAACGAGCGCGAAGGCTCCGAGATCGCCGGGGAGGTGATCCACGCGCTCACTGACACCGACAACACGATCGTGTTCGTCACCCACCTTTACGAGCTCGCGCACCGCTTCCACGAGCAGCACGCCGACAGCACGCTGTTTCTGCGCGCCGACCGCGGAAGCGATGGCAAGCGATCGTTTCGAATCACCGAGGGCGCGCCGCTGCCCACCAGCTACGGCGAAGACCTCTACCGCGAGACGTTCGCGTCGCCCGGATCGCCCCCGCCGGATCGGATCGCTGCCTCGGTCTCGACCACGGACTCGAAGGTCGCCAGCAGGACATGACCGCGCATGCGCGGGACCACGGGCGACGCGGCCGCCGCCGGGGGGCGTTTCCGCCTAACGTGGTACCGACGTGTGTTACGCCCAGGCAGGTGGGCGCGGCTCGGTCGCACCGACGGCGGCGCCGAGCACGACGGCGCCCGCCCACTGAAGCGAAGCCAGGAGATCAGCCACCGCCGCCACGATCACCATCGTCACGCCGATCGCGAGGCGGACGGCTCGAGCTGGCGTGGAGGTGCAACTCACTGAGCAACAAGAGAAAGGCGGCCGAGTACAGCAGCGACGGCAGGAATCCCAGCGGGATCAGGTCGTCTTACACACGCCCGGTGTCTCCGGCGCCGGCGACCTTACGGCGTCTACCGCCGCCTCCCCGCGCTCCTGGCGGCCACGCCAACCTCGTCCTCGGGATCGCGCTTCTGGCGTCCTCGATGTCCGCCTCCACCGTCGGACGATGACGGGACAGACCTGATGCAGGGTTTATGCATCGGTAGATTCCGCCCGCGCTACGCCGGTCCGTCACGGTCATGCCCCTCCTCATCCGGGACCCGGCCTCAACGCATCGGCCGCGCTCGATTTGAGCCAGGTGCTGCTCTCATTCGGACTCCGTTCGCAGTACTCCCGCTGCCGCGGCCTGTGTCACTACTCACTGATGCGCCGGCTCGGTATCGGGGCAGCGACATCTAGAACAGTGATTGCCGTCGCAACGCTCATCATCGCCCTTGATCTCGTCTCGCTCGACGACACCTTCACCGGCACTTAACCTCATCTGCATTCAGGGCGCTGGCAGACGGTCGCCGCCGGTTCGTCCGCTAGAATTGCTTGTGAGCGATGAGGCTCGCTCGGACCGCGGCGCCGCCGCTAACGGCCTCTGGAACGAACGGATCTTCCAGGAGGCCGCGATGTCGCACACCAGTGAGCACATTCCGGCGGGCATTGCGCGCCGCTCACGCTCCAGTCACTCCTATGACCGCTTCGGTCGGTTCGCCGAGCGGTTGGTTCGCGCGTTCGGCATGCCGTGGTTCCTCGCCGCACAGACCGCGGTGATGGTCGCCTGGGTGGCGACGAATTCTCTGGCCGGTCTGCCGCACTTCGACCCCTACCCGTTCGTCTTCATGAACCTCGTGTTGTCGGCTCTCGCCGCCTACGCCGCGCCGTTCATCCTTCTCGCGGAAACCAGGCAGGCGGATCGTGACCGGGCCCAAGCGCGCGCTGAGGAGCGCTATCACGACGAGTTGGAGAGACGTCAGCAGGAACTGCTCGGGCAGGACAACAGCCAGACTCAGCAGATCGCGCGGCTGTTTGAGCAAGACACCGCCCAGACGGACCACCGCGGCCAACTGCTCGAGCGGGTGACGCTGTTGCTCGAGCGCGAGAGCGATCAGACCGATGTGATTGTTGCCCTAGGCGCCAAGACCGTCGAGATGGCCAAGGCAAGCAGGCGCTCATGCGCGAGATCCACTCGCACACGGTCTCGCACGAAAGCCGTGGCGGCCGGCGACCGACGAGAGCTGCCGATTCCGCACCCGATGCCGGCTCCTCGCCGGTCAGCACGCAGGAAGGGGCCGGCGCACCGAACGGAAAACGATGCGTCCACACGGCGGGGGCCGGCTAATCGTGCGTCGGCCGGATTTCGACACAAACCCAACCGAGAGGATTGGAGGACTGAACAATACTCTTCTACATAATTGTTGTCGTCGTGGTGATCATGTTCGCGGCTTTCGGCTGGTGGGCGCTGGAGGACCTCTTGGAGCACCTTGAGTAACGATGCGCCCCGCGCGGTTTTCTCGCCGCGAGATAGCAGAGTAGCGCGCGCTCACCCGCGGCATTCTGGGGTCTGCGCTTCGCCAGCTCAGGGATCCGGTGTGTCTACCCATTGCGCCTTGACGGTCGCGCCCAGTGCCTCTACCTCCCGGATTGTTCTTGATCGTCTGCACCCCATGAGGGGGTCAGCGTGGAAAGCATGACGTAGGTCGGCAATGGTCCTCCCAACTCGATGTTGTGCGACAACACGTCTACCTGACCCGGGACCCTCCCAACGCGGTGTCGAGCCGGGCGTCGATGCCCCGGGTCGTGCTGGCTGCTTCCACGGACGAGGTCGGCGACGGATTCCCATCGCGCTGCGCCACCGAGTATGGTGGTGGCCGAGCGCGATGAGGCTCCGCGTGCAACCGCCTTCGGGCTGATGGCCTCTGGTCTGACTGATGGTGCCGACCGAGGAGTTCGATGGAGCCGACCGATTCCCGCGCCGCCGGTCATCCACCCGCTGACGCGGCGGGTGTCGGCTGGCTGCTGTGGGCAGTGGCTGCTCGCCCCACGACGACAGCCCCTCGACATCGAGCCGGTCCCCGTCGGTACCGCGGGGCTGCCGGCGATGTTTGGATCTCGTGGTGGCCGCAGGGTTCGCCGCCTTCCCGCTCATCGCCTACCACATCGCGCGCTCGATCGCGGTCCATGCCGCGCCCGCCCGGGTGTCCTACGCGTCCCCGGCGGCGATCAGTCGTATCGGGTCGGCGGTGTTCGCCTGTCTATCCGATCGGCCCGCAATTGGAATGCTCGTCTCGCTGACCTTGGTTGCGGCTGCGTACACCCGCCTAGTCTCGTGATGCATTAATTCGCGGCGGGTAGGGTAGATGGTGGTTATGCCATCGCCTATCGCAGCCGTGATTGAGCTCACCGAGGAGGAGCGTGAGCAGTTGGAGTCGTGGGCGCGTCGACCGTCGAGTGCGCAGGCTCTGGCGTTGCGCGCGCGGATCATCCTGGCCGCCGCCGAGGGACTGAATAACGTCGAGATCGCGCAGCGGCTCTCGGTGGCGCTCTCG
>Ga0335076_10007661_pt1 | contig 10878 bp, 15 predicted proteins | sample Lox_Sample_25_FD_206717 | JGI IMG/M metagenome (GOLD analysis project Ga0335076, IMG submission 206717) | Soil microbial communities from Loxahatchee National Wildlife Refuge, Florida, United States - Lox_Sample_2.5 | ecosystem: Environmental > Terrestrial > Soil > Wetlands | place: USA...
TGAAGCCACCGCCCCTCTCATAGCTCAAGCGGGGCTGCCCTGCAAGGTGGTGCGGGAACGGGAGTGTTCTACCGGATCGCCCGCGACGGATAGTTCGCCAGGATCGGACCGCTGTCGCGGCGTGGCCCCGGGATCGGCGGTGCCGACCGGTGCCAGGGAGGGCTCGGCGGCTCGACGTAGGGGCGCCCCCTGACGGGTGGGCCAGGGTCATAGCCACGTCCGGTGGCCGCGGCAGTGTTGTGGCCGGGTGCGCCGGCTGCCCTGGCCATGGCCGTATAGCGGTCCCACGCCACGACCGAGTGAGTGGCCCAGAAGCCGGCATCAGACTGCTGGCACCGGGGGCACGCCAGCCGGCCTAGGGCGTCGATGCGCCAGCCGGCTTTGATCGCGCGGACGCGGGCGTCGCCCTCCCCGAGTGCCGCGGGATCGGCGTGCCAGGAGATGCACGACCCCATCTCACACCACATGATCGGTATCCGCAGCTCATCACCGATCACCGCGCGTTCGGTACTTGCGGTGCGGGCGGCAGCCTCAGCCCTCGCGGCAGCCTCAGCCCGGGCAACAGCTTCAGCCCGGGCAGCTTCAGAGCGGGCGGCAGCCTCAGCCCGGGCGGCAGCCTCAGCCCGGTAGGCGGCTTCAGCCCGGTAGGCGGCTTCAGCTCTCGCGGCAGCCTCGGCTCTCGCGGCAGCCTGGGCCCTCGCGGCAGCCCGAGCCCGGTAACTCGCGGCAGCCTGCGCCCGGTAAACAGCCTCAGCCCGGTAAGCAGCCTCAGCCCGGGCGGCCGCCTCAGCCCTCGCGGCAGCTACGCCCCGATAGGTTTCGCCATGGACTTCCTGCGGCACATGGTCGGCGCGAGCCGGCTCGGCGTAGCCGTCGCTCATCGGGTCGGCGCCGTCATCGTCCCGGAGGGTGGTGAGCCAATCGCCTGTCTGGCGCCAGTCGTTGTCGTGGAGCATGCGGGCGTCGTGCGACCGGATTTTGATCTTCATGTCGGCCCCTCCCGTCGAGTCAGTGATGAGCGCGCGCGCTCGACTTTTTACTGGCGGGCCGACGGTAGCGGCCTACCGTCAGCGAGCATCAAGCCTGCTGGGTCCGCGCCACCGTTGCGGCCCCGCCCTCCCCTTAGCAAGGCGCCGGGCTCACCACCTGCGGTTTCATGAATCGACAGTCCCGGCTGCTAATCACGACTGGATATACCTTAGATAAAGTTCCGGCTTATTTATTAGATGTCGCGGCGTGGCGTGTGGAAAATTCCAGTCATTTACATATGCACAGGGCGCGGAGCGCATTATGCCATGTCAAGTGGTTCGTTACGCGGTGGCTCAGCAATGGAGTCCCCATAATTTCCCCAGTATGTGCACAGGCTAGGCCCGGTTTTACACAGGTGATACACACCGTTGTCCACAGTGAAGCCGCTAACTTATCCACGGGGAGCTCCGCCGCCAGGGCTGCCAGCGAGGGCGAGTCCGCGGGCCGGTAGTCGGTCATGTCGGCGGACCAGCGAGCCGCGATGAGTTCCGCGGCGTCCGGCGGTCGTACTGTCGAACCCGCTACCGAGGAGGCCTTCTCATGCGCAGCGTCACCTACTCCATGGGCGTCTCACTTGACGGCTACATCGTCGGGCCGGACGGCAACTTCGGCTGGACGACCCGACGAGGAGGTCTTTCGCTTCGTCACCGACGAGATACGACAGGTCGGCGTCCAGCTGATGGGGGCGAGCGCTGTACGAAACGATGCTGTACTGGGAGACGGCCGACCAGGATCCATCGCTCGACGACGCAATGCTCGAGTGGGCCGCGATCTGGAAGCCGCTCCCGAAGGTGGTGTTCTCCACCACGCTGCCGGCGGTGCAGGGCAATGCCCGCCTGGCCTCCGGCGGCCTGGCGGAGGAGATCGAGCGGTTGCGAGCCGAGCCGACGGGAGGCGACATCGCGATCGGCGGCGCGACTCTCGCCGCCGAGGCGGCCGCGTTGGGTCTGATCGACGAGTACCGGGCCAGGGTCTATCCGGTGCTGGTAGGCGGCGGCATTCCGTTCTTTGCCCAGGGCGGGCGCCGGGCGGATCTCGAACTCGTCGAGAACCGCACCTTCAGCTCGAGAGTCGTCTACTTCCACTACCGCGTGGAACGCTAGCCGGCTCGTCCGCCGAGCCTTAGGGAGAAGGATGGCAACGTTCAGGACCTACGCCGAGGTTCTCAGACCCGACCATGTGCAGGTGAAGGCGTATGAGGCAGGTCTTACTTGCGGGCCGCCGGGCCTGATCCTCGCAGACATCCTGCAGCGCACCGGCGGCGTCTACGAAACAACGTTGCCCCTGGACCCTCGGATGCGCGCTGACCTCAGGGAAGTCGCGGAGCTGACATCGGATGAGGAGCTGCTCAGGATCGCGGATCTATCTGAGGTGCCGGTACCGCTGGGGCACCTACGCCACCTGGACACGCAAACCCGCATTGTCGTGGGCGCCCGCCTGGACTACACGGACCAAGAACGGCAATGGCTAAGCCGCAGGCCGGGCAGGGCTGACACCGGAATCGCGACCCTGCTCGGCGATCACGTCATCCCGGGCGACAGCCGTTCGTAGCGCCAGCTAAGACCAGTGGCAGAGGCCACGTTCAGGATAATTGGCTTGCCGCACCGGTGAGAATCCTGCTGGTATCGCGTCGTGCGCATCACCTCAGAAACTGTCGCTGACGGCATCCGCGAACAGCTTTTCATTATCGGGGACATCCCCGGGGTGCTCTGGACGCCTGCCGAGAGCTCCGGTCCCCGGCCGCTGGTCTTGATCGGGCACGGCGGCGGCCAGCACAAGAAGGAACCCGGGGTTCTGTCCCGCGCCTTCCCCTACGTCGCCTCCTGCAGCTTCGCGGTCGCCGCGATCGACGCGCCGGGAACCGGCGACAGGCCGGAGCACCCGGAGATCAAGCGGCTCGTCGCCGAGATCCAGGGACGGCTGGCCGTGGGCGAGCCCGCCGGACCGGCGTGGCCTGCCCTCAGCGAAACCGTGGCGGCGCAGCTCATACCCGACTGGCAGGCCACCCTGGACGCACTGCAGGAACTGGGCTCCGTCGGCGACAGCCGGCCCGTCGGGTATTACGGCCTGTCCCAGGGCGGCGAGATGGGCATACGCCTTGTCGCGGCCGAACCCCGGATCACGGCCGCGGTCCTCGGCCTGATCGGAAGCGACTGGCTCACCGGCATCGCGGCGCGGATCACGATCCCGGTCGAGTTCGTGCTGCAGTGGGACGATGAAGGCCATCCGCGGGACTCCGTCATGAGGCTGTTCGACGCGCTCGGCTCCGCCGAGAAGACCCTGCACGCCAACCCCGGCAGCCACGTCGCAGTCCCGTCCTTCGAAATCGACAGCTCGGTCCGGTTCTTCGCCCGGCACCTAGGCACCGCGAGCAGTTCCTGACGCCAGTTGCGCTATCGCGTGATTGCGTCCAGGGTCTCCTGGAGTCCCGTCCAGGACACGAGCGTGTCCGCCGTCCGCTGGTGCGGACCGCGGATCTCGGACAGGAATTCCGATATGTCGTCCAGGCTCCAGCGCAGCCGGTACAGCGCCAGCGCGTCCCGATTGACCGTCCACCCAGTCCGCCACGAGTACCGCGCGGCGTCCTGGTCGCCTGAGATCACCCACCACAGGTCTCGCTCAGGCCGGGCCAGCGCGGTCATGTCCCAGTCGACCAGGCACAGTCCGGCCCGCGTGCGCAGCAGATTGCCTGGGTGCGGCTCGCCGTGCGTGATGACATGGGCTCCGCCAGCCTCACGGACCCGGTCGAGCAGGACGTCGAATCGCGCGAAGGCCTGCCGCAGCGGCTGTTCGTACCGGGCCAGAAGATCACGGCCCGGCTCCGCGTACGGACCGCCATTCCAGGGCACACCCAGGCTGGCCAGGGCCCGGCCGATGGCCTGGCGGGCGGCCAGCAGCTGCAGTGGCTGGCCGGGCACCTGGATGCCCTGATGGATTGCGGTATGCAGCCTAGCCAGCATGTCGATGATCGCGGCCCGGTCGCCGTCGTCGACCGGGTCCTCGAAACGACCAGGCGCGGCGTCGAGGTACGGAAACAGCGTCAGCGCATGCCGACTGTCCAGAGTGCCGACGACCTGACCAGCCGTCGTCGGCACTGGAGCGACGACGAACTCGAGCCCGGCTTCCGTTGCGAGCCAGGCCGCTGTCTGCATTGCCGCCGGCAGGTCGCGCACCCACGGTGCGGCCAGATCGCTGACGGTCACGAACCATCGCGAGCCCGCCTGGTCGGCCGCGAGCCAGTGGTACCCGCCGAACCCGACGGGCAGGTAGGACATATCCCGCACCGCGAGTGCCCACTGGCGAGCCAGCGCAGCGGCGACATCGCTGTCGCGTATATCCGCCGGGAGCTCGCGCACAGGCCGAGGCTAGGCCGCTGGCCGGGTTGGCAGCAACGAGTTATCGCGGCTCACCCGGATACTTCCGTGACCCGTACTGGGCGCTGCCGGCCACACCCGCTACTCTGTGATACTGTATAGTGGTACTCGGTACTACGCAGTACCAGGAAGTGGGAAGAGGACCCGCGATGGACGACCTGACGGAGATGTTGAAGGGCACGCTTGAGGGCTGCGTGCTGCAAATCATCGGCAGCGAGGAGATCTACGGGTACGCCATCACGCGCAGGCTGAACGAACTCGGCTTCGCCGACGTCATCGAGGGGACGGTCTACACCATCTTGCTGCGGCTGGAGAAGAACGGGCTCGTCCAGGTGACGAAACGGCCATCCGGGATGGGCCCGACGCGCAAGTTCTATGCACTCAACGACGCGGGACGCGAAGAACTCGGCAGGTTCTGGGCGAAATGGGAATACCTCTCATCGCGCATCAACAAGCTCAAGGAGGGCGGCGGGAGATGAACTTGTGGGAGACCATGACAGGCAGCGATCTCACCCGGGAATGGAGGGCATTCGAAGCCCGGGCCGGGGCATTGCCGGCCGATTATCGCGCGGCATGGGAACAGATCAAGGTTCACCTGATCCCCTACGGGGGCTTCACGGGCCGCAATCTGATGCCGATCATGGACAACGCCCTGGGGCTGCTGGAAGAAACAGCGGCGGACGGCCAGGACATTCACGAGGTGCTGGGTGACGACATCGCGGGCTTTTGCGCGGCGCTGGCCGGCGGAGAAGGAGCCCGGAGCTACCGCGACCGGTGGCGCGATCAGCTGAACAGGAACGTGGCAAGGAAACTGGGCCGGCTAGGAGGCTGACGTGGGCATCCAAGACATCATCGAGGGCAAAAAGCAATGGCGGGCGCACATGGCGCGGGTCAAGGCGCTCCCGCCGGACTACCAGATCGTCTACAAGCAGATTCAGAAGTACCTCTTCAAGGTCGGTGGCGGGACCCTGCTCTCAGGGATTGTCGATTTCTTCCAGGAGGGCGTCGCGGATGGCAAGGGAGTCCTGGAACTCATCGGCAACGACGTCGCTGCCTTCTGCGACGACCTGGTCAATGACTCACGCACCTCGTCGCTAGGCGGCAACTTATCTGTCACCACACGCGAGCGCTCCGGCTGCTCTAACAGAGACATCTAACATGGACAGCACCATCGATCGGTGTGATCCGCCAGTGCCGCCAGTTTGCCGCCAGGTTTTTCGTCGTCCCTGATGCTATTCGGGGCTGGGGACAGTACGCGGAGCTGTCTGCCGGTTCACTGAGTTGGCCGTTACCTGTGTTACATCCCGGGTGCTGGCGGAAACTGCCTCTTCCAGCTGGGCCAGCCAGGCCAGGTGATCCTCCAGCGCCTGGCGGCCTTGCGCGGTGAGCCGGAACCAGGTGCGCGGCCGCCGGCCCTGACGCCGCGGTGGCCTCATGTGAGGCCTGGCGGTACCTCAGGGTTGTATGTGCCGCCGGCACCTATCAGGTTGGACGGGGCAGACTCGCGGCCGGGCGAACGGTTCGGGATCGTTTTGCAGCTATCGGTGTGGCTCATCCACCCACTCGCGCAGGGCCGCGCCGAAGATGGTGCCCAGCCGGTACCTAACCCAGCGTCTGGTCTCGTCGGGCAGCTGCGGAACGTCGCCGTAGGCAAGCACCGTGATCGCAGAGCCGTAGCCATCTTGCTCGATCCAGAGCTCCACGGCCCTTACGGCCGAATCCACCCAAGGTTTAAGAAGCACCGCATCGGATCGTCGTGAAGCGGCCACCTTTGGGGCGATCTCGCCGGTCAGAAGTGAGAGCCACTGCTCCATGTCATCAACGGCCGCTTCATACATAAGCCAGGGAGGCGGGGCGTACTTCCACTTTCTCCCTACAACGACGTGTTCCGTGGGAGCAGGCCACGGGCGATCACTTTCCACGCAGGTACCCTACGGCCTGATCTTCTGGCAGTCTGGTCAGGTGACCGGCCCAGCGGCTCTGCCGCTGGGCCGAGTCTCGTTCAGATTAGGGAGCGAGCTTGACGGCGTTCTGTCACTGGCGCTGCATTCCTGGTCACGGCCGGTTCGGTCGTCGTCTGGATACCGCTTGATGTCCGCGATTCCTGCCTCGTCCTGGCACGCGACTGGCACGGCGTACAGTCCGCCGCCCGGACCGGTGCGCAGTCCGCCCCCGGGACCGGCCCCCTCCGCTGTACACCCACACGAAGATCACGATGACCAGGATGAGGACGGCCAGGGGCACCCAATCGTAGGGTGTAGCGCGGAAGCCCACCGGACGGACGGCAACTAGCTGTGGCATAACCAGCACACCGGTCAGCATGGTCTCGCTCCCAGCGAGTAGTTACATGGTGGCCAGGTCCACGGTGTCACGATACGTCTTAAGTACCCGGGCGGTCCATCTACCGGAGCACGAAGACGGCGGCGTCCATCCTTGAGCCCAAGGCCCCGCCGGAGGCAGATGAAAGTCGAAGTGTCAGCTTGGGGAATCTGACTGGTCCAGGCCTGGCCGACCGTCAGGATGGGAGTCATGGCTGGTCAGTTCACTTGGTATGACATTCTTGATGTCCTGCCGGGTTCCTCGGTTGATGAGGTGCAGCGCGCCTTCGAGAAGAAGGCAGGCGTTCTGCGGCCGGAGTCGATCTCTGGCGCCTCGCCCAAAGTGGTGGCCGCCGCTGGGCGGGCGCGCACCGCTCTCGAAGCGGGGCGGCATATCCTTACGGACCCTGCCAGCCGACAGCGTTATGACGCTGAGATCGGCATCCGGCAGACAGGCGGCGGGCTTTCCGGCCCGGAGTTGGCTCCGTCCCGGGATCCATGGGCATGGAATGCCCGGGGTGGCATGGACACGGCGGCGATGGATGCACTGGGTGAGTGGCTGGCTCCGCACGATGCCCCGCCCAGGCGCATCGCGGTACCCGATGTCCGCGGACTATTCATTGGTCCCTGCCTTCGCCTGATTGGCGGCCGGGGCCTTCATGTCGAGGTGGTCCGGCTGACCCAGAATCCGATGCCGGTCGAGGGACTGGTCGTGGATCAGTCTCCGTTGCCTGGCGGCCGGGTTCGCCGGTCTGGCACCATGACGGTGCAGGTATGGCATCCGCCGCGGTAGACGGGCTAGCGGGCGCAACTGATGAGTCGCCCTGGCGACTCCACGCCTCAGCCAGACACTGACGCCGCTGACTCGACGCTACCGACGTGATCTACCTGTAGAGGGCATCCGCGCTGGTGAGCGTCCGTAACGACATGCCGCCTGATCCGTTAGCTCTTCGTCGCTATGACGAGTTCGGTGTCACCTGGCCAGTCCCAGAACAGACCGTCTGGCGAATACTCGCGCAGCAGGTGACGTAGATCGGACTCGAAGCCGGCTCGGCGGTTCCCGAACCATCGGGGTGCGGCGTACGACAGCGAGAAGTAGTTGGCCACAACGGTGTCGATGTCTCTGATCAGGTCGGGGCGTCCGGGCGCGTAGATGGTGCGCGAGCCGCCGAACCGGGTCTGCGACAGGGTGTCCTCAAAGCGTGCCGGCTGGCCCTCGTTCCAGGTTGCGAGGTAATGGCGCGTGCCGTCGCCGAGGTAGTCGAGGATGAGCTTCCGCACTGCGGCGTGGGGAACCTCGGGGTACCCCGGATCGGCAGGCCGTGGACGGCCGTCGTCGACGTGGTGCGAGATGAGGACCAGCGAGCCACCCGGCACGAGTAGGTCATAGACCGCCTCGGCGACCTCCAGCCGTCGAACCCGGTGAAACGACTGTCCGAAGGTGACCGCTCGCCACGAATCGAGGTTCAGCGCTGCGATATCCTCCGCGACCCCCTGCACCCAGCGCACGTTGGCCACTCCCGCCTGCTGGCAGAGCCGTTGGCCTGCCTGCAGCATGCCGGGCTCGGGGTCAAGCGCCGTTACCTGGTCGAACAACCGGGCCAGGGGCAGCTCCAGGACGCCAGGCCCGCAGCCCACATCGAGCAGCTGGCCGGTGCCGTCAAGCGACAGCTCCCGGGCCATCGTGTCCGCCAGTTGGGCGGAATACGGAGGACGCCCGACTGCGTAGTACTCGGCCGTCCCTTCGAACGCCTGGGGATCGAACGCCGATGGTGAAGGTGTTGTCATGCGCACCATCCTGAAGAATGCCCACGGTCCGTTAGATCGCGACGCGCATCAGTTGGCGGACATGCGCCGCACATCTGTTGTCGGATCACAAGCGTAAGTGCACAGTCTGACCGCGCGTGAGGTCGAGATCGTGCGGCTGCTCGTCCGCGGCCTGACCGCCAGGCCATCGCCGGGCAGCTGGTGATCGCGCCGAAGAGGGCCAGCAGCCACATCGAGCACATCTACCTGAAGACCGGAGTATCGAACCGTGCCCAGCTCAGGCTGTTCGCGCTGAAGCACCAGCTGACGGCCGAGCCCTTGCCGTAGCGACGGCAGGAACATGAGGTGAATGCCCCATGCTCCATGCGGCTGGTGGCTCCTAACGTTGGCCGTGAACGTTCCACCAGGCCGGGAGGTCCACAGTGACGGCGAACAGCGGCGGCTTCGTCCGCGCCAACGGCATCGACATCCACTACGTCCAGGCGGGGCAGGGGATGCCCCTGATCCTGCTCCACGGGGGCCTGGTCTCGACCAACCCGATCTGGGCCCCCACGCCGGTGTCCTACGCGGCGCACATGCAGACCCTCGCCCGCCGCTACCGGGTCATCGCGCCGGACACGCGCGGCTGCGGCAGAACCGTGCACGACGGCGGAGTCGTCACCTTCGACCAACTCGCCGACGACGTCCTGGCGCTGGCCGATGCACTCGATCTCGACCGGCCGCTGATCGCAGGCTTCAGCGAGGGCGGGATAACCGCGACGATCGCCGGCATCCGCAACCCCGACCGGTTCCGGGCGATCATCAACGACGCCGGGTACGACGCGTTCGACCCGCAGGCGCCCAGCGCCGCGATGATGCGCCAGATGCTCGGCGGCAGCCCCGCCGCGACCGAGGCCGATCCCGACGCGTTCGCCCAGATGATGATCAGCAACGAGCAGATGAGGCCGATGTTCGAGCTGCTCAAGGCCGACCAGGACGGCGGGCAGGGCGACGGGCACTGGGCTGAGTACCTGCGGCTGTCGTTCCACCGCACCACCCAGCCCCCCGGCTACACCTTCGAGGACTTCGCCAAGATCACCGCACCGGCACTGATCCTCGTGGGCGACCGCGACGACTACTGCACGCTTGAGGACGGGGTCACCGCCTACCGGCGGCTCGCCCACGGCGAGATCGCCGTCCTGCCCGGCACCGGGCACGTCATCACACCCGCCAAGATCGAGCTTGCCCTCGACTTCCTCGGCCGGCATCGGCAAGCGAGCTGACCGCCATGCCCGCCATCCGCACCGCCACCGACTGCACGCTCCCGCCCGCACGCGTTCTGCGCGCCGCCTACGACTTCGGCCCGGACCGCACACGGGTATGGCCGGCCGTCCGCGCCGAGCACCTCACCGTCCACGAGCTCAGCGCCACGACCGCCGACGCGACCGAAGGCACCCCCGCCGGCATCGGCATCAACTGGGAACGATGCCACTACGACTGGTCCCAGCCCGGCCAGGTCACCGCAACGGTGACCAGCTCCAACGTCTACGCCCATCCTGGCAGCAGCTGGCAGCTCACCGCGACCCCAACCAAGCTCGGTAGCCGGGTCGAGATGACGTGGCAGCGCACCTTCCGCCGCAACCCGCGCGGTCTCTTCTTCGGCACCCTGTTCCGGATCGCCGGCCGCCCGATCTTCGGCCACTACGCCCGGCAGGTCATCGCCAACCTCGAAGCGCTCGAAGGCGTGGGTCGCTCAGGCAGGGCGGGTATGAGCGCCTCGAGCGCGGTGGTCCAGCGCTCCCAGTAGGGACGGCGAGGACCTCGCCGCCCGGCCCGATCCCCTTCATGAACAGCCGGTCGAGCACCCCGGCGTCGACCTGCCCGGTCAAGCTGAGCGACTTGCGCGCCGCCGTGCCGGCTCACTGACCGGGCGGTTCCCTGGCGGCCGTGTAGTAGGACATGGCGCTCGCGCACCCGCCGGCCTCCTGCCCGCGGGTGAAATAGGCGACGTCGTGCCCGGCGTGCAGCGTCACGTTCGTCGTCACGCCGGGTCACCTCTCACGGGACTCTCCAAGATCATTTGGCGTGATGCCTGTGTCCGATGCTCTTGACAGCACCTTAGCTGATCTTGAAGATTATTCGTTTGTGCGTTCGGTGCTCTAGATGCATTGTGTGCACTTGCTGCACTTGGCCTAAGCTGTGTGGGTAATCAGGTGACGTCGGTGCTTTACGTGTGGTCGGGCGGAAATGTTTGCGACCGGATTTCGCGCATCCCTTCCAGAACCAACTTCCCCGGCTGGGCGTGTGCGAGGCTTCTCGTCATCCGGCGGCTGGCTATCGGAAGACCTAATTCGCCGTTGCAATGCGTGCCTAAGGGCTTTGGGCGGCCAAAGCCGCCATGATCGAGTCAA
>Ga0335076_10007665_pt1 | contig 10877 bp, 10 predicted proteins | sample Lox_Sample_25_FD_206717 | JGI IMG/M metagenome (GOLD analysis project Ga0335076, IMG submission 206717) | Soil microbial communities from Loxahatchee National Wildlife Refuge, Florida, United States - Lox_Sample_2.5 | ecosystem: Environmental > Terrestrial > Soil > Wetlands | place: USA...
AACGCTGAGGCGGCATGGAAGCCATCATCGACGTCGTGCTGCCGGTCTTCGCGATCATCGCCTCGGGTTGGCTGTGCGGCCGGCTCGGTCTCCTGGGCGACGACGCGTCGCAGGCGCTCAACGGCTTCGTCTATTTCGCCGCCTTGCCCGCCTTGTTCTTCGCCTCGATGGCCACGGTGCCGCTGGCGGAGACGCTGAACCTCCCCTTCATCCTCGACTACATGGGCGGTGTGGTTGCGCTGGCGCTCCTGACCTGGGTGATCGCGGGACGACTCTTCCCCGGGAAGGCCGACCAGCTCGGCCTGCAGAACATGTCGGCGCTGTTCTCCAACACCGGCTACATGGGGATCCCGCTGCTGCTGACCGCGTTCGGGCCGACGGGGAAGCTGCCGGCGATCATCGCGACGGTGCTGAACGGCGCCATCGTCATGGCCTTCTATATCGCGGTGGTCGAGTTCACCCAGAGCGACGCCGATCACCGGCTGCAGGTGTTCCGCGACGCGCTCATGGGCGTCGTCAAATCGCCGCTGGTGCTGTCGGCGGCGCTCGGCATCCTGTGGTCGGGACTCGGCGTCCCGGTGCCTGTCTTCCTGGCGAAGTTCTGCGAGATCCTCGGCGCCGCGGCGCCGCCGGCGGCGCTCTTCGCCATGGGGCTCTTCATGGTGGGCAAGAGCTTCCGCGGCGATTATCGCGAGATCGGCCTGCTGACCGCCTTCAAGCTGCTGCTGCATCCGCTGCTGGCCTTTGCGATGCTGCGGCTGATCCCGCTGGAGCAGGGCTGGGCCGATGCGCTCATCGTGCTCTCGGCGCTGCCCACCGGCTCCCTGGTCTTCGTGCTTTCGAGCCGCTATGGAGTCTATACCCAGCGCTCGACCGGCGTGATCGTCGGCTCGACCCTGGTCTCGGTGGCGACCCTGTCGCTGCTGTTCAACCTGCTCGGCGTGCGCTGAGCCAGATCGGAGGAGTCCATGGCCGTCGTCAGCCTGCGCATCGATCTCGGGGAGGAGCGCCGCTTCGGTCCCGGCAAGGCGCGCCTCCTGGAGCTCATCCGCGACACCGGATCGATCAGCGCCGCCGGCCGCGCGCTCGGCATGTCCTATCGCCGCGCCTGGCTGCTGACCGACGAATTGAACCAGCTGCTCGGCCAAAGGCTGGTGGAGCCGCAGCATGGCGGTGCCAAAGGCGGCGGCGCCAGGATCACCCAGGCCGGCACCGCCGTGCTCGAAGCCTATCGCCGCATCGAGGCCGCGGCGGACGTGGCGCTCGAAAAGGAGAAGAAGCTGTTCCGGTCCTCGCGGAAGAACGGCTAGGCGATTACGGCAGGATGATGAAGCCGGCCTTCTGGAACACCGCCTTCGCCGCATCGCTCTTCAGATAGGCGAGATAGGCCTTCGCGGCATCGGACTTGGCACCCTGCACCGTCAGCGCCACCGGATAGATGATCGGCGGATGGCTGTCATCGGGGAAGGTGCCGATCACCTTCACCTTCGCGACGGCGGCGTCGGTCTGATAGACGATGCCGAGCGGCGCCTCGCCGCGCTCGACCAGCGCCAGGGCCGCGCGGACGTTCTCCGCCTGCGCCAGGCTGTTCTCAACCTTGTCCCACATGCCGAGCTTGGTCAGCGACGCCTTGGCATACTTGCCGGCCGGAACCGCGTTGGTGTCGGCGACCGAAAGCTTGCCGCCCTTCAGCATGCCGGCCAGATCGAGATTCTGGTCGATGGTGACGCTTGCCGTGCTGTCGGCGGGCGCGACCAGCACCAGATGATTGCCGAGCAGATTGCTGCGGCTCGAAGGATCGATCAGGTTCGCCTTGGCGACGTAGTCCATCCAGGGCACGTCGGCGGAGATGAAGAGATCCGCGGGGGCGCCCGCCTCGAGCTGCTTTGCGAGCGCGGACGAGCCGCCGAACGCCGCCTTCACCGCGTTGCCGGACTGCTTCTGGAAATCGCCGTCGATCTGGCCGAGGACATCGGTCAGGCTCGCCGCCGCCAGCACCGTCACCTGGTCGGCGCGTGCCGCAACCGACGGCACCGACCAAAGCAGAACCAATGAAACGACGACGCCCAATATCCGACGCATGCTGTCCTCCCGCCTCGCGATGTATCTCGTTGAACATATCGCGGTGGGAAAACCGCTGCAAGCCGGCAAACCCGTCTGGAATCGGCCTGCCGAAGTTCATATGTTGAGACCGGAATGTTGAGATCATGGGGTGACGCATGGCCGATGAGGTTCGCGACAATCCCGCCGAGCATCGCTTCGAGCTCGCGGTCGAGGATGCATTGGCGGTCGCCTACTACACCCTGGCGCCGGGCGTCATCACCTTCACCCATACCGAAGTGCCGCAGGCACTCTCCGGCCGCGGCATCGCCTCGAAGTTGATCCGCGGCGCCCTGGAGCAGGCGCGCAGCAAGAAGCTGAAGGTTGCCGCGAAGTGCCCCTTCGTCTCCGCCTATCTCGGCAAGCACTCGGAGTTCAACGACCTCATCGCTTAGACGGCCGCGGCCCGTTCAAGACCCCGTCAAGGTGCGCTAAGCCTTTGACAACGAATGCCCCAGTGCCATCGGCAGGGGCCAAACCGATTCTGCAATCCGTCCAAGTCCGGTCAAGGTTGGCGACTGAGATTATACCTCACTGCGGATCCCGAAACAACCTTTGCGCGAGAATTCTGCGAACAGCAGACAGGGGTCAGATCGCGTCGGCCTTGTGCGGGTGGGCGACGTTGCTGCGCGTGTCCGGCGCCGCGATCACGCGCTCCCGCGGCAGGGTGACCGTCACCGTCGTGCCGATGCCGACGCGACTTTCGAGGGCGATCTTGCCCTGGTGCAGCTCGACCAACGACTTCACGATCACCAGGCCGAGGCCGGTGCCCGGCGTGCCGGCACGTTTCGCCGCCTCGGCCCGCGCGAAGGGCTGGAAGAGATCGGGGATCTCCTCCTCCGGAATGCCGCGACCGGTGTCGGCGACGGTGAGGACCGGACGTCCGAGCTCGTCGAGGCGACAGGCGACCGAGACGCGGCCGCCTTCGGGCGTGAACTTGACCGCGTTCGACAACAGGTTGAGCGCGATCTGCCGGAGTCCACGCTCATCCGCGATGACCGGCGGCAGAGTATCGGAGATTGTCACGTCCAACGTTACGCCGCCCTGCTCGGCCTGCACCTTCACCAGCGCGATCGCCTCGCGGAGGATCGCGCCGAGATCGCAGGCAGCCTCGGTCAGCTCGTAGCGGCCGGCCTCGAGCTTGGTCGCGTCCAGCAAGTCGTTGATCAGCGAGAGCAGCAGGCTGCCGCTCTTCTGGATGTCGCCGGCATAGCCCTGGTATTTCGGATGGCCGAGCGGGCCGAACATCTCGTGCCGCATGAGGTCGGAGAAGCCGATGATGGCGTTGAGCGGCGTCCTGAGCTCGTGGCTGACATTGGCCAGTAGCATCGACTTCGCCTTGTTGGCCTGCTGCGCCTCGTCGCGCGCCGCCGCGATGTCGAGGGTCATGTGCTGCAGCGCTTCCACATTCTCCGCCAGCGCACCGGCGGCGCGGCGGCGCTGCTCGATCGCCAGCAGCGCGATGATCAAAAGGGCGAGCCCCACGAAGCCAATCCAGATCGAAGCGGCGGCATCCAAGACCAGCCGCCGCCGGTCGACGATCATCACCAGGCGCCAGGGCGTTCCGGTCACGGTGGCGCGATAAAGCAGCCAGCCGCCCCGGCTTTCGAATTCCGTGGCCGGATGGTCGAGTGCCAGCGCCGACCGGCGCAGCGCCGGCGCCGACGGAAGCAAGTCGGCGAAGTCGGCAACTTTGGTCGGCGCCACGCCGGCGGCGGCGGAATCGGCGATCACGTGGTTGGCGGTGTTGGCGAGAAACACCCGCGCATCTTCCGCTTGCGCGGCGGCCATCAGGCGGCTCAGCGTCCCGAGCGTCAGATCGATGTCGATGGTGCCGCGGAAGCGGCCGCCGGCGTCATAGACCGGCTGGCCGATCGTCGCCATCAGGCCCTTGCCCGCGAGATCGAGATAGACGTCGGTCCAGAAATGCACGCGCATCGCGTCGTGCTCCGGCAGGCCGCGGGTGTAGAACTCGTAGCCGAGGAGATCGTCGCTCCAGTGGAATTCATGCGACGGCACCCAGGGATGGAGCAGGATGAAACGGCTCTTCGACGTGTAGTAGACCCAGGCCGCATCCGGTACCTGGTCGTGGGTGCCCTCGAGCAGCGGATCGAGCGCGAGCGCCATCAGCATCTCGCGCCCGGCATCGCTGTCCGCCGTAGGAACCGTGCCCGCGCCGGTGAGGTTCGCATACATGTTGGGGTCCGCACCCGCCGGGAGGCTGTCGAGCGCAAACCCGGCGAATGCCGTCGAGGGCGCCAGCGAAGCCATCGCCCGATGGGCCGAATCCGGCTGCGTCGGCTCCGCGAGCAGGGTCTCCGCCTGGCGCCGCAGCAGGTCCACGTGATCGATGCAGGTGGCGATCAGCATCGCCACATTGGCCGTGACGTCGATGGCGTCATGGCGGAGAGATTCGAGCCGCGCCTCGTATTCACGCGCGCCCAGCACCCAGAGACCGACCGACGCGGAGATCAGGCTCACGGCATAAAAGACATAGGCGATGACGGCGCCGCCCAGGGTCGGACGGCCGCTGCGGTTTCTGCGCGGGAACATCAGTAGACTGCGCCGGGACCGCGCTTCGCCGGAGGTCGCCGGCACCCGCCGGTTGTTGGGTCAATCGCCATGACCCAAGCATACCCGGGAATGTTTAACCCGCGCTTAACCTTGCGCGTCTCGGACAGTGATCCGGGTCACGATCCGGTGACGCGGCCGGCCATTTCCTCCCCGGGCACCGCCCCGGATTCCTTCAGCGGCGCGCCCAGGAACGCCGCCGTCGTCTCGATTGCCTGTTTGAGGCCGATCCGCTGGACCGCGACGCCTTCCGGGAAGGCGGTCAGCAGACGCGAGGGCATGGCCTTGTCCAGCAACACGAAGACGCCGCGGTCGTCGGCGCGGCGGATCAGGCGACCGAAAGCCTGCTTCAGCTTCAGCCTTGTCAGCTGGTCCTCGTATTCAGTGCCGCCGAAGATCTCCTTCCGCGCCTTATGGAGGATGTCGGGACGCGGCCAGGGCACACGGTCGAACACCATCAGCCGGAGCGCGCGGCCCGGCACGTCGACGCCGTCCCGCACCGCATCGGTGCCGAGCAGGCAGGCATCCTCCTCGCCGCGGAAGATGTCGATCAAGGTCGCGGTGTTGATGGCGTCCACATGCTGGGCGAGGAGATCGATCCCCGCCTCCTCCAGCGCCGGCGCGATGCGGCGATGGACGGCGCGCAGCCGCGAGATCGCGGTGAAGAGGCCGAGCGCGCCGCCCTTTGCCGCGAGGAAGAGCGCGCGATAGGCCGCGGCGATCTGGTCCATGTCGTCGCGGGCGAGATCGGTCACGATCATGACGCGCGTCTGCGCCGCATAGTCGAAGGGCGAGGGCACGCGGACACGGAAGACCGGCTTCGGCAGGTGCCGCGCGCCGGTGCGGGCCTCGGCGCCATCCCAGGATTCCGCGGTGCCGCTGCCATCGGTCAAGGTTGCCGAGGTGACCACGAGGCCGTGCGCCGGCTTCGCCACCACCTCGATGAAGGGCCGCATCGGATCCTTCCAGTGGCGATAGAGGCCGACATCGATCTCGCGGCCGTCGATGCGCTCCAGCGCCAGCCAGTCGACGAAATCGGGCGGCGTGTCGCCGCGCAGGGAGGTGAGCATGTCGCGCCAGGCGGTAATCTCCATCTCGGCGCGACGCGCGATGCCGCGGGACATCGCCTCGATGCGGAGACGCGTCTGCTGGTCGAGCACGTCGGCGTCGGTGTCGAGGCGCTTCCCCAGGCGCTGCGCCAGCTCGCGCATCGGCGCCTGCAGGTTGCGGAGCGCGCGGTCGAGCTCGGTCGCGGTTTCGAGCACGCGGGCGTCGGGCGGCTTGGTGGCGCATTCGAGGCTGTAGCCGGCGCGATCCTCCGGCGCACGGGCCAGCACCTGCAGCCGGACCGCGCCGAGAAAGGCCTCGCTGGGATTGCCGGGAAGGCCGTCGGCGATGCGCTGATGCCAGCCGTCGCCGGGCAAAGCGCGGGCGGCGGACATCACCGCATCCAGCAGCTCCATCGCCTTCGCATCGTCCAGCACCAGGTCCTCGATGCGGCGCCGGAGGCCGCGGGCGCGGCTCCGACGCCCACCCTCGCCGCCGATCAGCCAGCGGCGGAGATCGCCCGCCTCCTGGCCGGAGAGATGCGCGGCGAAAGCGGAATCGACCGCGGAGAAGAGATGATGGCCCTCGTCGAAGACATAACGCGTCGGCAGGGCCTGGTCATCGGGACCGAGCGCCGCCTGGATCATCACCAGCGCGTGGTTGGCGATCACGATCTCCGCCTTGCGCGCCCGGCGCACGCTGCGCTCGATGAAGCAGCGGCCGTAATGCGGACAGGCGGAATAGACGCATTCGCCGCGACGATCCGCGAGGCCGAGGGTGCGGCCTTGCCCCAGGATGTCCGGCAGCCAGCCCGGAAGGTCGCCGCCCGCCATGTCGCCGTCGCGGGTCGCCATGGCCCAGCGCGCCATCAAGCCGAAGGCGACCGCGTCCAGCGGCCGCTGTCCCAATTCGCCCGCAAGCTCGGCGAGGTTCAGCAGGCAGAGATAGTTCTCGCGGCCTTTGCGGATCACCACCTTCTCGGCTTTCAGCGCCGGATTGGCATAGAGCCGGTCGAGCTCGCCGTCGATCTGGTGCTGCAGGTGCCGGGTGAAGGTGCTGATCCAGACCGGGCCCTTGTTCTTCTCGGCCCAGAGGCCCGCGGGCGCGATGTAGCCCAGGGTCTTGCCGACACCGGTCCCCGCCTCCGCCAGCACCACATTGGGTTCGCTCTCGTTCTCGCGCGGGGCGAAGGCCGGCACCAGCGCGCTGGAATAGTCCGCCTGGGTCGGACGGTCCTCGGAATCGTTGCCGAGCAGGAGGCGCAGGCGCTCGCGCGCCTCGACCGGGCTAACCGGGAAGCTGTCGGCCTGGGGCTGCGGCGCGGTCTCGCTCCATTCCGGGAGATCCTCCCAGACGCCGACGCCGGGGACGGCGCGGCCGTCGAAGACCGGCAAGGCCGCGAGCACGGCCTCGCCCCAGATCCAGCCATGCCGCGTCATCGCCTCGGCAAGGCCGCGCACGCGCCAGCGGCGGCGGTCGAGGGCGGAGAGCTCGGCGAGCAGCGCGCGGGCGCATTGCTGCAGGAGCGCGGCCTGGTGCTCGAGGTCGAGGGTGTGGTTTCCGCCGATCGGCAACAAGCCCAGCGCCTGGGCGACACCCGCCGGCGTCGGCAGGCAGAAGCTCGCCGGCCGCACGAAGGCGTAGAGCTCAAGCACGTCCAAGGCCGGAAACCGCTCGCAGCGGAGACGGCGGCAGACCGCCGGCAGGTGGCAGAGCAGCGGTGGCGCCGCGCGGGCGAGCCGCAGCACGTCGCCGTGACGCACACGGCGCTGGGCGCCGTCGGCCGCGCGCCAGAGCGCATCCTTGAGGCCGACGATCAGGACGGGCGATTGCAGGACGGGCGATCGACTGGGTTCCAGCGCCATGGCGGAGCTTTATCGGCAGAGCGCAGGGGAACGCAAGTGGAACTCGGCGCGATTCTTCGGGTACGGTTCTTGGGGGACGATTTCAAGTCCGCTGCAGACCTGCGAGCAGGATGTCCACCATCTTCCGCGCCCGCGCCTCCCAGCCGGTTGCTGCGCTCGCATAAGCGAGGCCGGCGATCGCGCGGAGGAGATCGAAGGGCTCGACGTCCTGGCGGATGTCGCCGTTGGCCGCCGCGCGCTTCATGAGACCGCCGATGGCGGTTTCGAGCCGCGGGCCGGTCGAGGCGTGGAGCGTCGCGGCGCTGCCGGTCAGCGTGGCGAGCAGGTCGGCCATCAGCTTCTTGGTCGCGATGTAATCGACGAAGAGCAGCAACCATTCGCGCAGCGCCTTCAGCGGAGGATGCGCCTTCGCGAGGCGCTCGGCATCTGCGGCGAGGCCGTCGAGCGCGTCGCGATAGACCTGCTCGACCAGCGCCTCCCGGGTCGGGAAATGGCGATAGAGCGTGCCGATGCCGACATCGGCCGCGCGGGCGATCTCTTCCAGCGTGGTGGCGGCGCCGGTCTTCGCAAAGCAGGCCCTGGCCGCCTTGATCAAGCGCTGGCGGTTGCGGGCAGCATCGGCGCGCGGCTTTCGCGGCGATGGCGGGCGGCGGGAGGACGGGCGGCGGGAAGCGGGCGAAACGGCCACGCGCAGGATTCCCCTTGAAAAGCGGAGGGTGCCTCCGTATATAACCGGAGGGTCCCTATCGTTTATCGCAGTTCCCGTCCGCGGGCAACCCGCCGTGCGGGCGACGGCTTCTCACGTCCGATTGCAAGCCCTATCCAACCCGGGAGAGACACATGGACTTCCACGACATCGCCACTTTCGGCGCCGCCTCCACCACCGACGAGGTGCTCGCCGGCATCGACTTGAAGGGCAAGCGGGTGCTGGTGACCGGCGTCTCCGCCGGTCTCGGGGTCGAGACCGCGCGGGCGCTCGCCGCGCACGGTGCCCATGTGATCGGCGCCGCCCGCGACCTCCGCAAGGCGGAAACGGCGATGGCCCAGGCCTGGTCCGAGGCGAAGAACGGCGGCGGCGTCGAGCTCATGGCGCTCGACCTCGCCGCGCTCGCCAGCGTGCGCGCCGGCGCCGACAAGCTGGTGGCGACGGGGAAGCCGCTCGACCTCATCATCACCAATGCCGGCGTCATGGCCTGTCCCTTGAGCCGCACCGCCGACGGCTTCGAGATGCAGTTCGGCACCAACCATCTCGGCCACTTCGTGCTGGTGAATCGCATCGCCGCGCTGCTCAAGCCGGGATCGCGGGTGGTCGCGCTCTCCTCCATGGGACACCGCTTCGCCAACGTCGATCTCGACGATCCCAACTTCGAGCGCACGGCCTACGATCCCTGGCTCGCCTATGGCCGGTCGAAGACCGCGAATATCCTCTTCGCCGTCGCCTTCGACCGGCGGCATCGCGCGCGCGGTGTGCGCGCCACCGCGGTCCATCCCGGCGGGATCGCGACCGAACTCGGCCGGCATCTCGGAGAAGGCGGGTTGCAGGCACGGCTGGACACGCTGAACGCCGAGCTCGCCGCCAAGGGCAAGCCGCCCTTCCACCTCAAGAGCATCCCGCAGGGTGCCGCGACCTCGGTCTGGGCGGGCGTCGTCGCATCGGCCGACGCCGTCGGCGGCCGCTATTGCGAGGACTGCCATGTGACGACACGGGTGACCGACGGCGATATCGACATGGTCGATGGCGGCGTCCGTCCCTACGCCCTCGATCCCGCGAATGCGGAAGCGCTCTGGACGAAAAGCGAGGAACTGGTCGGCGAGCGGTTCAGCTGAAGCAGCCGTCGACCAGTTGCCGGAAGGCGACGGCGCGGTGGCTGATGCGATGCTTCTCGTCGGGATCCATCTCGCCGAAGGTGATCGCGTATCCCTCGGGCCGGAAGATCGGGTCGTAGCCGAAGCCGCGCTTGCCCTTGGGCGCCTCGTCCAACGTGCCGAAGACCTTGCCCTCGAACACCTCGCAATGATCGTCGGGCCAGGCAAGCGCGAGCGCGGCGACGAAATGCGCGCCGCGCGGCTTGCCGGCGATGCCTTTGAGGACGCGATCCATGGCGGCATAGAAATCCTTCGACGGCCCGGCCCAGCGCGCCGAGAAGATTCCGGGCGCGCCGTCGAGGGCGTCGACGCAGAGGCCGGAATCGTCGGCCAGCGCCGGCCGCTTGGAGGCACGGGTCGCCGCCAGCGCCTTCAGCCGCGCATTGCCGATGAAGCTGTCCTCGGTCTCCTCCGGTTCCGGAAGGCCGAGCGTTCCCGCAGAGATCACCTCGATGGCGAAGGGCGCCAGCAGCTCGGCGATCTCCTTCGCCTTGCCGGGATTGTGGCTGGCAAGGACGAGCTGCCTCTCGGAGAAATGTCGCGGCATCGCGTTAGGAGACCCCGAGCGCCCGCTTCTGCAGGCGGTTCAATTCGCCGATGCCGGTGCGCGCGAGGCGCAGCAGCTCCAGAAACTGCGCCTCGGTGAAGGCGCTCTTCTCGGCGGTGCCCTGGACTTCGACGATGCCGCCGGCGCCCGTCAGCACGAAATTGGCATCGGCCTCGGCGGAGGAATCCTCGTCATAGTCGAGGTCGAGCACGCATTGCCCCTCGCGGATGCCGCAGGAGATCGCCGCCACCTGGTCGATGAGCGGGATCGCCTTCAAGGCGCCCATCTCCTTCATGAAGGTGAAGCAGCGATGGAGCGCCACATAGCCGCCGGTGATCGCCGCGGTGCGGGTGCCGCCGTCGGCCTGCAGCACGTCGCAGTCGAGCCGGATCTGGCGCTCGCCGAACCCCGTCATATCGGTGACGGCGCGCAACGAGCGACCGATCAGGCGCTGGATCTCCTGGGTACGGCCGGACTGCTTGCCCTTCGCCGCCTCGCGGTCGGTGCGACTGTGGGTCGAGCGCGGCAGCATGCCGTATTCGGCGGTGACCCAGCCCTTGCCGCTGCCCTTCAGGAAGGAGGGCGCCTTCTCCTCCAGGGTCGCGGTGCAGAGCACATGAGTGTTGCCGAACTTCACGAGGCAGGAGCCTTCGGCATAGCGATTGACGTCGACCGTCAGCTCGACGGCGCGCAGCTGATCGGCGGCGCGACCGGAAGGACGGGCGGAAGTGGAGGGCATTGGTGGAATCCTCAGGATGGGACGATTTCGGCGCGGACCCTACACGGGGCGGATGACCTGCGCAACGCGCGGCCCCACGATCAAGCGGCGCCGATAGTCCGGACCCTGCCGGCGCCGAGGGCGCAGAGCGAAGCGCCGAGCG
>Ga0335076_10007668_pt1 | contig 10874 bp, 7 predicted proteins | sample Lox_Sample_25_FD_206717 | JGI IMG/M metagenome (GOLD analysis project Ga0335076, IMG submission 206717) | Soil microbial communities from Loxahatchee National Wildlife Refuge, Florida, United States - Lox_Sample_2.5 | ecosystem: Environmental > Terrestrial > Soil > Wetlands | place: USA: Florida...
CGACCCGGAGACGACATTGAATTTCAAGCAATTGCTGGACGTCTGCGGTACGGCGACGAACGCTTTCCTGAATCTCGCCCAGAGTTCCGGCCTGAGTGTCCGCCGCCTGCTGCTCTTGACGCCGGACCGCAACACCAAGCACGTGGTTGCGGAAGTGCTTCTCGACGATCGCTGGATCGTTGTGGATCCCACCTATCGCATTGTGATGAAGGACGCTGAGGGAAGGATGCTGAGTCGCAAGGACCTGCAAAATCCGCAGGTCTTCGCGCAGGCCATCACCAGGGTGCCCGGCTATCCGGCGGACTACAATTACACGAAAGTCGCCCACGTGCGTCTGGCTCGTATCCCCCTCGAGGGGTTCCGTCTGCGGCGCGTGTTCGATTCCATCTATCCGGGCTGGGATGAAGCCTTCGACTGGAGCCTCCTCCTCGAACGCAAATCCTTTTTAGTGCTGTTTCTCTCCGCGCTGGCAACCATCTTCCTGCTCTTGTGGCGCTTCGCTCTGGGTTGGTATGCTGACCGCCGGCTGAAGATTCCGCGTTTCCATTTGCGGCGCAATTTGCTGCGGGCGGGCACGGTCTTCTTCACCACACCGGAGATCAAATAATCAAGTGTGCGGTATTTGTGGCGTCGCGTTTGCCTCGCGCAGCACGGATGCCGAAGCGCGTGTCCGCGCGATGGCTTCCTCGATGCGCCATCGCGGCCCGGATGACGATGGCTTTCTGGCGGGCGATCCGCGGTCGCCCGGACTCGCTCTGGGCATGCGCCGCCTCAGCATCATTGATATTGGAGGCGGCCGCCAGCCTCTCTGGAATGAATCTAGGGACGTCGCCGCGATTCTCAACGGCGAAATCTACAATTACCGCGAACTCCGCGAACGCCTGAAACTTCTCGGCCATCGGTTCGCAACGCAATCCGACACGGAAATTCTCGTTCACGCCTGGGAGGAATGGGGCGAAGAGGGCCTCACGGAATTGCGCGGCATGTTCGGACTGGCGATTGCCGATTTCCGCAAACACTATACGAGCGGCCCGGTTTTGTTCCTGGCGCGGGACCCCCTCGGAATCAAACCTCTCTATTACACGCAGCAGCCGGACGGCTTTGCGTTTGCCTCCGAATTGCGCGCGCTCCTCGCTTCCGGTGTGACGCCAAAGCACCCCTCCCAGGACGCCATCACTTCCTACCTGCTCTTTGGGAGCGTCAGCGAGCCGGTGACCATGCTCGAAGGAGTCTTTTCACTACCTCCCGGCCATCGCCTCGTCGTGTATGTTCCCGACCGCCGCCGTGTGCCGCGCGCGCATCCCTGGTGGGATCCGCGCCGCAGTCCCGCCGCGAGGGATCCGAGGCGCCCAGCGGAATTTACTCCCGCAGCGCGCCAATTGCTCCCGCTTCTCGAAGATGCCGTGCGCGCGCATCTCATCGCCGATGTGCCTGTGGGCCTCTTTCTTTCGAGCGGGCTAGATTCCGGCGCCATTGCGGTGCTCGCTGCACGCCAGCATCCCGGCATCCGCAGTCTCACGCTGGCATTTCCTGGGACTCCATCCGACGAATCAGAATTGACTCGCCAGGTCGCAAAACAATGCGGCACCCTGCACACAGAAATTCCTCTCGACGGCAAGGCCGTCCTTTCTCGCCTTGACGAAGCGCTCGCCGCTCTCGACCAGCCCACCATGGATGGCATCAACACGTATTTCGTTTCATGGGCCGCGCGTCAGGCCGGATTGAAAGTCGCTCTTTCCGGTCTCGGCGGCGACGAACTTTTCGCCGGCTACCGCACTTTCACCGACGTGCCTAGACTCGAAAGAATCTCTTCCACCGCAAAACTTTTGCCCGCCGCAATGCGCAACGCGGCCGCGCCTTTGCTGCGTTGGCTCTTTTCGCTTTCGCGCACGCCGGACGCGACGGCCAAGGCTCTTTCCGCGTGGAAAAACCCGCGAGTTCTGCCCGACGCTTATTTCTTCGCGCGCGCCTTGTTCCCGCCGGAATTTCTTTCGCAACTCACCGATCCGCGATTTCGCCCCAGCACTATTGGCGCCGACGGATTTACGCTCGAGCCGACCTGGCTCGGATGGCTGCAGCGTGCCGCCGATGAAGCGCACCGGCTGGAACGCGTGGGCGGGATCAGCTGGATGGAAATGCGAAGCTACATGGCCAGCACGCTTTTGCGCGACACTGACTCCGCAAGCATGGCCAATTCTCTCGAAGTGCGCGTTCCGCTTTTGGACACGCCTCTTGTCGAATTTGTCTGCACTCTGCCGGATGCCGCGCGCCGCCGCCCAGGAGAGCAAAAAGCCTTGCTCGTTCGCGCACTCGAAGATCTTTTGCCGGAAGAAGTTGTTTCACAACCCAAGCGCACGTTCACTCTGCCCTGGGAAGAATGGCTCCGTGGTCCGCTTCGTCCCCGTCTCGAGGCCAGTTTCTCCGACGTTGCTCCCGTGCTTCGGCCATACTGGAAATCGGGCGGTGTCCGCCGGGTTTGGAATTCCTTCCTCTCCGGAGGTACAAGCTGGTCCCGCCCCTGGTCTCTCTTCGTCCTCAACGAATGGTCTCGCCGCCTGGGTTGAGCGGGCGGGTCAGCCGCTCTAACTGCGGTACACTCATTCTTCGATCATGAATATTCTCGGAATCAACGCCTATCACGGGAACGCTTCCGCGGCCATCGTTTGCGATGGCGAGCTCATTGCCGCCGTCGAAGAAGAGCGCTTCAACCGTGTTAAGTACGCCGCCGGTTTTCCCGCCGCGGCCATCCGCTATTGCCTCAAGGAAGCCGGCCTCACGCTCTCCGAGGTGGATCATGTCGCCGTCCCGCGCAATCCTTACGCGCGCCTCGCCACAAAGCTTTTCTACGCCGCGCGCTTGCCTTCGTTCGCGCGAGAGCGCGCCAAAGTCCTCGCAAAATTCACTTCCATACCCGTAGCGCTCGCAAAAGCCTTTGGCACCGACCGCGCAAAAATCAAAGCCGAATTTCATCGCGTGGAGCATCACCTCGCGCACCTGGCCAGCGCTTTCTACTGCTCTCCATTCGAAGAGTCCGCACTTCTCTCCGCCGACGGCCTCGGCGATTTCGCCAGCTCCATGTGGGGCGCGGGCTTCGGCCGCATAATCAATGTGCACGGCTCCATCGCCTTTCCGCATTCGCTCGGCCTGTATTACAGCGCGGTCACGCAGTATCTCGGCTTTCTCAAATTCGGTGATGAGTACAAGGTCATGGGACTTGCCGCTTATGGCCAGCCGGAGTTTCTCGAAGAATTTCGCGACATCGTCAAATCCAACGGCACGCAATTCGCGCTTGGCCTGGAATACTTCATCCACCATCGCACCGGCCCGGAAATGAGCTGGGCCGAAGCGGATAGGACGCCCACACTCGGCAAATTGTTTTCTGAAGAAATGCCGCGCCGTCTGGGTCCCGCGCGCAATCCCGAGGAACCGCTCGAGCAGCGCCATCGCAATCTCGCGTCTTCGCTTCAAGCGCGGCTCGAGGAAGTTTATCTCGGCATGCTCAGCCGCCTCGCGGAAGAAACGCACATGAAATCCGTCTGCCTTGCGGGGGGCGTGGCGTTCAATTGCGTAGCTAATGGAAAAATCTTTGACCAAACGCCCTTCGAGCATGTCTACGTTCATCCCGCCGCGGGCGACGCCGGACTCGCGGTTGGCGCCGCGTTCTATGTTTGGCACCAGATCCTGGGCCAGCCGCGCTCATTCGTGATGGATCATGCCTATTGGGGCCCGGACTATTCTCATGAAGAAATTCGCCGCGCCATCGAAGCCTCGGGCTTACAAAAAAGTGGCTACACAATTTCCGAATTGCCGGAAGAAGAATTGTTCCGCCGCACCGCTGCCATCATTGCCGAAGGGAAAATCCTCGGCTGGTTTCAGGGCCGCGCCGAATGGGGACCGCGCGCTCTCGGCAACCGCAGCATCGTTGCCGATCCCCGCCGCCCGGAAATGAAAGAAGTCTTGAACCGCCGCATCAAGCATCGCGAAATCTTTCGCCCCTTCGCGCCCTCGATCCTTGCGGAATGCACCGTCGATTGGTTCGAAAAATCGCATCCCTCGCCGTTCATGACTCTCGCCTATGCGGTGCGCCCGGACAAGCGCGACAAACTCCCCGCGCCCACGCATGTGGACGGCACCGGCCGCCTGCAAACCGTCACGCGCCAAGCCAATTCTCGCTACTGGTCCCTCATCAAAGCCTTCGAGCGGCAGACTGGAGTGCCTGTCGTCCTCAACACTTCCTTCAACGACAACGAACCTATCGTCTGCCGGCCTGAGGAGGCCCTCGAATGTTTTCTCCGCACTCAGATGGATGCACTCGTCCTCGGCAATTTCCTGATTACCCGTGCCTGAAGCTGCATCCGCATACTGCTCACACGCGTTATTCGCCTCCGTTTGCATCTCGATCCCGCCTGTGGTGGAATTCTCCAGAATGAATCGTCGCAATTTCATTCGCGTTTCTGCCGCAGCTGCTGTAACTGCTCCTCGGCTTCCGCTGCTTGTAGCTGACTCCAAACCCGCCGCTTCGATTCGGCTCATTCTCCGTCCCGACCGCCTCGGCAATAAAATCGCAGCCGACTTCACCGGCCTTAGCTACGAATCCGCGCAGCTCGGCAATCCGAATTTCTTCTCCGGCAACAACACGGAGCTTGCCGGTTTCATGCGCACGCTCGGCGTCTCCGGCGTTCTGCGCATCGGCGGCAATACCAGCGAATACTGTTACTGGACTCCTGATCCCGAAGACCACGGAGAGGAAAATAAGGCGAATCCTCAGGCCTCTGGAGCGACCGCTGGTCCAGACACGGGCAAGCAAGCTCCCGCGCCGGTGAAGATCGCGCCGTTGGCCGTCCGCAATCTGCGCGATTTCCTCGACTCTTGCGGCTGGAAGCTAATTTATGGCTTGAACATGGGCACTAGCACAGCGGAAGATGCGGCCGCCGAGGCGGCTTACGTGATGGATATGGCCGGGCCAAAGCTGATTGCCTTCCAGCTCTGCAACGAGCCCGATCTCTTCTTTCGCAACGGCATTCGCAAATCCGATTACGATTTCGCGCAATTCGCCGCCGAGTGGCGGCACTTCTATCAAACCATCCGCTCCCGCGTCCCCAATGCGCCCTTCGCAGGGCCGGACACCGCCTACAACAATGAATGGCTCGTGCCCTTTGCAAAACAATTCAACCGGGAAGCCGTCTTTCTCTCGCAACACTATTACGCGGAGGGGCCGCCGACCGATCCTTCCATGACCATCGAACGTCTTCTCCGCCCTAATCCTAAGCTGCGGGACGAATTCGACGGGATGGAAAACACAGTGAAGGAGTCCGGCTTGCCCTTTCGCCTCGCGGAAACGAACTCTTGTTATTCAGGCGGCAAGCCCGGCGTCAGCGATACGTTTGCCTCGGCTCTCTGGGGCGCGGACCTGATGTACCAGCTCGCGTCCGCGGGCGGCATGGGAATCAATTTTCACGGCGGCGGCTACGGCTGGTACACGCCAATCGCCGGAACCCGCGAAAATGGTTTTCTCGCTCGCCCGATCTATTACGGTATGTTGCTCTTCGCGCAGGCTGGATCGGGCCAGTTGGTGGAAAGCACGCTCGAAAAACTCGAACTGGCGCCGTTACTCACCACGTACGGTCTCCGGAGCGACGCGGGAGCATTGAAAGTCGCCGCGTTCAACAAGAATCTCGAACGCGCTGTTCTTCTTACGATGGATATCAGCCAGCCCACGTTGCGCGCGACCGCTCTTCGCCTTGTTGCGCCGCGCGTGGACGACACGACTGACACAACCTTCGGCGGTTCGCCCGTCGGCGCCAGTGGCTCTTGGTCGCCCGTTCTCGAAGAACTTCTCCCAGTCGAAAATGGTGTTGCCTCGATCGAGCTCCCTGCCGCCAGCGCAGCCCTCATCACTTTTCCTCGCGAATAGCCATCCTCTGCGACGCGCTCCGAAAGTTATCTGGCGGGCGACGCTGGGGGCGGGAAAGGTGGCGATTCGGGCGTGGGAGAACTCGGCGCAAACGGTGTCAAAGCCTGCGGCCACAGCGCCGCCGCCAACGGTGGATATCTTCCCGCAAAGAAATAAATCGAATACGCTGGAAAAAACACAAACGCTGGCACGGAAATTAGTGAAGCTGCGAAAATTAATATTGCCAGCGCAATGCAGCCTGCGACCACGGCCAGCGCAATGGTGTAGAAGTTCCATGTCCACCCCGCTGCTTTGCCTGCCAGCACCGCGGCCACTCCCACTCCTCCGATGGGGATCAGCAGCACAAAAAGAACAATGAACGTCAAGATGCCGAAAGCAATTCCCGCCCCGATCGCCAGCACGATCTTCATTCCGATGTATCCCGCGTAACCGCCGGTTTCCTGTTTGAGCGCGGCCCACAGTCTCCGCCAGCCTTCCATGGCGCTGATCTCTTCGAACGCCATTTGCGGGACGACAAAATCCTTGGTCATCACCTGCACCAGGGCCATTGCCAACACGAACGCAAAGATCAAGAGAAGGAGCAGAGCTGCTCCCAAGATCAGCCGCACAAGGTGTTCCCTGGGGTGCGTGAATCCCCCCATGCGCCACACGACTGCCGCGGGAATCCCGATAAGGACGAGCAGGCCGGCGAACGTGGCCAGCATCAACCAGATCTGCCATACGAACAAGCGGAAGCCCGGACTTTTGCGCCGTGCCCATCCTTGACGAATGTGGCATTCCTTCGCAATTACGCTGTCGAACAGAATGAATCGCATCATGCTGGTGATATAGAGCAACAGCACCATAAGCCCGAACCCTGCAATGACCGCGAACGCGATCAAGCCCGCGACGAGCGCGGTGTCACGTGCCAGCTCCGGAGGCCATACCACACCGAGAAGGTGCTCCGATCCATGCTCATGATGTGGCGGCGGCCAACTGAAATTGAAGTTGCAGCCTCCCGCGGAACCCAGTTCCCCGGCCAGAATTCCCACTAGCGCCAGCCGCGCCCACTGGCCAAAACGGAAAGGACGAAAAAGTTGCTGCTTAGCATGCTCGAAAGCGGGAGTGATCGCATCCACCGCTGAAATTGGCAAGTGCACACCCCCGATTTGCAGCTACCCAGATGGAGACAAACTACCCCGAAGCCGGCAAGAGATCAACGCATTCGAGAACCGCGTAAGGCGTCAGCTTCGGCGTCTGAAGCTTTGCGTTTCCCCCCGAGGCTGGGTTTCAGTCTGAGCTTCCCAACGGAAGGAAATACTGCGTACCTTTCACCGGCTCTTGTAGCCGCCGCAGAAGCTGTTGCAGGTCGTCGTTCCGCGCGACAAAGTCTATTTCCGAAGTGTCAATCACCAGCAAGTCCGAAGCTTCATACCGGAAGAAGAAATGTTCGTAAGCGCGCGCCACTTCCTCGATGTACATCAGCGAAATCTTGTTCTCCTCGCGAGCCGCTTTCTTGGCAATCCGCGCGCGCAGCACTTCCGGTTTGGCCTGGAGATAAATCACCAGATCGGGAGCGGGAAGATCGGCTGTCAATACTTCATAGTAACGTTCATAAAGCTTTAATTCCTGATCGTCGAGATTCAGGTTGGCAAAGATGCGGTCCTTTTCCATCAGGAAATCAGCAAGCAGCGGTGCAGGCGATTCCGCGGCCAGCGCTTCGCGCACACGCTTTTGCCGCTCCATCAGAAAGTACATCTGCGCCCGCAGCGCGGAGCCGGGTTTTTCCTTATAAAAATCCGCGAGAAAAGGATTGTCCTCGCAATCATAGATGCGCCGCGCATGGAGCCGTTCGGCCAGAATCCGCGCCAGGCTGGACTTCCCCACGCGTAGTGGCCCCTCGATGACGATGAAGCGCGGAGGCTGTGGGCCTCGTTGCGGAATGCGCGCTCGTTTGGCGGAAGCGGGCTCGTGGGGCGCCATCGTTTTGCGAATTATAGCAGCTTTGGCTCGCCCCGGAGGAGCCGGGCGAAGGGCCGCGATGCTCACTTGCGGGAGCCCAGTACCGGAGTCCTGGAGCACAAGGCAAGAAATGCGGAGGGGGTAAGTACTAGGGAGAATGTGACCAATGGGCCAGTGACTACCTGTACCAAAGTACAGCATAATGGCTGCCGTTACGGGCAGGCAGTTGACGGAGAGCCCGCGACACCTGAGGTGGTCAAAATGCTCCTCGCAACCCTGGTTTTATTGTGCGCTCTTCCGCAAGCCGCCAACGACGGCGCCAAACCCGTCGAAGTTTCTGCACCCGCAGTGGAAACCGCGGCAAGTACGGACGCCCCGGCCGTGAAGCTCCCAGACAGTCCCGCACCCAAACTGGAAACAAGCAGTGTGGCTGAAAGCAGCGTGAAATTGAGCGCCGGTTCAGCCAGCGATGCTTTAGCCGCGCCGATTCAACCCGCCAGCCCGGGGGCGGGAATCCGGCCGGGAATCAAGCCGGCGATTTCTGGCGAGTACACGCCACGGTACAGGAAAGAATGGTATGCGCTGATGTTCGTGGGTCACAGTGCGGCGGTGTTTGATGCGTGGTCCACGCGCCGGGCCATTTCCGGCAACTACGGCACGGAAGGCAATCCGCTGCTGCGGCCTTTCTCGCATTCGAACGCAATGTACGCGGCCACGCAGGTCAGTCCCGCGGTGATGGATTTTCTTGGGCGCAAAATGATGACCAGCCGTCACGCCTGGATGCGCAAGCTCTGGTGGGTGCCGCAATCGGCGGGCGCGAGCGTGTCGTTTGTTTCGGCCGCGCACAACATGTCGGTCGTGCCGTAAGAGAATCCCGAACAATTGGAACCAAGCGTCCCGGTGGGTCTGCACCCACCGGGAGATTTTTTTTGGCTTCCGAAATTTCTCCATAGGGCAACGCCAGGGGTAAGGTCCGCATCGGTTACCACATCAGCTGAACGCATTTCCAGCCATTCGCGCCCGGTGGGAAACGCACATTCATGTTATAAGAGAAGTGCCTGGCTACACGCGTGGGAACGGGAGAACTTGGGATATGGCCAGCAAAAGATTGTCATGGAAGACGCTCCGCAAATGCGCCGCATGTTTCTGCATGACGCTGGGGTTTGCGGGCATCTGTGCGGCTCAAGAGGGAAGCTTCAATGCCACAGGGGCCGAGAAACCCCTTCTGCTGCCGGAGATTTCGCTGGAAGCGAAGCCGGCTTCGAACACCCTTTGGGCGGATAGCGCGGCGGCGGAGCCCTCCCCTCCCCCTCGGTACACCTGGAATGATTACCGCTGGGAGATTGAGGCCGGCGTAACTTTCGTCCGCTTCCAGTCTTCGATTTTTTACGCCAGCATGGTTGGTTTCAAATCCTCCGTCGCCTATCACCTCAATGACTGGATCTCGGCGGAAGGCGGAGTCACCACGGGATTTGCCCCGACGATCTTCGACAACGAACATGTGAAATATGTTGATTACATGGCCGGAATCCGCGTGGGTCCTCACCGCGGAAGGCTTGAGCCGTGGGCCCACGTCATGGTCGGCGGCGCGCATCTGCTTCCACAAACGGCTGGTAACAGCCAAAATGCGTTCGCCATGAGAGCCGGAATAGGAACGGATTACCGGCTGAATCCGGTGCTTTCGCTGCGTGTGGAGGCGGATTACCTGAGGACCCAGTTCTTCAGCCAATCGCAGAACAACTTTCAGCTCGCAACTGGCGCAGTTTTTCATTTTTAGCCGCGCTGGGACGGACGCAACTTCTCTGGGAACGCGCCATTTGTTGACACCTTTGCGAAGCGTCCGCTAGACTACAATTGTTTTGGAATCGAGCTGTTCCTGCCATGCCCGTTCCCCGGTAGCTCAATGGTAGAGCATTCGGCTGTTAACAAACCTTAAAACCGTTGAATCGGCGCCGCTTATACCGAAAAAACGCCGGTTTAGCGGCCCTTCGTTGGAACCAGGTTGGAACCAGATTACCGAGTTGAACCCCTACGATGAGATAGTTTTGGCCTGCGCACCTTGCGACGGTCACTTCGGGATTGCCGACACTCCAGGAGTCTCCGTCAATACCCGCAAGCGGTTTTATAAAGTGTGATCCGGATGGCGGTTCACTCTCGCGAGCCGACGATTGGATGCTTTGCTGCTTCCAACTTATCTGGCCGCCCGTCCTGGCAAGTGCCCACGACGAAGCGTGACCTGGTGGCGCGCTTGCCTTGGGCGCACGGCCCGCCACTCCAACCACTCCGTCCTTCCCATAACTGGTAACGTTTGCAACAAACCCCCTTTTCGCTCAACGACAACTCGAATGAATTGAAAACGTTGGATTCCGGCACAGAAGTGGCTACGTCTCGTCGAGAATAGTTGCAGGGATGTAGCTTCAAGCAAGCTGAAGCCCTATTGCTTCGTCTCCAAAGTGCTCTTGATCGACGTTAACGATTTTTTGAGAGAAGAGACCGATCGCGACGCTTTCGCAGGTCTGCATGTGCCCGACAGCCATACGCTGGAACTTCCGGGAATATCGCTTTCGCCTCTCCACTTGTGTTTCCTCTTCCGGAGAGCGTGCCCATCGCAATTGTGCCAATTCAAGGGGTCAGTCCATCCCGGACTTGCCGGTTTCGACGTTGATCGGTGACTTGAGCTTAATCCTTCTTACCTTATGGTGTTTCCGAGTGACTCCGAGATGTCAGAGATTCTCCGATATTTCGTGCGCTCTCTAGCTTTCTGATCGCAATGCTTTGTTGGCTTTCCTTGTCTATCTCATCGTAGACGTTGGATTTACGCGCTCTTCATCCGACCTGCGTGAATGGGCCCCTGGTTGCACTTACGCAGGAAATGGACAACTGGGCCCACCACGAATAAGAGCAACTCAGCAACGGAGAGCGGGTCATCGTGCTGGGTCAATATCTGAAGAAAACTTTGATAATTCAAGACGATAAGGAGAAAAGACAATGGCTACAGCTGTTAGAGTGACTACACCAG
>Ga0335076_10007669_pt1 | contig 10873 bp, 11 predicted proteins | sample Lox_Sample_25_FD_206717 | JGI IMG/M metagenome (GOLD analysis project Ga0335076, IMG submission 206717) | Soil microbial communities from Loxahatchee National Wildlife Refuge, Florida, United States - Lox_Sample_2.5 | ecosystem: Environmental > Terrestrial > Soil > Wetlands | place: USA...
GAAACCGTGGGCGTTTTCCGATAGATTCGAGTTCATGCTTGGTGTTGGTCCCGAGTGGATTCACACAAACGCGTACGGCAAGAACAGGAACTGGGCTGGTATCGAAGTGGCGCCAGACTTCATGTTCTGGTCATCCAAGAAGCATCGATTCGGTTGGTATCTCGAACCGAGCTACGACTACAAGTTCGGACCAGGGCATGAGCATTCGGTGGGCATAAGCGGTGGCCTACTGATATCGATCTTCTAAGTCGATACCCTCGCTCGTCAGGGTTTGCTCAAAACCTCGACGAGGGTGGATAGGTCAGTGCAGACCAGTTCTTGAGGGCTGTCCACGGGAATGACAAAAGAGAACGGAAGGTTCTGATCAAGGAGTAGTGGCCACAGCTGCAGAACAAACCCTTCTTGCGGAGGTCGTGGCCTTAGGGGCAACGGGAACGAACACGGACACCGAGACAGAGTTACGACATCGGCCGATAAATTGCGGAAGCCCCAGAATCTCAGGCAATGTGGGCGAGATTTTGCTGGAATCGGGTTTCGAGCAATTAAAACCGAATCGGAAAGAAATCGAATCCAACAGGCCCAAACTCTGTGATGTCCCTCGCCAAAATGCTGTCCGGCGCGAATGCCTTTGAAATCAGCGACATTCAAGAAGATCGAGCTGCGGCCTAACCAGGCGATCAGGATGGAACAATGTTGCATTGGTTCGAAAATGGCTGGATGGAGTTTTCGGGATGCGTAAATGAGCGCACCACTCTCCGTTGGCGTTGCATAGACGGACATGATTGGGAGGCCGTGCCATTAAGCGAGGGTCGTGGTGTCCGACATGTGCGATCCTCCGCAGGAGGAGCGTGTGGATGTCTCAACATGCCGCTAACCGAGGTAAGCTTTCGGAACCCGCGAGCCACGCTAAAGTAAGGCGAATTCGAGACCACCGACGCGAGGATTGCCGCAAAGGTCAGTCCCTAGGCCTGGCCAGCAATAGCACAGAAGCCGCCTTTTGTGCGGCACACTTCATTTGCGAACAAGGGTTCGTTCGAAAAAGTAAACCAACGTACGATATCTATACGTAATGACCGAAACTTCTTGCAGGAACCGGGGTTTAATTTAAATTTAGAAGGAAAGCGTGGGGAGGCCATGTGTTTCCGTCCAAAGGTGGAGCTTCCCCTGATTCCCCACTTTGAGCGGAAGGGCATTTTCTTCGGCCTCTTTCAGTGATACCATCCACAGTCTCTGTATTGAAACGGCGCGCTCCGAGACGAAAGGGCGCTCACTGAGGGTATTTCGGTATCGGGGTGAGGTCCACTGCGGGATGGGGAGTACGTTTATACCTAAGCAGAGTTTGGTTAGGGCGATGGGTATTGCTCTGGCCGTTTTCACCCTCATTTTCCTCGTTCAGACAGTTTCCCATATCCATCCAGATGGTCAGGAACAAGCGGCTTGCCAACTGTGCCATATTGCACGCGCTGGCATCCTGGCAACGGCAACGGTATGCGTCGCATTCGTAGCTTTGGTGCCGACCGGACCAGTCGAGCCACTGACTGTATTCCTCCGCGAGGAAGATTTCTCCTTCGGTTCCCCCGCTCGCGCGCCTCCAATAGAAGTCCTGCTCTAAATCATCTGGATTATTTTCAGGAATCTAGCGTGAGCAAAGTCAAAGCCGCGCGACCGCTTCTTTTGGCGGGCCTACCAACGCTCAACTGAATCACTCCCTTTGGGGATTGGAGGAAGAATGCATTACGGCATTCGAGGTCTTGCACTTCTCGTTCTTAATCTTGTTCTTTTTGCTTATTTGAGTGCGGCCCAGACAGGCAGTTCCGGCACGATCGAAGGAGTCGTCAAGGACCCATCGGGGGCCGCGATCAGGGCAGCCACCGTGGAAATTGCAGATGTGGTCAGCGGTTACAGGCGCTCCACGAACGCGGCGACGGACGGTTCTTTCCGTTTCACCAACGTTCCGTTTAATACCTACCGTATGACGGTGACCGCCACCGCGTTTGCCCCCTATGTTCAGGATGTGGAGGTCCGCGCGTCGGTTCCAGTGAAAGTGCAAATTGGGCTAAAGATCGGAACGGCAGCGACGACCGTTATGGTGGAGTCGAGCGGCGCCGATCTGCTTGAAAACGAACCCACGTATCATACCGATGTGGACCGGGCGCTGTTCCAAAGGCTCCCCCTGGAAAGCCAATCGTCATCTTTGAGTTCGCTTGTCACGCTTTCATCGCCCGGGGTTGCAGCGGATTCAAACGGTCTTTTCCATGGATTGGGGGATCACGCAGAGAACTCCTTTTCACTGGACGGTCAGCCCATCACCGATCAGCAAAGCAAAGTGTTCTCGAACCAGATTCCGCTCGATTCGGTGCAATCACTGGAAGTCATCGGCGGCGCCCCGCCGGCGGAATATGGTGGCAAGACAAGTCTCGTAATCAACGTGACGACACGCTCGGGCCTAGGCCAGACAACTCCTCATGGAAACGTGACGACGTCCTATGGAACTTTTGGCACGTCGACGCTTGGATTTAACTTCGCCTATGGTGGTGAAAAGTGGGGCAACTTTATTTCCGCGAGCGGCTTGAATACCGGCCGTTTCCTCGATGGACCTGAGTTTGGCGTTATGCACGATAAGGGTAACCTGGAAAATTTGTTCGACAGGGTCGACTATCAGGTCTCGACAGCCGACTCCCTGCATTTCAATTTCGGCTTGACGCGGTCCTGGTTCCAGACACCTAATTCATTTGATGGGCAATTCGCAACTCCATGGAACGGAGTGGTGGTCGCAAATGGCGGTCTTGACCCCTACGGCAATGTGGTAGGGCCGACCGACCAACGCTCGAAGATCGGAACAATCAACTTCGCTCCAACTTGGAATCACTTGATCAGCCCCACAGCAGTCTTCACGCTGGGCGGCTTCATACGCCGCGATACATACAACTACTATCCTAGTGGAAATCCCTTCGCAGACCTCGGGCCGTCGAATCTTCAACAGGAAACTGTCGCCCAAAATCGGACACTCACCAATGGCGGTGTGTTGGCGACTTTGTCCTACGTGAAGGGGATTCACAACCTGAAGGCCGGCATGGTCTACGAGCAAACGAGCCTTACCGAGAATGATCATTTTGGCATCGTCGATCCGACTTTTAACGCTCCGTGTTTGGACGCATCGCAGGTTCCTGTGTTTGTCGGTAATCCAGGACTCAACGACCCGAGCCAATGCGGTTCGGCGACCTCAACAAATCCTAGTCTATATCCGACGCCCTTCGCGGCCAATCCTGCTTTCGTACCGATCTTGGGCTGCATCGATCTAACGAGGCCTACACCATCGCCTGTGGACGGCTGCGGCGGTACCTCTAGCGCCACGCATTTATTTACTGGACACAAAGACATAAAGGAACTCGCTCTCTACATTCAGGACACGATCACTTTGAAAAATTGGTCGTTCAACTTAGGGATTCGCGGTGATGTCTACAACGGCTTTACGTCACAGTCACAGGCTGAGCCTCGCATCGGCGTTGCTTATAACGTTAAACAAACCAACACGGTGCTTCGCGCGTCCTATGCAAGAACTCTCGAGAGCCCCTTCAACGAAAACCTAGTGCTCTCAAGCAGCGGATGCCAGGACGCAGTTGTGGCCAATCTTTTCGCACTAGCGGGGGAAGGTTGCACTGACCCAAATACCGGACTGGTCAGTACCGCCGCCAGCAATTTGCCTGCGGGCTATCGCAACGAGTTCCACGCTGGATTGCAGCAAGCTTTCGGAAAATACTTTGTTGTAGACGGTGAGTATATCTGGAAGTATACACACAACGCTTATGATTTCAGCATCCTGGGCGCGACGCCAATCACTTTCCCGATCGCTTGGCATAATTCCAAAATTCCTGGATACGCTATAAGGGCGAACGTACCAAACTATCATGGTCTGACGGCATTAGTCGTCATGTCTAGCGTAGCTGCTCGTTTCTTCACCCCACAAATTGGGGGCGTCGGTGCGGTTCCTGTCGCACCCGGCGAGTTTTCGGTTTTTCGTATTGACCACGACGAAAAATTTAATCTAACCGCTCACCTACAATATCAGTTCCCCAAGCGCGGCCCCTGGATTGGTTTCAATTGGCGATACGACAGTGGTCTCGTAGCGGGACCCGTGCCTTGCGCAGGAGGCAATTGCAGCAACGGCCCGGCAGGTAGCGACACGGTGGTGGACGCGTCGATCTTGAGTCCAGATCAGCAGTACGAAGCTGGACTTTTCTGTGGTTCGGTTCACGCCACTCCTTTTACGCCCATTAGCTCTACATCCATTTGCCCTGCGTCGCAGTACGGTTCCACACTGTTGCAGATACCAGCCCCAGGGACGGAAGACGACGACCATAATCCTCCGCGTGTGGGCTCGAGGAGCTTGTTCGACTTGGCCATCGGGCACGACAACCTTTTCAACGGCGACCGTTTTAGGTGGAGTGCTCGTTTCACGGTCATTAACGTTGCGGACCGAATCGCGGTGTATAACTTCCTTTCAACCTTCAGTGGCACGCACTATGTGACGCCTCGAGCGTTAACCGGGGAAGTCGGCTTTCACTTCTAGACCCTAGGTGCCCAGAGACAGTCGCCTCGCGGGCGATCACCGGTTTCCCGCGAGGCGCTTTCATACTACTAATCGTGATGGAACTTGGCGTTGAGGGTACAAATTATTTACCTTCTTAACAACCAGGACGTGTGGGAATGCGAAATCCACTCTCGTGCCACGCGCCACTCGCACGTGTGAGGAATAGGTCGCACGTTCGGTCCAAATCACCTAGTGGGGTCCTAGGCAGTTCTGCTATGAGAAAGTCAAGTCTTGCACAGATGCGAGTCCTCGCGAGGCAGCGTGATGGAAAATGCATTTCGAAACGATATGTCAGTTCGAGAATTCCATTGCGGTGGAGGTGTAGGTGCGGACATCAGTGGAATGCAACGCCCACCAACGTGAGTAAAGGCAGTTGGTGTCCAACGTGTGCCCACAGAAAAAGGCTAACGCTCGGAGAAATGCGAGCTTTGGCCGAGCGTCGAGGAGGTGAATGTCTCTCTGAGCGGTATGTGAACAATGAGACGAAACTACGTTGGAGATGCGCGGCCGGCCACGAATGGGAAACGGCTCCAGGACTCGTAAAAGGATCCGTTCGGCAAAACAAAAGCAGCGCGTCGAAAGGTGAGCATGACAGCGGATGTCGCAGAGTTGCTGAAGCGTCGCGTACAGAAGACCAAAGGCCCGTTCGTGTTTCCCGCAAAAGGCAACCCGGAGTGCCCAATTGGAAGTGTCAGAAAGGCGCATGATGCGGCCGTCGAGAACGCTGGCATCAGAGAACATTTGCGGCTCTACGATTTGCGGCATACGTTTGCGACGCGTGCGGTGGCCGCGGGAGTCGATCTGCCAACCCTTTCCGCCATCCTTGGACACACGAGCATTCACATGACTATGCGTTATGTCCACCCGGCCGAAGAGCAGAAGCGCACTGCAGTTGGGAAGTTAGAGACTTTCAGGCTTGCAGGAACCGTGGAAGCGATGGAAAAAAGTCGGCGGGCCACTACAATTTCCGCTACAGTGCAATGAAAAACACGAAAGCGATCGTCCACAACCCATTGCAAAATATGGTCGGGGCGCCGAGATTTGAACTCGGGACCTCCTGCGCCCAAGGCAGGCGCGCTACCAGGCTGCGCTACGCCCCGACAGGAAGTAGCACTTCCATTCTAAAGCACTCCGCGACGATACGGCTACTTTTCGCTGTCTAGCGGCTTCTTGCTGGAAGGTTGTTACGGGGTGGCGATGTCCTAATGTCGATCTGACGAAGCACGAGTAGCCCGAAACTCCGACAGCAACGTGCGCGCGCCAGCGAACGGGGTCATCTTCTCCGTGAGGACCATTTCTTCAATCGCTGGCAGGAGTTCCTGGATTTTTCGGTCCCGGTGAAAACTGCCTTCGAGTCCTAGGCTGACCATTTGCCTCATAGCCGCAAGAGCTTGTTCCCGGCGAAGTTCCGCCCGCAAGCCCGTCTGGAGTTGCCAGTGCTCGTTTTTCAGAATGCACTCCCAGATTTCAACGATGCCCTGACCAGATTGCGCGCTGCAGAGCAAAACGGGTGGACTCCAGCCCCCGCGGCCAGGGGCAAACAGGTGAAGAGCATTTTCATATTCCGACCGCGCTAATTCCGCTCGTTGCACTTGAGTGCCATCCGCTTTGTTGATGGCGATGGCGTCGACCAGTTCCAGGATGCCGCGCTTGATTCCTTGCAGTTCGTCTCCCGCCCCGGGCAGCAGGAGCAACAACACAAAGTCCGTCATGGACCGAACCGCGATTTCCGATTGGCCCACTCCAACGGTCTCAATCCAAATGTTGTTGAATCCTGCGGCTTCGCACAGCAGCACCGTTTCCCTGGTTCTTGCGGACACCCCGCCCAGCGAACCACGGGAAGCAGAGGGCCGGATGAACGCATTGGGCTCTACGGATAATTTTTCCATCCGAGTTTTGTCGCCCAGGATGCTGCCGCCGGTCACCGGACTCGAAGGATCGATACTGAGTACGGCAAGCTTTTCGCCCTGGTCGCGGAGAATGTGCATGCCCATCTGATCCAGGAACGTGCTTTTGCCCACACCGGGAACGCCAGTGACTCCAATGCGCCGCGATTTCCCCGTCTGCGGAAGAAGCGTGTCCAGAATTTTTGCGGATAGCTCGATGTCCGAAGGGAGGTCGCTCTCGATAACCGTGATCGCTTGAGCCAACGTCGGACGGTGCCCCGCCAGGACACCCGAGACATATTGTTCCACCGCCAAACGGCGTCTGCGCAATCTTTACCTCTGCAGTGCGTGCAGGACTTCCTGCGCGGAGAGCGGAATCCGTGTTCCCGGCCCGAAGACTCCGCCTGCGCCCGCTTTCCGCAGAGCCTCAAAATCCTGAGGAGGAATCACCCCGCCCACAACCACCAGAATATCCGGACGGCCCAGTCTCTTCAATTCCTGGATCACCTGCGGCACCAGTGTCATGTGACCGCCCGCCAGTGTTGAGACGCCCAGCACGTGAACGTCGTTCTCGACGGCCATACGCGCCACTTCCTCGGGGGTCTGGAACAGTGGGCCCAGGTCCACATCAAAACCTAAATCCGCGAACGCCGTGGCAATCACCTTTGCGCCACGGTCGTGTCCGTCTTGGCCCATCTTAGCTACTAGAATGCGCGGCCTGCGGCCTTCCTCCTTGGCAAACCCCTCCACCAAATCTCGCGCTTTCACGAATTCCGGGTCTTGCCGGTTTTCGCCAGAATACACGCCGGAGATTACGCGACTCGATGCCTGATATCGCCCAAATACTTTTTCTAACGCCATAGATATTTCGCCAAGCGTCGCACGCTTTCGCGCCGCATCGACTGCTCGCTCCAGCAGGTTGCCTTCCCCGGAGCTGGCGCACTTTGTCAACGCTGACAAAGCGTTTTCCACGTCCTTACTGTTGCGGCTGGACTTCACGCTTTGCAGTCGCGCCAGTTGCTTTTCCGTGACCGCGGCATTGTCCACCACTAGAACCTCAACCGGCTTCTCATCGTGAACCACATACTTATTCACGCCAACGATGGTTTCGCGGGAAGAATCGATACGCGCCTGCCGTCTGGCCGCCGCCTCCTCAATTCGCATTTTCGGCAATCCCGACTCAATCGCCCGTGTCATCCCGCCCAGTTTCTCCACTTCCTGAATCAGCGTCCATGCTTTCGCGGCCAGTTCCGCGGTTAGCGATTCCACATAATAACTGCCGCCCCACGGGTCCACCACGTGAGTAATGCCCGTCTCCTCTTGCAGGTAAATCTGCGTGTTGCGCGCGATTCGCGCCGAAGAGTCGGTGGGCAAAGCGAGCGCTTCGTCGAGCGCATTCGTGTGCAACGATTGTGTCCCTCCCATGGCCGCGGCCATGGCTTCAATGGTCGTACGGATGACGTTATTAAAAACATCTTGCGCCGTTAAACTCCATCCGGAAGTTTGCGAGTGCGTGCGCAACGCCATCGATTTCGGATTCTTAGGGTTGAACTGTTTGACCAGCTTGGCCCAAAGCAGCCGGGCCGCTCGCATCTTTGCGATTTCCATGAAGTGATTCATGCCGATCGCCCAGAAAAAGCTCAGCCGCGGCGCAAATTCGTCGATATCCAGCCCGGCGTGCAAACCCGTCCGCAAGTACTCCAACCCGTCCGCCAACGTGTACGCCAATTCGAGGTCAGCCGTCGCGCCCGCTTCCTGCATGTGATACCCGGAAATCGAAATGCAATTGAACTTCGGCATCTTAGTCGCGCAGAACCGGAAAATATCCCCGATGATACGCATGGAGTGGCTCGGCGGATAAATATACGTGTTGCGCACCATGAATTCTTTGAGAATGTCGTTCTGGATCGTGCCGGTGAGCTTCTCGGCCGGTACTCCCTGCTCTTCGGCAGCCACAATATAGAAAGCCATTACCGGAAGTACAGCGCCATTCATCGTCATAGACACGGACATCTGGTCCAGAGGAATCTTGTCGAAAAGAATCTTCATGTCCTCGACGCTATCGATTGCCACGCCCGCTTTACCCACGTCGCCTGCCACGCGCGGGTGATCGGAATCGTATCCACGGTGGGTGGCCAAATCGAACGCAACGCTCAGCCCTTTTTGACCGGCAGCCAGGTTGCGCCGGTAGAATGCATTCGAATCTTCCGCAGTGGAAAAGCCAGCGTATTGTCGAATCGTCCAGGGCCGCAGAGCATACATGGAGGTATACGGACCGCGCAGAAACGGAGGAAATCCCGCGGCGTAGTCCACATGCTCGATGCCCGCTAAATCCGCGGCTGTATAGAAAGATTTGACTTCAATTCCTTCCGGCGTCATCCAATTCTGGCGAGTCATGTCAGTTCCTCTTGCCAGTGCGACAGAAATTTCACCGCGTCCATTCCCAGGTAAGCGAAATCCTTGACCCCCACCGCCCGGAGCGCGTCAATCTGTTGTTTCGGATTCCCGGCGACCAGCACCGGAGCCTTGCTCTTGGGACAAATGTCTTGCGCGAACGTGAGATATTCAGGATCCGAACTGCACAAAACTACGAGGTCGGCAGGTTCCAGCGTCTCCGAGGTTTTTACTTCGAATCCCGCGCACCCAAACAGATTCAGACAGAAGTTGGCGCGGGCCATTCTCATCTTCACGTCCCCGCGTTGCAGCAGTAGCACCCGCGGCCGTTTCCCCGATTGTTCCACACGCTTACGAATCTTCTCGAACGGCTCCGCCATCCGCCAGGGCGTTTGCGGCAGGGAAGCATCAGAGGGCAACGTCTCCTTGAGATCCGGGTAGTTGTTCACTCCCACGACCGTGTGTTTCCGTTCGGCCACTGCCTTCTCTGCCGCTGCTCTCGCCACGGCAATCGCGGAATCACGTCCCTCCAATCCAGCCTCATAAACTTTCCATGCCTCATTCGCGATGGAGGCGGTCAGCGATTCTACATAATACGAGCCGCCACCGGGATCAGACACTTGTTCGAAATGGGATTCCTCACGAAGAATGCGTCCCAGACTCCGCGAAAGATGCTGCGGAAAGCGCGCGCTTTCAATCACCAGGAAATCGCACCCGCCAAAAATGGCGCTCATCGCTTCCGTGGTGCAACGCATCAGGTTTGCGGCCGGATCATACAGACTTTTATCCGCCATGGAAGTTCGCGACCAGATCACCATCGGATCGAAAGAAAGGCGCGTCCAGAGCTGTCGGGCGGCGCGCAATTTGGCAATCTCGAAAAAATAATTGGTTCCCACGGAGAACACAAAAGTCCTGCGCTTGCCTTGGGACTCCGCCAGCGCGTAGCCAACCTCCTGAACCGCGGTCGCCCCTTGCTCGTGCAACACGTCCCCGCGTATGGCATCCCCGGGTATGGCCGCCACATCTGCTACGTCCCAGGTGCCGGTGAACCTGCCTTGCCCCACCGTGCCAGGCAAATCCTCCGCGCGATAGAACGGGCGAACCGTAATCCCGTCCGTGGGCCAAAGTAGTTTCTTGCTGTAATCCGCACCCTTCAAATCCCCCCGGATCGCCGATTCCCACTCCGCTGTCGAAACAGGAGGAAATTCTTCCCACATCACGGTTTGCCCTCCTGTACCACCTCGATCAGATACCCGAGTGCCGCTGCGTCCGTTGTCTTTGGGTGCACGAAAAAAACTGTTGTGCCGCGTGAGCCGGGTCTCGGAGCGGCGTCGATGATATGAAACCCTTTTTCTTTCAAATACTGAAACGCTTGCTGGATGTCGGCCACGCGCAAGGCGATGTGAGCAAAGCCACCGCGCCCGCCATTCTTTTCAATTTGCTTCATGACCGGCGAATCCGCCGAAAGCGGCTCCAGCAATTGAATCAAATTCGGCCCGTCGCCGATACGCAGCAGCACTTCGCGAACCTGATCTTTGCCATGTACCTCTTCGCGGTGTTCTTCCGTGAATCCCATCAAGCGGTAAGCTTGCACTTGATTTTCCAGTTCCCCAGGCTTCACCGCGACGGCCACGTGATCATAAAAAAGAAATCCGGGAAGCTCCTTAGTATCTATACCCATGTCAACACCACCTGTCCGCTCTTGACGCTGTCTCCCACTTTCACCTTCACTTCAGCAACCTTCCCCGCAACGGGCGCAGTGATCTCGGTTTCCATCTTCATGGCTTCCAGCACAAACAAAAGATCGCCCGCCTCGATCACCTCTCCCGGCCGGACATTCGCTTTTACAGCGATTCCCGAAACCGGACTGCGGCATACCTTGCTCTCGTCCGCAATTTCACCGGTTCCGTGCCCCGCCTTTTCGGGGACTACTGGTATTGCGGCCGCTAACGACGCCGTACCGCTCTGCGCCAGAAACGTTGGTAGTGTTTGCACGGGCTCT
>Ga0335076_10007670_pt1 | contig 10872 bp, 9 predicted proteins | sample Lox_Sample_25_FD_206717 | JGI IMG/M metagenome (GOLD analysis project Ga0335076, IMG submission 206717) | Soil microbial communities from Loxahatchee National Wildlife Refuge, Florida, United States - Lox_Sample_2.5 | ecosystem: Environmental > Terrestrial > Soil > Wetlands | place: USA: Florida...
CTTGTCTGTGAGAAAAGACTTGCCGCCCCTAACCCCGCCAGCTCCAAGCCCGACTGCGCGCACAGACCCAGCGCCAACTTGTACGTCCTCCCATCGCCGCCAAACCGCTTTTGTCGGTTACGGCCGGTCCCGGGCCTTCGAACGGAGACCCGCCTCGGACTGGCTGCGGCAATCAACTTATAATATTGTCTGATAACCGTGTCCATATCGAAACGCGCCAATGTGAGTTCGCGGCGCCGAAGAGCGCGCGGGTCCGGGCTCGCGAGCTGCCCAGCAGCGGGACGGCGGCCGAGCGCCAACCTTCAGGAATATCGTCCGTGAAGATTTGTGGCGCCCTCGCGCTTTGCCTGACCTTTGCAGCAGCCCTGGGGTTCAGCGCCTTGGCGTCCGGCGCAGCGCGCGGCGAGGCGATCGGCATCGCGCTCGAAGGATTCCCCTACCCCTATCCGGTCCATTTCCTGCCGCTCAGCGCGAACGGCGAGGACTTGCGTCTTGCCTACATCGACGCGCCTCCGCTCGGGACGCCGAACGGGCGCACAATCGTGCTGCTGCACGGAAGAAATTTCCCTTCGAGCTATTGGCAGCCGACCATCAAGGGCCTGACCGAGGCGGGCTATCGGGTGATCGCCCCGGACCAGATCGGATTTGGCAAATCGTCCAAGCCGGGCTTCGCCTATTCGTTCGACGCCATGGCGCGCGAGACGATTGCGCTTCTCGACAGTCTTCACGTCGATCGATTCGACCTCGCCGGACACTCGATGGGCGGGATGCTGGCGGTGCGCCTCGCCCGCGCCTACGGCCAGCGCATCGACCATCTCATCCTCTATTCGCCGATCGGGCTCGAGGACTATCGGTTTTATGTCCCCCCGGTGACCGACGAGGAGCTCGAGCGGCGCGAACAGGCGCTGACCGCGGACGGCTATCGTAAGCAGCTGATGACCAACTACGCACTCTCGCTTCCCGCAGAGGCGATCGAGCCGTTCGTCCAGTTGCGCGAGGAGATCCGGGGCAGCGGCGAATATCCGCGCTGGCTGAAGTCGTTCGTGAATTCCTATCAGATGATCTATTCCCAGCCGGTCGCGCACGAGATCCCGCTCATCGACCGGCCGACATTGTTCATCATGGGCGCCAACGACCACAACGCACCCGGGCGCCCGTTCGCGCCGCCGGACCTGCGCGACAGGATGGGCCAGAACGTGGCGCTGGCGCAGTCGCTGGCGACGCACATGGCCAAGGCGCGGGTGACGGTGTTCGAGGGCGTCGGGCATCTGGGGCATCTGGAGGCGACCGAGCGCTTCAACCGGACGCTGCTCGAGTTTCTCGCCCAATAGCGCCTTTCCCCCGGGGCGGGCTTGAGGGCGCGGGCGCGCTTGACGATCGGCCGCCTCGCTTGCGAGATAGAAAAAACAAGGAAAAGCGCATGCGCCAGGGAGGACGGACGGAGGGACCGACGAGCCGCGCACCCAACGTCGTCGAGCCGGCGCCATGAGACTCGGACCGGCGCCCGACAAGGGCCTGCTCGATCCGATCGAGACGGCCTCCCGCGACGAGATTACGGCGCTGCAGACGCGACGTCTCGCGGCCACGCTGCGCCGTACTTACGACTGCGTTCCCGCGATTCAAGCCAAGTTCGACGCTCACGGCGTTCACCCCGACGATTTCCGCGCTCTCGCGGATCTCGCCCGCTTTCCGTTCACCGCCAAGGCCGACCTTCGGGCCAACTACCCCTTCGGCCTCCTGGCCGTGCCCCGGACTGAGCTTGCGCGGGTGCACGCTTCCTCCGGCACCACCGGCAAGCCGACGGTGGTCGGCTATACCCGCAACGATCTCGACATGTGGAGTGGGGTTATGGCGCGGACGATCCGCGCCGCCGGCGGCCGGCGCGGCATGCTGGCCCACATCGCCTACGGCTACGGCCTCTTCACCGGGGGTCTCGGCTATCACTACGGAGCCGAACGGCTGGGCTGCGCGGTTGTCCCGGCGTCCGGCGGCATGACCGAGAGGCAGGTCCAGCTGATCAACGATTTCGCGCCCGACATCCTCATGGCGACGCCGTCCTACGCCCTGTCGCTGGTCGACGAGTTTCGCGCCCAGGGGCTCGACCCGCGCCGCTCGACGCTCAGACTGGGATCGTTCGGGGCGGAGCCGTGGACCAACGGGATGCGCGAGGAACTCGAGGCGGCGTTCGATTTCGACGCGCTCGACAGCTACGGCCTCTCCGAGGTGATCGGCCCCGGCGTCGCCGGCGAATGCGTCGAGAGCAAGGACGGCCTCCACCTCTGGGAGGATCATTTCTACCCCGAGATCATCGATCCCCATACCGGGGCGGCCAAGCAGGACGGGGAGTTCGGCGAACTCGTCCTTACCTCCCTCACCAAGGAGGCGATGCCGGTCATCCGCTATCGCACTGGCGACCTGACTCGGCTCCTGCCCGGCACCGCGCGCTCGATGCGGCGGATCGAGAAAATCTCGGGCCGGTCGGACGACATGATGATCGTGCGCGGCGTCAATGTGTTCCCAACCCAGATCGAGGAGCTTCTGCTGCGCGTTCCCGGGCTATCCGGCCACTACCAGATCGTCCTCAGCAAGGAGCGGCGGCTGGACCAGATCGAGGTGCAGGTCGAGCCGCGCTCATTGTCCGACCTCAATGAAGCGCGAACGCGGCGCGCAGACGAGCTTGCCCACGCCATCAAGGCCTATATCGGCGTCGGTGCCCAAGTGACAGTGATGGCGCCGGGCGAGATCGAGCGCTCGGCCGGCAAGGCGAGACGGGTCATCGACAAGAGGCCCAAGGCATGACCTCTGCGCCGACTGAAGCCGCGGCCGCGATGCGCGCGGCCGGCCTGCCGGAGCAGGCCGCGCACGAATGGGCGCGGGCCTTACCTGCCGCGCCCGGAGACTATGAAACCGACGTTCCGAGCTTCGGCGCGTTCTGGAGCCGGTCGGCGGCTCTGCTTCGGAGCCTGCTGCCTAAACCCCGGCGCAGCGACGCCGAGCAGGCGGCAGCGGAGGCGCTGCTCTCGGTGACTCGCGCCTCGCGCGAGAGTTTTCTCGCCGCCCACGTCGATGAGGTCTATGGGCGCCTCACTGACCGGTGTTCGATGTTCCGCCGGATCGACGACCTCGCTTACGCGGCGGCGAAGCTCATCCCCGGACTCGTCCCGACCCGGGAGGAGGTTGCCGCCGAGGCCGCTCATCACCAAGGCGACAAGAACGGGGTCGAGATCGACCAGGGCCTGTTCCTCGCCCATGTGCTGGCGCGGCCGCGGATCGGCGAGCATCTCTGTCATGCGATGCTGCTGCCGCGGCCGGAAAGCGCCGCGCTCGCCGCCGAATTCGCTCACCGCGGCGCGCTCGACCTCGGCCCAGCCCGCCTTACAAGGCGCGGAAGAGCGGTCCATCTCGACATGATCAATCCCCGCTTCCTCAACGCCGAGGACGATACGACCTTGTCCGCGACCGAGATCGCTGTCGATGTCGCGACTCTCGACCGAACGACCGAGATCGCGGTGATGCGCGGCGTCGAAGTCGACAACCCCAAATATCGAGGCAGGCGCATTTTCGGCGCCGGCATCAATCTTACCCACCTCTATCTCGGCAAAATCCCCTTTCTCTGGTTCCTGATCCGCGACCTCGGCTACGTGCACAAGCTGCTGCGCGGCGTCGCCAAGCCCGAAAGCCTCCCCGACGACGTGAACGGACGAGGAATCGAGAAGCTATGGATCGCTGCGGTCGACGGCTTCGCCATCGGCGGCCATTGCCAGGCGCTGCTGGCCGTGGACTATGTCGTCGCCGCTTCCGACGCCTTCATGACCCTGCCCGCCCGCAAGGAAGGAATCATTCCGGGCTTCGCCAATCTGCGCCTGCCGCGCTTCGTCGGCGACCGGATCGCGCGCGAGGCCATCCTCTACGAGCGCCGATTGCCGTGCGACAGCCCGGAAGGGCGCATGATCTGCGACGAGATCGCGCCCGCCGCGGGGATGGACAAGGCGATCGACCGCGTCGTCGCCGGGCTCACCAGCGCCGGCGCGGTCAGCGCAATCGGCAACCGCCGCGGCTTCCGGGTCGGGGAGGAGTCGCTCGACCTCTTCCGCCGCTACGCGTCGGTCTACGCCCGCGAACAGGCCTATTGTCATTTCAGCCCGGCGCTGATCGCCAATCTCGAGCGCAACTGGGACGCGAAGAACCGGAAAGGCTGACCCCCGCGGCAGCGGCGCTGAACGAGGCAAGAGCGCTTGACGACCGCCGCCCGCGCCTGCGAGATGGTCGGACAACCATATAACCGGCCTTTTGCTCCAGGGAGGAGACGTGACAAGACCGACGACTTCCGGAAGGCGCATCGCGGCGGCCTGCCGCCTCTTCGCCGCGCCTTCGCTCGCGCTCTTTCTCGCTCTCGCGCAAGGCGCCGCACCTGCGCTCGCTCAGGACAAGGAGGTCGATCTCCGCCTCTCGCTCTGGGTGCCGCCGGCGCATCCGCTGACCGGCGCGGCCAAGGCCTGGGCGGATGACATCGCCAAGGCTTCCAACGGCTCGATCAAGATCACCGTCTTTCCCTCCGAGCAGCTCGGCAAGGCGTTCGATCATTACGACATGGCGCGCGACGACATCGCCGATATCACCTACGTCAATCCCGGCTATCAGCCGGGCCGCTTCCCAATCATCGCCATCGGCCAGATGCCGTTCACCTTTGGCGACGCCCGCAAGGGCACGGCCGCCCTCGACTCCTGGTATCGCAAATATGCGCCGACAGAGATGAAGGACACCCACTTCTGTCTCGCTTTCATTCACGACCCCGGCGCCCTGCACGCGCGCAAGAAGATCGTGACCCCCGAGGACCTCAAGGGGGTGAAAGTGCGCCCGGCGCAGAGCACGATCGCCGAACTGGTGAAGACGCTGGGCGGGACCAACGTCCAGGCCTCGGCGCCCGAGGCGCGCGAAGTGCTTGAGCGCGGCGTCGCCGACGCGATCACTTTCCCGTGGGGCTCGCTCTATCTGTTCGGCATCGACAAGGTGGTCAAGTACCATATTGACGAGCCGCTCTACACCACCGTGTTCACCTTCTCGATGAACAAGGACAAATATGACTCGATGAGCCCGGCGCAGAAGCAGGTCATGGACGATCATTGCACGACCGACTGGGCGGTGAAGATCGCGGGTCCATGGGGCGATTTCGAATCCGCCGGCCGCGACAAGATGCGGGCGGACACCGCGCATCACGACGTCTACAAGCTGACCCCGGAGCAGATGCAGGCGTGGCGCGCGACGGTCGAGCCGCTCAAAGCGAGCTGGGCGGCGGCGGTGAAACAGGCCGGCGCTGATCCTGACGCCGCGCTCGCCGAGCTCAACGCCGCGATCGCGAAATACGGCGCCGGCCCGTGAGCAGCGTCGAACCGCTGCGCGCGCCGGCGACCGTCAATGCGATGGATCGCTTCATCGACGGCATCGAGCTCGCCGCCGCGGCCTTCATTGGCATTGTCGCGGTCGATATTTTCGTCTCCGTCCTGCTTCGCTATCTGTTCAGCGCCTCGATCCCCGATTCCTATGATTTTGGCCGGCTTTTGCTCGGCATCCTGATCTTCTGGGGCATCGCCGCGACCAGCTATCGCGGCGGCCACATCACCGTGGATCTCGTCTGGGCCGCGGCCTCCCCCCGCGGCAAGCGCGCGATCGACGTCTTTGCGACCCTGGTGCTGCTGTTTGTCGTCACCGTCCAGACCACGATGCTGTTCGACAAGGTGCGCACCACCCGCGCGGACCACGTGCTGACCTTCGACCTGCATCTGCCGACCTGGCCGTTCTTCGCCGTCGCCTGGGCCGGCGACGTGTCCGCCGTCATCCTCATCGCCGTGCGCACCTACCGGCTCATTTTCCATCCCGAGAAACTCGCCCCGGACCCGGTCGCCAAGGCGCTGGAATGAGGCTCAAGCGATGAGCGCCGATGCGGCGGCCGTCGTCGGCTTTGTCGCGCTGTTCGGGCTGATCCTGTTGCGCGTTCCGGTCGGAATGGCGATGGGCCTCGTCGGCGTGACCGGCTATGGTGCGATCGTCGGCCTGGAGCCGGCGTTGAAGATGGTCGGGCAGACCTCGATGCGGACCGTCACCGACTACACTTTCGGCGTCATCCCGATGTTTCTGCTCATGGGCGCGTTCGTCTCCGCTTCGGGCATGAGCCGCGAATTGTTTCGCGCCGCCAATTCCTTCGTCGGCCACTGGCCGGGCGGCCTCGGCCTCGCCACCATCGCCGCCTGCGCGGGCTTCGCCGCGATCAGCGGCTCGTCTGTGGCGACCGCGGCGACTTTCGCCGCCGTCGCCTATCCGGAGATGCGGCGCTACCAATACCCGCAATCCTTCGCCGCCGGCGTGATCGCCGCGGGAGGCACGCTCGGCGCGATCTTTCCGCCCTCGACGGTGCTCGCCGTTTACGGCCTCATCACCCAGCAGGACATCGGCAAGCTGTTCATCGCCGGCATCCTTCCGGGCATGCTCGCGGTGTCGATGTACATGCTGACCATCGCGGCGATCGGCCTTATCCGCCCTGGCTTCCTGCCGGCGGGGCCGCGCAGCGACTGGAGCGAGCGGCTCGCGGCGCTGCGCCACGTCTGGGCGGCGCTGGCGCTGTTCGGCTTCGTGATCGGCGGCCTGTACGGTGGCCTGTTCACGCCGACCGAAGCGGGAGGGGTCGGGGCCTGCGGCGCATTCCTGATCTCGATCGCGCGCGGGAAACTCAAGCCTGCGGGCGTGCTGGCGGCGCTTTTGCAGGCGACCCGCACCGCCGCCGCGGTGTTCACCGTGCTCATCGGCGCGCTCCTGTTCGGCTATTTCATGACCGTGACCGAGACGCCGCAGCGGGTGACCGAATTCCTCACCGGCCTCGGCGTCGGCCGCTACGGCGTGCTCGCGCTGATCATGCTGATGTATCTCGCGCTCGGCTGCCTGATGGACGCGATGGCGATGATCATCCTCACCGTGCCGATCGTCTTCCCGGTGGTGACCGCGATGGGCTTCGATCCGATCTGGTTCGGGATCATCATCGTGATGACGGTCGAGCTCGGCCTGATCCATCCCCCCGTCGGCATGAACGTGTTCGTCATCAAGACGGCGGTCAAGGACATCAGCCTCGCCACCATCTTCAAGGGCGTCCTGCCGTTCATCGCCACCGACATCGCAAGGCTGGTCATCCTGATCACATTTCCCGCGATCGCGCTCACTCTGCCGAGCCTGATGTAAAATGACCTCCAACCCATCTCGACAAGGACCATCGACCATGGCGCGCAAGCGGCCGGAAGACCTTCGCAGCCACCGCTGGTACGGGGTCAACGACCTGCGATCGTTCGGCCACCGCTCGCGCACCGCGCAGATGGGCTACGCCCGCTCCGACTACGCGGGCAAGCCGGTGATCGCGATCGTCAACACCTGGAGCGACATCAATCCCTGCCACTCTCATTTCAAGCAGCGGGTCGAGGAGGTGAAGCGCGGCGTGTGGGAGGCGGGCGGTTTTCCGGTCGAGCTGCCGGCGATGACCCTCTCCGAGCCGTTCCAGAAGCCGACCACGATGATGTATCGCAACTTCCTGGCGATGGAGACCGAGGAGGCGCTACGCTCCTATCCGGCCGACGGCGCGGTGCTGATGGGCGGCTGCGACAAGACCACGCCCGCCCTGCTCATGGGCGCGATCTCGATGAACCTGCCGGCGATCTTCCTGCCCGCCGGGCCGATGCTGCGCGGCAACTGGCGCGGCGCGGCGCTCGGCTCGGGCAGCGACGTCTGGAAATATTGGGCGGAACTGCGCGCCGGAACCATCACCGCCGCCGACTGGGAGGAGATCGAGCACGGCATCGCCCGTTCGCCCGGCCATTGCATGACCATGGGCACCGCTTCGACCATGACCAGCGCCGCGGAGGCGCTCGGCATGACCCTGCCCGGCGCCGCCTCGATCCCTGCCGCCGATTCCCGCCACGCGGTGATGGCGGTGACAACCGGCAAGCGCATTGTCGAGATGGTGTGGGACGACCTCAAGCCGTCCGACGTCATCACCGCCGACTCGATCCTCAACGCCGTCGCCGCGGTGCTGGCGATCGGCGGCTCGACCAATTCCGTCGTCCATCTGATCGCGCTCGCCCGCCGCGCCGGGCTTAAGCTCGACCTCGAGACCTTCGACCGGCAGGCGCGCGAAACGCCGCTCCTCGCCAACATCCGCCCATCGGGCGCCTATCTCATGGAGGACTTCTTCTATGCAGGCGGCCTGCCGGCCGTGCTCAAGCAACTGGCGCTCGGCGACCGGCTCAAAGTCGGCGCGCACACGGTCAACGGCGCCTCGATCGGCGACAACGTCGCGGGCGCGAAGATTCACGACGAGGACGTCATCCGGCCGCTCAACAATCCGCTGGTGGCTTCCGACAGCCTCGCCATCCTGCGCGGCAACCTTGCACCCGACGGCGCGATCATCAAGCCGCCCGCCGCCGAGACCCGGCTGCACCGGCACGCCGGCAAGGCCGTCGTGTTCGAGGATTACAACGACATGGCCGCCCGCATCGACGATCCCGCGCTCGACGTCGACGAGAACTCGGTGCTTGTGCTCAAACATGCTGGGCCGGTCGGCGCGCCCGGAATGCCGGAATGGGGCCAGTTGCCGATCCCGAAAAAGCTGCTCGAGAAGGGCGTGCGCGATATGGTCCGCGTCTCGGACGCGCGGATGAGCGGCACCAGCTACGGCGCCTGCGTGCTGCATGTCGCCCCCGAATCGTTCGTCGGCGGCCCACTTGCGCTGGTGCGTGACGGCGACACGATCGAGCTCGACATTCCCGCGCGGCGCCTCAGCATGAAGGTGAGCGAAGACGAGCTCGCGAAGCGCCGCGCCGAGTGGCGCAAGCCCGCGCCCCGCTACGAGCGCGGCTACGGGCGCCTGTTCTCCGAGCACGTGAGCCAGGCCAACCAGGGCTGCGACTTCGATTTCCTCGAGCGCGCCGCGCCGACGCCGGACCCGGAGATCCACTAGCTGACGTTTTTGGAGCGCGATCTAACCCTTCAGGCTTCCCCATGGACCCCCTACTCAACCCCCTCAAGCAGGCGCTTCACGCCGGCCGGCTGCAGATCGGCTTGTGGCACAGCCTCGCCAGCCATCTGGCGGTCGAGATCATCGCCGATTCCGGCTTCGACTGGATCCTGATCGACACCGAGCATGCGCCGAATGAACTTCCGATGGTGCTGACCCAGCTTCAGGCGATGAGCAGAAGCGCCGCGCATGCCGTCGTCCGCCCGGCCTGGAACGATGCGGTCATCATCAAGCGTCTGCTCGACGTCGGCGCGCAGTCGCTGCTGATCCCTTACGTCGAAACGGAGGAGGAAGCGCAGCACGCGGTGCAGTCGACCCGCTACCCCCCGCAAGGCTTTCGCGGCTTGGCCTCGCAGACGCGCGCGTCGCGCTACGGCCGGATCAAGGGCTACCATGCGGCGGCGAATGCCCAGATCTGTGTTTTGCTGCAGGTCGAGACGAGGCGAGGGCTTGAGAACCTGGAGAAGATCGCGCGGATCGAAGGCGTCGACGGCGTGTTCATCGGGCCAGGCGACCTTTCGGCCGCGCTCGGCTATCTCGGCCAGCCGAACCACCCGGACATGGTCAAGACGATCGACGACGCCATCCGCCGGATCAAGGCCGCCGGCCGCGCGCCCGGGATCCTGACCGGCGACGCCGAGCTCGCCCAGCATTATATCGAACTTGGCTGCCTGTTCGCCGCTGTCGGCTCGGACATCGGACTGCTGAGGCAAGGGGCCGATCAGCTCGCCGCGAAATTCAGGAGCCAGAATCCTAGACGGTGACGGCGTGCGCGGTCATCGGGCTGGCGTCCATCGGCGCCGCTGGCCGAGAAACGCGAGCCCCAGAATCCCCGCGCCCAGCAAATATCCAGTCGAGGGTTCGGGGACCGTCACTTTCCACGTTCCGGCCATATCCAGATTGGAGCCAAAGGGCTCTGCATCGATATCGGGGGTAGACATGTCGCTGATGCTGTTAACGCCCAAATTTTCAGTGATCAAGAGGGCGGACATATTGCCGGGCGCGTCACCCCATATTTCTATGTACCATTGAATGATGTTTCCCTGGGCGTTTGTTGATAGGGTGATGGAGCCGTTTATGAAGGCGTTTTGACTATCCAGCGTCTGCTGTCCGTCCGAGAATGAAAACGCCGCCGGAATTTCGTCGGTGACGTTGTCCAGGTTTGGCGCGAGCCCTTGTAAAAAGACGAGCTTGCCGGTGATCTTGTCGTTGGTCGTATAAGGGGCAGCCACATTGGTAAAATTGTTGCCGGTATAAGTGTAGGTGTAATTGGCCTGCGCGCCGGCCACTGAAAGCCACGCAGCGCTGAGGGCGATGAAAAGCCGGACCGCGAGTCTCGTTGCGCGCATCTCCTCCTCCCGCCGAACCGCCTGATTTGCCTAGTGTGCGCAGTTTACGGCAATAACGCGGGCGTGGCCATTGGGCCGCGCGGCGGCCCTGCACAGGACATGGCAAAGCGTGGGAGCGGATCCTAATGTACACGGCCAGCACGGCGATGCTCGAGGCGCTTCAGGAAGCCGGCGTCTCCTACATCTTCGCCAATTTCGGCAGCGACCATCCGGCGCTGATCGAGGCGATCGCGGAAGCGCGCGCGCTCGGACGGCCGATCCCGGCCGTCGTCACCTGTCCCAATGAGTTTGTGGCGATGAGCTGCGCGCATGGCTATGCGCAATTGACCGGCCGCGCCCAGGCGGTCGTAGTCCATGTCGACTGTGGGACGCTGTCGCTCAGCGGGGCCGTCCACAACGCCGCCAAGGGGCGGGTTCCGGTGTTCGTCTTCGCCGGATTGTCGCCGTTCACCCAAGAGGGCGAAGCGAGGG
>Ga0335076_10007671_pt1 | contig 10871 bp, 9 predicted proteins | sample Lox_Sample_25_FD_206717 | JGI IMG/M metagenome (GOLD analysis project Ga0335076, IMG submission 206717) | Soil microbial communities from Loxahatchee National Wildlife Refuge, Florida, United States - Lox_Sample_2.5 | ecosystem: Environmental > Terrestrial > Soil > Wetlands | place: USA: Florida...
ATCAACATTACTCCCAAGCATTATCAAAGGCTGGTGGACAAGCTTTCCGGCCGGACGGGAGAGCGGATCTTGTCGTACCTGATGCTTCGTTCGCTGAAGCAGGCAAGGTATGCGGCAGATTCGCTGGGGCACTTTGCGCTGGGGTTTGATGAGTACACACATTTCACTTCGCCGATCCGGCGCTATCCCGACCTGATCGTGCACCGCGTTTTGAAATGGGCGCTGGCCAACCCGGATGCCAAACTTCCCGCACATATCAAACCGGCTGTGGGAGCCGAAGCGACGCTGTATTCCCGGAATCACCTGGAGGAAATCGCTTCGGAGACGTCGGAGACGGAACGCCGGGCGGCGACCGCGGAACGCGAGCTGGTGACCTGGAAGACGGCGCAATTCATGGAACAACATCTGGGCGACGAATATGAAGCGCTGATCATTTCCGTGCAGAAATACGGCTGTTTTGTGGAACTGTTTGAGGTGTTTGTGGAAGGACTGATTCCCATTAACGCGTTTGAAGAAGCGGCCGGGGCGCGGTGTTTATACCGCGAACGCGATCACGCGATTGTATCGGTTCCTGGAAACGAACAACGGCGCACACGCAGCCAGCGCAAACAGGCGAACGCGCTGATCTGGAAACTGGGCGACCGCGTGCGGGTTCGAGCAGAACGCATCGATCCGATGCGGCGTCGGGTGGAATTCGCGCTGATTGCGAATGTCTCCACGGCGTCTGCGTGACGCATGCTTTCTAGAAGTTGTCTGGCTCTGTTGACATCCTCAGGAAAAGGTGACGATGCCTCAAGCGGTACAGATTGAAACTCAGGCCGAGCAGCAGGGCTTGGCGCACTTGCATGGGCAGGCTGCGGCCTGGGGCTCGCGCCGAGAGCTTGCGTTTGACCGAAGAGAATACGCTCTCGATCAGCGCACGGCGCCGGTAGATGCGGGACGGAAATGCTCGGCGCATCTCCGCGCGCACGCCACGCACGCGCCAAGTTTTCTTCCCACGCTTGGCGGGAATCACACTGTGCGCGCCCAGCTGCTTCCGAATGTAGGTGTGGACGATAGAGCGTAGTGAAATCGGGCACGCTGGCAAGTCCGAGCGCCTGACACAATTCGCGATGTTCGCCGAGCCGCACCTCCGCTTCGCGAAAGGTCCAGTCCTCATAACGCATCAGAGAAAGAATGGCCAGCAACTGGGGCTGCGTGAATTGGTGTTTGCTGAAACGGCTGCGGTAGCGCGGGAGCACCGCCTTGGCAACGTGCAGAGCGATGCGAGCGAAGGGCAGGAGTCCGACCTCGGCCATCGCACCTCCCGCCTCCATAGCAAACAACGATTCCCAAGAACTGGCGATTGCGAATTCTCATGGATGTAGCGAGGATGTCAACAGAGCCGGATGGCTTCTAGCATTAATTAGCAACCATGGAGATAAAGAAAGAATGACCGGGTGCGTGGAAAATGTGCGCGCAAATAGGGTAGCGCCGGGGCGATGAGGTTTGTTGAGGGGGATTAACTGTGGAGGAAAGAAGGGAATAGCGGGATACAGGAGAAACCGGAGAGAGAGTGGAAGAGTGGAAGCGGCGGTGCACTACAGGGTCTGACCGGCCAAATTCTAGGAGGACGGTACGATGATGATTCAGAAATTGCTGGTGACCGCATCGTTGGGCGGGATGTTGTTCGTCGGAGCTCCAGGAATGTTGTTGGGACAGCAAGGCTCGACGGGCCAAGCGCAGCCAGGTCAACAGACGGAACAGAAGGCGCCAAAATCTATTAATGGAAAAGTGACGGACATCGGCGACCAGGGCCATTCGTTTACCGTGGAAGCGGATAACGGCGGAGCGAAACAGACGATGAAGTTCGTGGTCGACCGGAATACGCAGGTGCAGGGACAAGTGAAGGTCGGCACGATGGTAGCGGTGGATTATCAGCCGATGGACGGTGGGCAGCTGTTGTGCGTGCGAGTAGCAGCGCAGAACGCCTAAAGGCTAAAGCAAATTTGAGTCAGCGGGGCGGCCACGAAAGTGGTCGCCTTTTTTTCGGGGCGGTCCCGTCCTGCGGAGGTAGAATCGCGGGATGCAAAGATATGCGCTGAACGCCTACAAGGTCATGCAATTCCTGACGCAGCACGGCTACATCTGCCCGCCGGAGAAGCACGCAGAGCCGAGAGGAAAACAGTGACGCACTTTGGATAGACATCAATGCTCTGGCAGTGAGGCAGGGACGGAGCCAGGATGAAGTTCCCGATTATCCAATTCGTCTTTTGTTTCAGAAAGTCAAAACAGACGATTGGAACGAAGATTTAGTTTGGTGCACGTAAGGGAGCTGACGGCGGAAGAAGCTAAGACGAGTAAAGCGATGAGCCGCCAGCCAGACGAGAAAAAGAAGTTCGGGGCTTGGGTAAAAACAAAATACAAATAAGGAACATTTAGTAGGTCAATTTCCGGTTGTGGACAAACCAGCCCCGATAGGCTCTCGCATGTTCACCGAGGGCGTACTTCAATCTCTAGGCCGGACCACATCCGGGACCTCACCACTGCGCAGTGCTGCAATCAAAGCTATCAGTTCCTCTCTGTCTTTTTCAGCCGACAGACGGTCGAATCCCTGAAATAGAGATTCATCGCGAGAACGACGCTAGCAGAGCTCCCGCACTCCACAAGCTGGTTGGTGAGCGGGTAGCGTGGGAGATCGTGGGACGATTGGACAACACAGGCTGAAGCCCTGCGCTACTGGAGGCGAGATGGAGATTTACGTTTTCGGAAGGTTTCGCGTGAAGGATGGAGAGGAGGAGGAATTCGGGGAGGCGCTTCGCGAAGTGGTGCGGGCTTCGCGCGAGGAGGAAGGCTGCGCGGAGATTCATGGATATTGCGGGATCCGGGACCGGAGATTGTTCTACGTGCATTCGCGGTGGAGGGATGAGGAGGCGTTCGAAACGCACGCGCGTTTGGCGCATACGGTTAAGTTTCTGGAACGGGCGGAGACGGCGATTGAGGGTGCGCTGGAGGTGACTCGGGCGGAGAGAATCGTGTGAACAGCGGAATTGAGTGGGAAACCATAGATGGATGGCAATGATCTTGCACATAGGCCTTGGGGCGAGAAGCGCGTGCTGCACCAATTTGGTGCAGTGATGATACGCGGAGGGGCTGAGTGGCAGGAGTGGGATGAGAGAGGGAGCGCCAGGACCACGAACACCGGTGATGATTATGGTGGACGCGTCGTGGGAAAACCAGGATGGAACAGTGCAGAGACTGCGCGCGCGGTTGGAAAACAAGTCTGAGGGTGGAGCGTGCATCCGCGTACGCGAGAAAATCAACGTAGGGACGCGCATATTGATTGAGGGGCAGTGGGAGCGATTTTCCGGAGAGGCGCGCTACCGCCGCAAAGACGGGCGAGAGTATCTGGTAGGAATTCAGAAGGACCGGACAGAGCGTCCCATAGCGACAGGAGGGAAGGGCAAAACGGAGCGAGATAGCGCGGGTACATTGCCGGACGTAGAAGCGTTGCTGCGGAAAGTGAAGGAACGAAGGCCGGTGGAAGAAACAGTGGAAGAGAAGGTGGAAGAGCGGAGTGTGCCGAAACGGCGCAGTACCGACTGGATGGAAGCACTGATGCCTCCAGCGCAGGAACGCGAAGTGTGGAACGAGGAAAAACGAGCGCGTACGAGTGCCGAGCAGACGCAAGGGCTTGAGAGATTCAAAAAACAAGACGAGCGAATTCCGGAAAGAGTTGGAAGCAAGGAAGGTGAGGAAAGGAAACATATGCGGCGCAAATGCTTCGAGATGGGACACAAAGATGAGGAAGAAGCGGACGCCGTTACGGGAGGTAAAAACGAACTTGCGAACCGCGCACCGGCTGTAGCGGCAGCGGAGGAACCGGGCGCGCTGAGAGAAGGGGACGAAGAGGGCGCGAGCGAGCAGGTGGACCTGCTGTCGATGGAGGACATCTACCGGATGGCGGGAATTCTGGCACCGCGAAAAGGGTACAGCATCCATAAGATTGTGGATATGCTGCACAGCGAGCATCTGCGGGGCTCGTCGAAGGAGATGAAACGGGCGTCGGTGTTGATGGCGCTGGATGCGGCGGGAGTTACCGTGGAAGAAGTGCTGCAAGATGCGAAAGCAAGACAGGACGCGATCGATTCGTATGAAGCGGAGCAGCGGCGGCAGTTCGAAGCGCAGTTGGCGCGGAAGGCCGAGGAGAACGCGCAGATTCAGGCGGAGCTGGAAAGGGTGAAGGCGCGGTACACGGAACGATTGCGGCGGAATCTGGACGGAGTGGCGCGGGAAAGGGCGACGTTCGGGAACTGGTTGACGTTGAAGCAGCAGGAATCGCAGAGCATGGCGGAGGCGGTGGAGTTGTGCCTGAAGGCACCGGCAGAGGAAGCGCCAAGGAATGCGATAGAGGAAGTCAGCTTGGCGGGGCCGCGGGTAAAGCCGGTGTGAGCCGGTGGCGACTGCACTAGAGTGCAAATATGTGCTGGCGGCAGCAGAGCTGCCGCTGAGCGATTGGCGGCACAGATTATGCTGGTTTGAAAGCCGGAGCAAAGCTCCCGCATTCCAGAATGCCGCGCAATGACTGATTACCGAAAATTATCGACGAGCATGATTTGCGCCTGTTGCCAGCCGGGCTGATCGAAGAGAAGGAAGTGTGCATCGGGCGATGCGGATAACCAGAACGGGGGAATGGGCAGCTCTGCGAGATCGCTGACATGGCGGGTGGCGGGATCGAACAAAGAGACAACCGGGCGGCCTCGGCCTGAAGGATGAGCGAACACGATCCCGCGTTTGGTGATAGACCACGCGGCCCAGGTCACGGGATTCAGAACAGGTGAAACAAGCTTTTCCGGGCCACCTTTCGTGGGCACCTGCCAAATTTCCGGATTCGCGTATGGCGTTTTGGCGTAATAAATGAACTTGCCGTCGAGAGAGGCGAGCGCCGCATGGCCGCCGTGCTGGGTGACTTGCACTGGCGTCCCACCTTCCGCGGGGACTTTCCAAACCTGAAAGCTTCCGGAACGAGTGGAGGCGAAATAAACCCATTTGCCGTCGTAGGAAAAGCTCGGGCAAACGTTGTTGGAGCTGTCCGATGGGATGAGAGCGCGCGGGGAACCGCCGGAACTGTTCACAGAATAAATGGCGGTGCCGTTGCGCTGACCAACATCGAACACCAATGATTGTGAATCGGGCGACCAGCGAGGTGTTCCAGCGTTCCCGACGGAAGTGAGTTGTTGACGATGAGCGCCGTCGCGATCACTGACCCAGATTTCCATGGCGCCGGAATGGTCAGACATGAATGCGATTTTGTGGCCGTCGGGAGAAACCTGCGGACCAGGGCCTTGGTCGGTTTCGCTGGTGGAAGCGATGAGGGCGCGGGGATCGTGGTTGGAACCGCCAACGTCAATCTGCCAGATATCGAGTTTGCGCGTGATGCGCTGGTAGGCGAGGCGATTGCCGTTGCGCGCAAGCGCAGGATACCAGCCACTGTCGTTGATCTGGATGGGTGTGTCGGGAGTTGTTGCGGAAACGCGCCACAGTCCGGGATGGCTGCCGCGGTTGGAAGCGAAAAGGATGGATTTCCCGTCGTTGGACCATTGGGGAGGCCCGAGAACACTGGCGTGAGCGGAAGCGATGCGAGAAGGTTCTCCGCCGAAAACAGGAATGGAAAGGATCTCATCGTTAAAGGCCGCTTCGTCGCTGCGTACGAAGAGAAGGCGGTCGCCGGAGGGAGAAAACGCCGGCCCCCAGTCTTGGGAAGAGGCGGGAGAATGCGTGAGGGCGTGCGCGTCGGAATTTTCCGGCGACAACAGAACCAGACCGGCCGCAGTGGAGAAGGCGAGGGATTGCCCGTCAGGAGACCAAGCGATTTCGCGGCGAGTGGGAATGAAGGAGCCAGTGTCGAGTTGGCGTTGGGACGTTGCCAGGGTTGATGCCGGACCTGATGGCGCGAACGAGATGATGTAGATCGAAATTGCATCTTTCGTTTCGCGAGTGTATGCGATCAACCGGGAATCGGGCGACCACGCAGGAAAGCCATCGTCAGGATTATGGGTCAATTGGAGCAGTTCCTCTGATCCAATGGTCTGCACGAAAATTCCTGTGGAATCGGATGAAGAACCGGTGCGATGGAAGGCCACGTAGTTGCCAGAAGGAGCGAAGGCGGGCTCACTGTTTTCGTCGGAAAGATTGGTAAGCGGCTGGATGCGTTGTACGGCGAGAAACGAATCGTGGCGGTTGGCCGTGAAGGTAACTTTCTGCAGAACCAGAGTGGCAGTCAGGAAAACACAGGCTCCGAGGATGATGGCAACTAAATAAGGACGAGAAACGTTTGAGCTTGGCGGGGGCGGCGCATCACTGAGGAGAGGGTTTACCGGGTTGGCCGTCGCTAGCAGTGACGCAGGCGCAATCGTGGGCTGCCGCGTGGGAGGGGGGGCTTCGATCTCAGCAATGAAACGATAGCCGCGGCGGGGAAGAGTTTCGATGTAGCGAGGACTATCGACGGAGTCGCAGAGGGTGTCTCGAAGCTTGTTGATGGCGGCGTTGAGGCCGTGGTCGAAATCGACGAAGGTGTCGGCGCGCCATAGCCGGTCGCGCAGTTCTTCCCGAGTGACCAGTTCGCCGGGAGAGGTAAGCAGGATGGCAAGGATTTCGAAGGGCTGGCCTGAAAGTTTAAGGCGCGTGCCGTGCTTCCACAGTTCGCGGGTGTGCAGGTCGACACGGAACGGGCCGAAGCAGAGGCGAGTTGAGGAGTCTGCAGGCATAGAGTCGGGGGTACACCCGTGGCGGGCGGCTCGGAGTACCAGGAAAAGGTACGTAAGGGTAGACGAATTGGTTCCGTGGTTGGTTTGATGCTGGTAGTTCGATGCAGAGAGATTCATTGCGCGAAAAACGTGCAATGCAAAACCGTACCTCGCTCCGCTCGGAATGACGATATTGCGTCATTAGAGCAGCTAGGCAGGGATTGCGGCTGACTGGTATCCTATATGGCGGTTCTTTCGTTCCCACCGAGCGCGACGCGCCGGGCTGCTGGTCCCCCACGAACGCACCGCAAAACTAGTGAAAGGGTTTTTCATCGTGAGCACAACTGTCACTGCGCGACCTCTGAAGCGGGCTTTCAATTTCAACGCCGGACCCGCGGCTTTGCCTCTGGCGGTCCTGGAGCGGATCCGGGAAGAGTTGTTGGACTACCGGGGAACGGGCATGTCGGTGATGGAGTTGTCTCACCGCTCACCGGAATTCGAAGCCATCAACCACGCGGCGGAGCAGAATTTGCGAAAGTTGCTGGCGATTCCCGAAGAGTACGCGGTGATTTTCATGCAGGGTGGAGGAAGCACGCAATTCTCCTGCGTCCCGCAGAACCTGGTTATCGCGGGAAAGCCCGTGGACGTGCTGCACACTGGCGCGTGGACCGCGAAAGCGATCGGGGAGCTGAAGAAGGGATTTGCGCATAACATCGCGGCGAGCATGGAAGGGGAAAAGTTCACGCGAGTGCCGCGGCAGGAAGAAATCAAATTTTCGGCGGACGCGTCGTACACGTATCTGTGCACGAACAACACCATTGAAGGCACGCAGTACCATGCGGTGCCAGTGAGCGCAGCGCCGATTGTGGCGGACATGTCTTCGGACATCGCGTCGCGGCCGATTGATGTGTCGAAATTCGGATTGATTTTCGCGGGAGCGCAAAAGAATCTTGGCCCCAGCGGAGTAACGGTGGTGATTGTCCGAAAGGACCTGGCGGAACGCGCGGACAAGAACCTGCCGACGATGCTGCAGTACCGGACGTATATAAAGGAGAAGTCGCTATATAACACGCCGCCCACGTTTGCGGTGTACGTGCTCGGGCTAGTGACCGAATGGATTGCGGCGGAAGGCGGACTTCCGGGGATTCAGAAACGCAATGACGCGAAAGCCAAGCTGCTGTATGACACGATCGACGGCAGCAACGGATTCTACCGGTGCCCAGTGGAGAAGGGATCGCGTTCGCTGATGAATGTGGTGTTTCGGATCGCAGGCGGGGACGAAGCCGTGGAGAAAGACTTTGGCAAAGGCGCGGCGGCGGCGAACCTGGTGGGTACGCCGGGGCACCGTTCGGTGGGCGGGATGCGCATCTCGTTGTACAACGCGGTGGATCAACCGGCGGTGGAAGCGCTGGTGGGGTATTTGAAGGAATTCCAGCGCACGCGCGGCTAAGCTTCACAAAGAAAATTCCGGAAGGCGCAGCGAGACAGTTCCGCTGTAGACTAGGTGCGCTATGACTGCATACGCGCTGACGTTGTTCACGCACTTCGTGGGATTGATTGGACTGTTTGTTGGCTACGGTTTGGAATGGGCGGCGTCTTCGTTGCTGCGGCGCTCGACGACTTCGGAGCAAGCGCGCTCATGGTTGAGAATCTACCGGCTCTCGCTGCCGATTTCCGGCCCCGGCCTGCTGATTCTGATTGTCAGTGGCGGGTATCTGGCTTCCGTGACAGGGAGTATGAGACAGGGCTGGATTTCCGGGTCGTTGCTGGCGATTGTTTTCGCGCTGGGGATTGGCTTTGTGTTCATCCTGCCTCGAGTAAAGCGCATTCGCGCGGCGCTGCCTGAAGGAAGCGTGACGCTCCCCGCGGCCACCTTGACCCGGCTGCAGGATCCTATGTTTCTCACGCTGGTGCGGGTCCGTTTTCTGTTGGCGGTGGGTATTGTGCTACTGATGACGTCGAAGCCACAACTGCTGTCGACATCCCTTTTTATTTTGCTTGGGGCCATTGTGGTAGGACTGTTGTGCGCCGCTACGGCGTGGACAACACGCCCGAACGCTGCTTGAGCGTGCTGAAGTTCATACCTGATTGATCAGAGAAGAGCCCCAAGACCCACCCTCACACTTCGAGGGTGGGGCACCCCGCAACCTCGCCAAGCTGGGGTCCAGCATGCTGGACGCCTACGAAGAGGATGCAGAGCGCGTCAGGCGAGGTCGAACAGGAGCACTTCCGCGTCGTTCACTCCGGTGAGTTGCAAGGACTGTTCTTCGGAGATGGCGGCGCCGTCACCCGTTTCGAGAGTGTCGCCGTTCAGTTTCACACGGCCGCGAGCCACCTGCACGTAGGCGTGCCGGTCGGGCTGAATCTGGTGCGTAACCGATTCGCCCTGGCCGAGCACGGTAGCATACAGCTCATTGTTCTGGCGGATTTTCACGGAGCCATCACGGCCGTCGGGCGACACGACCAGGCGCAATTTGCCGCGCTTTTCGTCGTCGGAGAAGTGCTTCTGATCGTATGTTGGCTGATAGCTTTTCTTATCCGGGAACATCCAGATCTGATACATGTGCACCGGCACGTTATCGGAAGCGTTGAACTCGCTGTGGGCCACGCCAGTTCCGGCGCTCATGTACTGCACGTCCCCGGAGCGAATCACGGAGCCATTGCCCATGCTGTCTTTGTGCGCCAAGGCGCCTTCCAGGACATAGGTGACGATTTCCATGTCGCGGTGCGGGTGGGTAGGAAAGCCACCGCCTCCGGCGATGTGGTCGTCGTTCATGACGCGCAGGGTACGAAACTGAACGTGCTCGGGATCGAAATAATCGGCAAATGAAAAGGAAAAGCGGGAATCGAGCCAGCCGTGGTCGGCATGGCCGCGGTCGTTGCTTTTGTGGATACGGATCATGGGGCCTCCTTCCAGAACGCCGTTATAATAGTTGTTATCACGACTATTGTCAAGAGGCACATTTCACAGGCAACTAAGCCCTTATGCGGCAGTGATTTGGGCCCGCAGTAGCGCGCGGGGGCGTAGAGGCCAGTGCAGCGGTTCATTTCCACCTCGGGATTCTTTGGTGTAAAGTGGTAACTCTACGGCGCTACGCTCAGGCCAGCCGGACCGAGGTACTTTGCATGGATTCCGCACTTCCCACGACGCAAACGAAAAATAGCGAGGCAAGCGCGTCATCGTCGCGCCGAGAGACCCTGACCATTACGGACAATCGCACCGGAAGAACCTACGAGGTTCCCATTACGCACGAGACCATTCGCGCGAGCGATTTGCGGAAAATCAAGGTGGAAGAAGCGGAATTCGGGATGATGAGTTACGATCCGGCGTTCAGCAATACGGCGTCGTGCATCAGCCGGATTACCTACATTGATGGCGACGTGGGGATTTTGCGGTACCGGGGATACCCGATCGAGGAGCTCGCGGAAAAATCGACGTATCTGGAAACGGCGTACCTGCTGTTGCATGGGGAATTGCCGACGCCGGAGCAATTGAAGGATTGGCAGTGGAACATAACGCACCACACGTTCATCCACGAGAGCATCAAGAAATTCCTGGACGGATTTCACTACGACGCGCACCCGATGGGAATGGTGATTTCGACGATTGCGGCGCTGTCGACGTTTTACCACGACGCGAAAGACATTTTTAATCCGGCTTCGCGGCGCAAGCAGATGTACCGGCTGATCGGGAAGATGCCGACCATCGCCGCGTTTTCTTACCGGCACACGCTGGGAATGCCGTATGTGTACCCGGACAATGAGCTGAGCTATCCGGGAAATGTGCTGAACATGCTGTTCCGGACGAGCGAGACAAGATACCGTCCGAATCCGACACTGGAGCGCGCGCTGGATGTGCTGTTCATTCTGCATGCGGACCACGAACAGAACTGCTCGACGAACACGGTGAGAAGCGTGGGAAGTTCGCACGTGGATCCGTATTCGGCGACGGCGGCGGCAATCGCGGCGTTGTATGGCCCGCTGCATGGCGGGGCGAACGAAGAAGTCTTGCGCATGCTGATGGAGATTGGGTCGGTGCAAAAAGTCCCCGAGTTTATCCACCGCGTGAAAGCGGGGGAAACGCGGCTGATGGGATTTGGTCACCGGGTGTACAAAAACTACGACCCGCGCGCGAGGATTATCAAG
>Ga0335076_10007672_pt1 | contig 10871 bp, 8 predicted proteins | sample Lox_Sample_25_FD_206717 | JGI IMG/M metagenome (GOLD analysis project Ga0335076, IMG submission 206717) | Soil microbial communities from Loxahatchee National Wildlife Refuge, Florida, United States - Lox_Sample_2.5 | ecosystem: Environmental > Terrestrial > Soil > Wetlands | place: USA: Florida...
CGCGATCTCCCCCCGGTGGGATGGAATGGCCAGGCCAACCGGCCCGTTCCCCCCTTGAATGGCGTCGCGCGCGGCGGGACAATCATGACGGTGAACGGGCACAGTTCTCACTCAGTGACTGGCGCCGAGCGCCGGGCGGCCCTCCTCCTGTTCACGATCGGGGCGGTCCTGTTCGTGGGCATGCAGAGCCGCGTCGCGCAGAGCCTGCCTTCGAGCTCCTCCCAGCAGCTCCTCACCTCCTTTTCGGATCCGGTGAAGTTCCCGCCGCCGGAGGAGCGCGACACGAATGTCGTCTGCCTGGCCGCGATTCCCGTGGCGGTCGTCGCGCCTCCGCGTCCGCGCGTCCTGGACGCCCTTCCCGTCTCCGTTCCCGTCGTCGGCGACGGACACGACGCCGTCCACCTCCTTCGCGGTCCTCCCGCGTCTCTCTGATTCCCGGGGGGTGAGCCCCTCCGGAGGCGGCACCCAAGCCGCGGATTTCCGAGCGGGATAGCTCCGCCCGCGGTCCATCGGAAGAGAGGAAAAAATGGTCTGGCATCGGAAACGCACCCTTCTCGTCACGGGCGCCGTGCTCGCGGCCGCGCTCTTCTGGAGCGTGCTCGCGAAGGGACGCGCGCCGCGGGCCGACACGAGCCCGGCGCCCGCCGCGCGGCCCGTCTCGGTCGCCGTCGCGCGGAAGACGCCGTTGAGATCGACGCTGACGCTCTCGGGAGAGTTCAAGCCGTTCCAGGACGTAGACCTCCACGCCAAGGTGGCCGGGTACATCCGGACGATCTCGGTCGACGTGGGCGACCGCGTCCGGGCCGGTCAGGTCCTCGCGGTTCTGGAGATCCCGGAGATCGAAGCGCAGCTGCAGGAGGCCGAGGCCTCCGTCGCGCGCTCGCGCTCGGCCCACGAGGCCGCTCACTCGGCCTACGAGCGGCTCAATCAGGTGTCCGAAGCCCGGCCGGGGCTGATCGCGGCCCAGGAGCTCGAGGACGCCTATGCGCGCGACCAGCAGACGGAGGCCCAGGTCGCGCAGGCCTCGGCGACCCAGCGCCAGGAGTCCGCGCTCTCCGACTACTCGCGGATCACCGCTCCGTTCTCGGGCGTCATCACGAAGCGGTACGCCGACACCGGCGCGCTCATCCAGGCCGGGACGTCGTCCAACACCCAGGCGATGCCGGTCGTGCGCCTCGCCGAGGACGACAAGCTGCGCCTGGTCCTTCCCGTACCGGAGTCCGCCGTCAGCCGGATCCACGTCGGCACCGTGGTGCAGGTGCGCGTGCCAGCGCTGGACCGGACGTTCGAGGGCCGCGTGGCGCGGCTCTCCGACGACCTCGATCGCCAGACCCGCACCATGGAGACCGAGATCGACGTCGCCAATCCCGACCAGCGCCTGGTCGCGGGCATGTACGCCGAGACCGCGCTCGACCTCGTCCGCAAGGACGACTCGCTGTCGATCCCGATCCAGGCGGTCTCGCGCAACGGCGACCGCGTCACGGCGCTCGTCGTCGGGCCGGGCAACCGCGTCGAGCGGCGCCCCCTTCGGCTCGGCATCGAGGCGGCGAATCGCGTCGAGGTCCTCGAGGGGCTCGCGCCGGGCGATCGGGTCGTCGTGGGCGGCGGGCAGATCCGGCCCGGCGACGAGGTCGCGCCGCAGCCGGTGGCGGAGAGCCCGGCGGACGCGAGGGGGGAGAGCTGATGTCCCGGTTCGCGATCCGCCACCCCTACTTCATCATCGTCGTGTTCCTGATCGTCGCGCTGCTCGGCACGACGACGCTCGTGCGCATGCCGGTCGATCTCTTCCCGCCGATCAACATCCCGGTCGTCGTCGTCGCCACGTTCTATTCCGGCATGCCTCCGGAGCAGATCGAGACGGACATCACCGGCCGCTTCGAGCGTTTCTTCACGCTCGGCAGCGACATCGACCACATCGAGTCGCGCTCGCTCCCCGGCGTCAGCCTCATCAAGATCTACTTCCACCCGGGCGCCGACGCGAACGCCGCGCTCTCCCAGATCTCGAACCTCGCGCTCGCGAACCTGCGCCGGCTGCCTCCCGGCACGCTGCCGCCGGTGGTCCTGAAGTTCGACGCGTCGAGCCTCCCCGTCTGCCTGATCACGCTGAAGGGCGAGGGCCTCGACGAGACGGCGCTGCGCGACCTCGGCCAGTTCACGGTCCGCAACCAGGTCGCGAACGTGGCCGGCGCGTCCGTGCCCCAGCCCTTCGGCGGCCGATACCGCCAGATCATGGTGTACGTCGATCCGCTGAAGCTCGAGGCGCACCAGCTGTCGGTGATGGACGTCGTCCGCACCGTCAACGACGCCAACCTCATCCTTCCGGCCGGCGACGTGAAGATCGGGCCGCTCGACTACAGCCTCTACACCAACAGCCAGCTCCCGGACACCGCCGAGATCAACGCTCTGCCGCTGAAGACGGTCGGCGGCGCGTCGGTCCTGGTCCGCGACGTCGGCCACGCGGCCGACGCGCAGCAGATCCAGACCAACATCGTCCGCGTCGACGGCCAGCGCTCCGTCTACCTCCCGATCCTGAAGCAGGGCGGCGACACCAACACGCTGGCCGTCGTCGACGGCATCCAGAAGGCGGTGCAGGGGCTGACCGACATCCCGAAGCAGCTCTCGGCCAGGGTCGTCTTCGACCAGTCGCTCTTCGTGCGCCGCGCCATCGAGAACCTCCTCCACGAGGGAGGCATCGGCCTGTTCCTGACCGGCGTGATGATCCTCCTCTTCCTCGGCAGCGTTCGGGCCACCGTGGCCGTGTTCCTCTCGATTCCCCTCTCCGCGCTCGCCGCGTTTCTGGCGATCAGCGCCGGAGGCGGGACCGTCAACACGATGGTGCTCGGCGGACTCGCGCTCGCCTTCTCGCGCCTGATCGACAACTCGGTCGTCGTGCTCGAGAACATCTTCCGGCACATGGAGCTGGGAGAGGCGCCGGCCGAGGCCTCCGACAAGGGTGGCGCGGAAGTGGCGCTCCCCGTGCTCGCCGCCACGCTGACGACGATCGTCGTGTTCCTGCCGGTCATCTTCCTCTACGGCGTCAGCCGCTTCCTTTTCACGGCCCTGGCGCTGGCCGTGGCCCTGTCGCTGCTCGCCTCGTATTTCGTCGCGATGACCGTCGTCCCGCTCTTCTGCTCGCGGTTCCTCAAGACGGCGCACCTCGAGGAAGATCACGTCGACACGCTGTCGCGGTTCGGCAAGTTCATCCACCGCTTCAACCACCGCTTCGAGCAGATGCTCGACCGGTACGTGCGGTCGCTCGGCTTCGTGACGGCCCGGCCCGTGGCCGCCGTCGCCGGGATCCTCGGCGTCTGCCTGATCAGCTTCGCCCTCTTCCCCTTCCTCGGCGTCTCGTTCTTCCCCCGCACCGACCCGGGGCAGTTCGTCATCAATCTCAAGGCACCGTCGGGCACGCGGCTCGAGCTCTCCGAGGACTACGTCAAGAAGGTCGAGGACACGATCCGAAGTGTCGTGACGCCGGCGGACATGGGCATGATCGTCTCGAACATCGGGACGACGCCCGACTTCTCCGCCATCTACACGCCGAACTCCGCCTCGCACACGGGCTTCGTCCAGGTGAGCCTCAAGGAGAAGCACCGGATCGGCAGCTACGAGTACATGAATCGCGTGCGGCGGCGGCTCCAGAAGGACCTGCCGGAGCTCTCGACGTACTTCCAGTCGGGCGGCCTCGTCGACGCCGTCCTCAACCTGGGTCTCCCCGCGCCGATCGACGTCCAGGTCAGTGGCATGAATCTGGAAAAGACCGCGGAGACCGCGACGCAGATCGCGAATCGCGTGCGGGCGCTCGCGGGCGTCAACGACGTCCTGGTGCCGCAGGACCTCGACTACCCCTCGCTGCGCCTCGACATCGACCGGGAGCGGGCGAGCCTCGTGGGCCTCTCGCAGAAGGAGGTCGTGGACAACGTGATCACGGCACTGACCTCGAACCAGATGATCGCCCCGAGCTTCTGGGTCGACCCGAAGACCGGCAACGACTACATGCTCACCGTCCAGTACCCCGAGGACCAGATCCGCTCCGTCTCCGACCTGAAGCAGATCCCCCTGCGCGCCGCCGGGAACCCGAACCCGACCCAGCTCGACGCCGTCGTGACGATCAAGCCGATCGAGGCGCCGACCGAGGTCGATCACTACCAGCTCCGCCGCATCGTGGACGTCTACGTGACGCCGAAGGGCGAGGACCTCGGACGGCTCGCCGCGGCGATCGACCGCATCGTCGCCGGCACCCGGCTGCCGGAGGGCGTCCGGGTCGATCTGCGGGGCTCCGTGCAGGGCATGCGCGCCTCGTTCCGAAGCTTCGGGTTCGGCCTGATCCTCTCGGTCGCGCTCGTCTACCTGATCCTGGTGGCGCAGTTCTCGTCGTTTCTCGACCCGTTCATCATCCTCCTCGCCATTCCGCCCGGGCTGACCGGCGTGATCCTCATCCTGCTCGCCTCGGGCAGCACGCTGAACGTCATGTCGCTGATGGGCGTCGTCATGATGGTCGGCATCGTCGTGTCGAACAGCATCCTGATCGTCGACTTCGCGCGGACCCTGCGCCGGGAGGGCGCCCCGCTCGACGACGCGCTCGCGCGCGCCTGCCGGATCCGGCTGCGGCCGATCCTGATGACGTCCCTCGCGACCATCATCGGCCTGATCCCCATGGGGATGGCGCTCGGCACCGGCGCCGAGGCCTACGCGCCGCTCGCGCAGGCGATCATCGGCGGCCTGCTCGTCTCGGTGGCCGCCACCGTCTATCTGGTGCCGGCGGCGTACCGCCTCCTCCATCGTCGTGAGGCGGCCCTCGAGGCCCCGACGGTGGCGGCATGATCGCGGCCGCCGCCGGATTCCTCCTCGCGCTCGCGACTCCGCCTCCGCCCGCGCCGAGCCCGACACCCGTCCCGACGGCCGCGCCGCCGCCGGGCGCGGCCCGCCTGACGCTCGCGGACGCGGAGGCGATCGCGAGGCAGAACAACCCGGCCATCACCGTCGCCCGGCTGAACGCCCTCGCCTCGCAACAGGTATCGCGCGAGACACGAGCCGCCTACTACCCTACGCTCGACGCCTACCTGACGGGCGTCGCGGCCCACGAGGGCGGCCGCATCAGCGCGGGAAGCATCACGAATCCCGCGATCTACTCCCGCGCGGCCGGCGGCGTCGCCGTCAACCAGCTCATCACCGACTTCGGCAGGACCTCGAACCTCGTCGCGAGCTCGACGCTGCACGCCGAGGCCGACGACGCGCGCTCGATGGCGACGGCGGCGGACATCCTGCTCGCCGTCGATCGCTCGTTCTACGGCGCGCTCGGCACGCAGGCGCTCCTGCGAGTCGCGGAGCAGACGGTCGCCGCGCGGCGGAGCGTCGCCGAGCAGGTCGGCGCCCTCGCGCAGAGCAAGCTGCGCTCCGAGCTCGACGCGAGCTTCGCGGAGGTCGACCTCGCCGAAGCCAACTTGCTGCTCGTGGACGCCCAGAACAACCAGAAGGCGGCACTGGCCGGGCTGTCGGCGATCCTCGGATACCCGAACCAGCGGGATTTCGACCTCGTCGACGACGAGAGGCCGCTGCAGGCGCCGCCGCCGGACGTCGAGCTCCTGATCGCGGAGGGCCTCTCGCGCCGTCCCGAGGTCGCCGCGCTCCAGCTCGACACCCAGTCTCTGGAGCGTTTCCACCTCGCCGAACAGGACCTGATGCTCCCCAGCGTCCGGGCGCTCGGGACCGCCGGCGGCGCGCCGTGGCGCAACGACGCGATCACGCCCTGGTACGGCGCGATCGGCGTCAACGTCGCGATCCCCATCTTCAACGGGTTCCTGTTCCAGTCTCAAGCGGCCGAGGCGGGCCTGAGGGCCGAGGCGGAGAAGCAGCGCCTGATCGACCTGCGCAACGCCATCGCCCGCGACATCCGGACCGCCTGGCTCGACGCCAACGCCGCCTACGAACGGGTCGGCGTCGCCCAGCAGCTCCTCACGCAGGCGAACCGCGCCCTCGATCTCGCGCGCAGCCGTTACGACCTCGGTCTCTCCTCGATCGTCGAGCTCTCGCAGGCGCAGCTCCAGCAGACCCGCGCCGAGCTCGGCGAGGCGGACGCGCGTTACCGCTTCAAGACCGCGTCCGCCGCCCTGCAGTACGAGCTGGGCGGCCCGTAGCCCGTCAGAATGGGAGCCGCACGGTCGCGAGCCACGCGCTGTCGTACGTCCGGTACCGGCTGATCGCCCACTGGTAGCCGAAGCCGACGTCGAAGTGGAGCCGTCCCGAGATCGGGAAGCGGCCGGCCACGACCCCGACCGTCGCGATCGCCTGCCACTGGCCGTCGGACGGTCCGTCCGTCCAGTGCGTCAGGGCGACCTCGAACTCCGGCCAGAGGTAGCGGGCGACGTGCGCCTGGAAGGTCGTGCTCCAGACGACGGGCATTCCGACGCGGGACTTTTCGCCGCCCGGCACGCTCACGCCGAGCGTCGTCTGGATGTCGAAGCCCTCCTCGCGGCTCCCCCACCCTTTTCCGTACGCGAGCGTCGGCGTGGTGACGGCCACGTGGGACGAGAACGGATCGCTCCCGGTCGGGACGGAGACGCCGAGGAACGCGCTGAACACGTAGTTGCCGTTCTCCTCGTCGCCGGACGCGAAGCGATACTTCGCCTGGAAGGTCTCGTCGGCCCAGCCGCTCTGCGTCCCGCGCGGCCCGTCCCGGGTCAGATAAGCCGGAATCCCGAACGTCACCGCGACGCGGTCGCTGAAGATCAGCTCGAGGCCCTTGCTCGATCCGTAGTTCGCGAGGTCGACGTCGCCCGGGCGGGCCTGGAAGGAGAAGTCGTAGCGGAACCGCTCGTTCAGGCGCGGCGTCGTCGTGAAGAGCGGCGAGATCCAGCGGGGCTGCGTGGACTGCGCGCGGGCGACCATGGCGAAGTAGGAATCGAGGAAGCCGCCGGACGATGCGACGCTGGCGCCGTCCTCCTGAGCGAGAGCGGCGGCGGCGGCGGCGAGAATCGTCAGCATGAACGCGGCGGCGGCGGACCTCACGCGCCGCAGCTTCCCCGGTTCGTTTCAGAAGTTCAAGATGTAGGTCGCTCGATACACGTCGTGGATCGCCGGCTTGCTGCTGACGGGGAAGTCGACGCCGAAAGAGATCGAGTTCTCGGGAACGAACCAGAAGCGGAAGCCGGGCGTCACCGTGACGTTCGTCTTCCCCGAGCTCGCCCCGTCGAGGAAGGTCTGCCCGAAGAATTCGACGAACGTCGTGAAGTTGCCGAAGAATTTCGTCGAAGGCGCCGTCCACGTCTCGGCGAGCGACACGTCGTAGCCGATGTCGTTCTGCGTGGCGCCCAGCTTGTGGGGCCCGAGCAGATCCTCGTACTGGAAGGAGTAATACAGGCCGAACTTGCCGAGCCCCGGGACCCACGCGTGCACGTCCTGCCAGCCGGCGAGCCCGAACTGCAGCGAGGTCTGCGTCCCGCCGATCCCCTTGTTCGGCGCCGAGATCCGCGCCTGGAACGAGTAGGACTGGTCGGCGTTCTCGACGAGCTGGAACCGGGTGAGAAACGCCGCGCCGGCGCCGCTGATCTCGGGAGCGTTCACGCGGTCGTTCCACTGGTAGTTGCCGACGACCTCCAGCATGAGCCGCCGGTTGGGCGCATAGGCGATCAGCATGTTCAGGAAGTCGGTCGAGTCGGTCGTCTTGCTGTTGGCGACCTCGGTCTTCGCGTAATCCGTGCGCAGCTCCCGTTCCAGAAAGTTGGTCGTCACGCGGAGGAGGGCCATGTCGGGCGTATAGTGGCGCCACTTCTCCCAGTCCTGGTTCCAGCCCTCGGTAAAGAAGTCGCCGAGCCCGAGGTCCGACAGGTGCGGGGTCGTCGCATGCTTCTCCGGCGGCGTCAGCGTCGCCGCGGCCGGCGCCTCGATCGCATCGTCGATCGGCCCGTCAGCGCCCCCCGCCCCGAACTGGCCGCCGGGTTCCTGGGCCGTCGAAAGGCGCGAGGCCGCTGCCGCCGCCAGGAACCCGACCGCCAGCCGCCAACCGATCCTCCCCGAAACGCCGCCCTGCCTCATGCCCGCCTCCCTTCCAGCCCCGAGCATTTCGTTTCATACGAGCTGGCGCAAGTTGATCCGTATTGAACCGTATATACTCGTCGGTCTGATGCGCCGAACCGAATCGCCCCGCGCCCGTCTCACCCCCGCCGAAGCCGCCGCCGCACTCGGGGTGAGCTATCCGACGGTCAAGCAGTGGATCTACCGCAAGAAGCTCCGGTCGACCCGCACGCCGGGCGGACACCACCGGATCCCGCTCTCCGAGATCCGCCGCCTCGGAGGCTCCGCGGCGGCCGGAGCGACGGGTCTCGACGCCATCAGCGGCCGCAACAAGCTGCTCGGCACCGTCTCGAGGATCCGCGTCTCGGGCCTCCTCGCCGAGGTCACGCTCGACGTCGCGGGACAGAAACTGACGGCGATCATCACGAAGTCCGCCGCGACCGATCTCCGGCTGAAGCCCGGCTCGCCCGCCTACGCGCTGATCAAGGCGACGGAGGTGATGGTGATCCGGGCCGGTTGAGGAGCTCCATGCGACGGATTCTCGCTGTCCTTCTCCTCGCCGCGGCAACCGCCGGTTCCCTGGACGCCGGCGGCCCGAAGCCGGAGCTCCTGGTGTTCGGCGCCGCGAGCCTGACGGAGTCGCTCCAGGACCTCGGCGCGGCGTACATCGCGAAGACCGGGCAGACGGTCACGTTCTCCTTCGGCGCCTCGAGCGACCTCGCGCGCCAGATCCTCGCGGGCGCTCCGGCGGACGTCTTCTTCTCGGCCGACACCGCGAAGATGGACGCGCTCGAGGCGGCGGGCCTGGTGAAGGCCGCCGACCGGCGCGAGTTCCTCTCGAACGCCCTCGTCGTGATGGTGCCGACGGACTCGAAGGCGAAGATCGCCGCGCCGAACGACCTGCTCGCCCTCCCGAAGATCGCCCTCGCGGATCCGGCCGCGGTGCCCGTCGGGATCTACGCGAAGAAGTGGCTGACAGGGCTCGGTCTCTGGGAAAGGATCGAGCCGAGGATCGTCCCGACCCTCGACGTGCGGAGCTCGCTGTCCGCCGTGGACGCCGGCGGCGTCGCCGCGGCGATCGTCTATCGGACGGACGCGGCGATCGCCAGGGCGGCGAAGGTCGCCTACACCGTGAAGGACGGCCCGCCGATCCTCTATTCGGTCGCTCCTTTGACGTCGTCCCGGCACTCGACGGACGCGGCCGCCCTCGTGGCGTTCCTCGCCGGACCCGCCGGGCGCGCGGAGTTCGAGAAGCGCGGCTTCCTCGTCGTCGCCCCCCGATAACGTGACGGCGCCGACCGACCTCTCGATCTTCCTGCTGACGCTCCGGGTCGCGGCGCTCGCGACGCTCGTCATTCTCCCGCTCGGCGTCGGCGCCGCGTGGTTCCTGGCGCGCCGCGGAGGCCCGTGGCGCACGCTCCTCGAGACGCTGCTCTCGCTGCCGCTCGTGCTGCCGCCGACCGCCGTGGGCCTCCTCCTCCTCGAGCTCCTTCGCCGCAACGGCGCACTCGGCCGGCTCCTCGACCGCGCCGGAATCGAGGTGCTCTTCACCTGGAAGGCCGTCGTGCTCGCGACCGCCGTGATGTCCTTCCCTCTCCTCGTGCGGCCCGCGCGCACGGCCTTCGAGGAGATCGATCCGCGCCTGCTGGCGATGGGCCGCTCGCTCGGCGGCCGGCCGTTCGCGGTCTTCCGCCGGGTCGCGCTCCCGCTCTCCTGGCGCGGCCTGGCCGCCGGCACGCTCCTCGCGTTCTCGCGCGCGCTCGGCGAGTTCGGCGCGACGATCATGATCGCGGGCAACATTCCCGGCCGGACCCAGACGATGGCGCTCGCGATCTTCCAGCGGACGCACATCGGCCAGGACGCGGCGGCGCTGCGCCTCGTGGGGATCACGGTCGTCGTGGCCTTCGCCGTCGTGGGCGCGTCCGAGGTCCTCGGCCGCCGGCACGCGCGTCGGTCCGCCGCGTGATCGAGCTCGACGTTTCCCTGCCGCTCTCGCGGTTCCCGCTCCGCGTCCAGGCGGCGCTGCCCTCCGACACGGTGGCGGTGCTCGGTCCCTCGGGCTCCGGCAAGACGTCGCTCCTCGAGTCGATCGCGGGACTGCGCCCGAGGGCCGCGGGACGGGTCGTGATCCGCGGCGAGGCCGTCATGGACACCGCGCGCGGCCTCCGCCCGCCTCCCGAGCGCCGGCGCATGGGGTACGTGCCGCAGGACGCCCTGCTGTTCCCCCACCTCGACGTCGAAGGCAACGTGCGCTTCGGCATGGCACGCGGCGCCGCGACGCGCCTCTTCGACGAAGCGGTGCGGATCCTCGAGATCGAGCCCCTCCTGCACCAGTATCCCGCGACACTGTCGGGCGGCGAGCGCCAGCGGGTCGCTCTGGCGCGGGCGCTCGCGACGGAGCCGCGCCTCCTGCTCCTCGACGAGCCGCTCGCGGGCGTCGACGCGGCGCTCCGCGGCCGCATCCTCCCCTACCTGCTGCGCATCCGGGAGAGCCTCGCGATTCCGTTCCTCTACGTCACCCACAACGCGGGCGAGGCGCGCGCCGTCGCCGAGTCGGCGCTCGTTCTCCGAGGGGGCGCGGTCGTCCACGCGGGCTCGCCGGAGGAGTCGATCGCGGCGATGTCGCGCGACGATCCGGAGGCGCGCTTCGACAACGTCCTCACGGGAATGCTCTCGGCCGGCGAGCCCGGAGCCGCGGGACTCTTCGTGGCGCACGGACAGCGGTTCGCGGGTCCCGCCGAGCGCGTCGGCGCCCCCTCGCCGGCGCTGTACGCGGTCGCTCCGGAGGACGTGCTCGTCTCGACGCAGCCGCTGACCGGCGTGTCGGCCCGCAACGTCCTCCGCGGGCGCGTCCGGTC
>Ga0335076_10007674_pt1 | contig 10869 bp, 8 predicted proteins | sample Lox_Sample_25_FD_206717 | JGI IMG/M metagenome (GOLD analysis project Ga0335076, IMG submission 206717) | Soil microbial communities from Loxahatchee National Wildlife Refuge, Florida, United States - Lox_Sample_2.5 | ecosystem: Environmental > Terrestrial > Soil > Wetlands | place: USA: Florida...
TTATTGAGTTAGAAAAAAATATAGTAATTAAAGTTGTTAAGTGTGATCCAAAAATTGGATCATTAAAATCATTAGATAATAAAAAATTTACAAAACAGGAAAATATATTAGAGACATTCTTATCTAGTAAAACACGTTTTAACAACAATTTAGAAATACAGAAAAATTTTGATAATGAAGCTTGTTCTCAATTGACTGATGTAATTGTAAATAATAAACTACCGTTAATTCCGCAGTCCATTAGATGGGTACCACCGTTACCAACTTCTTATTATTATCAATATTGTGTATTAATTAGTAATAAGTATGGTGGTGTGTTAGATTTACTTGATCATTTAATGTTTCGTAAGAAAATTCAAACATTAAATCAATTACTTAAGTTTTTATCAGTCAATTTATATAAAACGGATTCAATTGTCATTAAAGTAGAAGATTTTAAAATAAAAATAAGGAATGTTGTTGATGAAACAAAACCTGAAATAATTCGACCGTTAGTTGAGTTTACTAATGATGAGTTAGTTTTGTTAATAATACTTTTTGCAAGATTAGATGCGTGTGAAAGTTATTTTTTTAAGCGGCTTGCGTATTTTAATCCTGAGTTTGTTTTTAAACATCTTTTAAATGCTCAAGAATTTAATCAACGGTTGTCATTTAGCGTTTATCATAAGTATTTTTATTCAGGTGCCAAATATATTGGTGAGTATTTATATAATTTTATATTTCAAAAACTTTTTGTACTTCGATATGAAGTTCCGCGTGGTTATGATAGTACATTTATGCAAATTGATAAAATGATGAAGTTAAAACAGAATATATTTGAAAAAGATTTTAGTTTAAAAAATGTACCAGATGCAGATAGAAATTTAGTATATGCTTTAATCGATCGAACTTATTATACATGGTTTAAACTAGCTGTTTTAGACGATTTAAAAATGATTCGTGATGTTTTTGACTCATATTTTATTCCAATGTTAATTAGTCAACGATTAAATTTGTTGAGTATAGAGGTTGTTCATCAAATTATACTTAAGAATAATAGTGTTAAAGTTTCTGAAACTAATTTTAGTAAGATTTTAGTTTCAGAGAAAATAATTCGTGATTATATACGCGGGGAAAAATTTGCTCCGTATCACGCACCACAATATTATGATTTTGATGCACGTAATATATATGGTATTTTTGAACAGTATAAATTATGTGAAAAATTAACAATGCAAGATTGGTTAAATATGTATAGGCGGTGTAGTCTTGAAAATACTAGCGAATGTGCTAAAGACATTTTACCAGTAGACGGTAAACATATTTCAGGTCGCTGTGGTAATCAAGAATTGGAGTTTTGGCGACAGGGTTATTTAATATGTGTTTTAAAAGAATTATCGAATAACTCATTACATCCTTGGTATAAAGAGACAATGGATAGTACAGCTGGTATACGATACAGAAATGCACAATATCTATCAATTCTTAAACATCATGCTCCATTGATTTTTAAAAAAGGGGTTATTAATGGATTAATTGAAGATGATGTTTTGATGAAATTATTTCCAGCTTGTGATATGCCAATACGAGGTGATATAATAATAAAAGGAGATAGGAAATGTTTAATGAATGAAAATAAATAATTATAATATGTCAATAATTGAGGAAAATAATAAAATTTTAGTAGATGAAAATTCAACAGAGGAAAAAATTGAGAAAAAAATTGAAATAAATGATGATGAAATTGATTTTTTAGAAAGTTTAATTGATTACATATTTTATAATTTAGTTTTTTCAATTTATGTTGTTATTGGCCAAAAAAGTAATGTAGCTGCTAGATTTGTAGAACGTTTAGAATTTTTTGATAGTTTTAAATGGTCTATTATTGTAGTAGCTTCAGCGGATACAGCTGCTGCGTTACAATTTTTAGCACCGTATTCTGGATGTGCAGTTGGAGAATATTTTCGTGATCAAGGGTGTCATGCATTAGTTGTATATGATGATTTAAGTAAGCAAGCAACTGCATATCGTCAAATGTCCTTATTGTTGCGTCGCCCACCCGGTCGAGAAGCGTATCCTGGAGATATTTTTTATTTACATTCACGCTTATTGGAACGTTCAGCTAAATTAAATTTGGAATTAGGTGGTGGTTCATTGACGGCATTACCGGTTGTTGAAACGAAGGCAGGTGATGTTTCTGCTTATATTCCAACAAATGTTATTTCAATAACAGATGGACAAATTTTTTTAGAAAGTAATTTGTTTTATAAAGGTATACGTCCAGCTATTAATGTTGGATTATCGGTTAGTAGAGTAGGTTCAGCTGCTCAACCTTATTTAATGAAACGTTTAGCAGGTTCATTAAAGTTAGAATTGGCACAATTTAGAGAGGTAGAAATGTTTACTGCATTTGGTACGTCAGATGCTTTAGATGATGTAACAAAATTGGTTTTAAAACGTGGTACAGCGATCGTTGAATTATTAAAACAACCACCATTTGAACCACTTTCATTGATTGTACAAATTATTTTAATAGTGGCTGGAACAGGTGGTTACTTGGATAATTTATCAACGAAATTAGTTGAACGGTTTAAGTATATTGTTTGTGAAGTAGTTAAATTGTATAAATGTGAATCTGAAACCGCTGTATTTAATATTGATACGGTTGTTCAGTTAATAGAAAGTGAGGAGGGTGAATACGCAGTATCAATGATAGTTTACGAGATAAAAATATTTATTGAAAGTATTTTGCGGAATCTAAGCTAAAAGCTGTTTGGTACATTATATATATATATATATATAATTGAAGAAAAAAAAAAACGTAAGAAAAAGTGGAAACTTTTTTACAATCAGTTACGATCGAATAAAGTAGTTGGTCGTCATCCATACCATTTAGTTGCTGCAAGTGCATGGCCATTTTTAGTTGGTATGTCACTTTGTCCATTGTTAGCGGTTTTAGTTAATTATTTACATGGTTATAGTATGGTTAGTAAATTAGAGAAATTTTTTTTTATAAGTGTAGTTTTATTATTTTGTGGAAGTATAATTGCATGGTTTTATGATATAGTCGTTGAAGCAACATTTTTAGGTTATCATACTAGACGTGTTTTAAATGGGTTACGATTTGGAATGGTTTTATTTATAGTTTCAGAAATAATGTTTTTCTTTTCTTTTTTTTGGGCATTTTTCCATAGTAGCGTTTCACCATCAATATGGATTGGTTGTATATGGCCACCACTGGGAATACAAGTTATTAATCCATGGGGGTTACCTTTATTAAATACAGTTATTTTATTGTCATCTGGGGTTACTGTAACGTGGGCTCATCGTTCAATTGTGGAAGGTGATGATGATGATGAAGAAATTAATAGTAGTGTAGTAGTAGATAGTAGTACTGGTGAAAAAAAAGTTTTATTAACGCAGCGTGAATCATCATTAATTGCATTAGCCATAACAATTTTTTATGGAATTTTATTTACCATTTTGCAAATGTATGAGTATATGACTTCGAAATTTACTATTGCAGATGGTATATATGGTTCAACCTTTTTTGTTACAACTGGATTTCACGGTTTACATGTTATTATTGGAACAATTTTTTTAATTGTCTGTTTAATTAGACATTTTTTTTATCATTTTACGGTTGAATATCATTTTGGACTAGAAGCATGTATTTGGTATTGGCATTTCGTTGATGTAGTTTGGTTATTTTTATTTAGTTTTATATATTGGTGGGGCAGTAATATTAGTTTATAAAATTTTAAAATAATAACATTTAATCAATTAGGTAAAGATAATAGTCGAAGACGTATTAAAGCCCACAAATATCGTTATCAAATTTTAAAGGTTGCACCGCATAAACGTGGTATTTGTAAATATATTCGAACTGTTAGTCCCAAGAAACCCAGTTCAGCGAATCGATTAATTACTAAGGTTTTTGTTAGATCACTTCAAAAAATGGTTTTTGCAAATATAAAAGGAGAATATTTTAAACGTAAATCTGATCCATTAATACCACATAATGTTGTTTTGTTGCGTGCTGGTAGACGAGCGGATACACCTATGTGTAAGTATTCGGTTGTTTACTCGACAGATGAAAGAATTAGTGCATTGCGTAGTTTGCTTAGTCGTAAAAAAGCTCGGTCAAAATATGCAATTCGAAATTTAGATCGTGAAAAACGTATGAGATTAATGAGGCAACATAATAATAGAAAATTAATAGGTAGTAAGAAAGTTTAAAAAAACAAGATCCATTTTATAGTACTTTTTTATTACAAAAATTTATCGGTTATTTAGTAAAAGATGGGAAAATGCATCGAATCGAACAAATTTTATATAAAATTTTATTTCAATTGCGATTTAGAGTTTCTTATAAGCCATTAACCTGGTTTATAATGATTTTTTTGAGAATACGCGTTATTGTTTTAATGGCACGTATTGAAATAGCGGGTCGTTATTTTATTGTTCCTGTTCCTGTTCAACCACATAAACAAATTTTGTTACCAATTAGGTGGTTGTGTAAAACTATTAAGATAGAATCTCGTACCCATATTACATTAGTTGATCGTATATTGAATAATTTAGCTTTACATTATGTTTTTCAATCATCAGCAATAAAATTGGTCCAAAATCATCATACGAAAACCAGTGAAGAATATATTAATGTGCATTATCGTTGGCAAACAAGAGTATGAAAAATAATTAAATCCAGTATAATTTTAAATAATTTAGAATAGATAGGTATTTTGGGAGTGAATAATACTATTGTTTAATTAAATAAATTAAAACAGTTTTAAAATTAATTGTTTTATTAAAATTGGAATTTGATCCTAGTTCAGAATAACGCGTGCGAATAACACAAACATGCAAGTTGAACGAAAAAATAAAATTTTTAGTAGCGTACGAGCGAATAATATCTTGGAATTCTACCTAATAGATTAGGCCAAGCTTTTTTATTAAAGTGAAATCCTAAATAAAACATAAAGATTAAATCGCTATTAGATGAGCTGAGAGAGGATGAGTTAGTTGGTCGGGTAATGGCTAGACCAAGACGTAACCTTAGCTGATGTGGGTAAGCTATTACAGCCGCGACGGAACTGAAATAAGGTCCGATACTCTATTTATAGAGCAGCAGTTGGAAAGATTGGACAATGAACGAAAGTTTGATCCAGTTAAACGCAATAGCATTGCTATTTCATTGAGGAATGATAATGACAGAACTCAAAGAAGAAGTCCCGGTTAATCCTGTGCCAGCAGCCGCGGGAAGACAGGTGGGGCTAGCGTTATTCATAGTGAATAGGCGTAAAGCACTTGTAGATGGAGAAATAAGTTTTTTGTTAAATACTTTAGGGAAGTACTAAAGACAATGCGGAAAATACTGTTTTTCTAGAACCGAATGCGTGTTAGTGGACTCTTTAATATATGGGGTAAAATCCAATGATATTATCTAGACTACCAAAAGCGAAAGCAACTAGCAAGTTTCGAGTTGACATTGAGGAGTGAAATCAAGTTAAATGACGCGGGGTAGTTGTCCGCTTAATCTTGAAATACATCGATGCACATTAAATTTTAGGTTTTAATAACTTAGAATTACAGCTAACGCGTTAAATGTGTCGCCTGGGGTGTTAAAGAACGTAAACTCAAAGGAATTGACGGGAGCTTTGTACGAATGGTGAAACATGTTGGGTAAACTGATAATACGCGTAGAACCTTACCAGAAATATAAGTTTGTTTATTAGTCATATATTATAATTATATGCTAGCGTGTTGTATGGCTGTCGTCAGTCCGTGGCGTGAGCCGTTTAGTTAATTCTAACTGTTAAAACGGGCGTAACTCTCATTTAGTTTTTAAGTTTATTTAAAATAAAGTGGATTATTTTAAATAGTATTAACTATAAAAATTATTAAAATTGTTATGGAAACATAACTGAAAGAGAATGACGGCAAGTAGGTATGGCCGATTTCTGGGCTTCAAATGTGTCGCAAAGAAGATTACAAAGAGTTGTGATGATGTAAATCGGAACAAATCTCTAAAAAATTTTCGTAGTGTGAATTAAGCTTTGAAACTAAGCTTATGAAACAGGAATCATTAGTAATCGCAAATCAGAACGTTGCGGTGAATATTGTACTGGAGCTTTGTACACACCGCCCGTCACTCGCGTTTAAAGAAAATGAGTAATATCGTATAAGTCATGTTAGTAGTATAATATTACTAACAGTGGATATATGGTAGCTCATCGTATTGAGACGGGAGAAGTCGTAACATGGTTGTGGTAGTGGAAACTGCCGCAGGAAAGATTTACTAATATTTTTAATATTCTAAAAGTTTGAGTGGGGAATAATTATAAATAGATGTTCCAAAGTAGGTTTAAGAAGAGCACATCGTAAAAAATTACGTAAAATGGTAAGACGTGTTAGATTTACAATAAGATGGTTAATGAGTACTAATCATAAAGATATCGGTGTTTTATATTTGATTTTTGGTGCTGTTGCAGGTGTAATGGGTTTGATTTTGTCAATTTTGATACGTTCAGAATTGAGTGAACCTGGCAGTCAAGTTTTTATGGGAAATTATCAACTATTTAATGCAACAATTACAATGCATGCTTTAATAATGATTTTTTTTATGGTAATGCCTATATTAATTGGTGGATTTGGAAATTGGTTTGTGCCAATTATGATCGGTGCGCCTGATATGGCTTTTCCTCGTTTAAATAATTTAAGTTTTTGGTTATTACCTCCGTCATTATTTCTTTTAATAGGTTCAAGTATAGTTGATACTGGTGTTGGGACGGGGTGGACATTATACCCACCATTAGCAGGTGCAATTGCTCATTCTGGTCGTTCTGTAGATTTAGCAATTTTTAGTTTACATTTAGCCGGAATTTCATCAATATTGGGAGCAATAAATTTTATTACAACGATTTTAAATATGCGTGCACGTGGTTTACATTTACATCGATTAAATTTATTTGTTTGGTCGGTTTTAATTACAGCTGTTTTATTATTATTATCATTACCAGTTTTAGCAGGTGCATTAACAATGTTATTAACAGATAGAAATTTAAATACCTCATTTTTTGAAGCAGCTGGTGGTGGTGATCCAATTTTGTATCAACATTTATTTTGGTTTTTTGGGCATCCTGAGGTTTATATTTTAATTTTACCTGGTTTTGGAATTATTAGTAATGTTATATCAGAATATAGTTCAAAACCTATTTTTGGATATACTGGTATGGTTTACGCAATGGTTGCAATTGGGGTTTTAGGATTTATTGTTTGGGCCCATCATATGTTTACAGTTGGTTTGGATATTGATACACGAGCCTATTTTACAGCAGCTACAATGATTATTGCTGTACCAACTGGTATAAAAATTTTTAGTTGGTTAGCAACTTTATGGGGTGGTACAATTCGTTTTACTGTACCAATGTTATTTGCATTAGCATTTATATTTTTATTTACTATAGGTGGATTAACTGGAATTATGTTATCAAATGCAGCAATTGATGTTGCATTACATGATACGTATTATGTTGTTGCGCATTTTCATTATGTATTATCTATGGGAGCTGTTTTTGCAATTTTTTCTGGTTTTTATCATTGGTTTAATCGTATTACTGGTATGAATTATAGTGAAAAGTTAGCTAAATTACATTTTTGGTTGTTTTTTATTGGAGTTAATATTACTTTTTTCCCAATGCATTTTTTAGGTTTAGCTGGTATGCCACGAAGAATTCCCGATTATCCAGATGCTTTTGCGGTATGGAATAAAGTTTCTTCATTTGGTTCTTATTTATCTGTTATTTCAGTTTTATTATTTTTTTATATTGTTTATAATGGTTTGATTGATAAAGCAAGTAAATTTGATTCTGTTGTATATCGACAAATTATTCCAGCTTGGTTTAGATCATTTAAGTTACGTAATAAATTTATGCGTTTAAGTGGTATTAGTTGTTTTATACCAACTTTAAATGATGCTCCGTTTAGTGGTGAAATACTTTTCCAAGATTCTGCAACGCCAGCGATGGAAGGAATTATTCATTTACATTATGAAATAATGTATTATATTGTTTTTATAAGTTTATTTGTTTTATATTGGATTTGTAGATTCATTTATGTAACAGTCGAAGAAACAATGGATTTACCATATACTAAAAAAAGAGATTTAAATACTAAACGAATTGCTGTAATACATGATAAAGAATTAGAAATTTTATGGACTGTCGTACCTGCTGGTATCTTAGTTATAATTGCTTTACCATCTTTAACTTTGTTATATTCTATTGAGGAAGTTAATAATCCACAGTATACAGTTAAAATAATTGGTAATCAGTGGTATTGGAATTATGAATTTTATCAATATATTGGATTACCATATAATCAAATTTATGATATTGAATTTGATAGTTATTTACGAGTTGATGAGCTTTCAAAAGGTGCTGATTTACGGTTGTTAGAGCCAGATAATACGTTGGTTTTACCGATTAACGTAAATATTCGATTGTTGTTTACATCATTAGATGTCATTCATAGTTGGGCTGTTCCATCTTTAGGAATAAAAATGGATGCTTGTCCGGGTCGTTTAAATCAATTAGGAACAGTTTTAGTTCGAGAAGGTGTTTTTTATGGTCAATGTTCTGAAATTTGTGGCTTTAATCATGGTTTTATGCCAATAAAAGTAGTTGGAGTTAAAAATATTTATCCAGGAACAGTTTTTGATTTTTATGTTAATTTGTATAGCAGAGAGTAAAACAATATTTGATATAATTTTGTTTGAGGGTTTGTGTGTTAGTTTTTGTGTTGGTACAATTTGGACTAGAAATCCAGTTTATGTTATTTTTAATTTTATTGGTATTGTAATATCAATTGTTATAATTTCATTATTAATGCAGTATGAATTTGTTGCGTTGATAATTGCTTTAATTTATATTGGTGCAATTGCAGTTTTATTTTTATTTTTAGTGTTAAGTTTTGTAGTTGATTTACAAGCTAAACGAATTGAAAAAGTAAAATCGATTATCGTAGCAATTTTTGGGATTATTTTTATTGATTTATTATTTTTTAATAGCGTTAAAACTATGTTTATAGAGACTTCATTTAATAATGTTTCAATAAATTATATAAAAGATATATTTTATGAGGCTGATTTGTATTCTATTGGTGTCCATATGTATAAATTAGAAGAATATGGTGGGTTAGTATTATTGTGTGGGTTAGTATTATTGTTTGGTTTATTAGTTATTGGTTTATTTAGATATGTTGATAAAATAGAATAATGATGATAATATTTTGTAAAATAGTCTTACCTGATCGTCTAATGGTAGGACATTAGTCTTTGAAACTAAAAATATTGGTTCAATTCCGATTCAGGTTAATAATAAAAAAGGTATTTTGTTGATTATGAATATTATAAATTTTTGGTCTATTTTTTTTGTATTGTTGGTTTTGTAAGTTTATTAATTGGATTAAATTTGGTATTAAACCAATTAAATTTAACAGATGATAAAGTAAGTGTGTATGAATGCGGTTTTAAACAATTTGGAGAAGTTTATGTACCACATGAGATAAATTATTATAATATTGCTCTTGTTTTTTTATTGTTTGACGTGGAATTAATATTTTTGATACCGTTGTCCGTTATTTTATTTAATGGATTTTATTATGAAATTGATAAAATTTGTGGATATATCTTTTTAATGATATTATGTATTGGTTTAATCTGGGAATATTTATTTGATATTTTCGAGGTTAAAAGAAAATAAAATTGTATTTTATTATAGTAAGATGGGGTGAGGATGGCTGTTGTAACTTAATTTGGTAGAGTATTAGTCTGTGAAACTAAGAATATGGGTTCAATTCCCATCAATAGCCCGTTAATGATTTTTAGTTACAACGTAAAATTATTTATTTAAAATTATTAATTAACTACTAAAAATTATATTATTTTAAATAAATTGCACAAATAGTGTTGATGATGCGAAAGGTGTTTTAAAAGTAAAGTAAGCTTTACTAACAATCTAGTGAGTGTATCGGTCTTAAAAATCGAGTAGACAGGGGCAGTACCTGTGTAGAGCAGTTTAATAAATAAAAAGCTGGATTGGTGTAAATGTGTTTAGCACGTTAGTTTTAGACACTAAAAGTAAAGATGTACACACTCTTTATTCGGTAAATGGCACAAATCGACTTGGTAACATTTTTTATTATTTTTTATATAATAGCGTTATTTAGTATTGTATGGTATATTTGGCATTTTTTTTATTTCGATTTCAATATAAATTCTTATTATTGTGGACAATATAATTTATTGCATTATATTGTATAAGTGTTAATAATATATATAAATAAAGTTTTTTTAATGAATACCTAGATTTACTAAGGAAATAAATATAAATATTATAGAATTTTCGGGAAGATTAGGAAAGTTTTCTTGCAAAGTATTAGTAGCAGGACAAGAGTTAGCTACGCTACGTTAGTAGTTAGTGGCCAACGGACCTCGCAATCGTTGTTAAACCGTAAAAAATTTTAAGCGTGAAAACGTAAATTGTAAACTATTATGAAGTGAAACATCTCAGTAATAATGTAAAGATATTCAATTGAGTGGACGGTAGTAGCGGTGAGCGAAAATGTTCTTTTTTTTAACCTAAGAAACTAGTTTGGAAAAATTTGGCAATATACAGAGAATGACTGGTCTGACGAATTAAAATAATAAAAAGAGAACAGTAATGAGTAAAGTTGCTGTTACGTAGACTATACAACCTTGTTTATTTTTTTAATAACTTAGTAAAATCAATAGCGAAAAGTACTGTGAAGGAACGGTGAAAAAAGCGATGTGACGCCTAAGAAGAGAGAATTCGCACAACTGGCGGAGCCGTAGCGATGGGTGCTGAA
>Ga0335076_10007675_pt1 | contig 10869 bp, 9 predicted proteins | sample Lox_Sample_25_FD_206717 | JGI IMG/M metagenome (GOLD analysis project Ga0335076, IMG submission 206717) | Soil microbial communities from Loxahatchee National Wildlife Refuge, Florida, United States - Lox_Sample_2.5 | ecosystem: Environmental > Terrestrial > Soil > Wetlands | place: USA: Florida...
GTCGTAGACGGCGATCGTCTCGTCCTTCTTCTTGTCGAGGCCGTAGGCGAGGGCCGCGGCCGTCGGCTCGTTGACGATGCGCAGCACCTCGAGGCCGGCGATCTGGCCGGCGTCCTTGGTGGCCTGGCGCTGCGAGTCGTTGAAGTAGGCGGGAACCGTGATCACCGCCTTCGTGACCTTCTCGCCGAGGTAGTCCTCGGCCGCCTGCTTCAGCTTCTGGAGGATCTGGGCCGAGATCTCGGGCGGGGAGAAGAGCTTGCCCGAAACGGAGACGCGCGCGTCGCCGTTGGGCGACGCGACGACCTTGTACGGGACCATCTTCTGCTCCTCGGACACCTCGGCGTACTTGCGGCCCATGAAGCGCTTGATGGAGAAGATGGTGTTCTCGGGGTTCGTGACCGCCTGGCGCTTGGCCACCTGTCCGACCAGCCGCTCTCCGTCCTTTCCGAACGCGACGACCGACGGAGTCGTGCGCCCTCCCTCTGCGTTGGCGATGACCTTGGGGTCTCCGCCCTCGAGGACGGCGACGACGGAGTTCGTCGTCCCGAGATCGATTCCGATCACCTTGCTCATGGTCTGACTGGCCTCCTTCTTGGCCTTGCGTCTCAGGCTTCTCGTCCTCCTGTGGAGGCGAGGCTGCCTTGAACTCTTCGTTCGGAGAGGAATATAGGCGGTTGATTAGTCTATGTCAAGCATAAAAGATGAGCGTACTGCACTAATATATTAACTGACTGATGATAAAGACGTTCCTGGGCCCTTGCCAAGGTCCGATTCGCTTGGGATGGTCGTGGGGCAAGGCCTGGCTCGCCGGGGATCGGGTGGAAGGCCCCGGGCGGCAGTCGCCGGGAGCCGACCGGGCGCCCGGGTTGCGAGCGCGGGGCGGCTCTGCTAAAGTTCGTCGCTAGAGGAAGTTCCGGGGAAGTGACGCCGATCGACGACGAGAAGACTTCGGGAGACGGCGCCCTCCTGCCGCGTCATTTGTGCCGCGTGATGGGGTTCAACATGAATCACTCGTCGCGCACGGGCACCCTCTATCACTTGCAGGTCGAAGACCGCGGGCCCGTGTTCGACGAAGCGACCGAGGAGTGGGTGCGGCGACTCAACGTGATCGCATACGCGAACTACGGCGAGCCCACCGCGCGCATCGTCTACGGCAAGGACCACGATCTCGCCGACACGAGAACGCACGAGCACAACCGGCTCGTCGCGCAGCGGATCCAGGAGCTGGCGGCCGAGGTGCCGGAGATCCTCGAGGAGAAGGAAGAGCGGCAGGTCGGGCGCGTCAAGAACCTGCTGGAACGCTACTACCGCACGCGCGACGAGGAGTCGAAGAAAGAGTTCGAAGAGGCGAATCGGCTTTATCCGCTCGTCTTCGCGCGCGCCTTCCAGGAGCTCAAGGCGGGACGCGTCCTGCTCGCCGAGAGCGCGGCCGAGGCGCCGGTCCAAGCGGCGCCGGCGGTGCCCGCGAGCGGGGTCGAGGAGGTCGTCTACCCGCTCGACGCGCAGGCGCGCGAGCTGGTCTTCGAGATCGAGCGCGTCGCCGAGGAGCTGCAGCGCGACCTCTCGGCGCTCAAGGCGCGCGGTGCGGCCGACGACATCCTGCAGGCGACCTGCGCCAAGCTCCTCGCGCGAGCGAAGGACAGCCTCGTGCGCAGCGACAGCTCGAGCGAGTTCGCGGCGCGCTATCTCGACATGACGCGCAACAGCCTGGTGACCGCCTACCGCCAGGTGCGGGCGCGGCTCACTCGCGCGGGCGGGTAGCCGGAGCGGGCGGCGCGGGAGCGTCCGCTTCCTTCGGGGCGCGCGCGAGCGCCTCGCTCATGTTGTAGCGGACCTCCGCAGCGAGCTTGGTGAGCCGCATGCCGTCGAAGCCGCGGAGCCGACAGGCGAGGCCCGTGTGCTCCGTGTCGTCCCCCGGGCGCTGATACGACACCTCGCAGTAGCGGCACTCGGCGTTCCAGCAGTAGCGTCCCATCCCGACGTCCTCGGAGACGTACTGCAGCTGGCGCAGCAGCAGGTTCTTCTCCGGCACGTCGATCGCCTTGCCGAGCACGATGATGCGGATGAGCTGCTCCCACGGCTCGTACACGTCGGACAAGGCCGGACCCCCGCGAGGATTACAGCATAGAATGCGCCGCTCCATGCTCAAGATCGCCTTCATCGGGACGCACGGCGTGGGCAAGACGACGCTGTGCTTCGACCTCGGCGCCGTGCTCAAGAAGCGCGGGCTGCACGTGGACCTGGTGAAGGAGGTCGCGCGGCTTTCGCCCCTGCCGATCAACCGCAAGACCTCGCTCGAGGCGCAGCTGTGGATCCTCACGACGCAGATCGCCGAGGAGATCCGCTCGGCCGCGCACCACGAGGTGGTCGTGTGCGATCGGAGCGTGCTCGACAACTACGCCTATCTGGTGTTCGCGGCCGGCCGCCAGAAGTGGATCGAGCCGCTCGTGAACCGCTGGATGAAGAGCTACGACCTGCTCTTCAAGGTTCCGCTCGTGGGCGGCGCGCAAGCCGACGGCGTGCGCGACACGGACGAGTTCTTCATGCGCCAGATCGACCGCCTGGTGGACGAGCTCGTCGACGAGCGCCAGCTGGCCTGCACGCGGCTGCCGGATGGACGCCGGGACGAGTGGGCGCAGCTCGCCGCGGACGAGGTGCTGCGGCTCCCGGCCCTCGCGGAGAGGCTGTTTTGATCCGGGGGGTGCTGCGGCGCAGCCCCAGGCCCCGTTCGCTCCGCCCGGAGTGAATCCGGCTCCGCTCCGCGCTGGTTGCGGCTGGCCTGCTAAGATCGCGCGTCGCGACATCCCTGGAGACCGAGCATGGCCGACGACACGAAGCCGTTCGTTCCGGCGGAGGAGAACCTCGCCGAGCTGACGCTCAAGGCCGTTGTGCTCGGCGTGCTGGTCGCGTCGCTCCTCGGAGCCGCGAACGCCTACCTCGGCTTCAAGGCGGGGCAGACCGTCTCCGCGACGTTTCCGGCGGCGGTGCTCGCGATCGCGGCGTTCCGGCTGCCGTTCTTCCGGGGCAGCGTGCTCGAGCAGAACACGATGCGGACGGCGGCATCGGTGGGAGAGGCGCTGGTCGCCGGCGCCATCTTCACGATCCCCGCCTTCGTGATGGTGAACGTCGGCGGGCAGCGGCTGTGGACGGGCTTCAACTACTGGGAGACGTCGTTCATCCTGCTCGTGGGCGGGGTGCTCGGGATCCTGTTCATCGTGCTGCTGCGCCGGACGCTGTGCGTGGACGCCGGGCTGCCGTTCCCCGAGAGCCGCGCCTGCGCCGAGATCGTGAAGGCGGGCCAGCGCGGCGACACGGGAGCGCGCTACGTCTTCGGGGCGATGGGCCTCGGGATGCTGATCCAGGTGCTGAAGGACAGCTCGGGAATCCGGCTCTTCCGGGAGACGGTCGGAGTCGTGAAGCAGTTTCCCGCGTCCGTGATCCACCACTTCGACTCGAACCGCGCGCCGCTCGGCGACGTGGCGCATCAGGGCGCCCTCGTCTGGTCGACGCCCTCGATCTCGCCCGCGCTGATCGGCGTCGGCTACGTGATCGGCTTCGAACTGAGCGCCATCAACTTCGCGGGCGGCGTGCTCGCGTGGTTCGTGCTCGTGCCGCTCGCGCTGTTCCTGAACCCGGATCTGGGCGCCCGGCTCGCGGGCCCGGGCGGACCTCCGCCGCTGCCGGAGCTCGTCTACAGCATCTGGTACAACCAGATCCGCCCGATCGCCGTCGGCGCGATGCTCGTCGGAGCCGCCTGGACGCTGTGGCGGATGCGCGAATCGATCCTGCAAGCGTTCGGCGGCGCCTTCCACAAGGGCAGCTCGGCCGAGCGGCTCCGCACGGAGCGCGACCTGCCGGCGAGCGGCGTGCTGCTCGGGATCGCCGTGCTGAGCCTGCCGGTCGCCGTCATCTACTACCATTTCAGCCAGAGCGTGGTGGGCGCAGCGGTGGCGGCGGTCGTGATGATGGTGACGGGCTTCCTGTTCTCGGCCGTCGGGGGCTACCTGGTCGGCCTCGTCGGAGGCTCGAACCAGCCGGTCTCCGGCCTCGCGCTCTCGACCCTGATCCTCTCGGCGCTGCTGATGGTCGCCTTCGGCATCAGCGGGCTGCGCGGGGTCGCGGCAGTGCTCGGCGTCGCGGCCGTGGTCTGCTGCGCGGTGTGCGTCTCCGGCAGCCTGATCCAGGACCTCAAGGTCGGGCAGCTGCTCGGCGCTACGCCCTGGAAGATGGAGGTCGCCGAGATCGTGTCGACGGCCGTGACGGCGTTCGTGCTGGTGTTCCCGATCGTCATCCTGCACGAAGGGAATCTGAAGCTCGGCGGGATCGGGATCGGCGGCCGCGACCTGCCGGCGCCGCAGGCCGGGTTGATGGCCCAGATGGCGCAGGGCATCGTCGGCGGAGAGATGCCCTGGGCCCTGATCCTGTTCGGGATGGCCTTGGCCGTGACGCTGATCCTGATCAAGGCGCCGTCGCCGATGCTGGTGGCGGTCGGGATGTACCTTCCGGTCGAGACGACGGGGGCGATCTTCCTCGGCGGTTGCCTCAAGGCGCTCGTCGACTGGCAGGCGGGGCGGCGGCGCTTCACTCCCGAGCAGGCGACGGCGGTCGAGGGTACGGGCACGCTCGTGGCGTCGGGGCTGATCGCCGGCGAGTCGCTCACGGGGGTGATGCTCGCGGGGCTGGTGCTGGTGTCGTCGGGCTTCCGCTCCATCCGCGCGTCGCTCGGCCTGCCCGAGATGCCCTGGGTCGACGGCCCGCTCGGCGCATGGGCATCGCTCGTGCCGTTCGCGGCGCTCGCCTGGCTGCTCGTGCGGGTGCCGCTCGCGCACGCGGCACGTCGCTCCGACTGAGCGCGCTTCGGAAGGGGCGGGCGCGGCGTATCCTAGGACGTGTGCGCGTCCCAGCCCTTTCTCGCACCAAGCCCTCCGGGCGGGCGCGGTTCCGGCTGACCGCGCTCGCGCTCTGCGCCGCGCTCGTGGCGATGCGCGTTCCCGCGCAGACCCCCGACGCGCGCTCGCGCGACGCGATGGCCTTCATCCGCGTCGCCGGCGACCTCACGATCGACTACCACGACGCGCGGCTGCCCGTCGTGCGCAAGAACGTCGCGCTGGGCAGCGGCAGCGGCTTCGTGGTCGCGCCGTCGGGCCTGGTTCTCACGAGCCTGCACGTGGTCGAGGTCGAGGCGACGTCGCGCGCGAACGGCCCCGAGCTCCAGCTCGAGAACAAGCGCGTGCAGGTGTTCGTGGGGCGGGACGGGGGTGTGGGCGCCTGGGAGGCGCACGTCGTGGCCTCGGACCCGGAGCGCGACCTGGCCGCGCTGCAGGTGACCGCGGCCGAGCTGCCGTACCTGCCGCTCGGCGACTCCGACGCCGCCGAGGCGGGCCGGCCGGTCCAGGTGCTGGGCTTCCCGTTCGGCCGTCAGACCGAAGTGGCGCGTCGGGCCGACGCCGACGTGATCCCGCAGGTGAGCGTGATCGCCGGATCGCTGTCGGCGACGCGTGCCGACGACGCGGGCGAGACGCGCTTCCTGCAAACGGACGCCGCGATCCAGCCCGGCAACAGCGGCGGGCCGATGCTCGACGAGGACGGCTACGTGATGGGGGTCGTGAAGATGAAGCTCGCGCGCGACGCCTCGAGCTCCGGCGCGGGCTTCGCCGTCGCGGTGAACGAGGTCAAGGACTTCCTCGAGGCGAACGGCCTCATCGACAGGCTCCCGTCCGTCCGCCTGCGGCCGGGCGTGCGGAACCTGTTCGAGTGGAAGCAGGTCGCCGTGGACCTGCCCGACGGTTACACGGACCGCTCGCCCGTGCGCATCCAGGTCGACGCGGGCGAGCTCGGGGACGTCGGCTTTCGCGTGGATCGCTGGGAGACGCCGTGGCCCGCGACCGGGCTCGAGGAGGCGCTGCTCGGCGGCGAGGCGGTCCGCGGCTTCATCCCCGGTCCCGCGCGACCCGGCCCGCGCCTGGCGCGCGAGGGTCCAGCCACGATCACGCTCGCCTCGGGCCGTCCTCCGAGCCTCGTCGGGTCGGGCGTCGGGACGGATCGCGCCGGCCGCCGCTTCCGCGTCGAGTACGCGATCGTGGACCTGGGACGCGAGAAGGTGGTGGCCCGCTACCTCGGCCCGGCCGACGCGCTCGCGTTCAACCTCGGCCTGCTGCGCCGCTCGCTGCGCAGCTTCGAGGCCGGCCCGTTGCTCTTCGGCACCGCGCAGCGAGCCGGGGCGCTGCCCGTGCCGCTCGATCCCGCGCCGTTCGCGAACGGCGAGGGCGCCTTCGTGGGGCCGCGCGGCTGGTCGCTCGAGCCCGCGACGCAGGCGGCCTGCGAGGCGCTGCCGCCGGCCGACGCCGGCCTGCTCGCGCGCCATCCGGCCGACTACACGCTGGTGCTGCGCGCGCTGCGCTGGCGCGGGAGCCCGCAAGGCCTCGCCCGTGCGCTCGCGAGCTGTCGGCCTCCGGGAGCCGACGCCAGCCCGGGGGCTCGCGCCGGCTACGCCTTTCGCTTCGAGCGGCTGGGCGTGCCGGTGGCCGTCGAGGCGCACGCCGTGCGACAGGACGGCGACGTCCTCCTGCTCGAGCTCGAGGCGCCTGTCGCGAAGCTTCCGGCGGTCGAGGAGCTGTACGCGCGCTGGCTCGAGGCGGCCCGGCCGAAGCGCGGCCCCTAGTCGCTGCCCGCGGCCGCGCGCGGTATCCTCTAGCAGCATGACCCTGAGCGAGCGCATCACGCAGGACCTGACCGCGGCCATGAAGGCCAAGGACGCCGCGCGCACGAGCACGCTGCGGATGGCCAAGGCCGCGATCATGAACAAGGAGATCGACAAGCACGGCGCGCTCGACGACGCCGAGGCGGGGAAGCTGCTGCAGACGCTCGTGAAGCAGCGCGAGGACGCGGCCGACCAGTTCGCGAAGGCGGGCCGGCCCGAGCTCGCGGAGAAGGAGCAGGCCGAGATCGGCGTGCTGCGGGCGTACCTCCCGGCCGAGGTGAGCGACGCCGAGGTCGTGGCGGCGGTCGCGAAGGCGGTCGCGGAGACGGGCGCGAGCTCGATGAAGGACATGGGCAAGGCGATGAAGGCGGCGCTCGCCGCGCTCGCGGCCTCGGGCAAGGCGGTCGACGGCAAGCGCGTGAACGAGGCCGTCAAGAAGAAGCTGGGCGGGTGAGGGACCTCGTCCGCCGGGTCGGCCAGCGCTTCATGGTCGGCTTCGAGGGCCACACGGCGTCGGCCGACGTGAAGGCGCTCGTGCGCGAGTTCGGCGTCGGCCACGTCGTGCTCTTCGGCAGGAACGTCGCCGCGCCCGAGCAGGTCGCCGAGCTGGTGCGCGAGCTCCAGTCGACGGCTCGCGGCGCGGGGCACGAGCTGCCTTTGCTCGTCGCGGTGGACCAGGAAGGCGGCCGCGTGGCGCGGCTGCGCGAGCCGTGGACGCTCTGGCCTCCGGCGCGCGCCGTCGGGCGCACGGGCAGCGAGGAGACGGCGCGTGAGATGGGCGAGGCGCTCGCCGAGGAGCTCTCGGCCTGCGGCATCCGCTACGACTTCGCGCCGTGCCTGGACGTGGACACGAACCCGCGCAACCCGGTGATCGGCGACCGCTCCTTCGGCGAGGATCCGGCGCTCGTGGCGCGGCTCGGGACGGCGCTCGCGGAGGGCCTGCAGCGCGGCGGCGTCGCCGCCTGCGCCAAGCACTTCCCGGGCCACGGCGACACCGAGCTCGACTCGCACTTCGACCTGCCCGCGGTCGACCACTCGCGCTCGCGCCTCGACGAGGTCGAGCTCGTGCCGTTCCGCGCCGCGATCGCGAAGGGCGTGGCGAGCGTCATGACCTCGCACATCCTTGTGCGCGAGCTAGACGACGAGCGGCCGGCGACGCTCTCGCGCCGAGTGATCGGCGAGCTCTTGCGCGAGGAGCTGGGCTACGAAGGCGTGGTCGTCACCGACGACCTCGAAATGCAGGCGCTCGCGAAGCGCTGGCGGCCGGCGCCGATCGCGGTGCTGGCGGCGCAGGCCGGCTGCGACCTGATCGCCTTCTGCAAGAGCCACGACGCGCAGGTCGAGGGGATCGAGGCGGTCGTGCGCGCCTGCGAGTCGGGCGAGATCGGCTTCAAGGCCGCCGAGGCGGCCGAGGGCCGCGTGCGGGCGCTCAAGCAGCGCTTCCTGGCGGGCTACGTGGATCCCGATCCGAAGCGGGCGCGAAGCTCGGCGGAGAATGCCGCGCACCGCGCGCTCGCCGAGACGATTGCCGTGCGCGCCGGGATCCCGGCCTGACGTGATCCGCAAGCCCAGGGCGCTCGTCCGCGGCGACGTGATCGGCGTCGCGGCGCCGGCGGGACCCGTCGACGAGGCGCGCTTGCGGCGCGGTCTCGCGGAGCTCCAGGAGCTCGGCTTCGCCGTGCGGCTCGGCGAGGGCATTCTCGAGCGGCGCGGCTTCACGGCAGGGTCCGTGCCGAACCGGGTGGACCAGCTCCACGAGCTCTATGCCGATCCCGAGGTGAAGGCCGTCGCCTGCGCGCGAGGCGGCGCCGGGATCGTGCAGCTCCTGCCGCACCTCGACCGCGAGCTGCTGCGCCGGAGCCCGAAGCTGCTCCTCGGGTACAGCGACGTCACGCTGCTGCACCTCGAGTGCGAGCGGCTCGGGATCGCGAGCCTTCACGGGCCGATGGTGGCCCGCGAGCTCGCGGACGGCGCCTCGGCCTACGACGCCGCGAGCCTGCGCCACGGCCTGACGGGCGAAGGGTCCCCTTACGCGAGCCAGCCCGACGACCTCGTGGCGCTCGCCGGCGGCACGGCCGAGGGGGTGCTGCGCGGCGGCTGCTTGTCGCTGCTCGCGGGGGTTGCGGGAACGCCTTGGGCGCGGCGGGGAAGCGACGAACCGACGCTCCTCTTTCTCGAAGACGTGGACGAGCGGCCGTACCGCGTCGACCGCATGCTGCGGCAGCTCCGCGCGTCGGGAGCGCTCCAGGGCGTGGCCGGGATCGTGTTCGGAGACATGCGGGGCTGCTCGCCGGCGTTCGAGGACGACTACCGGCTCGAGGACGTGCTGCTCGAGGCGCTCTTTGGCCTGGACGTCCCGGTCGCGCTCGGGCTGTCGAGCGGCCACACCTCGCACGCGAACCTCACGCTGCCCCTCGGCGTCCGGGCTCGGCTCGAGTGCCATGGCGGCGAGGCGCGCTTCGCGGTGCTCGAGGCGCCCGTCGAGTGAAGGTCCATCTCTCCGCCGTCTGCGGGACGGCGATGGCCTCGCTCGCCGGACTCCTGCGCGAGCGCGGCCACGCGGTCACGGGCTCGGACCAGGACGTCTACCCTCCCATGTCGACGCAGCTCGAGGCGCTCGGGATCGAGGTCCGCTCGCCGTATGCAGAGGCGAACGTGCCGGCCGACGTCGATCTCGTGGTGATCGGGAACGCGCTGTCGCGCGGCAACCCGGAGGTCGAGGCCGTGCTCGACCGGCGCCAGCGCTACACCAGCTTGCCGGCGCTCGTCGCCGAGGAGTTCCTGCGGCCGCGGCGGTCGCTGGTGGTGGCCGGCACCCACGGCAAGACCACGACGACGAGCCTGCTCGCGTTCCTGCTCGAGCGGGCGGGTCGAGACCCGTCGTTCCTGGTCGGCGGAGTGCCGGTGGACTTCGGCCGCAGCTACCGGCTGGGCGGCGGCGACGCTTTCGTGATCGAGGGGGACGAGTACGACTCGGCCTTCTTCGACAAGCGGCCGAAGTTCGTCCACTACCTGCCTTCGACGGCGATCATCGGCAACGTCGAGTTCGACCACGCCGACATCTACCCGGACCTCGAGGCCGTGAAGACCGCTTTCGTCCGGCTGCTCCAGGTGATCCCGCGGGGCGGCCTGCTGATCGCAGGCAGCGAGAGTCCGGCGCTCGCCTCGATCCTGAAGCAGGCGCGCTGCCGCGTCGAGACGTTCGGGCTCGACGCGGGGGCCGACTGGCGGGCGTCGAACGTGCGGAGCACGCCGGACGGGGCTCGCTTCGAGCTGGTGCGGAGCGGGCGCTCGCTGGGCGAGTTCTCCCTTCCGCTGGCCGGTGACCACAACGTGCGGAATGCGCTCGCCGCGCTCGCCGCTGCTGCCGAGGCCGGTGCCCCGCCGGAGAGCGTTCGCGAGGCGCTCGCCGCCTTCCGAGGGGTGAAGCGTAGGCTCGAGGCGCGCGGCGAGGCCGGGGGCGTGGTCGTCTACGACGACTTCGCCCATCACCCGACGGCGGTCGCGGCCACGCTGCAGGCGCTGCGCTCGCTCGCGGGCGGCGGGCGGCTCGTCGCGGTCTTCGAGCCGCGCTCCTACACGTCGCGCACGCGCGTCTTCCAGGACGACTTCGCCCGGGCCTTTGCCGCCGCGGACTGCGTCTACGTCGCGGCCGCGCACCTGCCGGGCAAGGTCCCGGAGGCCCAGCGACTCTCGGAGGCGGAGCTCGTCGCAGCGACCAACCAGGCCGGCGGGCGGGCCGTCTTCCTGCCGAGCGTCGAGGCGATCGTCGCGGCGCTCGCGGCCGAGCTGCAGGCGGGCGACCGGGTCGCCATCCTCTCGAACGGCGGGTTCGGGGGCATCCACGAGAAGCTGCTCCGGGCACTCGGCTCTGCGCGTCCGTCTCGAGCCAAGTAGGGCTCGGATGTAGAAAGCCCGATTGGATCTGTGCTACAAATCGCCTGCATTCGGCCGGCTTATGCCGCCTTCTTGTGCTCGAGCCGGGTCGCCGTGGCCGGCAGCGGTGGCTGCCGGAGGCATGAATCCAGCATCGTGAGGAGGAAGACCATGAGGCGCGAACTGCTGGCCGTGATGGGCGTCGCCCTGCTGTTGGCCGCCGTGCCGGTCGTGGCGATGGCGGCCGACGCGGCACCGTCCCCGAACCCGCAGGCAACGCCGCCCGCGACGGG